>Ga0265293_10001418_pt1 | contig 52219 bp, 43 predicted proteins | sample Munlanlewell138R_FD_192505 | JGI IMG/M metagenome (GOLD analysis project Ga0265293, IMG submission 192505) | Leachate microbial communities from a municipal landfill in Southern Ontario, Canada - Leachate well 138R | ecosystem: Engineered > Solid waste > Landfill > Unclassified | place: Canada... | reverse complement strand
CTTCCTTCAGACCCCACCGTTGGCCAGTGACGCCCTTGCCATTCAGATTGTCTTCCCCTCGGTCGGGGTGACTCCACCTTCTTTCAGGTGGACGGGTTTGCCGGCTTCGCCGGGCAAACAAAAAAAAGGACCGACAACAAGTGTCGGCCCTTTAAAAAAAATGGTGGAGCTATGCGGGATCGAACCGCAGACCTCCTGCATGCCATGCAGGCGCTCTCCCAGCTGAGCTATAGCCCCGTGGTCTTTCGACCCCGACACCGAAGTGTCGGTAAAACATGGCGTCCCCTAGGGGACTCGAACCCCTGTTACCGCCGTGAAAGGGCGGTGTCCTAGGCCACTAGACGAAGGGGACGCAAACCCTTCTCGAAACGATATTATCGTTTCATTACCTGATATGCATTGGTGCATACCGGCTAGTGTAAAACAGGTCATCGACAAGCGATGACCAAAATTTGGTGGAGCTATGCGGGATCGAACCGCAGACCTCCTGCATGCCATGCAGGCGCTCTCCCAGCTGAGCTATAGCCCCTCGGTCTGGACGGGGCGCATATTAGGGCTCTGCCCAACAACTGTCAACAAATAAATTCAATAAAACAGCGACTTAAGAGGAAACATCAGGAGCGACCCCCTGCTCCGTCATCCCCGGCAAACGCCGGGGATCCATGGGCTTGGTATGCTCGGGCCTATGGATTCCCGCGTTCGCGGGAATGGCGAAGGAACCAAGTGGATGGATGGACGCTCTGTGGCGCCGTTAAATCAGCTTTTCCCAGGCCTTCACTTCCTTCTTCGAAGCGCCGCCGAGTAATTCCAGCGCCTGGCGCAAACGGTAACGGGTCAGATCCGGGCCGAGATGGGCCATGGCATCCAACACCGAAACCGAGCTGGCCTGACCGGTGATAGCCACGAACAGCAGTGGCATCAGATCTCGCAATTTCAGCTCCATGCCTTCGGCCACTTGCTGAATGTTGGCAGTGATGCCGTCCTTGTCCCAATGGCGCAGCGCTTCCAGCTTCCACAGGAGCAATTGCAGCACCTTGCGTACCTCATCCTGCGACAGCTTCTTGTGGGCGAACTGCTCCGCCTGCAGATCCAGCTTGCCGGTCAGGAAGAAGCCGGCCAACGGCAGCAACTCACTGAAGGTTTCTACCCGACTCTGCACCAGCGGCACCATCGGGCGCAGATAGTCGCTATTGAACGCCCAGGTCTGCACCGCGTCGACAAAGTCCTGCTCGGATAGATCGCGAATCCATTGACCGTTCAGCCAGGCGAGCTTTTCCACATCGAAGATCGGCCCGCCAAGGGAAACACGCTGGATGTCGAAATGCTCGACCATTTCTTCCAACGAGAACTTTTCACGCTCATCCGGCATGGACCAACCCATACGGCCCAGATAGTTGAGCAGCGCTTGCGGCAGATAACCCATGCGCTGATAGAAGATGATGCTGGTCGGATTCTTGCGTTTGGACAGCTTGCTCTTGTCCGGGTTGCGCAGCAACGGCATATGGCACAGCTGCGGCATATCCCAGCCGAAGTAGCGGTACAGCAGGATGTGCTTGGGTGCCGAGTTGATCCATTCTTCACCACGTAGTACGTGGGTGATCTGCATCAGATGATCATCGACCACGTTGGCCAGGTGATAGGTCGGCAGGCCGTCAGCCTTCATCAGCACCTGCATGTCGACCTGCTCCCACGGGATTTCTATCTCGCCGCGGAGCATATCCTGCACCACGCATACACCCTGATGGGGTACTTTCATGCGCACCACGTGAGGCTCGCCGGCAGCGACGCGGCGGGCTACTTCGTCGTCAAACAACTGCAGACAATGGCCATCGTAGCCGGGGGTCTGCTTGTTTGCCATCTGTTCAGCGCGCAGCGCATCAAGCCGCTCGGGAGTACAGAAGCAGCGGAAGGCATGACCTTTATTGATCAGCTGCTCGCTGTGCTCATGATAAATAGCACTGCGTTCGCTCTGACGGTACGGGCCGTGAGGGCCCCCCACATCCGGACCTTCATCCCATTCCAGGCCCAGCCAGCGCAGCGAATCGAGAATCTGTTGCTCTGACTCGGCGGAGGAGCGCACCTGATCGGTATCTTCGATGCGCAGAATGAACTGCCCGCCATGCTGGCGAGCAAAGCATTGATTGAACAGGGCGATGTAGGCAGTGCCTACGTGGGGATCTCCGGTCGGTGACGGAGCAATACGGGTACGCACGGTCATGGAATATCTCGATCACAGCGGCCCTTGACGGGCCGGATGGGTAATTCAGGTAGTGGGCAATTTTACCAGCGGATCATCCTCGAGCTCTACCCCGAGGTTCAGGCGCAGCTCAAGCTGCTCCATCATACAGTCAATAAAGGTCTTGACCTTCATCACCTGGAAGCGCCGGGATGGATACAGCGCATAGAGCTCGGTGGAGGGCAGCACGCACTCTTCCAACACGCGACACAGCCCGCCTTCTTCGACCTGGGATTGGGCAATAAACGAAGGAACGTTGATAATCCCCGCCCCGGCCACTGCCGCTTCCCGCGCGAAAGTGATGTTGTTCACGGTGATGGTCTGGGGCACCGCTATGCTGACTGACGGCTCCTGAAAATGCCAGCGACGCCCTTCATCAGCCAGAGTATGAATACAGCGGTGCTGCATCAGATCTTCTGGACGCTCCGGTACGCCAAACTCTTTCAGGTAGACAGGGCTGGCAAACAACTGGCGCGGACTGAGCAGCATGGGGCGCGCCACCAGACTGGAATCCTGCGGACGGCCGAGCTGTATGGCGATGTCCACGCCCTCTTCCACCGGATCAACTACCCTTGTGGTCAGCTCAACTTCCACCTGTAACGCAGGGTATCGCCGTACAAAATCGCCGATCACGTTTCCCAGAAAGAGTTGGCCAAATTCAATCGGTGAGGTAATGCGCAGCAGCCCGGTAGGCTCGCTCTGCAGCTGCATGATCGCCTCTTCGGCTTCCGCAAACTCCTGCATGATCTGCCGGCAGCGTTCGTAATAGGCCTGACCAACTTCGGTCAATCTCAGCTTGCGCGTGGTGCGATTGAGCAGCCTGACACCCAGCCTTTCTTCCAACTGAACAAGGCGACGGCTGACCGTCGACTTCTGCATCCCCAACGTGGCCGCAGCGCTGGTAAAGCTATGGCATTCGACCACGCGGGTAAAAATAAGGGCGTCATCCAATCCCATCCCACTGTTCCTCTCATGCAACAAAGTTTCCAGATTCTAACGCCATTAGGTCACGAAGGAACAGTGGTAGAGTTGTTGAGCTCATAGAAGCGCATAACAAACAAGGATAAGAAACATGCCGGCTCAGGTTCGTAACCGCCTGTTCATCTTTTTACTGCTCGTCATTATCATTGGTGCATCCCTGTTCGCCCATTGGTGGCTGATTGGCCGGCACTATCAGACCACCGACAATGCCTATGTACATGGTGACATTACCCGGGTCAGCAGCCAGTTGGCCGCTCAGGTTACCGAGGTCATGGTGACGGACAACCAGACTGTCGACGCTGGCGACCTGCTGGTGCGGCTGGATGACCGGGACTTCACCACAGCACTGGCCAAGGCCAGAGCCAACCTCGCCATGCGGGAAGCCGAACATCTGCAGGCCAAGGCCCAACTCAACCGCCAGGACAGCATGATTGAAGCCGCCCGGGCCGCGGTGGATGCGCGCAAGGCGGAACAACGGAGGATTGAACTGGATATCCAGCGGATTCTGCCGCTGCGCCAATCCGGTTATGCCTCTGAAGAGCAGATCAGTAATTTCCGCGCCCAACTGGATGTAGCCAAGGCCCAGGTACGGGGCGCCGAAGCCGAGCTCCAGACCCAGACCTTGAGCAAGGACACGCTGCGCGCGGAAATCGATCGCCTGGCGGCGTTGATACAGGCGGCGCAGAGCGAGGTTGCCGGTGCCGAGATTGATCTATCCCGTACTGAAATCCGTGCCCCTGTGCCCGGCCGCGTTGGCCAGCGCAGCGTGCGCATCGGGCTGAACGTTCAACCGGGCGACCACCTGCTGGCAATCGTACCCGGCAAGGATTTATGGGTGCAGGCCAATTTCAAGGAAACCCAGATCAAGCGAATGCATAAGGGTCAGGCCGTGACCCTAGTATTCGATGCCTTCGATGATCAGCCGGTACAGGGTCATATCGATAGCCTGTTCCCGGCTTCCGGTGCGCAGTTCAGCCTGTTACCGCCGGATAACGCCACCGGCAACTTCACCAAGGTAGTCCAGCGCATCCCGATCAAGGTCGCGATTGATAATGAGCACCCGCTGAGCCGAGTGGTACGGCCCGGCATGTCGGTCAGCGTCAAGGTCGACCTGCGTGACTGATACACATCATCCACCCGGTTACATACCGCCACCCACCCGCCGCGACTGGATTGCCATTCTCAGCGCCATTCTCGGTGCGTTCATGGCCATTCTGGATATCCAGATCATCAACTCGTCGTTGAAGGATATTCAGGGTGCCCTGTCAGCCACTATCGAGGAAGGTTCGTGGATCTCCACGTCCTATCTGGTGGCGGAGATCATCATCATTCCGCTGGCCGCCTGGCTAGGCATGGTGCTCTCGGCGCGGCGCTTTGCGGTCAGTATCTCCATCCTGTTTGTGATCGCTTCGCTGCTGTGCTCCATGGCCTGGAGCCTGCAAAGCATGATCGTGTTCCGTGTGCTGCAGGGGCTGGCCGGCGGCGCGCTGATCCCTTTCGCCTTCTCGCTGGTGCTGACTAAACTGCCGCTGAATGTGCGCCCCAAGGGCATGGCGCTATTTGCCATCACCGCCACCTTCGCGCCCTCCATCGGGCCCACTATCGGCGGCTGGCTGACGGAAAACTTCGGCTGGGAGTGGATCTTCTACATCAACGTGATCCCCGGCATACTGATGACGCTCGGACTGCTGTACGGGCTGGACAAGAGCCCGCCGCGCTGGGAGCTGCTGGCCAAAGGGGATTATGCCGGCATCGTTACCATGGCAATAGGCCTGGGTTGCCTGCAGATCTTTCTCGAAGAGGGTCACCGCGAGGACTGGCTGGAATCATCCTACATCGTCACGCTGGGCAGTATCGCGCTGATCAGTCTGGTGTGTTTCGTGATCCTGCAGTTATCCCGGGACAACCATCTGGTCAACCTGCGGCTGCTCAAGGAACGCAATTTCCTGCTGGGTAGCCTGGCCAATATCGGTCTGGGCGTGGGTTTGTACGGCACGGTCTTCGTGTTGCCGGTGTATCTGGCACAGATTCAGGGCTATAACGCGCTGCAAATCGGCCAGGTCATCATGTGGCTGGGCTTGCCGCAACTGCTGCTGATTCCGATGATTCCGTTATTGATGCGGTACGTCGAGCCACGCTTCATCTGTGCCACCGGGTTCATGTTGTTCGGCCTTGGCAGTTATCTCAGCGGTGGGTTGAATCCGGACTTCGCCGGGGATCAATTCATTGCCCTGCAGGTCATTCGCGCCATGGGGCAGCCCATGGTGCTGGTGCCCCTGTCGATCATCGCCACGGCGATGATTCCTCCTTCGCAGGCGGGGTCAGCATCCAGTCTGTACAACATCCTGCGCAACCTCGGCGGAGCCATTGGCATTGCCATTCTGGCAACCATTCTGGATAGCCGAGCGGCCTATTACTTCGACATCCTGCGTACCCATGTCAGTATCGGCAACCCTGCCGCAACAGAGCGCATCGCCATGCTCACCGAGCAATTGGGCAGCTCCGAAGGTGCTCTGCGGTTGCTCGATAACCAGGTGCGCCAACAGGCGCAAATCATGGCCTACAACGATGCCTTCCACATGATTGCCATCATGCTCGGCTTTTCCATGCTATGCATCATGCTGACCCGGGGATTACCCCAAACGCCGAGCAAAAGCTGACCCCCTGGCGGGCCGATCGTGGTCCGCCCGATCTTCATCCCGGCCATGGCAGAGCCTGCCGCCATGATCCGGGGCGGCAGGGAGCCCGACACGTCCTCGCTGGCACTCCCGGGTGCCACGGAGTAGCATGCCGGTAATGTAAAAAATGTCACACGAGGTGTGAAGCATGAGCCATACGCCCTACCCCCTCTCCTATTACGCCGCCACAGCTAATTCTGTGCCTCCTCGCCCCCCGTGCCAGGCTAGTCATGAAACGGATGTATGTGTGATTGGAGCAGGCTACACCGGCCTGTCCACTGCGTTGTTCCTACTGGAGCATGGCTTCAGGGTAACCGTCCTGGAAGCGGCCAAGGTGGGCTTTGGTGCGTCAGGGCGCAACGGCGGCCAGATCGTCAACAGTTACAGCCGCGATCTGGATGTGGTCGAGCGGCAGGCTCGTACCGAACAGGCTCGGTTGCTGGGTGACATGGCCTTTGAAGGTGGCCGTATCATCCGCGATAGAGTCCAACGCTATGCGATTGATTGCGACCTCAGGAATGGCGGTGTATTCGGTGCGATGAATGCCAGACAACAGCGCCAACTGGAAGAACAGAAGGCGCTCTGGGAGCGCTACGGCTACAGCGAACTTGAGCTGCTGGATGGACAGGACATCCGCGGGGTAGTCAATACCGAGCGATATGTTGGCGGCATGCTGGATAAGGGTGGTGGGCATATCCATCCATTGAATCTGGCGCTGGGTGAAGCCGCAGCGGTGGAGTCCCTCGGCGGCATCATTCATGAACAATCGGCAGCCATTCGGGTGCAGCAGGGCGAACGCCCTGTTGTTTATACCGAACAGGGACAGGTCACCGCACGGTTTGTGGTGGTAGCCGGCAATGCCTATCTGGGCAACCTGCTGCCTTCACTGGCAGCCAAGGCCATGCCCTGCGGTACTCAGGTGGTGGCCACCGCGCCGTTGGGCGATGAGCTGGCTCACTCTCTGCTGCCGCAGGATTATTGCGTGGAGGACTGTAACTACCTGCTGGATTACTATCGCCTGTCTGCCGATAAGCGAATGATCTTTGGCGGCGGCGTGGTTTACGGCGCGCGCGACCCGGCCAATATAGAAGCGTTGATTCGCCCGAACCTGGTAAAGACCTTTCCCCAACTGCGTGATGTGAAGATCGATTACGCCTGGACGGGTAACTTCCTGTTGACCCTGTCACGTCTGCCTCAGGTCGGCCGACTGGGCAGCAACATCTACTATTCGCAGGGCTGCAGCGGTCATGGCGTCACTTACACCCATGTTGCCGGCAAGGTGTTAGCTGAAGCCATTCGTGGCCAGGCCGAACGCTTCGATGCGTTCGCCGCCCTACCCCATTACCCCTTCCCCGGAGGCCGCCTGTTACGCATCCCTTTAACCGCATTGGGTGCCTGGTATTACCAGTTGCGTGACCGCCTCGGCTGGTAATCTTCGGAACCGGCTCGGTAGCATGTGGTCATACTCGATGTCAGTTTCGTAGATAGACAACAAGACCAACCTCGATTCTAAAACCTGGAGTACCGCTCATGAACCATACATCCACCGTTCGCCGCTACCTGTCCCTTTTCATGGCTGCGCTATTCATGTTCACCAGCATGGTGAGCCTGCATGCCCAGGCTTCTCAGGCTGCAATGACTGCGACTCATGAAGTCATTGCGCAGGAGCAGATCAGCGTTGACCGAGCCCAGCTCAAAGCCATGCTGGATGATGAGGCCGTACAAGATAAGCTGGCCAGCATGGGAGTATCTCCCGAGCAGGTTGAGCAACGCATCAATAGCCTGACAGCTGAAGAACTGGCCCATTTCAACGCCCAGCTGGATGAAGCGCCTGCGGCGGCTGGTGTTGTGGGTGTGATCGTGCTGTTCCTGGTGATTTTCATCATCACTGACATGCTCTGCGCCACCAATATCTTCCGTTTCGTCAACTGTATTAACCGCTGAGCGGTGAGCAATCTGCTCCGACTGGCCGCCCTGCTGGGTCTGACAGCTCTGTTGTCAGCCTGCGCAGGGCGCGCACCCATCCTTCCCGAGTCCAGCAGCCTCAGCCACCTTCCCGATCAGGTGCTGCTGCAGGATGTTCCCTTCCACGCCCAGGATGCCTACCAGTGCGGCCCCGCGTCACTGGCCATGGTGCTGAACCACCGGGATGTCACAGCGACCCCGGACGGCCTGAAAGACCGCGTCTATCTCCCCGAGCGCAAGGGCACTCTGCAAGTAGAGATGGTTTCCGCAGCTCGGGAGCGTGATCTACTGGTTTATCCGCTGGAAAAGAAACTGGAAGCCGTGCTGGCAGAAATTGACGCGGGCAATCCGGTTCTGGTCATGCAGAACCTGGCATTCAACTGGTACCCGCAATGGCACTACGCAGTGGTGATAGGTTACGACCTGCCCGCCCAACAGATGATCGTACACAGCGGGTTGAATGAGGCCCAGCGTGAACCATTCCATGTCTTCATGCGTACCTGGAGTCGTGCCGACTACTGGGCCAGAGTCATGTTACCTCCAGGACGACTGCCGGCTACCGCACAGCCGCTGACCTATTTGCGAGCTGCCAGCGAACTTGAGCAAACAGGCCGACTGGCAAGCGCCAGGCAGGCTTATGAGAGTGCTGTGCAGCAATGGCCTGAGCAACCCACCGCACGCTTCGGGCTGGCTAATACGCAATGGGCGATGAATGAACGGCAAGCCGCCATTGCCCAGTTTCAGCAGTTGGTCAATGCATTTCCGGACTTCGAACCGGGCTGGAATAACCTGGCTACCGGCCTGGAGTTGCAGGGCTGTATTGCCGAGGCAACCAGGGCAAGGCAATGCAGCGAGCAGCAAAGCAAGGCTGTCGATTGTCAGGATCTGACTTGCCCGGCGGCAAAGAAGCGAGATTGACTGGGCACGCAGCGGGCCTACCCAGCCAAATACTTACATCCGCAGTTTGGCCACCAACTGATGCTCATCCGGCAACAGGCTGCTGACGCTACTGCGTGCCGTCACTCGACTCAGCAGCGAGGACAGGTTCGGCCAGAGCAGATCATCAATCAGCTCGCCGGCATGGGCCAGGTTGATCAACTGACTGCACACAGCGATGTCTGCCATGCTGAATTGCTCACCCAGAAAATAATGCTGATCGCCCAGCTGTGCTTCCAGATAGTCAAACAACGGCGGAAGGTTATCCAATGCCTGCTGCACCGCAGCATCATCACAGCTGGCACCGGATACCGGTTTGATCAAACGATTGACGAAGACGCCCTGGGTAGCCTGCGCGCCCAATTCGTAATCCGCATACTTTTCCAGCCAACGCACCCGCGCGGCCTGCTCCGGCGTGTCGCCGTACAGCGGCGCACCGCCGCGAGTATCCTGCAGATACTGGCCGATCACCGAGGAGTCAGCCAATCCGAGATCACCGTCCTTGATCGCTGGTATCCGTCCCAGCGGGCTGATCTCAAGAAACCAGTCAGGCTGATTGAAAGGCGCCTGAGGCACAAAATCATGGGGAATCCGTTGTTCGGCCAGCTGAATACGTATCTTGCGAACATAGGGCGAAAGTATCGCCCCGTATAAAATCAGGGACATGCGGAAGCTCCATCAAGTCAGAAAGGTGTGACGCAAAGCATCAGTCATCATACAGCGCCTTCTTGCGCCACGCCTGATCATCCTCTTCCAGAGCCTGCACCCCTTCAGACAATGCCGTCCCGGTCAGCCCTTGTTCCATCTGGATAACGGCTTGTTCGGCCTGAAGCAGTAGATGGCGGAACACTGCCATTTGCTCGGAGGCACCAGTGCGCTGTTTCCCCAGATAAGCCACGGCCCGTTCATATTGCAGCTTGGCAATACGTGGCTTGCCTTCACGCATGGCTGCTTCAGCCAATGCGCGATACATGCCCAGCCCCGTTTCCAACTGGTGTCGCTTTACCTGCTGACTCCAACGCATGAATCCCTGGTCATCCAGCACACCTGAGGTTCGGGCCAGATCAAGCAGCTGCAGAAGGTCAGACAACTGCCTATTCGCCGCCTGCGCCGCGGTTTCATTGTTGGTGACCACAGGCACATTACCAATCTGTGGCTCCCCCTGTGCCAACTGCTGACGCACATCGGCCAACTGAGTGGCGTGACGATTATTTCGCGGATCAAGCTTGAGCAGCTTCTCAAGCAGGCTGGCTTCGATGTTCAGCAGCAGTTGCTTCAACTCGACGGTCATGAATTGACCAGGCAGACTGGCATTGATGCTGTTGCAGTGGCTCCAGCGAGCCTGTAGCTCTGCTATTGCCCGCGCCTTTTCCAAGCGTGCGCGCTCCACTGCCTGACTGAAGAAGCCAATACTGACAACCACCACCAGACCACCAACAACAAGAGCCACAATCAGCATGGTGGACACGTAACTTTCTCCGCCTGTAATGTATGCGTCGTTATGCCATATCCGACGGGCCAACTCAATGACACCTGTCACAGGCGCCTCGCTTGCAACAATCACCGTCTGCGCCAGACTGTATCCCGATGGCCGTGCCAGACAGCTCACTACTGTATCGGCCGCCAGGCCACGGATTTCGCGGGCAGTGAAAAAAACCTGAAAAAATATTAGCTTGAGGGCTTGACGACCCCCGGTCCCATGCCTAAAATGCGCGCCACTTGCAGCGAACAACGCAACGCGAAGTTAGCCGCAAGCAGCCAGGGTTAATCACCACGGCACTGTGAAGTCCGGATACGTCCCCTTCGTCTAGTGGCCTAGGACACCGCCCTTTCACGGCGGTAACAGGGGTTCGAGTCCCCTAGGGGACGCCACTTCGGCGTCAGATTTGCGGGAATAGCTCAGTTGGTAGAGCACGACCTTGCCAAGGTCGGGGTCGCGAGTTCGAGTCTCGTTTCCCGCTCCAAATATCTTCAGGCAGCACGCTGCCACGAAGAACAGAAAAGAGCCGAAAGGCTCTTTTTTTGTGCCTGCCAGAAAAGCCGGCAGAATCCCCCGCCCGCGTCTCGCATCGCGAGGCCGGCATAGCCGGCCCGCATGCCTTAAAGAATGTGTTCTTGATCCTGCAACGGCACCGATACTGACCAATCCAGTTCCCGCAGGATGCGCTCACGCAGCGCCTCTGACGCATCCGGCTCGCCATGCACGATAAACACATGCTTGGGCGCCCTCTCGAAGCCGGAGAGCCATTTCATCAGCTCATCACAGTCGGCATGTGCCGAGAGCATCGGTAACTCGGTCACTTCGGCATTCACCGGCATCCAGTGGCCAAAGATCTTCACCTCCCGTGCGCCTTGCAGCAGCTTGCGACCACGGGTGCCCGCGGCCTGGAATCCGGAGAACAGCAGCGTGTTGCGGTGGTCACCACCAAAGGCGGCAATGTGATGCAGCACGCGGCCGCCGGTGGCCATGCCGCTGGCTGAAATGATTATCTTCGGGTAGCGGTTGGTGGTCAGCGCCTTGGACTCCTCAACATCGCGCACATAGGTCACGCTGTTGCAGGCGGCCGCGCACTCATCATAGGTCAGCTTGTGGTCTGGTTGATGCCGTTGCAGCAGTTCCGTTGCACTGGTGGCCATGGGGCTGTCGAGAAACACCGGTATGCCATTCAACCGGCCAGCTTGACGCAGCAGCCAGAGATCGTAGATCAGCGCCTGGGCGCGGCCCACGGCGAACGCGGGGATAACCAGCGTTCCTCCGCGCTGGACGGTGCGCTCAATCACGTCAGCAAGGGCATCCAGCGGGTCTGACCGATCATGCTGGCGGTTGCCGTAGGTTGATTCGATAACAATGTAATCCGCCTCGGTGACCGGCTCGGGATCATGCATGACCCGATCGCCATAACGCCCAAGATCGCCGGTGAATACGATGCGCTGACCGCCGATATCCACCTGCACGGTAGCCGCACCAAGAATATGTCCGGCGCGGCGCATCCGGATTTGCGCCCCACCAGGCAATTCCACGCTCTTGTGCCAGGACACAGTGCGGAAATGCTTGAGCGTACGCTCGGCATCTACCACCCGATACAGCGGGCGTGCCGGCTTGTGTTTGGTAAAGCCCTTGCGGTTGGCGTATTCGGCATCCTTTTCCTGCAGCCAGGCACTGTCCAGCAGGATCAACTCGGCCACATCGCGACTGGCTGCAGTGGCATATATCTCGCCGTCGAAACCATCCAATACCAACCGGGGCAGATAACCACAATGATCCAGGTGCGCGTGAGTGAGCACCACGGCATCTATGCTATCCGGGGCCACACTGAGTGGCTGCCAGTTGAGTTCGCGCAGATTCTTCATACCCTGGAACAGGCCACAATCAATCAGGATGCGGGTATTGTCATGGGTCAGCAGGTGTTTCGAGCCGGTAACGGTGCCAGCACCGCCGAGACAAGTCAGTTTCAGCATATTCATTCACTCCTCAGATGATCGTATGAAGGTAGCGCTTCCAGATCCCAACCGGTTACCTGCGCCGCAGCGCGGATGGCATCTACCCAGGTACAGCGGTTGGCGCGCAACATGCCGGGCACATCCAGTGTGCCACCGCGGCTGAGATACCCCAGCGCCTGTGTTCTTGCCGGGCCGCTGTCGATACGCCGCAACACACCGAGTATTAGCTCAGGACGAGTATGACTGAGAATGACCCTGGGCAGTCCCTGCGGGAACAGCCTGTGCAGCGCCTCATCATCCAGCACGAAATCGCGCTCCAGATCATCGCGGGGAACACGCAGCCGACCCGGTTCGATGATCACGGTAACGCATACCGCACGGCCCTGCTGCTGCAGCGCCGACTGCGCCTTGAGCGCCTCCTCCAACTGATAGGCACCGATGGCAATCAGTTGCAGATCGGCATTGGCCGGATCGCCTGTCACGTGGGCAGCACCCTGGGCCACCAGCGCCTCAGCCTCGGCGCCGCCCAGATACTGTTTCACCTCGCGTTTGGATACGACCACGCAGGCCAGCTGGCCGCGTCCGCTATAGATCGAGCGCATGGCGGCCACTGTGGTGTTGCCACCCACCGGGAATAACACCCGCACCGTATCGGACATCTCACCGAGCAGCGCTTCACCTATGGTTGGATCCTGATGGGATTGCTCATTCTTGGCATTCTCCCAGGTATGCGAGGTAACGATCAGCGGTACCGGCAGCCAGCCCGGCTTTTGTCCCAATTCCTTTTGCCGGCGCACAAAGATGGCTTCCTGGCGCATCAGCCCGAGCATCTTCACGGCAAAGGCTTCGTAGCTGACGATCAGGTTGAGACCGGCCTTGTTGGCCAGCGCAGCGGCGGCGACGGCTTCCTCGTTAAGGGCGGTGATGACCGCGCCGTGCAGATCCTCGGGCACACCTGCCTCGGGTTCGTTGACCCGGTGCTTGAGCAGCGCCAGCGTCTCACCCATCTTGTTGCTGGCCAGTTCATCCGGATTACCCACCCGCACCCGCAGATCGGGGTTGGCCTGAACCAGCTGCACAAACCAACGATCCAGTGCGATCATGGCGCTGCCTTCGAAGCCGGCCTCCTGCCACTTGGGCGGCGGCAGCACCGGGGACGGCGGCTGGCGGTCAACCAGCGGGTTATGGCTTTCCAGCGGACGCTGTTGCTGTTGATGGTTGGTCAGCGCGGCTAGCGCTTGTTGCAGCTCGTTACCGGGCACGAACAGAGCGCTGGCACTGGTGTTGAACAGTTCACGGGCAATCGCATCCGTGTGGGGATTGCCAATCAACGGCAGGTTATGTGCGGCATTGGTGCCTGCGCCGGGAAAGCCAAAGCCCTTCTCTGTTTCAGCAATGATGTAGGGCAGAGCAGCCGGGTAACGACGCTGAGGGTCGTTGGCAAAAGTCAGCAGTTTATCCTCAGCCATGACGATGGCCCAGGCAATCGCCGCCGGGTCACGGCCATCAACCATGACCGGATCAAAGCCGTTGTGCCGCTGATCCTCGGCCAGCCATTGGGCGCCGCCTTCCTGAATGATCTGGGTACGCTGCTCGATACGCCGACCATTAAGAATCATCACCGGTATGGCAACGCCGCAATCCTCGGCCCGCCACCAGCGCGGTGCCCAATCAGAACCACGCTGCTCCTCAAAGGCGCCATCACTGAGAAAGGCCACCAGGCTTTCACCTGGAAGCGGCATATGTACATATTGCAGCTCGGCAAATCCCAGGTAGCCACCCTCGGAAATGGCACCGGCGGTATTCGGCCCGGCATGGCTGCCCAGCGGTGCCGCAGGCAGTCCGGTGTCGTCTGTCTGGTAGGAGTAGAAGTCCTGGCATAACCGTGCCAGCCCCTCGGCGGATCGGTCATACCGCCCGCGCTGGGCATCCGACACATCGCCGGTCAGCGCGTTGACGGCCTCGATGGCCGCTACGCAATGGCCCTGCCCCATCAGCCAGGCCCGGGTTTTGCCGGTCAGCGCGTTGGCCAGCAGATAACCGACAAAGGCCGGCACCATGTTCAGGGAGCCGCCGGTATGGCCTTCAGGAGCAGCCTTGAAGTCCTCGGCTGCCAGCGGGGCTCCGGACAGATCAACGCGCCTGGCATAGGTCATGTGCGCGACCACATTCATCGCCATGCAGCTCAGCCGGTCGGCCGCAGCCAGCATGGCGTGAAACTGATCGGCATCCGCAACCCGACCATCCGCAATCAACTTTTCGCCCAGTGCAGCGATCCGCTCACGGGTTGCCTCGCTGTGCCGAATTGGTCCGTATCCCTGCAGCCACTGGCTGCGCGGGTCCATGGTATTGCCCATACTGATACTCCTTGTTCGGATTCGCCGGCGTCGGGTCAGGCCATGCGACAGATAGTCTTTCTGAAACGCAGCAACGAGCCAACAAACATCACGCCGCCAATCAGCACCAGTGCCAGAAAACTGCTCCAGACAGCTTCCAGCCCGGCGCCGCGATAGAGAATCGCCTGGCCAATTTCGACAAAATGGGTGGTCGGCGCAGCCAGCATGATGTTCTGCACCAGTTCCGGCATGCTTTCCCTCGGAGTCGAGCCGCCGGATAGCATCTGCAAGGGCATGATGGTCAGCATCATCAGCATGCCGAACTGCGGCATGTTGCGCGCCAGGGTCGCGAGAAAGATACCCATGGAGGTGGTGGCAAACAGACACAGCGCGGTGCCGACGAAGAACAATGGCAGTGAGCCTTCTACCGGCACGTTGAGCAGCCCACGTACCACCAGATTCAGTGACACCGCTGCCGCCACCAATACCACCAGCCCCATCGACCAGACCTTGGCCAGCATGATCTCGGTCGGCGTTACCGGCATCACCAGCAGATGTTCGATGGTGCCGTGTTCACGCTCACGGATCAGTGCCGCCCCGGTGAGCACGATGGACAGCATGGTGATGTAGTTGATCACCTGCATCAGGCTGCCGAACCAGGATTTCTCCAGCGCCGGATTGAAGCGCGCGCGCAACGCCAGATCCACTGGCGGCAATGCGGTAGCCCGCTCGCGCTGGAGGAACTCGTTGACCTCTCCCATGACAATCTGCTGCACCGCACCGCTACCGGTGAAGGCCTGACTCATGCGGGTGGCGTCCACGTTGAGCTGCAGGTCCGGACCGCGCCCGGCCAGCACATCACGCTGGAAGCCTTGGGGTATGTACAGGGCAAAGGTATATCTGCCCGAATCCATACCTGTGTCCATATCCGCCATGCTGATCATCTGCGGGATGGTGAAGTGCGGCGGGTAGAAAGCCGATATGACCTGCCGGGACAGCGCCGAGTCGTCCTCATCAACGATGGCGATAGGCGCGTGATTGAGGGTTTCCGGCATGGCTCTGGCGCCGGAGAACACGCCCACGGTAAATACGTAAACGATCAGCACCAGCATCATCGGATCGCGCCACAGGCTCCACAGCTCCTTGACCCCGAGCCGGTAGATATTGGCCAGACTGCGCAGCATCATCTCAGCGCTCCTGTTTCTTCAGCAGCAATACAGCCAGCCCCATGATCACCGGAACCGAGGCGAGCATGGCCCAGTAGGCATAGGCCAGATCTCCGAGCCCCAGCGCCTTGCTGAACACGCCGCGACTGATATTGACCATGTAGGTGGCTGGATACAATTGCCCGATTATCCGCCCTGCCCCTTCCAGCGACGAGACTGGGTCGATCAGACCGGAAAACGAGGTGGCCGGCACCATGGTACCGATCATGGCGAAGAACATCGCGGCGATCTGGCTACGGGTGACTGACGAGGCCAGCAAACCCATGCCGGTGGAAATAAAGCTGAATATAAGCGCCCCCAGCGTCAGGGCGAAAAAACTGCCGGTGACCGGCACACCGAATATCGTGACCGCTGCCAGCATCATCAGCAGGTAATTGACCATGGCCAGCACCACATAGGGCAATTGCTTACCGAGCAGGAATTCGCTGCGGGTCACCGGGGTGACGTAGAAGTTGGTGATCGAGCCGGTTTCCTTTTCCCGCACTACTGCCAGCGCAGTGAGCATCGCCGGGATCATCAACATCAACAATGGAATGACTGCCGGCACCATGGCCGGCAGGCTGCGCACGTCGGGGTTGTAACGAAAGCGCGTCTGGATATCCGCGCTCACCGGCAAGGCACCCAGCCGCTGACTGATCTGATTACTGACCCAGTGCTGGTGCATGCCCTGCACATACCCCTGCAGCGTCTCGGCCCGTTGCGGCATGGCACCATCTACCCAGGCGCCGATCTGCGCCTGGCGGCCGGCCAGCAGATCCCGGGCGAAGCCATGCGGGATCTCGATGGCCAGCGAGACCTCACCGCTGCGCATGCGCCGATCCAGATCCTCATAATCGCTGATCGGCGGCTGTTCGATAAAATAGCGTGAGCCAGACAGCTCCAGCGCATAGTCGCGGCTGAAGGTCGTCTGGTCACGGTCGAGTACCGCGTAACGCAGGTCTTCCACATCCAGGCTGATGCCGAAGCCGATAACAAACATCAGCAGAATCGAGCCGGCCAGTGCCAGCGTGGCGCGGATCGGGTCGCGTTGCAGCTCCAGCGCTTCACGCCACAGATAGCTGAGCATGCGCTGCATGTTGAAAGCCTTGCGCCGTACAGGTGTGGTTTCTTTCTGTGCCGGCGGCAATCCGGCGGCAGTCGCTGCCGGTGCCTCGTCCTGAGTACCGGCGCCCGCCTCCAGCAGGTAGCCGATAAAGGCCTCTTCGAGATTGGCCGCGCCGCGCTTTTCCACCAGCCTGGCGGGCACATCGCTGTCCAGCACCTTGCCCGCATGCATCATCGACATGCGATCGCAGCGCTCGGCCTCATTCATGAAGTGGGTCGAGAGGAAGATGGTCACCTTATCCCGACGGGACAATTCCACCAGCAGCCGCCAGAATGCGTCACGAGCAACCGGATCGACGCCGGAGGTCGGCTCATCCAGTATCAGCAGTTCCGGCTTGTGCACCATGGCCACCGCCAGCGACAGCCGCTGGCGCATTCCCAGCGGCAGGCTGGCCGGCAATGTGTCTGCCGCCTTGGTCAGGCCGAAGCGCGCCAGCATCTCCTCGACCCGGGCGGGAATCTCCGCCTCGGGGACGGCAAACAGCCGGGCATGCAATACCAGGTTCTGCTGCACGCTCAGTTCGCTGTACAGGGAAAAGGCCTGGGACATGTAACCGACCCGGCGCCGCGTATCGATATCCTTTGGGCTGACTTCGCTGCCGAACAGCCATGCCTGACCTTCACTGGCAGGTAGCAGACCGGTGAGCATCTTCATGGTGGTGCTCTTGCCGCAGCCATTGGAGCCGAGAAAGCCGAAGATCTCACCGCGCCGGATGCGGAAGCTGACATCGTTCACCGCCACGAAGTCACCAAAGCGCAAGGTCAGGTTCTGTGCCTCGATGGCGATGTCCTGCTCATCCACGTCCAGCGGCGGAATGATGACAGGGGCATGACCACGCTTGCGTTCTTCCGGCAACAGCGCGATAAAAGTTTCTTCCAGAGTAAGGGTGCCGGTCTGCTGCAGTAACTGCGCTGGCGTGCCCGTCGCCAGCACCCGGCCTGCATCCATTGCCACCAGCCAGTCGAAACCCTGCGCTTCATCCATGTAGGCAGTGGCAACCATGACGCTCATGCCGGGGCGTTGATGGCGAATACGCTGAATCAGATCCCAGAACTGCGCCCGAGCCAGCGGGTCGACGCCCGTGGTCGGCTCGTCGAGAATCAACAGATCAGGATCGTGGATCAGCGCGCAGCACAGCCCCAGCTTCTGCTTCATGCCGCCGGACAATTTGCCCGCCGGCCGATCAAGAAAGGCATGCAGACCGGTGGCCCTGGTCAACTCATCAATACGCCTGCGCCGCTCCGCCGCATCATGGCCGAACAGCCGGGCAAAGAACTGCAGGTTTTCCTCCACCGACAGGGTCGGATAGAGGTTACGTCCCAGCCCCTGGGGCATATAGGCAATGCGCGGGCATACGCGATTGCGATGCCCGCGCTCGGCCATATCCCCATCAAGTACCTGCACTGTCCCCTGCTGAATACGCCGGGAGCCGGAAACCAATGCCAGCAGGCTGGACTTGCCAACCCCATCCGGGCCAATCAGCCCGACCGTGCACCCAGCGGGCACGTCCAGCTCGATCCCGTCCAGCGCTCTGGTGTTGCCATAGCTCAGCTGCACGCCCTGCAGTCGGGCGACGTAATCAGCGCTCATCGGTCAGCAGCTTCTGCAGCTCGGCCGATACCTCCAGTTCTGCGGGCCAGGACGCATCGGCGTCCAGCTTCAACCAGGCCACCCCCGGCACCCCGGTCTTGACCTGCTCCAGGTAACGCTGCAACAACGCCGGATGGATCTGCGCCCGCACCCGGAACATCAGTTTCTGCCGTTCACTGGCGGTTTCCACCGTTTTGGGGGTGAATTGCGCCTGACTCGCGACGAAGGAAACCCGCGCAGGTATTACGTAATCCGGCGCAGTATCCACTACCAGTCTGGCCTCACTGCCCAGCGCCAGCCGCCCGGCAGCCACCTCAGGCACAAAGAAGGTCATGTATACATCGGACAGATCCAGCAGATTCAGTACCCGACCGCCTGCGCCCAGCACTTCGCCCGGCTGGGCTACCCGCACCTGTACGCGGCCATCACGGGGCGCCTTGAGTTCGCTGTCCAGCAGATCAGCATCGACACGGTTGATGGTCGCTTGCATGGCCGTGACGCGGGATTCTGCACCGGTCTGCTGCGCCTTTGCCGCCTCCACTGCGGCCTGTGCCGCCAATACCTGGGCCCTGGCTGCAGCCACCGCCGCTTCAGCGCCATGGGCTCTGGCCCGGTCATCATCCAGTTGCTGGCGGGAGACCGATCCGTCCCGCGCCAATATTTCAGTACGCGACAGCCGCTGTGAAACCGCATGCAACTCAGCTTCACGCTGCGCCACCACCGCCTGCGCGGCCGCGACGTCACTTTCCCGCAGGCTGATCTGCGCTCTGGCCGCCGCTACCGCGTGGACGGCTTCCTGGTAACCGGCCTGTGCTTCTTCATGTTGAGCTTCCAGGGTCTCGATCTGCATTCGCGCCAGCACTTGCCCGGCACGTACAAAGTCGCCTTCGCGCACCAGGATTTCCTCGACCCGACCCGGCAGCTTGGTAGCGATATCAATCTCGGTGGCCTCGACGCGACCATTACCACTGACAAAGCCTTCACCCGGCCCCTGCTGGGTATAGTGCGACCAACCGTACCAGACCAGCAGAGCCAGTATGCCGAGCACAACAGGAATCAGAACGCGCTTGTTGGATAAAACAGACGATGACATGAATGCAGCCTTTGCAATGAATAATGAAGCCTGGCGATAACAACCCGCCGCGCCTTTCATCATAAGCCAAACAGCATGACAATGTGATGCATCAAATCAACTGCGCCCGTCGTTCAGTTACAACCGGTGGGCAGAAACCAGTTTCAATGAATTGTCAGCCGGGCACCTGGAAATGTCTCAGACGCAGCGCGTTGCCCAATACAAACACGCTGGACAGCGCCATGGCGCCCGCTGCAAACATGGGCGACAACAGTATACCGAATGCCGGATAGAGCACACCTGCTGCCACCGGAATCAACGCCGTATTGTAGGCGAAAGCCCAGAACAGGTTCTGGCGGATATTGCTGATGGTGGCCCTGGACAGGGCAATGGCATTCGGTACGCCCTGCAGATCACCGGACATCAGCACCACGTCCGCTGCCTCCATGGCGACATCGGTACCGGTACCAATCGCCAACCCGACATCAGCCTCTGCCAGTGCCGGGGCATCGTTGATACCGTCGCCGACAAACGCCAGCCGCCCGTGTTCGGCCCTGAGTCTGCGTACCGCATCCACTTTTCCTTCTGGCAGCACCTCGGCAACCACTTCATCAATACCCAGACGATCCGCAATAGCACGGGCAGTGACCTGGTTATCACCGGTGATCATCGTCACCCTGAGCCCCAACTGATGCAGCGCCTGAATCGCCGCAGGTGTACTCGGCTTGATCGGGTCAGCCACCGCAACGATAGCCGCCAGTTTCCCACCTACAGCGGCATACAGTGGAGATTTTCCTTCACGGCCCAGACGCTCAGCTGTTTCGGCGAAGATCTGCACATCCAGACCCAGCTCGCGCATGTAACGGTCGGCCCCGACCTGAACGGCAACACCATCGGCCTGCGCATGCACACCCATTCCGGTAACCGAGTCGAACTCGCTGAGTAGGGGTATAGCCACGCCTTCCTGCTGCGCAGCAGCCACAATCGCCCGGGCAATCGGATGTTCCGAACGGGACTCCACCGCCGCGATCTGGCCCAGCACCCTGGCCCGCTCAAAGCCATCGGCCAGTTCCAGGTCAGTCAATACCGGATGGCCCTCGGTCAGGGTGCCGGTCTTGTCTACCGCCACGACAGCGGCATCCTTCAATAGTTGCAGGGCCTCACCCTTGCGAAACAACACACCCAGTTCAGCACCGCGCCCGGTGCCGACCATGATCGAGGTCGGCGTGGCCAGGCCCATGGCGCAGGGGCAGGCGATGATCAGGACGGCCACCGCATTGACCAGCGCAAAAGTCAGTGCCGGCTCCGGGCCGACCACCAGCCAGACCAGAAAGGTCAGCAGCGCCGCCCCCATTACCACCGGCACAAACCACATGGTGATTTTGTCCACTACCGCCTGAATCGGCAGCTTGGAGGCCTGGGCCTGCTCAACCAGCCGGATAATCTGCGCCAGTACCGTTTGCCCACCCACCGCGGTTGCCCGCAGCATGAAGGCACCGGTCTGGTTCACCGTACCGCCTACTACCGCGCTGCCCGGCGACTTCTCCACCGGCACCGGCTCGCCGGAGATCATCGACTCGTCAACGTAGCTCTGCCCCTCCAGCACCTCACCGTCGACCGGCACTCGCTCACCCGGCCTGACCTCGACCACATCACCGGCCAGTACATCGCCGATCGGCAGATCGATCATCCCGCCACCACGCTGCACCCGGGCGGTTGGAACCTGCAGCCCGACCAACCGCTGAATCGCCTCGGAGGTTCGTCCGCGGGCCTTGGCTTCCAGGTAACGTCCCAGCAGAATCAGCGCCACTATCACGGCTGCGGCTTCGTAATAAACGTTGACCGTGCCCTCCGGCAGCAGCTGCGGCATGAAGGTGGCGACCACCGAGAACAGATAAGCCGCTGAGGTGCCGACGGCAACCAGCGAGTTCATGTCCGGCGCCAGGCGCGCCAGCGCCGGGAAGCCGTGTAGATAGAAACGCCGCCCCGGCAGTACCAGCACCAGCGTGGTCAAGACAAATTGCAGATACCAGCTGTTCTGCATGCCGATGGTGCGATCGACCAGGGCGTGCATGCCCGGAATCGTGTGTGAGCCCATCTCGATGATGAACACCGGTAGCGCCAGCGCCGCCGCCAGCAGCAGATCACGCCCCAGGATCTTGCGCTCGGCATCCTTCCTGTCGGCGTCGGTATCCGCGCCCTGGCCGTGCTCGCTCACCAGCCGACCGGGATAGCCAGCCTTGGCCAGCGCATCCAGCAGCGTCTGGTCGTCCGCGATGCCCTTTACGCTGGCTCGTTCAGTCGCCAGGTTGACCACTACATCCGTTACCCCCGGCAGCGCTTTCAGCACGCGCTCGACCCGCCCGACGCAGGAGGCGCAGGTCATGTTCTGCACGGCCAGTTCGGTGTTGAGGCTGGTTACCTTGTAGCCGGCCTTCTCCACCACCTGCACCAACTCAGCGCTATCAACCGGGCCCGCCAACTGAACATCGGCTCGTTCAGTAGCCAGATTGACCACCACGGAGCTGACCCCCGGGATTCGGGCCAGGGCCTTTTCCACCCGCCCGACACAGGAGGCACAGGTCATGCCCTCGATTGGCAGGCTGAGCCTGGCAACGGCAGGTTTCGCATCTTTAACCGGAACGTTCATCGTGCCCCCATGGCGGTACTGTTGGATATATTCAGAGAGTAGACCTTGCCATCATGTCAGGGTCAACAAGCCCCATGGCCGGGGGATGGAACCCGGTTCTGCATCGTCCTACACTGGTGTGACGCTGACCAGCTGGAGCAAGGAATGAAAACGCCGCCCACCCATCTGCGCTACATCACCGGCCACTGCCAGTTCGGCGGCCTGTTATTGGCTGTGTGCGATGCCGGCGTGGTGTCAATTCTGCTTGGTGACGGTGATGAGGCCATGGTGGCGGATCTACAGCAGCGCTTTCCCCGCGCGACACTGAAACAGGACAGGGCTGGCCTCAGGAACGATATGCAGGCGTTGTTGCACTATGTGAATCATCCATCGGGCAAACTGAATCTGCAGCAGCCGCTGGCGCCCCGGGGCAGTGATTTTCAGCAGAGGGTTTGGGCTGAGCTGGCGACAATCCCGGCGGGCCAGACCATCACTTACAGCGAGCTGGCAAAACGCACCGGAAACCCCGCCGCGGTGCGTGCGGTGGCGGGTGCCTGTGCAGCCAATCCGCTGGCCATGGTGGTGCCCTGCCATCGCGTGCTACGCAGTGATGGAGGGATCTCCGGGTATCGTTGGGGAGTGGAGCGTAAGTTGAAGCTGATCGAGCTGGAACGGGAGCTGGCGACGAAAAGCTGATGGCCGGAATGGAGCTGCGCAACGCCGCTGCGAGGGCGCAGCTCCCAGCCGTGATACACCAATCACAATCCGTTGGCATACGTCATGGGAGCCCCGCCTCAGGGCGACGCTGGCGGTGAGGCCGGCGCATTTCAGGTCAGAAGCACGCCTCCGGCATATCCAGCGTCGAGCGATCTGCATCACCCAACACCTCGGCCAGCGCCAGCGGCTTGGGCAGCTCATAACGCAGGAAGTATTCGCAGGTCTTGAGCTTGCCTTCATAGAAGGCCTTGGGCTGACTGCCGCCCTGCTGCAACCCACGCAAAGCAGCCTGGGCCTGACGCAGCCACATCCAGCCGACCACCACATGACCAAAGCATTCTAGGTACAGATACGCATTGGCCATAGCCCGCTCCGGATCTTCCCGGCGCAGCGCCTGGAGCGAGTCGGTGACCTGCTGCAAGGTATCCAAGGCCTTGGCCAACAAGGCGCTGGACGCTTGCAGCTCGCTCGCCTCTGCGCTCTCGGTGATGGTATTGCGAATGCGTTGGATCAGCGCCTTGTAGAACCGGCCTTCCTGCATGGACACCTTGCGGCCCAGCAGATCCTGACCCTGGATACCATGGGCGCCTTCGTGGATCGGGTTCAGGCGGTTATCGCGATAGAACTGCTCCACCGGGTACTCACGGGTATAGCCGTACCCGCCATGCACCTGAATAGCCAGACTGTTGGCCTCAAGACAGAACTGCGACGGCCAGGATTTGACAATGGGAATCAATAGTTCAAGCAGGCCGGCGGACTCTTCCTGAAGCAACGGATCATCGGCAAACTTCTTCTCGTCGGACAGGGTCGCCGCATAGAGGCACAGCGACAATCCACCTTCAACGAAGGCCTTCTGCGAGAGCAGCATACGGCGAATGTCCGCGTGCTGGATCAACGGAATCATCGGCGTTTCCGGGTCACGCTCCTTGAGCGGTCGACCCTGACGACGCTCCTTCGCGTACTCCAGCGCATGCAGATAGCCGGTGTAACCCAGCATGACCGAGCCCAGGCCCACGCCGATACGCGCCTCGTTCATCATGTGGAACATCTGCGCCAGACCCTGGTGCGGTTCACCGACCAGATAGCCGACTGCCCCACCCTTCTCACCGAAGTTGAGCATGGTAGAGGTGGTGCCGCGATAGCCCATCTTGTGGATCAGCCCGGCCAGCACCACGTCGTTGCGCTCGCCCAGGCTGCCATCCTCGTTGACCAGAATCTTCGGCACGATGAACAGCGAGATGCCTTTCACACCGGGCGGCGCGTCAGGCAGCTTGGCCAGCACCAGGTGGACGATATTCTCGCTCAGCTCATGGTCGCCGGCAGAAATGAAGATCTTGTTGCCACTGATCCGATAGCTGCCATCGCCGGCAGGTATCGCCCGGGTCTTGATATCAGCCAGAGAGGAGCCGGCCTGCGGCTCGGTCAGACACATGGTGCCGAAGAATCGGCCTTCCATCATGGGCTCGGCAAAGCGGCGTTTATATTCCTCGCTGCCGTGGGCCATGATCAGGTTGCAGGCGGCAATGGTCAGTCCGGCATAGGCCTGGGTACTGACGTTGGCGCCCTTGATCAGACCGATGCAGGTCTGGGCAATCACCGAGGGCAGCTGCATGCCGCCGCGCTCGTAATCCTGAGCGGCCGCCATCAGTCCGGTATCACGCAGCACTGCCAGGGCTTCGGAGACTTCCGGACGGATGATTACCTTGCCGTTCTCGAAACGGGGTTCATCGCCGTCACACAGATGATTATGCGGCGCGAACGTCTCAGCGCCGACTTTCAGGGCCAACTCGATCGCCGCGTCAAAGGTGTCGCGACTGTGGTCGGCATAGCGGGAAAATTGGGTAAAGCGCTCGACATCCAGCAGTTCGTACAACAGAAAGGCGAGATCGTTGGTGTTGATGATCTTCTGCGTCATGAAAAATGCTCCGGGTCAGCCTTGAAACAATCGGGTTCAGCTAAAAAACAAAACCCGAGCATGGCTCGGGTTTGCTTGCAAGTAGCAGCCTGACGTCTATTGCGGGATCAAACGATCTCGAACAGACCGGCAGCGCCCTGGCCACCACCAATGCACATGGTAACAACCACGTACTTGACGCCACGACGCTTACCTTCGATCAGTGCATGGCCAGTCAGACGCGAGCCAGTGACGCCGTAAGGGTGGCCAATGGCGATGGAACCACCGTTGACGTTCAGGTTTTCCATCGGGATGCCCAGACGGTCGCGGCAGTAGACAACCTGGGAAGCAAAGGCTTCGTTCAGCTCCCACAGACCGATGTCGTCCATTTTCAGACCGTTACGCTCGAGCAGACGCGGAATAGCGAAAACCGGGCCGATACCCATTTCGTCCGGCTCACAACCAGCGACAGCAAAGCCACGGAAGATGCCCATGGGCTCAATGTTCAGCTGCTCGGCAACCTTGCCATTCATCACGGTACAAACGGAAGCGCCGTCGGACAGCTGGCTGGCGTTACCGGCAGTCACGAAGTGTTCTGGCCCGCGAACGGCTTTCAGACTGGCCAGACCTTCCAGAGTGGTGGTCGGACGGTTGCACTCGTCACGGGTCAGGGTGACCTGTTGGTCAGTGACTTCGCCCGTTTCCTTATTCTGCACTTTCATGCTGGTGGTGAAAGGTACGATTTCGTCGTCGAACTTGCCGGTTTCCTGGCCTGCGGCTACGCGCTGCTGGCTGATCAGGGAGTATTCGTCCTGCGCTTCACGGCTGACGTTGTAGCGTGCGGCTACGATGTCGGCAGTTTCGATCATGGACAGGTACAGCTCAGGCTTGTTCTTCATGATCCATTCGTTGGTGCCACGGAACATGTTGATCTTGTCGTTCTGGCACAGGCTGATGGATTCAACACCACCGGCAACGATGGCCGGAATTTTTTCGCTGATCACGCGCTGGGCGGCGATAGCGATGGATTGCAGACCGGAGCTGCAGAAACGGTTCAGCGACATACCAGCGGTCGTCACCGGCAGACCGCCACGAATGGCTGCCAGGCGGGCCATGTTCTTGCCCTGCGCGCCTTCGTGGAAGGTGGCACCGAGGATCACGTCTTCAACCAGTGCAGGGTCGATACCGGCACGCTTGACCGCTTCTTCGATAACAAAGCCGGCCAGATCAACACTGTGAGTGTCGTTCAGCGCACCGCGATAGGATTTGCCCAGGCCGGTACGGGCCGTGGATACGATTACTGCATCAGTCATGGTTCAGCTCCTGTTTTTCAAGCCTGGCGCCCGGGGGCGCCATATACATTATGAGTTGACGGTCAACCCGCCTGTTCCTGTCGATCGCCCCAGGCAGCGAGGGTTTCCCGCGCCTCACGATAGGGTTTGATACCCATCCACAGCAATACCACGGCACCAATGGTAATGATGCTGGCAACCCAGAAGATCGAGTAGCGGATAGCCATATCATCCTGGAAGACATAGTCGGTGACCAGCGCTACAGCAGTGGGGCCAATGCCCAAGCCGATCAACGTAATAACAAACAGATAGATAGCCGAGGCCTGACCACGCATGGAGTTGGGCATGACTTCCTGAATCGCTGCCGGCGCAACACCAAAGGGCATGGCTACGGTAAAGACATTGAAGAACATGACCACCCACAACAGGGTCATGTCATCCATCAGGTAGACCACATTACACACCAGGGTCAGCACAGCGGAAAGCAGGCCCACGCGCATGTTGGCATCACCGTAACCACGACGTGCCAGATAATCGGACAGACGGCCACCAAAGACGATACCCAGCGAGCCCGCCACCATGACCAGACTGCCATAGTAGACACCGACTTCACCCGGGGTCAGACCATGGGTACGAATAAAGAAGGTCGGAATCCATGCTGACGCGCCGTAGGAAGCAAACGATAGACAGGCAAAGCCGAAGTTATGGCAGATCACCGCCTTGCGGATACTCAGCAGGTAATTACCCACATCCCTCAGGGGTACAGCCACACCGGCACCAACGCCTTTACGGCTGGGCTCTTTGATCGCCAGCAAGACGAGGCTGAACATCGCACCGACGGCACCCAGCACCAGGAAGATCAACTGCCATGGGCGAATGACACCGACCACCGGCAAGCTGACCTCACCCTGAGCATTAGCCCAGGTAATGACGATGCCGCCGAGCAGGAAAGCCATACCCGCGCCCAGGTAAATACCCATGGAGTACACGCTGATGGCAGTAGCGCGTTTCTCCGGCGGGAAGCTGTCAGCCATCAGCGAGTAGGCAGCCGGTGACAGCGCGGCTTCACCGGCGCCAACCCCAATACGGAACAGCACGAAATGCCAGTACGTCTTGGCCAGACCGCAGGCGGCGGTCATCAGACTCCAGAAGAAAATACCCCAGGCAATCAGCCCGCGGCGACTGCGGGTGTCGGCCACCCGACCCAGCGGGATACCGGCAATGGTGTAAAAAATAGCGAAGGACAAGCCCATCAATAGACTCATCTGCGTATCGGAAATACCCAGGTCCGCACGAATCGGCCCTACCAGCAGGTTGAGAATCTGGCGATCGATAAAAGACAGGACGTAGGCCAGCAAAAGAATTACAACGGTAAACCAGGCCCGTGCGGTAGTCGGATAATTATTATTGTTCAACACTTAGTGTTACCCCGATACATAAGTGGACTTCGCCGGAAGACTATCAGGTTCGCACAGCGAAAGTCGATTTCGAAAACACTGCATCAACAAATAGGATGCGGAACTATCATTTTGAGCTATGACGGTTTCAAATCATGAATTCCGGTCGCACCTTCTTCGGAATCTCAGGCGCACAGATCCGCCTCGCCAGGCTGGTCAGCGTATCCACGAATACAAAAAACAAAGGAACGACAAACGGAGCGGCGAACGCCGCTCCGGAGCAATTATCAGTGCTTGATGAATAGCAGTGTCATGCGATCGCTTTCGCCGATCGCCAGGTACTGAGCGCGGCCGTCATCACCCAGCCGCAAGGTCGGCGGTAACGTCCATACCCCTTCAGGATGATTGGTGGTATCACGCGGATTCTGGTTCACCGGACTGCGCGCGACCAGTTCAAAACCTGCCTCTTCGGCCAGTTCGACAATCAGCTCTTCAGTGACGTAGCCGGATTCAATCATGGTTTCCAGATCCGTACCGATACGCGCCCGGTGCTCCACCAGTCCAAGCATACCGCCCGGCTTGAGCGCGGCATGCATCTTGGCGAAGACCAGCGCGGCTTCATCCCGTCCCTGCGCCAACCAGTTATGCACATTGCGGAAGGTCAGAACCCGGTCGGCGGATCCTGGGGGCGCTATCGGCGTATCCGGATCAAAATTCAATACCGTCAATTGCACCCGATCATAGGCCTCGGGTGACTCGCTCAACTTTTGCTCAAAACGTGACCTGGACTTGCGGAAATACTCCACCTGGCTATCAGGTTCGAAATGCGCGGCTATATATGTACCTTCATCGCGCAGCAGCGGTGCGAGGATCTCGGTGTACCAACCGCCACCGGGCCATATCTCTACCACTGTGTGCTGCGGTTCAACAGCAAAGAAAGCCAATGTGCGTTCCGGGTTGCGCCCCGCGTCGCGCATCACGTTACTGATGGAGCGGTGCGCGCTGCCAACAGCCTGCCTGATCAATTCCTGTTGCTGCGGCTCCAGTCTCGGCGCGGAGGTAAATTCCTGAGCGGTGGCCAGGCCGGCGAACAATACCAGCGCAGCACCTGAAAGCGTCTTCAACATACTTTTCTCCATAGGCGGGTGTGTTTCGACATGCAGGCGGCAGGCCTATCAGACTTGCTTATACACCTCCATTCCAACTACAGGACATGCTTTTCCCGCTGCCTGTCCATCTATAAGGTCAGCGTCAGCCAATCACATACCACAGTGATTCAATCTACTCCGACTCTGCAGGGAGCCATTATGTTCGACCTTACCCCACGCATTCAGGAACTGAAACAACAGCTCGAATCCTTCATGGATGAGCATATTTACCCCAATGAAGCGCTGTTCTATGAGCAGGTTCAGCAGAATAAGTGGGGCCACCCGGCCATTCTGGAAGAGCTGAAGAAGAAGGCTAAAGCCCAGGGTCTGTGGAACCTGTTCCTGCCCGAGTCCGAGCGTGGCGCTGGTCTGAGCAACGAAGAGTATGCCCACCTGTGTGAAATCATGGGTCGCGTTTCCTTCGCTGGTGAGGTATTCAACTGCAACGCCCCCGATACCGGCAACATGGAAACCATCGAGCGTTACGGTAGCGAAGAGCACAAAGAGAAGTGGTTGAAGCCGCTGCTGGCCGGTGAGATCCGTTCCTGCTTCTCCATGACCGAACCGGACGTCGCATCCTCTGACGCCACTAACATCGAATGCGAAATCCGCCGCGATGGTGACGAGTACGTCATCAACGGCACCAAATGGTGGTCTTCCGGAGCGATGAACGAGCATTGCAAGATCGCTATCGTGATGGGCAAGACCGACCCGAACGCGCCGCGCCACCTGCAGCAGAGCATGATTCTGGTTCCGCTGGACGCACCCGGCGTGACCGTCGTGCGCGACCTGCACGTTTTCGGCTACGACCATGCCCCGCATGGCCACGCAGAAATCCGTTATGAGAATGTACGGGTGCCGGTTTCCAACATCCTGCTGGGTGAGGGTCGCGGCTTCGAAATTGCTCAGGGTCGCCTTGGGCCAGGCCGTATTCACCACTGCATGCGCGCCATCGGTCAGGCCGAGCGTGCACTGGAAGCCATGTGCCGCCGCGCCGCTGAGCGTGTGGCCTTCGGCAAGCCGATGTACAAACTGGGTAGCGTGCCAGAAATGATCGCCCGCTCCCGTTGCGAAATCGACCAGGCCCGCCTGCTGACCCTGCATGCTGCGCGCAGCATGGACAAGTACGGCAATAAGGTGGCCCGTCAACAGATCGCCATGATCAAGGCCGTCGCCCCGACCATGCTGTGCAACGTGATCGACCGCGCTATCCAGATCTATGGCGCCAAGGGCGTCTGTCAGGACAGTTTCCTTGCCTCTTCCTACGCCAAGGCGCGTACCCTGCGTCTGGCAGACGGTCCGGACGAAGTGCACCTGAACGCCATTGCCAAGCTGGAAATGGGTCAGTACCTGTAAAGGTACTGGCTGGCAGCGCCTGTGCCGTCATTGCGCGAAAGCCGGGGATGACGCGGGAAGGGTTGCCACTATTTCGGCATCCCCGCGTACGCGGGGATGCATGGCGGTAAGCGCCAGTTCATACATTCATCACCTCCTGACAGGAGCCTTCCATGAGCTCTCTTTTTGATCTGACCGGCAAGGTCGCCATTATTACCGGCTCGACCAAGGGCATCGGCAAATCCATCGCCGAAGAATTCGCCAAAGCCGGCGCCCGTGTTGTCATCTCCAGCCGCAAGGCCGACGTCTGTGAAAAGGTCGCTGGCGAACTGCAAGCGCAAGGTTTCGAGGCGCTGGCAGTACCCTGTCACGTGGGCGACAAGGCCCAGTTGCAGAACCTGGTCGACACTACCCTCAATACCTGGGGCAAGATCGATATTCTGGTATGCAACGCCGCTACCAACCCGGTGTATGGCCCAACCGCTGAAGTCAGTGACGAGGCCTTCGACAAGATCATGGGCACCAACGTCAAGGGCACCTTCTGGCTGTGCAACATGGTCATTCCGCAGATGACCCGTCTGGGCGGTGGCTCCATCGTGCTGCTGTCGAGCATTGCCGGTATCCGTGCCAGCGCCAATATCGGTGTCTATGGCATGTCCAAGGCGGCTGAAGCCGGACTGGCGCGCAACCTGGCGCTGGAATACGGCCCGCAGAATATCCGCGTCAATGCCATTGCACCTGGTCTGATCCGTACCGATTTCGCCCAGGCTCTGCTGGATGATCCGGATCGTCTGGCTCGCGTTGAGCAATCCCTGCCGCTGCGCCGGGTCGGTGACGCGGTGGATATTGCCGGTGTCGCGCTGTTCCTCGCCTCTTCGGCAGGTGCCTATGTCACTGGCCAGACGATTGTTGCTGACGGTGGCGATACCATTACCTGACACCCTGCGAGCCTGCACGGCTGGCATATTTGCCGGCGCAGTGGCAGGCTCTGATAGTAAATTCACAATCATAAAATCATATGCATGGGATCCTGTAGATGAGCGAAGCCATCCTGATCGACGTATTGCCAGCCCACCGCTTTGATGAAGCCAGGCTGGCGGCCTACCTGAAAGGACGCATACCGGGCGTTGAGCACGGCATACAGATCAAGCAGTTCCAGGGCGGGCAATCCAATCCGACCTTTCTGCTGACAATTGCTGACAAGCGCTATGTACTGCGCAAGAAGCCACCGGGCAAACTGTTGCCATCGGCACATATGGTTGAGCGGGAATATCAGGTGATCAGCGCGCTGGGCGCAACTGATGTGCCGGTACCCACCGCCCACCTGCTGTGTGAGGATTCGGAAGTCATCGGCACCGCGTTCTACATCATGGACCATGTCGAGGGTCGGGTTCACTCCCATCCGTTGCTGGAAAAGGTGGCCATCGATCAACGCATGCCTATCCATCGCTCGATGATCGAGACCATGGCCAAGCTGCACAATGTTGACTGGAAGGCCATCGGGCTGGAAAGCTACGGCAAGCACGAAGGCTATGTTCAGCGCCAGATCAAGCGCTGGAGCGGACAGTTTGAAGCCAGCCGTACCGGCGACATGCCGTCCATGGATGCACTGATGGCCTGGCTGCCGGCCAATGCTCCGCAGGATGACTTCACCACCATCGCCCATGGCGACTTCCGTATCGGCAACCTGATCCTGCATCCGCAGGAACCCAAAGTGGTGGCCATTCTCGACTGGGAGCTGGCGACCCTTGGCCACCCGCTGTCGGATCTGGCGTACTGCTGTCTGCCTTACCACCAGCACACTGGTTTCGAAGGGATGCGCGGCCTGAAGGGCCTCAATCTCAAGGACTTCAATGTGCCGGAAGAGCAGCAGGTATTGGACTGGTACTGCGAATTCACCGGCCGCTCCGAGATTCCGGACTGGAATTTCTTCCTGGCCTTTTCGCTGTTCCGTCTGGCGGCCATTGTTCAGGGCGTCTATCACCGCGCGCTGCAGGGCAACGCCAGTAACGCCGACGCCCTCGAAGTGGGCAAGCGCGCCAGTCTATTGGCCGATGTCGGCTGGGAAATTGCCCAGAGCAAGTAACCTCTCCTGGGAGCGTCGAGCACCAGCTCGATGGGCAGCCAGCAGGCGGCCACCGGCCAAAGCCGCCGAATGACCTCTCAGCAAGCGGCTTGACGCTCCGAGGCTCGCTGCCCGGGAGTGTCGAGGACGACCTCGGCACTCCCTGCCGGCCTCCGTCCCACCAGGCCATCCATCATTTGAGGTATTTCATGTCCAAACTCATAAAGCGCGTACTGCTTACCAACGACGATGGCTGGCGCGGGCCGGGATTCAAGGTGCTCGAAGAGATCGCCAACGAGATCGCCGAGGAAGTCTGGCTGGTCTCTCCTGACCTGGATCAGAGCGGCGTCTCCATGTCCATCTCGGTACACCATCCGCTGCGGGTTCATCAGTTCGAAGAGCGCCGCTTCAGTGTCAGCGGTACGCCCAGTGACTGTATTCTGCTCGGCGTGGCGGAGCTGCTGCCGGCAAAACCCGACCTGATTCTGTCCGGCGTCAACCGGGGCGCCAATATCAGCGACTCGGTGGCCTATTCCGGCACCATCGGCGGCGCCCTGACCGGTACTCTGCTGGGTATCCCCGCGATTGCCTTGAGCCAGGCCTACCACACGACCAATCCGGTTTACTGGGAAACCTCCCGGCACTATGGAGCGCAGCTGGTGCGCCAGCTGCTGGAAACCGGTTCGCCGGAAGATTGCGCCATGAACATCAACTTCCCGGCGCTGCCACCGAAGGATATACGCGGCGTGGCGATTTGCCGGCCACAGCGTGGCAGCATTGGCGGCGTGCAGATCGAGCGGCGCGAAGACACGCGTGGAGTGCCTTATTACTGGCTTGGCTTCCAGCGCCAGAGCGAACGCATTACCGGCCGGGATACCGATGTCGGCGCCCTGCGTGATGGGCTGATTGCCCTGTCACCGGTTCGCTTTGAGCGTGGTATCGCCGACTCCTGGCATCTCGATACCGAGCAGCTGGCCGGCCGGCTGGGCATCAATACCGAAGAGCGGGACGCAGCCCCCTCGATTGATCCGAGCATCGATCACTGAGCCTGACAACAACGCGAACAACAACAGGAGACAACCATGCAACGTTTTGATAACAGAATCGTTCTGATCACCGGAGCCGGCAGCGGCATCGGCCGCGCCACGGCCAAACGTCTGGCCAGCGAAGGCGCCCGCCTGATGCTGGTGGATCGCAACGCTGAAGGTCTGGCGCAGACTCTTGCCGAGCTGCCTGCCGGTACCGAAGTGTTGCATCGGGAGCTCGACGTAGCCGATGAAGCGGCGGTAGAGCAATGCGTGGGGGATACGGTAAGCCACTACGGTCGACTGGATGTGCTTTGTAACAACGCCGGGATCGCCGGTGGGGATTACAGCATAGCGACGGATCAGAGTCTGGAAACCTGGCAGAAGATCATCAACGTCAACCTGTTCGGCGTGATGCTGTTCACCAAATACGCGTCGCGCCAGATGCGCGAGCAGAACGGCGGCGCCATCGTCAATACGGCCTCGGTTGCCGGGATTCGTTCCGGGGCTGGCGGCAATGCCTACAGCGCGTCCAAGGCCGGTGTGATCAACTTCACCATGACGGCCGCCTGCGATCTGGGCGAGTGGAATATCCGCGTCAACGCGGTCTGCCCGGGCCTGATCGAGACCGGCATGACCCAGCGGGTATTTGATCACGCGCGGGCGATCAACAAGGAAGGCAAACTGGGCTCGCGTTGCGAGCTGCGTCGCTATGGTCGTCCCGAGGAAATTGCCGGGGCCATCGCCTTCCTCGCCAGCGATGATGCCAGCTATGTCACCGGTCAGGCGCTGGCGGTCGATGGTGGCAACACCGCCTCACTGAACCTGCCGGGAATGAAGTTCTGATTTATTGTCAGTGCTTGCGTGTCTGTGCAGGCCTCTGCCTTGGGACGGCGGAGGCTGCGAGGGTTTTCTCTAGCCTCACCTGAGAAGTCTGCTGGCGGACTGGGATGCAGGAGTGTGCCGACCGTCGGTTGTCAGGGATGACAACCGCGAGCTTACAGGGACGTATTGCAGTGTGTCGGCACGGCCCTGCACCACAGCACGACCCTACACAGAGTCTCCGTTAACGTTTCCCAATCAGGCCGACAGGCTCTCCAGCGGCCCGAAGAACTCATAGCGCTGGTTCTCTGTCGGGATGCCTCGCTCGTTCAGCAGTTTCTGACAGTTCTGCATGAAAGGTTTGGGACCCAGGAAATAGACATCGACATCGGTACTGTCCGGCAGCATGGCACTGAGTTTCTGTTGGTCGAAGAAGCCCGTATCATGAGCCTGATCCCCTTCCAGCGGGTCGCTGTAGACATAACCCACCTTGAGGTTGTCGTGCTGCGCCGCCAACGCATCCACGTGGGAGCGGAACGCATGGGTGCTGCTGTTCAGCGCACCGTGCAGGAAGTACACCTGCCGCCCGCTTTCCAGTGCCGGCTGCAACATGCTGATAGCCGGGGTGATGCCTACACCGCCGGTCAGCAATACCAGCGGGCGCTGTTGCTGATTCAATACGAAATTGCCACTGGGCGCGGTCAGCTGCAGCGTGTCGCCGACCTGTACCCGGTCATGCAGATAATTGGAGACCTCGCCTTCTGCCTCGCGCTTGACGCTGATGCGGTAGTGGCTCTGACCCGGACGGTCGGACAGCGAATAGTTACGGCGCAGGCTGCGGCCGTCAATATCCACGATGATGCAGGTAAACTGCCCGGGGATGAAGTCCGCCAGCGGCCCGCCGTCGCTGGGCACCAGATAGAAGGAGGTGATCACCTCGCTTTCCTGCTCCTTGCGCTGCACGGTAAAGGAACGTTCACCGCGCCAGCTCCCGAGCGTCTCGGCGTTGCGCTGATAGCGCTGCTCTTCAGCGGCGATCAGGATGTCCGCCAGCTGACCGTAGGCTTCGCCCCAGGCAGCCAGCACCTCGTCACTGGCGGCTTCGCCCAGTACTTGGCGAATCGCCGCCAACAGACACTCACCGACAATCGGGTAATGCTCGGGCTGGATATTCAGTGAGACATGTTTCTGCACGATCAGCGATACCGCATCACCCAGAACTTCCAGCCGATCCAGGTTGGCCGCATAGGCGACGACTGCATTAGCCAGCGCCTGGGGCTGGGTGCCTTGGCGTTGGTGCGCTTCATTGAAATAGGCCTTGACCGCCGGGTAGCGCTCGAACATCAAGGGATAGAAAACCTCGGTGATGGTGGCGGCGTGTTCGCGGACGACGGGCAGGGTTGCGGCGATAATGTCTTTGCTCTGTTGGGTTATCATGGTGTCTCTCTTATTATATTTGACTTATATCAAGCCGTTTAACCAGAGCATGTATCGTGCCAGAGACAATCCTGACTTGTTCTGCGGCCTCCAGCGGAGCGGTGTACAATCAACAACACTCACAATGATGTATAAAACACAGCAGGCTGTTCATATGACAACGAACAACAGCTACCCGCTACTCGGCGTGATTGCCGATCTGGGCCGCGACATGACGCCGACCGAACGCTATGCACAGCTGCTGGCCACCATTCGCCAGGTCCTGCCCTGTGATGCCCTTGCGCTGCTTCAGTTGCGGGGTGACGAACTGGTCCCGCTGGCCGTGGACGGCCTGAGTATCGATACGCTGGGCCGGCATTTCGTCATCGAGGATCATCCGCGTCTGGCAAGGATTCTGCTCAGTCAGGAATCAGTACGCTTTGCTGCCGACTCGCCGCTACCCGATCCCTATGATGGCCTGCTGCATACGGTGGAAGGCGATCTGCACGTGCATGACTGCCTGGGTATCACCTTGCAGATACAGGGTGCGCCCTGGGGTGTGCTGACGCTGGATGCCCTGAATGCCAATGCCTTCGACCGGATCGATCCCGGTCAGCTGCGCTACCTGGCGCGACTCAGTGAAGCGGCTATCCGGATTACCGAGCTGACCATCCAGCTGCAGAGCCGCACCGAGCATCATCAGGCCATGACCCGGGCGCTGGTGGCGGACGGGCAGCAGGAACTGATCGGACACAGCCAGGCCATGGCGCAGCTGCAGCAGGAGATAGAGATGGTGGCGCACTCGGATCTGGCGGTACTGATCACCGGCGAAACCGGCGTCGGCAAGGAGTTGGTGGCCCGACGGGTGCATGCGCTGTCGCAACGTGCCCAAGCCCAGCTGATTTTTGTGAACTGCGCTGCACTGCCAGAAAACCTGGTCGAGAGTGAGCTGTTCGGCCATACCCGAGGCGCCTTTTCCGGCGCCGTGCAAAGCCGGGCCGGCAAGTTCGAGCTGGCCCACGGTGGCACCCTGTTTCTTGACGAAGTGGGCGAACTGCCGCTGACGGTGCAGCCCAAATTGCTGCGCGCCCTGCAGAGCGGTGAGGTGCAGCGGCTGGGTAGCGACAGTCCCCATCAGGTCGATGTGCGCGTCATTGCTGCGAGCAACCGGGATCTGCAGCGAGAAGTGGCGGAAGGACGTTTCCGTGCCGATCTCTTTCATCGCCTGGGTGTGTACCCCATTGCCGTGCCCAGCCTGCGTAAACGGAGCAAGGATGTACTGCTGCTGGCCGGACACTTTCTCGAACAGAACCGGCGACGTATCGGCCTGCGTGGCCTGCGGCTGGACGCCAGTGCCAAGGCGGCCTTGCTGGCCTACCCCTGGCCGGGGAATGTACGGGAACTGGAGCACTTGATCAGTCGCGCCGTGCTCAGGGCCCAGGCCGGTCAGGACGGCAGCCGGCGCTTGCTGACCCTGACCGCCGCGCTGTTGGAGCCGGGTAGCCCCTCATCCGCTCGCCAGATGGCGGGCGCGGCAGGCGAACCGGCAACAGCCGAATCCAGACCGGTTCAGGCCAGACCGGGGCAGACATTGCGTGAGGCTACGGATGAGTTCCAGGTACAACTGATCCGTGAGGTGCTTGAGCGTCACGGCAATAACCAGAGTCAGGCGGCGAGAGAGCTGGGCGTTGATCGCGGCAACTTCTCGCGCCTGCTCAAGCGCCTGGATGCCTGAGGTTCAGCAGCAGATCAATGCTGATCTGCTTGCTTCGCCCGGCGCGGGATGGTCTTCAGCAGCTCTTCAGGGGTGATGGTACCGACGATATTCTGCTTGCTACCGGGCTGCGGCAGATTGAGGATGTTACCGCGCATTTTGCCGATCACATGCATCTCGCACGGTTTGCAGTCGAACTTCAGTGTCAACACATCATCGCCATGCACCAACTGCATGGGCTCCACTCTGGTTCGTACTCCTGTTACCCCCTTGGCCTGTTTCGGGCACAGATTGAATGAGAAACGCAGGCAGTGTTTGGTGATCATCACTGGCACTTCGCCGGTCTCTTCATGTGCCTCGTAGGCCGCATCAATCAAGGTCACCCCGTAACGCTGATAGAAAGCCCGCGCCTTGTGGTTGTACACATTGGCGAGGAAGGTCAGGTGTGACTGCGGATAGACCGGCGGCGGTACGCTCACCGGCTTGCGGCTACCGTGGGGGAAGGCCGCGATGCGTGCCGCGCTCAGTTGCTCGATCAGCTCTCGGCGCAGCGATTTCAGTTGCGAGTTGGGCACAAAGGGCATGAATTCCCCTTCGATCTCTACTTGCTGGGCGTAATACCGGGTAGTGCCCAACTGACCGAGCAGATCACGCAACTGATCCATCGCTCTTTCGGTCTGTCTGGCCGGTTCAAAGGGCCCCGTCAATTGACTGCTGACGCTGATCCCCTCTTCACTGGCAGCGCTGAGCTGCACATTGTCAGCACTCAGTTGAACCAGCCAGCGCAGGCCGATACGACGCTCAGCAGAGACCTTCTGCAAGGCCTGCTGCCAGTTGTGATCGAGGTTGCGACTGAGCGTCTGTGGCAGGCGCGCCCGACGCAGTTGCTCGGGTAGCTCATTGGGTTCGATACGGTACTGCCAACGGGGCTGACCGTCTTCCTCGAATTGTTGCAACTGCTCGGCAACGTTAGCGCGGAAACCGACCACCTCGCGCTTGACCATCACGTTGAGGCCATCACCGTTGGACAGCGGCTCATGGGTCACCGCCAGCAGGTCATGTCCGCGGATCTGTTGCAGCTCGCCAACCACCAGCCCGGTGAAGGTTGGTGAGTCGAAGGCACCGATATCGATCTTGCGGTCGGTAACAAAGTAATCCGTGCTGCCCCGGTGGAAGGTCTTGTCCGGGTCGGGGACGAAGAAGTGCTCGGTACGTCCACTGGAAGCGCGCGCCAGCTCAGGGCGGTTTTCCAGAATGGCGTCCAATTGCTGACGATACCAGGCGGTAATGTTCTTCACATAACCCATGTCCTTGTACCGACCTTCAATCTTGAATGAACGAATACCCGCATCGATCAACGCTTCCAGGTTGGCCGATTGGTTATTGTCCTTCATCGACAACAGATGCTTTTCGTAGGCGATAACACCACCACGCTCATCCTTCAGGGTATAGGGCAGACGACAGGCCTGGGAGCAATCACCGCGGTTGGCGCTGCGACCAGTCTGCGCATGGGAGATGTTGCACTGTCCGGAGAAGGCCACGCACAACGCACCATGAATGAAGAATTCCAGCGTTGAATCAACCTGCTGATGGATCGCCTTGATCTCCTGCAGATTGAGTTCGCGCGCCAGCACCAGTTGCGAGAAGCCAGCCTGATCAAGAAAGCGGGCCTTATCCAGCGTGCGGATATCACACTGGGTACTGGCGTGGATCTCGATCGGCGGAATGTCCAGCTCCATGATGCCCATGTCCTGGACGATCAGCGCATCCACTCCGGCATCGTATAGCTGATGGATCAGCTGGCGTGCGCCTTCCAGCTCGTCGTCATGCAGGATGGTATTAAGCGTGACGAAGATACGCACATGGAACAACCTGGCGAAACGCACCAGCTCGGCAATCTCAGCCACGCTGTTTTCCGCATTATGCCGCGCACCAAAACTCGGGCCGCCAATATAGATGGCATCAGCGCCGTGCAGAATGGCCTCACGGGCAATGGAAACATCCCGGGCCGGGCTGAGCAGTTCGAGGTGATGCTTGGGAAGAGACATGGCGACAACCGCATTACTGGAAAGGCGCCGATTGTAGCCCGATTGGCGGAATGCTGCATGGGCAGGCGATAGATGAAGCCTTGAGCTTTCGCCAATATGGGTGACTGTTCCCGATCCAACAAAGCTGCACAATGCCTGACCCCGTGCCGTTGTTGGCTCAGCCATGCGCTCCTTGTGATTGATAACAGAGGAAGCATCCATGATTCACCCACCCACCCACCCACCCGCCCGCTCCCGCTACCTGCTCAGTCCTGGCTTGTTGATCTGCCTGTCACCGCTTACGCGCTCAACCCCAGGCCAACCCCGGTGCCGCCTGAACCCGAACCAGCGCCCTCGCCCACGCCCGGCGACGCTGCCTGCTTAAGCGCGCCCATCGGCTTTGCCGCACAGAATGGCGTCACTACCGGCGGTGCCGGCGGCTCGGTGGTTACGGTACGCACCGGACAGGAGATGGCCAACGCGCCGGCCCGACATGATTCCAGCTGGAAGAGCAACAATAATCACCGCACCATCATTCGCGTCGACGGCACCATCAATGCCGGCAACTCACCGGTCACCCGCTTTGACATCAAGGATACCGGCAACCTGTCACTGATCGGCAGCGGTCGCGGTGTGCTGGATAGGCGAGGCATTCTGATTCGTGGCTCACGCAACATCATTGTGCGTAAAAGGAAAGGATAACCATGGCGGCGGACGCCGCCATGGTTGGTCGGGTTAGATTGCAGGACAGGGCGGCAGATCTGCGCGAGGTGCGGGGTCTTCACCCGGGATGAAGCCTCTGGTATAGCTACAGCCGTACGTCGGCTCAGCTACCACCTCCGGATCCAGCACTTCGTCGCCCAGTGGCTTGGTTCCATCAATGACCCACGTCAGCCAGTCGTTCATGGCCTCGTTCATCTCCTGGAAGTTGAAATCGCAATGCCCGGGGGCGCGAATGGCACGCTGAACCAGCAGACCCTCGTTGCCATTGGCTTCGGCCTTTTCACGATACAACTGCTGATGACGGAACGGCACATAGAAGTCGCCCAGGGTATGCATGGTCAATACCGGTACATCGAAGTCACCATCGACCAGCGGAATCCAGCGCACCCCATCGTTACGCAACGGGTTGGCATCCGGATCGGCACTGACCCGATCGACACTCTCGTTGAACTCGAGCTCCTCTGCGGTCGGCTCTTCGTCGGCCGTCCAGCGATACACCTGATCCTGGTTGCCGTAGCCGTTAAGGGCGAGGATGCCATTGATGTCCCCGGCTGATCCACCGGTTCCCAGAACAGCCATCTGCCACATGCTTTGCTTGAACCCATGCTCAAAGATGGGTCGCTGCCCACCAGTCAGATTGCGCACGATCTCTATCAGACGTTCACCTTCCACGCCTCGGGGGTCGAGCCAGTTTGGCGTTGTCCCGGTAAACGTGAACAGGCTATTCAACATCTGCGGCAACAGATCCGGGAAGTCAGCGTAATCGCTGTCGCCGAATCCGCTCAGCTCCATGAGCACCCTGGGGTAATCACCCAACCACTGGAACTGATTCTGCTCAGCCTGACAGAAAGGAGCCGCCCCCTCATATGGCACCTTGAACTGAGTGCGCTCCATGTTTTCCCGATCTACCGCGGCCGCAGCGATGTGGCCACCCATGGACACACCGGAGATCAGGTATTGCTCTGGTTCCGGCCACGTCTCACCAGAATCCCGCGCTACGTAATCCATCACTTCCAAAGCCAGCTTATTGGTATCTTCGATTCCCGCACGAGCATCATAGAAGTTGGCCGAGTAGGATGACGAGGCCCATGCATAGCCCCTTGCAAGGACAGCCATACGCCAAGGCAACGGCGGCTCGACGGTGGTCAGGTTTTCACCCTCACCGCCGTATCCCCTTGTCCACATGACGAGGCCGGCACCGGAATAGTTAGCCGGAACTTCCAACGCGTACGCGGCTTCACCCTGCAATCCATCGTAGGTGCCAAAATAGACCATGGCACCCGACAGCGCGGCGAACGGCTTTTCGACCGCAACGAAAACACGATCATCATGCTCGCGGGTCATTTCCGGCGGTGCCGTCTCGTCGTCATCGCGCGAGCTGCTGCCGCCGCCCCCGCTCAGACAACCACTGAGCACCAACGCGGACAAAGCCATGGGTACAGCGGGTGAATACCGCCTGTAATTGCGCAAGGTAAACCTCCAATGTTCTTCTTGTAATTGTTATACGTGGCGGGCTTCGAGCGAGCCCAGCGCACCTTACAGCTTAGCGGAGTATTAGCACCTGTGATGCGTTATCACGATAAGTGATACTGCCACCACCACCCGGCTTTACTTGAGCCCTAGCCGCCGCGCCAGCTTGTGCAGGTTGCTGGCATCCAGTTCCAGCAGTTTCGCTGCGGCGCTCCAGTTGTTGCCGGTGGTCATCAGCGCCAGGCGGATCTGTTCCCGCTGACAGGCTTCAACGCTCAGACGCAGGGGCTGCACTTCGCCGTCGGTCAGTACTGCCGTCGGCTGGGTCACATCGGCCAGGGCAGTGCCGCCGACCGGGATATCCAGCAACGCGGCATCCAGCGAGAGCATGGCCTGCCGTGAACCATTACGACCCAGCGCCTTGATCGCCGCGCGACTGATGACATGCTCCAGCTCGCGCACGTTACCTGGCCAGTCATAATTCAACAGTGCCTGCTCCGCATCCACAGAGAGGCGCAGGCTACGTACACCCAGACGGGCGCGGTTCAGCTCCAGAAAATGTCCCGCCAACAGCAGCGCATCATTGTCCCGCTCGCGCAAAGGCGGAACGGGCACTGGGTAAACCGATAATCGATGATACAAGTCCGCACGGAAGTCGCCCTTGGCCACTGAATCGGCGAGGTTACGGTTGGTGGCGGCAATGATGCGCACATCTACACGCAACGGCTGATCCGCACCGAGGCGCTGAATTTCACCGTTCTGCAGAGTACGCAGTAACTTGGCCTGCACATGCAGAGGCAGCTCACCCACTTCATCAAGGAACAGCGTACCGCCGTTGGCCGCATCAAACCGCCCCGCGCGATCACTACTGGCGCCCGAAAAAGCGCCTTTAACGTGACCAAACAATTCGCTTTCCGCCAGCGACTCGGGCAACGCCGCACAGTTGACCTGCACCAGAGGTTTATCGGATCGCGGCGAATGACGGTGTAACCAATGGGCAAACAGCTCCTTGCCAACCCCGGTTTCGCCGGTGATCAACACCGTCAGATCCGAATCTGCCACCACCGCCAGCTCATCCAGCAGACGCGTCACCGCAGGACTATTACCGACGATGCCATGCTGTTCCAGGCCAGGCAGTGCTCTGTGGTCATCGGCGCGCACCATGCGCAGTGCACGATTCTCCTGCTCCAGCCGGGTGACTCTGAGCAAGCCTTCGATCAGTGGCAGCAGACGTTGCAGCTTCTGCCGCGCCCGTTCATCAAAGGTGCCGGCCTCCAGCGCGTCCAGCGTCAGGGCACCCCAGAGTTCACCCTCCACATGCAGACTCACGCCCATGCAGTCATGCACCGGCAGCGCTTCTCCGGGACGCTCATCCAGCAGACCGTCGTAGGGGTCAGGCAACGGGCTGTCGGATTCAAACCAGGTAATCTCCCGGCGGGACAACAACGCCGCAAGGCGGGGCTGACGGGCAATATCGAAGCGCCGCCCAAGCGCATCCTGCACCAGCCCCACCGCGGCAACCGGGCGCAGCGAGTCGTTTTCCCGCTGCAACAGCACCACGGCGCCACAAATGAAGGTTTCACGTAACACTTGCACCAGGCGCTGCAGGCGAATGGCGGCGGGCAGTTCTGCGACAAGATCGGGGAGGAGGAAATCTTCTATCACGGTTAAATATACCTTGCGTGGTTTTGCAAACCATACAACCACTGGGTATAAACTACCAGTAGCAAATTAATTTCTTTAATATCAGTCAGTTACGGATGGCACAAGGGTTGCTTTGTTTCTCAACACTTAGAACCCATCGGAGAGCTTTTATCATGCCCGCAAGCAAAGCGGTAACGACTGATGTTCAGAAGGATTGGCAGCACGCCCCGACGGCGGAGTTGATTCAGCACCTGCTGGATCGCTACCACCAGCGGCACCGTGAGCAGTTGCCGGAGCTGATCCGCATGGCCCGACGAGTTGAGCAGGTACATGGTACTCATCCGGAATGCCCGAACGGCCTGGCTGATCATCTGTCCGAGATTCAGCAGACGCTGGAGAGCCACATGCTCAAGGAGGAACAGATCCTCTTCCCGATGTTGCTGCGTGGTGAGCAGAGCCAGGCACGCGGCCCGATCAGCGTGATGCGCTTTGAGCACGAGCAGCATGAACACGGCATGAGCCAACTGCACGCCCTGACCCGAGGCATTCAGCCGCCGACCCACGCCTGCAACACCTGGCGCACGCTATACCAGGGGCTGGAGGAGTTCTGCGGTGATCTGACCCAGCATATTCAATTGGAGAACGAAGTACTCTTTACTCGCCTCTGACGTGCTGGCTTCACAGGGCGAACATGCTTTTGGCACAGATCACTACCGCTACAGCATGCAGCAACAGACTGACATTCAACCAATGCATGCCACGCTCGGTGATACGCTGGCTACGCCGCAGGAAGATCAACGCCACGTAGTGGCCTATGATCAGAAAGGCCAGGAGGATTTTGAGCGACAACAGCGTCGCAAAGGTGCTGGACAACGGATTGGCCAGCAGGCTGCGGTAAGGCCAGGCGAGTGTGATACCGGCACCGTAGAGCACAATGGCCACAATATGAATAACATGGCGCGCCTGTTGCCCCAACACCGGGCTCAACAGACCACGCACGGAGGAATCCAACCGCTGTGCAGCAGGAGCAAGAATGAGCATTTGGAAGAACAACGTGCCAATAAAGGCTATGGCCGCAAGCAGGTGTAATGTTTTGATCAGTAGGTAGGTCATGTTTTTTCCAGTCGCCGGGCGGACGCGATTGCCACCAGGCAGTTGCTCCCGATGGCCAGCGAAAAAAGCATAACAAGCAATCAGGAGATTTTCATGCAGGATCGTCGTTCCACACTGCCCACGCTATTCGCCTTGGGCTTCCGCCCCCTGTTTCTGGCGGGCGCGTTGTTTGCGGTCATCGCTGTGCCCTTGTGGATTGCTGCTTTCCTCGGGCATATCGACTTCACCCCGGCCGGTGGCTGGCTGACCTGGCACCGGCATGAAATGGTCTTCGGTTTCGGTATGGCTATCGTCGCTGGCTTTCTGCTTACCGCTATTCAGGCCTGGACCGGCGTACCAACCCTTACCGGCATGCCGGTGCTATTAATCGCCGCATTGTGGCTGGCCGGGCGACTGGTATGGCTGTTCAATGCGCCACTCTGGTTGCTGATCCCGGTGGATCTGCTGTTTCTACCGCTGGTGGCGTTAGCCATCGGCCGTCTGCTATGGAAGGTCAAGCAGACCCGCAATTACCCTGTTCTGGTTATGCTTTTGCTACTGACTTTGTGTAATGCACTGGCATTGGCCGGTCTCGCCGACAATGACTTCGCACTGCAGCGCCACGGCGCGGTGGCTGCGCTCTGGTTGATCGCGGGGCTGATGGGTTTGATTGGTGGTCGGGTGATTCCTTTCTTTACCCAGCGCGGCCTGGATCTGCAGGATCCGATAAACGCCCTGCCCCGGCTGGATAATCTGCTCATGGCTGGCAGCATTTTTGTTGCCCTGCTGATGCTGACCGGTGTCGGCTTGAGACCATCTCCGTGGCAGGCTCCGATCTATCTGATTCTCGGGTTGGGCCATCTGGTGAGGCTACTGCGCTGGCATCATCCTGAACTATGGACAGTGCCGCTGCTGTGGTCACTGCACCTGTCCTATGCCTGGCTGGCCTTGGCGTTGATTGCCATGGCACTGTGGCACGGCGGTTGGCTGCTCGGTTTCAGTCAGGCGACTCACCTGCTGGCCATCGGCGGCATGGGCGGCATGATTCTGGCGATGATTTCCCGCGTCAGCCTGGGGCACACCGGACGCCCGTTGAGACCTGCCGCGGCCATGAGCCTGGCTTTTATCCTGCTCAACCTGGCGGTTCCACTACGGGTGTGGCTGAGCATTCCCATGCCCACGACCGGTTATTGGCTGGCTGCAGTTTGCTGGTCCGCTGCCTTTGGGTTGTTCGTCTGGCATTACACGCCGATTCTGATGGCGCCACGGCCGGATGGCCGGCCGGGCTAACCGAACCCGGCAACTGTAGACAAAAGTTACAAGCCCATTGCCTCATCAAGCTGCATGGGCTTGCTCACCTCAATAGCAGGGCAGCCAATCGGCTGCCCAATAAGACTTACCATAGATTGATGACCAAGCCCGGTCGACTTACAGCAGTTCCTTGCGCAGCGCTTCCGGCGACTTGGGCGACAACAGTCCCGGCGCGACGTCCAGCACTGTCTGGGCACCGACAATGCCCTGCTGGTTCAAGCGCCAGGCGGCACGGGCATAGGCCACCAGTACCGCTGCGGTGAACTCGGGGTTGCTGCCAAGCTTGAGGGTGTATTCCATTACCTGTGTCGTGCCGGCACTGGAGGTGCCACTGCGAATCACCACACCGCCATGGGGCATGGCGGCATGCTCGCGCTGGAGCTGCTCTTCACTGATGAAGGTTACGCTGGTGTCGTACTCGGCAAAGTAGTGCGGCATGCTGACAATACTCTGCTCTACCGCTTGCGCATCCGCACCCTCTTCCAACACCACGTAGCATTCACGCTTGTGCTTCTCACGGGTCGTCAGCTCGGGCAGCTCGCCGTTGCGGACGCGCTCGATCGCCGCTTCAGCGGGAATGGTGTACTGCACGCCAGCCTTGACCCCATCGACCCGGCGCACTGCGTCGGAATGCCCCTGACTGAGCCCCTTACCCCAGAAGGTGTAGGTCGCGCCTTCAGGCAAGATGGCTTCGCCATACAGACGGTTAAGGGAAAACAGCCCCGGATCCCAGCCCACCGACAGAATGGCGGTCTTGCCGGCCGGATTGGCGGCCTGATCGATGGCAGCGTAGTACTCGGGAATCATTGCGTGGGTATCGAAGCTGTCCACGGTATTGAACAGCGCCGCCATGGCAGGGCCCTGCTCGGGCAGGTCATTTTTTGAGCCGCCGCAGAGAATCAGCACATCGATCTGATCCTGAAATTGCGCGATGCTGTCTTGCGCGTATACGGGCACATCGGCGTTCAGCAGGCGGACGCTGGCCGGGTCGCGCCGACTGAACACGCCGACCAGTTGCATATCGGGGCTCTGGGCAATAGCCATTTCGACACCACGGCCGAGATTACCGTAACCCGCGATACCAATTCTGATTTTCGGTTGCATATAAAGCCTGTCGTTTCAGTGAGCTAGAAAAACACCCATTATACAGGCTCTATACGCAACCTCGTGCAGCGATCTCCCCGTCCGTCAGTCCTCCAGACAGTATCAAATGATACTGGCGTAACGCCGACCATTGGTGGCGTGCTGGTAGGCGTCAAACACCATGCATATCCGTGCCAACAATGGCTTGCCGACAGGCAATACTTCTATGCCATGCGCACTCAGATTGATCAGCCCATCTTCGTGCATTTGCCGCAGCGTACCCATGCAATCAGCAAAATAGGCGGCAAAATCAATATTGAAGCGCTGCTCCAGATCGGCATAACGCAGCTTGAACTGGCACATCAACTGCTGAATGATCACCCGGCGCAAACGATCATCCGCACTGCATTTCAGCCCCTGACGCAGCGGCAGACGCCCCTGTTCCAGATGCTGCTGATACTCCTGCAGATCGCAGCTGTTACGGCAATAAAGATTACCCACCTGACTGATGGCCGACACGCCCAGACCGATCAGGTCGCACTCCACACCGGCAATATAGCCCTGCAGGCCACGGCTCAACATGCCGGTTTCCCGAGCCAGGCTGAGGTTGTCGTCCGGCAGCGCAAACTGGCCCATGCCGATGAAGCGATAGCCCGCGTCCAGCAGCTGCTGCTGACTATTACCGTGGATCTGCAAGCGAGTCTCTTCGCTCGGCAGCGCCTGCGCCTCTATATGGCGCTGCGGCGGATACTGCTCCGGCAGATGCGTATAGTTGCGCAGGGTCAACCGATCCGGCTTCATGGCTATAACCCGCTCAAGCGTACGGGTAAAGGACTCCGGGGTTTGCCTCGGCAAGCCGCAAATCAGATCCATGTTCACCGAGCGGTAGGCCAGCGCCCGGGCAGCATCCATGACTGCCTGGGTCTGCTCCAGGCTCTGCAGCCGATTGACCGCATACTGCACCTCAGGGTCAAGATCCTGCACGCCGAAACTGACATGGTTGAAACCCAGCTCCCGCAGCAGCCCGAGGGTTGACCAGTCCGCCTCGCGAGGATCGACCTCAATGCTGTAGTCCGCTATGTCGTCTTCATTCAGACTGAAGCGCGACCGCAGCTTGGCCATCAATGCACTGAGATCGGAATGACTCAGGAATGTCGGCGTACCTCCCCCCAGATGCAAACGGGTAACGGGCGACTCCGCTGCTACATGCTCACTGATGAGGTCGATCTCGCGATACAGCGCTTTGAGGTAGGGCTCTGCTCGGCTCCGATCCTTGGTGATGACCCGCGTGCAATAACAGTAGTGGCAGGTATTGGCACAGAACGGAATATGCACATACAAGGATAATGGGCGTTTCAGCCGGCTACTTTCCTTCAGCGCGGCGAACAGATCGGCAGGCAGAATTCCGTCGTAATATTGAGCGAGGGTAGGATAAGCAGTGTAAAGCGGTCCGGCCTTATCATAGCTGCGAATCAAACCCGCATCCCAACTGACTGGATCGGACATGGAAAGAGTACTCCGGTATGTATTCTTGCTGATGGTCGCAGACTACGCGGTTCCGGCATGCGCCCCTTTGACGCATATCAAGGGATACTGCAGAAAGCCCAACCCCGCAGAATTTCCGATACCCGTGAATCGGGCTCTTTATTGCCGTTCAGGTATGGCATGGCGGTGCTTAAATGCTTACCCTTGACGCTGATCAATTACGGATAGACAGCCATGATTTCGACACAGGAACAACGGCAACTGATTCTTCATCATCCGCTGTTTTCTCACTTCAATGAGCTCGCCCAGGAAGAACTGCTGGCAGACGCGGTATTCAAGGAATATCCGCCGCAGGCGCTGATCCAGCGTCAGGGCGATCCTGCTGAGCGCTTCTATCTGGTACAGACGGGCAAGGTGAAGCTGTACCGTATTTCCGCGGACGGCAAGGAAAAAGTCGTCGAGATCATCACGCCCGGCAACACCTTTGCCGAAGCCGTCATGTTCATGCAGCGCTCGATTTTCCCGGTATGCGCCGAGGCGCTGGAGCCGGTCAAACTGATTGGCTTTTCCAATCGCCTGATGCTCCGCCACCTGGAGCAGAACCCACAGACCTGCCTGCACCTGCTCGGACACATGAGCGTACGCCTGCACCAACGACTGGATGAACTGGAGAACCTGACATTACAGAATGCCACCCAGCGTCTGGCGCTGTATCTGGTGGGACAGGTACGTGATCGTGGGGCAGATAGTGCCGAGATCGAACTGGTATTACCCAAAAGCCTGATCGCCGCACGCCTGTCGATCAAACCGGAAACCTTTTCCCGGGCGATTGCCAATTTGCGCGACCGCGGGCTGATTGATAGCCGCGCCCGGCATATCAGCATTCCCAGCATTCAAAGCCTGCTCAACGAGTTCGCCGAAGGTCAGCTTCCCAGCCCTGAACACCAGGCCGGCATCATCGCCAGCGATGGCCATTGATTACACCAATGATGAAGTGGGTCTGGCGCTCTATCGCCTCCGTGGCATTGGGGCTGGGCGCGCTGGGCATACTGCTACCGGGATTACCTACCACTCCCTTCCTGTTACTGGCCGCGTGGGCCGGCGCCCGCGGCTGGCCGGAAATTGAACTGCACCTGCTAGGCCACCCCAGGTACGGGCCGATGATTATCGACTGGCGTCAACGCCGGGCGGTACCCAGACGGGCAAAGTGGCTGGCCAGCGCACTGATGACCAGCAGCATTCTGATGATATGGCTATTGCCAGCACCCATGATGCTACGCTGGTTTCTGAGCCTTTTTCTACCCTGTGTCGCTCTATGGCTATGGACGAGACCGGACGCCTGAGCTGAGCCGTGGCGTTTCTTTATTATCCGGGTCAACGCGGTATCACCGACGTTCGCGGCGCATGCGGCCGTGGCAGTAAAGTCAGCGGGAATATTGGCGCGATGCAGGATGCAATGACAGGGGTCAATCGCATCCTGCAAGCCAGCCCGGGGCGGGTGGCGAATGTCAGTTGAGACTGTGCAGAATCGCATCCAGCGCCTGGGCTGGATCAGCTGCCGAGGTAATCGGCCGACCAATCACCAGATAGCTACTACCGTACTCCATCGCCTGATGCGGCGTAACAATACGCTTCTGATCGTCGGCACTGGCATCAGCTGGGCGAATACCCGGCGTGACCAGTTTGAACTCTTCACCCAGAGCGTTACGCAACGCCTTGGCTTCACGGGCCGAACATACCACGCCATCCAACCCACATTCCTGAGTCAAACGGGCCAGCCGCTGCACCTGAACCATGGGCTCGATATCAATACCCACTTCCTCAAGGTCTTCTTGCTCCAGACTGGTCAGCACCGTGACAGCGGTGAGCAGCGGCCGCGGACCGGTACGGCTCAACACGTCGCGACAGGCTTGCATCATGCGCCGACCACCACTGGCATGCACGTTGACCATCCATACACCCAGCGCCGCAGCGGAGCGTACTGCCCCGGCTGTGGTATTGGGGATGTCGTGAAACTTGAGATCCAGAAAGACTTCAAAACCCTTGTGTTGCAAGGCTTCAACTACCTGTGGGCCGGCGGCCGTAAACAGCTCCTTACCGACCTTGACACGGCACTGGGCAGGGTCAAGCCGCTCAGCCATGGCTACCGCCGAGGCGGCATCAGGGAAATCCAGGGCAACAATGATAGGGGTTTGGCAGGGCATTTATTTTTCCTGTATCAATTGAATTGCTGCGGGCTGATCGCCGCCAGTTCTCGCCCTTTCAGCGGGCGTATGGTTGACCACCCATGGCAGGTTGGACACTGCCAATGCAATTGCTTCCCGGAAAAGCCACAGGCATGACAACGATACTTGTGCTTATCCACCAGAAGCGCCTCGACGATGCCGCGCAGAATCATCAGATTCGCATAACCACGCGGTTCGACACTGTCCTTGTGCAGGTCAATCAGATAAAGCAGTCCACTCAGGGACGGCTGTTGCTGCAAGTAAACCAGCACATGATTGCTTGCCGCACTCACTCCGCTGCGCCTATGTAGCTCTTCGGCCTTGGCCAACACGGTAGCCATCATCGGCGGCTGGCTATTGTCCAGCACCTCATCCAGATATGCCAGCAAATCCAGTGCGCCCCGCGCAGCGAGCTGATGCAGCAGCGGCAGCGCCTGAGGCACAAAATCCGCATCATGCGTCGCCAATCGTTTGAGCCACTTGCGTGCTTCAGCATCCCGTCCCTGGGCCAGCTCCAACTCGGCCAGCATCAACATGGCGCGGACATTCTCACGCTGGCAATTGAGCGCATCCAGCAACTTACGCCTGGCCCGCGGCGCCTCGCTGCGTGTCAGCGCCTCACGGGCGAGCTCACAATGATAATGCGCCAGGGTCACAGCAAAGGCTTCACGCTCCTTGACCAGGCGCTGCCCCACTTCCACCGCCTGCGTCCAATCACGCTCGCGCTCGTAGATACGCACCAGATCCGCCAGCGCTTCGGCGCGCAGGGTAGAACTGGATTCCACCAGTTCATTCAGTAACCGTTCGGCCCTATGGTGCAGCCCGACAGCCAGGTAATCCCGGGCGAGCTCAAATTGCACACGATCAGCCTGCAAGGCGGTCAGATTGGGCCGGGCCAACAGGTTCTGATGCACCTTGATAGCCCGCTCCACATCGCCCCGCTGGCAGAACAACTTACCAATAGCGATATGCGTTTCGACGGTTTCCGGATTGACTTCCAGCGCACGGATGAAGGTTTCGATAGCCTCATCCGGCTGTTCGTTGAGCAGGTAGTTGAGGCCAATGAAATATTGTTTATCGATAGCACTGGCATGGGGTGCCAGCATCACCCCTACCCTGATCGCTTCGCGACGGCCGAGAAACCAGCCCATACCCAGCGCCACCATGAACAACCCGAGGAACAGCAGTTCCTGCATGGCAATCAGCCTTTTACGGCCTGGGTACGCAGCTTGTCGATTTCCTTGCGGTAGCGGTTCAATTCATTGCTCTGCACCATCAATCGCAAGCGCAGACGCGTGGTAATCAACCAGCCAATTAGAATACCCAGCAGGCTACCGAGGATAAAGGCAATAACCATAAACAGGGAGATGGGAAGTTCAGGGGAGGAAACTTCGAGAAACTGCAAGGCAATGCTCTGCTGATTCTCCAGCATGAAATCAATGGTTGCCAGTGCCACCAATAATAGAACGATGATCAGCACCGCGCGCTTGAACCATTGCATGCCATACCACTCCCATCCGTTAAGCAGGAAGCAAGTATAGCGCAGCCTGGTGCTTTATTATACCGGACGTCAGGTGGTTTCCAGCGACTCGTTAACCCGGTCACGTAACTCCTTACCGGGCTTGAAATGCGGCACGTACTTACCGTCCAGCGCGACCGAATCACCGGTCTTGGGGTTACGCCCTATGCGTGGCGCGCGATAATGCAGTGAGAAACTGCCAAAACCGCGAATCTCGATACGTTCACCCGTAGCCAGTGCGTTGGACATGTGCTCCAACATGGTCTTGATAGCCAGCTCAACATCCCTGGCCGATAACTGCCCCTGTTGTTCGACTATGCGCTCGATCAACTCAGACTTGGTCATGATTTTCCCTTTTTATTCAAGCGAGTAGGATCTGTCCCAAAGGTTTTACCATGCCTGAACTTGTTTGAACAGCCTCATATTGGAAGCCATGTCAACCGGGCATGAAAAATATTTCATCATTGACGTGAATACTTCAGCGCAAGGAAGTGCAGCCTGACTGACACGCAGCCACATCGAGTAGGGTGAGGCGTCGCCGCCTCATCCCTCTCACAGAACCGTACGTACGGGCCTCGTATACGGCTCATGCACACATTTATCCCTAAGTTACAGGGACA
>Ga0265293_10001416_pt1 | contig 52249 bp, 41 predicted proteins | sample Munlanlewell138R_FD_192505 | JGI IMG/M metagenome (GOLD analysis project Ga0265293, IMG submission 192505) | Leachate microbial communities from a municipal landfill in Southern Ontario, Canada - Leachate well 138R | ecosystem: Engineered > Solid waste > Landfill > Unclassified | place: Canada... | reverse complement strand
AAAACCCTTTGCCTCTATGTCAGTTGAAAACGCAACAAGAATATTCATTGCATATTAAATAAAAATATAATGTATGCTACAAAGATACATTCTTTCAAAGAAATATGTAATTTTTTTACAAATTCTTAGTTACATAATTGCGTGCATTTTTTGTTATGTGCTGCTATTTACATCATAAAAATAAAGATATACTCTGTTTTATTTGACATTACATTACAAAAACATGTTTTTTTATGCTATATTTTGAATAAGAATAGGTATGTTTATCAGATTATAATTATATTTTTGCTATTTATTTTTTGAATTTTATGACAAAAAAACGAACAAACGAATTATTACATACTATTATATACGGTATTCAAGAAAAAAAAGGAAAAGAAATACTATCACTCGATTTTTCAAACATTGAAAATGCAGAATTAAAGTATTTTGTAATTTGCGAAGGCGATTCTACGACTCATGTTGCAGCAATTGCAGATTCTGTGATTGAAACGGTTTCGAAACAGAAAGTTGGAAAAATATATGGAAAAGAAGGATACAAAAACTCAGAATGGATAATTCTCGATTATTCCGATATCTTTGTACATATTTTCCAACCTCATATTCGTAAACATTATAATATTGAGGAGCTTTGGGCAGATTGCTTTATACAAGAATATAATTAAGGAATACAGACATGGCACAACAAGAATCAAATACAAATCAAAGCACAAATCAAAACAAACAGCAACCTAAAAAACCACCTTTCCCAAATATGAATAATCCAAAAGGTGGCTTTAATATATCATGGATATATATTGCTTTATTTATAGCATTTATTGTAATAAATTTTATGGACTTAGATGGGGGTCCTAAAGAGGTAAATGACAGTCATTTTTTCGCACAGCTGCAATCAAATGAGATAGAGCGAGTTGTAATTGTCAACAAAGAATATGTTGAGGTATATCTTAAATCAAACCCATCAAGCGGACCAGGTTTTGGTACACCTGATTATAAATTCTCCATTGCTTCTATTGATTTTTTCTTAGAACGAGTACATGCAATTGAAGAAGGATTAGCTCCCGGACAAAAAATTAGCGTAAGTTCAGAAACTCGTCATAATTATATGAGAGAAATTATTGGGTGGATATTACCGTTTTTACTCATTATTGGTATTTGGATGTTTTTCATGAAACGCATGAGCGGTGGCTCTGGTGGCGGACCAGGTGCTCATATTTTTAACATCGGAAAATCTCGGGCAAAGGTATTTAATAGTGCCGAAGATAAGGTTAAAACAAATTTTAACGATGTTGCGGGACTTGAAGAAGCTAAAGTAGAAATTCGTGAAATAGTGGATTTCCTAAAAAATCCTAAAAAATATACAGAACTTGGTGGAAAAATACCAAAAGGTGCTTTATTAGTTGGTCCTCCGGGTACGGGTAAAACATTATTAGCAAAAGCTGTTGCAGGCGAAGCTGGTGTACCATTCTTTTCAATGTCAGGATCAGATTTTGTTGAAATGTTTGTGGGAGTAGGTGCTGCACGTGTGCGAGATTTATTTAAAGAAGCTAAAGCAAAGGCTCCTTGTATTGTGTTTATTGATGAAATTGATGCGATTGGACGAGCACGAGGAAGAAATCCAAATATGGGAGCAAATGATGAAAGAGAAAATACATTAAATCAATTGCTTACAGAAATGGACGGCTTTGAAACGGATAAAGGAGTTATTATACTTGGAGCCACAAACCGTGCTGATATTCTTGATAAAGCGTTAATGCGTGCGGGTAGATTTGACCGACAAATACATGTGGAATTGCCCGATTTGCACGAACGTGAAGCTATTTTTAATGTGCATTTAAAACCTATAAAAGTTGCGTCTGAAGTTGAAAGTGAATTTCTTGCAAAACAAACTCCTGGATTTTCAGGCGCTGACATTGCAAACGTATGTAACGAAGCTGCATTAATAGCTGCACGAAATGATAAAAAACAAGTAGAAAAGCAAGATTTTTTAGATGCTGTAGATAGAATTGTTGGAGGTTTGGAAAAACGTAATAAAATTATTACGGTTGATGAGAAAAAAACAATTGCATATCACGAGGCTGGACATGCTACCTTAAGTTGGCTTTTGGAACATGCACATCCGCTTATTAAAGTAACTATTATCCCGCGTGGTAAGGCTCTTGGTGCTGCTTGGTATTTGCCCGAAGAACGACAAATTACTACAAAAGAACAGATTATTGATGAAATTTGTGCTACCCTTGGAGGAAGGGTGTCGGAAGAACTTACATTTGGTAAAATTTCTACAGGTGCACTTAATGACCTTGAAAAAGTAACCCGACAAGCATATGCAATGGTTACGTATTTTGGAATGAGCGACAAGGTAGGAAATCTGAGTTTTTACGACTCTACTGGACAATCAGAATATGCGTTTAATAAACCATACAGCGAAGAAACTTCGCAACTTATTGATGCAGAAGCTAAAGCAATAATTGATTTGGCGTATAAAAAAGCAGTGAAAATTCTTAAAGAAAATCAAGACGGACTTACAGAATTAGCAGAATTATTACTCGACAAAGAAGTAATCTTTAGCGAAGACTTAGAACGTGTGTTTGGCAAACGAAAATACACCGCACCTGTACATGATAAACCAAAAAAGAAAAAAACCAAAAAGGTGAAACCTGAAACTGAAACACCTAATGAAAACAATAAGTAATTCGGCACGAGAAACAATATTGCGTAAGCTCGATTCTATGCACAATCAGCATTTTTCGAATGTGCACTATGAATCGGTACGTTCAAATGCCGAATATTTTGTGCAACCCGATGCTCACTCGCTTATTACAACATTTTGCTCTGTTTTTACCAACATTTCTGGTTCTTGTGTGGTGTGTGATTCTGAAAAAGAGGCTTTGCAATATATTGCTTCTATACTTAATTCTTGCACTGCATATAGTATAGAACCTAAAATCTCGCAAATGTGTAAAACAGAGGGAATTGCTGTAGCTTCAGACGAGCTTTTTGCAGAAACTGCGAAATTTGCAATTACAAGTTGCGATGCTCTTGTTGCTCGCACTGCAAGTGTGCTTGTAAATTCTCAAACTCTTAACGGACGAAAATCAATAGCTGCTCCAGAAACACATATTGTACTTGCGTACGAAACGCAAATGTATGCCGATTTACCCGATGCATTTGCACACATTTCTTATGAAACAATTCCTTCACAAATAACAGTTATTACTGGTCCGAGCAGAACTGCCGATATTGAAAAAACGTTAGTTCTTGGTGCTCATGGACCAAAAAATTTAGTGGTAGTTATTATAAAAAATGTATAAATGAAAAATTTAATTCAACGCATAATAACTGGAACCATATATGTTTCATGTGTTTTTATTGGTTTATTGATTCACCCATTTGTATTTTTTGGTGTTTTTTTATTGTTCATGAGTTTTACTCTTTATGAATTTTATGATATTGCGAAACAAATTACACAAACCTCTTTTAATACATTTTTTGGAATAATTTTTAGTGCAACTATTTTTACCCTGTTTTTTATAGACGCTTTTTCATACGCTCATATACCTCTGCTACCAATACTATTAGTTTTATTTTTTGGATTTTTGAGTGTTGAATTATATCTTAAAGACACACATTTTTTTCAAAAATTAGCATATACAGCTTTAGGAATACTCTACATTACCATTCCATTTTCATCAGTTTCATATATAGTTGCAAAAAACTCATTTTCGGGTGAACTTATGTGTGGGTTTTTTATAATTATTTGGTCACATGATACATTTTCGTACATATGGGGTGTGAATATTGGAAAACATCCTCTTGTACCAAAAATTTCACCTAAAAAAACAATAGAAGGCTTTATAGGTGGATTTTTATCAACTATTCTTATAGTTGTACTTATAACAAGATTTTTTTCGTATGGTTTATCACCCATACAATGGATAGTTGCTGCCATTATTATCGTTGTTTTTGCAACAATAGGAGATGTTTTTGAGTCATTACTAAAACGGCAGGCAAATAAAAAAGACTCGAGCCATTTATTGCCTGGGCATGGTGGTTTTTTAGATAGATTTGATAGTGCTATTTTTAGTATTCCCGCATTTTTTGCATATTTGCATGTTATTTCAGTTCTGTAATTATCTATATTCTACGTTCCATGAAAATACATAAAGAAGGATATCCAACAATTATATTAGTATTAGTGCTTGTTGTACTTATTAGTGTTGTTGTTTCATACGTGAGTTCTATACCCCTTATTACCTATGGCGTTTATGCGGTTCTCATAGCATTTTTTGTATTTATAGTACGTTTTTTTCGCGTACCAAATCGTGTATATACTACTAATCCTCATGCAATTATTGCTCCTGCCGATGGAAAAATAGTAGCTATAGAAGAAATATATGAACCTACATTTTTGAATCAAAAATGCCGACAAATATCTATTTTTATGTCGCCACTCAATGTGCATGTTAACAGATATCCTATAAGCGGCAAAGTTCTTATAAGTAAACATAAAAACGGACAAAAATTACCAGCGTTTAATCCTAAATCTTCGGAATTAAACGAACAAACAAATATAGTGCTGCAAACAAATAATGGATATTCTATTCTATTTCGACAAGTTGCAGGAGCTGTTGCACGCCGCATTGTTAATTATGCAAAAGAAGGCGATATGGTATCGCAAAATCAAGAATTTGGCTTTATAAAATTTGGTTCAAGGGTTGATGTTTTTATACCGCTTGACTTGGAGGTTACGGTAGAACTTGGACAAATAACATGGGGCGGGCAAACAATTATTGCAAAACAATAATGAAAGTAAAGCTTTCAAATATTTCATATGCGAATACTATTCCATTTGGCTATGGATTTCATAAAAATGCCTATATTCAAAAAAACACCTTGTTTTATTCTCACTACCCTGCTCAGGGAGTTGAATTAATGCAACAAAATGCTATAGATATTTCAATAATTCCAGTGGCGGCTATACCATTCATTCCCAATGCTCGCATTATTTCTAATTATTGTATAGCGGCACAGGGTAAAGTTGATTCTGTTTTACTTTGTAGTACTGTGCCACGCGAAAAAATTATGCACATTGCACTTGATTATCAATCAAGGACTTCAAATGTATTAGTGCAGATTATAGCTAAAAAACTTTGGAATATTTCACCGCATTATAGCGTTTCCACCCCAAAAACCAATATGCATACAGATGCAGACGCATACGTTATAATTGGAGATAGAGCTTTGCAAAACGCTCACAAATATCCCTATGTGTATGATTTGGCTGAAGAATGGTATCAACTTCATTCACTACCATTTGTATTTGCATGCTGGGTTGCAAATACTACAATATCTGATACTTATCAAGAGGAATTTGAACAATCGCTTGAACATGGTGTTTCACATATTCAAGAAAGTATTAATTTTGCTGCACAACAGCATACATGGAATATGTACGAATATCTTACACAACGAATCGTATATTTTCTTGAACCATCAATACGCACACAAGTGATTTCATTATTTTATAAAGAAGCCGCAGAATTGGGTTTATTGCCCGATTTGTTGATAAAAGGCTCATAACTCCCTCTGTAATTTGTTCTAAAAACAAACCCTTCGCATTAAGTTTGTGAAAACTTGTTTTCATGAAACTTGAAATTGTACTACAAGATTTATTACAAAAAACAAATGTTGTTGCTCTGCCTGGGTTTGGTGTGTTTTATTCAAGATATCAAGCAGCTCGAATCATAAAATCTGATCATGTAAAATTTATTCCTCCCCACACATTTGTTGAATTTGAATCAAATGAAAACATTGATGACTCTCCCTTAGCTTCTATATTAGAAACAGAATACAATATGTCTTTTTCTGATGCTGTATCAGAAATTCAGTCGTTTATACATAGAACAAAAGATGCAATTACACGCACCAATTCATATGTAATAGAAGGAGTTGGAACATTAATATCTAATGAAAAAGGCATTATTGAATTACAAACTGACACTCAAAGTGATTTTTCATATAACACGTATGGATTATCTGATTTTCAGGTTCATACGATTCCTAAAAAAGATGCTTTAGAACGTGCCATACAAAAACATGCACAGAAAACAGATTCAACACAAAAAAAAGTGCTAAAAGCTCTTTTTATAGCAATACCTATATTTTTTGCACTTGTTCTTATTCCTAATATTCTTCATATTTCACAGTCGGCAAGCATTGTTTCCTTATTTCGAAACACACAAGTAGTATATGATATGAGTAATCCCTACAAACCTGCTCCTCCTGATTTAGCATCAGCATATTATCATAATGCTGAACCTTCAAATAGTGTGTATGATATGCCTTTAGGAACAGAAACTCCCCCACCACAAACACATATTGCAGAACAAACAACCAATCCCTCCTCCCTCAAAAACCAACAATTTTCAGATTCTTCTTCTACAAAACAAAGTACCAATCATATACAAACTGTTGAAAATGTTGAAACAACTGAACAATTTTATATCATAGTTGGCAGTTTTAGTTCTCAACAAAATGCAACGCGCTTTGCAGATGAATTGCAAAAAGCATCACACAATGCAGGCGTTGTGGTGAGCAATAACAAAATACGTGTGTATATTTCTCAATCTGAATCAAAAGATGTTGCATTAACCGAACTCGAAACAATTAGAACAAATCCAAAGTTTTCTGGAGCATGGCTGTATGCTGAAAGCTAAAACAACATTACGCTCCATGCATCATTTTAATAATTTTTGGCGATAATACTAATAACAACACCGACGCAGCAAGTGCAATAAGCCCTAAATTCCAAAATACGTTTGTGTATTGAAATAAATTAGATAAAGAATAACGCGTTGTTATAGAATATGTATTGCTTTCAACTTCGTTTACAAATTTATTCTGAATAGCGTGTTGTACAGCCTCATTTCCAACATCATAAACATGTGAAATACCGTGAAATACCGTAGCTGCTAAATGAGATTTAAATTCTACAGAATCTGCAACAAGATGTTGTATATTTTGACGAGATAAAGAAACAGTTATAGAATCAACAATAGTATGTATTGAAAACGTATTAATTCCATCATTAGTTGATATATTATTCCCCTCTGTAAGAACAGCTTCCATTCCTTTATATAAAGCTTTTGATAAAGGATTTTTATACTCATTTTCGAATTCCTCTTTTGTTACAATATATGTTGATTCGGAATAGGTGTTTTTCATATAATTCCACATAACATCTTCGGTAGAAACGGCAACGGTAGTTTGTTTGGCAATAAAACCAGCAATATGATGCGCAAACGCAACTGAAAGAAACCATGCACCCATAATCATTCCTACATTTTTAGGAGACGAAAGTTTGGTTACCATTGATAAACCGATTGGCGACAAGCATAATTCTCCCATAGTTTGCAATAAATAACTTGCCAATAAAAAAATAAGAGGAACTGCTGCTGCTTGTATAAGCACTGGAAAATCTTGTCCGGGAATTTCTAAATTTACTTGTGAAACAAAATATGGGGCAAATCCTAAGATTAAAAAACCGAGGCTTAATAAAAATATTCCTATTGCAAATTTTACGGGCGTATTGGGTTCTTTCTTTTTGCGAGCTAATTTTAACCATAAAAGAGTAAAAGGTGTGGCTAATAATAAAATAAAAAAAGGATTAATTGACTGAAATACTGAAGTTGGTATTTGCCACGAAAATAAATTACGATTTACATTTGTATTGGTAAATAAGGTAAATGACGAACCTGCTTGTTCAAAAAAAGCCCAAAATAAACTTGAAAAAAGTAACAAAATTAATATTACAAATAAGCGTTCTCGTTCTATTTTTGGACTTCGTAATGCCATGATAAAAATAAGTATAAGCACAGCTGAAGCAAAATAAGTAAGCACATTCGACATAAGTTTAAAATTATATACTAAATATGCGCATCCTCCTACAGCAAAAAAACTAAGAATATAAATTATGTATTCTGTGGTAATGCCCAAAAATATTTTTTTAGATAATTGTTCAGGATTTGATGGTGCTCCAATACGAACTTGCTCATGTGTAACAATATATCCTTGTTCTGTTTCTTCTCTATGTTCACGTACATTTAACATATGTTGATTACGTAAAAAAATAAACAAGCCAGCTATCATTCCCAATCCAGCAAGTCCAAATCCATATTTCCAATCGTATAATTCTCCAATAGTACCACAAACAAGTGGGGCAAAAAAGGCACCTAAGTTCACTCCCATATAAAAAATAGTGAATCCTCCATCACGCCGTATATCGTTTTTGTGGTATAAATCTCCAACGATTGAAGAGATGTTTGGTTTAAAAAAACCATTTCCTAAAATTAAAAATGCAAGTGCAATATAGAGCCAAAATTCAGTTTCAATAGTCATCACAAAATGCCCTATTGCCATAAGTATTGCACCAAAAGCAACTGCTTTTCTACGACCCAAAAATGTATCGGCAATAAAACCACCAATAAATGGCGTTGCATACACCAAAGCACCGTATGCTGCATATATTCCTATTGCGGTTTGACTTTTTTCAGGCTCAAATAAATCACGAAATAATTGCAATGTTAAATATAACATGAGCAATGCCCGCATTCCGTAGAAACTAAATCGTTCCCACATTTCGGTTAAAAAAAGCATTGTAAGTGCCTTGGGATGATTTTTCATATGTTTTTTTTCAAATATACGTGGTTTTTATATTTGAACATTGATATGTATTAAAAAAATAAGAGAAGGAAGATAATAACCTCCCTTCTCTCTCTTTTAGGTAGTTTTTATATAACTAAAAACTTCTCTACCCACCATGAACAAAAGTATATAATTTTTTAACGATTTTTAAATGCACGTCCTTTGTTGCCTGACTGTCTATTACAATAATTCTCCACTATTTTTTTAAAGATTTCTCCTTGCGAGTCATCAAGAATTTTATAAATCTCATCATGCATTTTTTCACGTTCTGCTATACGAATTTGTTGACGTGCTTCACGTTCTGCTCTCATTTTTGTTTGATGAGCTTCACGCATTTCTGCTTGTTTAGCAAAAAGAGCATCAATTTTTTCTTGTTGTTCAGCACTTAAAGAAAGCTCTTCTGTCATAATTTTTTGTAGTTGTCCATAATTTGCATAATTAAAATTATTTCTACCTTGTTTTGACTTCATGCCTTTGCGTTTATCACCATTATAATGACATTGAGAAAATTCTTTTTTGTATTTTTTTTCGTATTTTGGATAATATGGCTGTTTACTATTTGCACTTATAGTACTTACACCAAATCCTAAAATCACACCGACTAATAATAAAGCGGCACCGACTAATAAACTTTTTGTTTCCATATCTGTAAGTTTTAAAGTTTGTAATTATCTCCAAATATACAAGAGTAAAAACAAACTTGCATAATGTAATCTACCAACGATTATATTGTAACGACCAGCAGCGAAAAAATTGTGTTTTTTATAGGTATTATTTTATGTAAAAATAAAAAGAACACATACTAAAATATATATCACATGTTTTTAAAACGAGAAAGTGTAACGCTTACAGCACCTATTTTTCCTCCCATAGGTGGAGCTAATTTTGAAATTTTAATATCTACTTTGTGTATTGATTCAGAAAATTTCTGAAATAAAGCATCAAGTATTCTGTTAGCAACATGTTCAAGAAGCGATGAAGGTATCATCATTTGTTCTTTAATAATTTCATATACTGTTTGATAATTTAAGGCATCGGCTATTAAATCTGATTTTGCGGCTTGTGTACAATCTGCTTCTATACGTGTATATACTCTAAAATAATTACCCACTTCACGTTCTGCTTTGTAGCATCCATGATAGGCATAAAACTCCATATCTTCTATTTCAACAACTCCCATTTTGCAATTTTTTGCGTAAATTATTGTTTTTTCTGTAAAAAACATAGAATTAAACAAAGTAACTGCATTATTGATGCGATATAATTATATTTTTGCATAAAAATTATAGGCATGGTAAATTTAAATTCTCAGGACGATAAAAAGTCATTACATTTTTTAGAACAAATTATTGAACAAGATTTAGTTTCAAATTCTAAAGTACTCACACGTTTTCCACCTGAACCAAATGGATATTTGCATATTGGACATGCTAAGTCTATTTGTTTAAATTTTGGTCTTGCACAAAAATATGGTGGAGAATGTAATCTTAGATTTGATGATACAAATCCTACAAAAGAAGAAGTTGAATATGTTGACTCTATTAAAGAAGACGTGCAATGGCTTGGTTTCCAGTGGGCGAGAGAATTATATGCATCTGATTATTTTGAACAATTATATGAATGGGCTGTGCTTTTTATAAAAAAAGGTTTAGCGTATGTATGTCATATGACAGCCCAAGAAGTATCGGATAGTAGAGGTACGCCTACTGTTCCAGGAAAAGAAAGTCCGTACAGAAACCGTTCTGTTGATGAAAATTTGATGTTATTTACCCGTATGAAAAACGGAGAGTTTCAAGAGGGTGAATGTATGTTGCGTGCCAAAATTGACATGGCATCGCCTAATATGCATATGCGTGACCCTATTATGTATAGAATTCGTTACGCACATCATCATAGAACAGGAAATGATTGGTGTATATATCCTATGTATGATTTTGCACATGGTCAGTCTGATTTTATTGAAGGAATAACTCATTCTTTTTGCACCTTAGAATTTGAAGTGCATCGTCCGTTATACGAATGGTTTTTAGAATATATTGCTGAACCGGGGCAAGCTGTTCCAAAACAGCGAGAATTTGCACGCTTAAATTTGAACTACACGGTTATGAGTAAGCGAAAATTACTTCAATTAGTTGAAGAAAAGCATGTAAATGGCTGGGACGACCCTCGTATGCCAACTATTTCTGGGTTGAGACGAAGAGGCTATACTGCTGAATCGATACGCACGTTTGCGAATAAAGTAGGGGTTTCAAAACGCGAAAATGTTATAGATGTAGCCTTGCTTGAACATTGTGTTCGCGAAGATTTAAATAGCACAAGTGCACGCGTTATGGCAGTTACGGACCCATTAAAAATTATACTTACCAATTATCCTGAAAACACTACAGAAACAGTATATGGTATTATAAATCCCGAAAATCCAAATTCAGAAAAACGTGCTATACCATTTTCAAGAGAATTATATATTGAACGCGCTGATTTTATGGAAGATGCTCCAAAAAAATTCTTCCGACTTGCTCCCGGTAGAGAAGTACGCTTAAAAAATGCATATATTATTATGTGTAACGAAGTAATTAAAAATGAAAATGGTGAAATTATAGAATTGCATTGTTCGTACGATCCTCTTTCAAAAAGTGGAAGTGGAACCGAAGAAGCACAACGAAAAGTAAAAGCAACTCTGCATTGGGTTTCTATTGCCGATGCTGTTCAAACAGAAATTCGTTTATATGATAGATTATTTACCGTTGAAAACCCTCTTAACACAAACGAACAAGAAGATTTTCTTTCATATTTAAATCCTGAATCATTACAAATTGCTACGGCATATATAGAACCTTCTATACAAAATGCACAAATAGGAGATCGATTTCAATTTGAACGTATTGGTTATTTTTGTGTGGACAAAGATTCAACTACCGAAAAACTTGTATTTAATAAAACGGTAGGTTTACGTGACACATGGGCAAAAGTTCAAAACAAATAGTTACTAAAAAGCCACATGTTACATAGCATGTGGCTTTTTAATAATAAATAATAAATGTAAACAAAAACTAAGCTTTTAGCGCATTTGCTCCACCAACAATTTCTAAAATTTCATTTGTTATAGAAGCTTGGCGAGCTTTATTATACTGAATACGTAGTTCGCGAAGTAAATCACTTGCATTATCCGTAGCTTTATGCATTGCGGTCATACGTGCGCCATGTTCAGATGCATACGATTCAAGTATAGCACTATAAAATTGAATTTTTAACGAACGTGGAATTAATTCAGTAACAATATATTCTTTAGTAGGTTCAAATATATAATCTTTAGCAAAAGCGATATCTGTTTCCTGATTTGTTTCTGTTTGAACAATTGGTAAAAATTGTTGTTCGGTAACCACTTGCGTTGCTGCATTTTTAAAGCTATTATATACTAAAATAACTTTATCAATTTTTGCTTGTACAAACAATTCCATTAATTCAGCAGCAAGTAATGATACATTTTCGTACGATAAATCATCAAAAATATCAATAAAAGCTTTATGAGGTATAATACCGCGAGATTTTAAACCATCGCACACTTTTTTACCTATTGCATATACTTGTACGTTTGTATGGGAATATGATTTATATAATGAAACAACAGCTTTACTAATATTTGAATTAAAACCACCACACAAACCACCATTTGAAGCTATTGCAACAATTACAACTGTTTCTTCTTCACGCACTGTTGCATACTTATTATTGCTATTTGTTTCGGCAAGTTGTTCTGTAATAGTGTGTAAAATTTCTTGTAATTTTTCTGCATACGGGCGCATTTGCAGAACAGATTGCTGTGCTTTTCTAAGTTTAGCCGCAGACACCATTTTCATAGCACTTGTAATTTTTTGAGTGCTTGTTACCGATGCTATTCGTGTGCGTATTTCCTTAATTCCTGCCATGCAATTTTAATTTCAAAATTTTATAAATACTTTTGCGTAAGTTCTTTACTAACAGACTCTAATACTGATGTAATTGAATCATTAAATACACCTTTTTTAATTTGAGAAAGAACATCAGCATGTTTTAACTTAAGAAAATCAATGTATTCTTTTTCAAATTCTGCAATTTTATCAATAGGAACTTTTTGTAATAATCCTTTTGTTCCTAAATAAATAATAGCAACTTGTTCTTCTACAGGAACAGGAGTATATTGTCCTTGTTTTAGTATTTCAACATTTCGTTTACCTTTTTCTAACACGTCCATAGTTGTTGCATCTAAATCAGAACCAAATTTAGAAAAAGCTTCGAGTTCACGATACTGAGCTTGGTCAACCCGTAAGGTTCCCGCAACACTTTTCATTGATTTAACTTGTGCACTTCCACCCACTCGCGACACCGAAATTCCCACATTAATTGCGGGACGAATTCCTGCGTTAAATAAACTTGATTCCAAGAATATTTGTCCATCGGTAATAGAAATTACGTTTGTTGGAATATATGCAGACACGTCACCTTCTTGTGTTTCAATTATTGGCAGTGCTGTTAACGAGCCTCCTCCTTTAACTTTACCTTGCAATGAAGGAGGAACATCATTCATATTTTGAGCAATTTCATCAGACGCAATAATTTTTGCAGCACGTTCTAATAAGCGTGAATGTAGATAAAACACATCACCCGGGTACGCTTCACGTCCTGGTGGACGACGAAGGAGCAGAGAAACTTCACGGTACGACACTGCCTGTTTTGATAAATCATCATATACAATAAGTGCTGGACGACCAGTATCTCTAAAATATTCGCCAATAGCACAGCCTGCAAACGGTGCATAAAATTGTAAAGCAGCAGGGTCTGATGCTGTAGAAGAAACAATTACAGTATATGCAAACGCACCATATTTTTCGAGTGTTTTTGCAATATTTGCAACCGTAGATCCTTTTTGGCCTATTGCTACATAAATACAATATACAGGTTCACCCTTATCATAAAACTCTTTTTGATTAATAATTGTATCGATAGCAATTGCTGTTTTTCCTGTTTGTCTATCGCCAATAATAAGTTCTCGCTGTCCACGACCAATAGGAATCATTGCATCAATAGGTTTTATTCCTGTTTGGAGCGGTTCATTTACTGGTTGACGAAACAATACCCCTGGAGCTTTTCGCTCTAATGGCATTTCGAGCAGTTCACCTTTAATAGACCCTTTTCCGTCTATTGGTTCGCCAATAGTATTTATTACTCGTCCTAAAAGTCCCTCACCGACATGTATTGAAGCAATTTTTTTTGTACGTTTCACCACATCTCCTTCGTGCACTGTTTCAGATTGTCCTAAAAGCACGGCACCAACATTATCCTCTTCCAAGTTAAGTACAATACCTTTTGTGCCACTTGCAAACTCAATCATTTCATTTGCTTGAACATTTGTTAAACCATGTATGCGAGCAATACTGTCTCCAACTTGTAACACTGTTCCAACTTCTTGAAGTTCTGTTTCGGATTTATATCCGTCTAATTGTTGTTTTAATATTTCAGAAACTTCAGCAGGTTTAATATCAGCCATAGAATTTGTATATTAATATTTAAACTTATCTTATTTTATACGATTTTCAGCATTTCTTTTTTAATATTTTTAATTTTTGATTTTACACTCGCGTCATATTGCAGGTCGTTAATACGTAGCACAAAGCCTCCTATTAGCTGATTATCAATTTGCTCATGTAATTCAACCTTTGTATTAAATTTTTCTGATATAAAATCAGTTATTTCTTGAGTATTTTGTGATGAGAATTTAGTTGCTGTTGTAACGGTAACTTTTGTAATGCCCTTATGACTTCGATACATGTCAATAAAATTACGTAAAATGTCAGCTAATAAATTTTCGCGAGAATTATCAATAATTACATAAAAAAAACGGAGCGTTTCTGCCTGTACTTTTTTAGATAATAATGTGTCAAATACTATCTTTTTTTGACTTGGTTTTACAATAGGATTTTGTAAAAGATTTTGCAAATCATGTATTTCCTGAATAGCATTATATACAAGCTGAACATCAGTAATAGCCGCATCAAGTTTTTGTTTTTCAAGCATATGTTGAAAAAACGCTTTTGCATATCGTACGGATATTTTACTTTGATTCATATACGTTTTTTTTAGTTCTAATTTAATTTTAGATTTTGAATAGACTGATTAATAAATTTCTCTGATGCTTTTTTATCAGATAATTCTTGTGCAAGTATTTTTTCAGCAATTTCTATTGAAATTTCAGCAACTTTACCTCTCAATTCTTCAATAGCATTGAGTTTTTCATTTTCGATAGACTGCAATGCTTGTTGTGTAATTTTCTCGGCTTCACTTTTTGCTTCTTGCTGTGCTTGCGCTATAATTTGTTCTTTTAAATCGCGAGCTTCTTTAAGTAAGGTGTCGCGTTCTTTTCGTGCTTCTTGTATAATTGTTTCATTATCAGCTTGTAGCTGAGCCATTTCGGCACGTGTTGTTTCTGCTAATTTTAGAGCATCTGCAATTGATTTATTTCGTGAATCTATTGCACCAACAATTGGTTTCCATGCCACTTTTTTAAGCACGAGCAATAAAATTAGAAATATAACAGTTGTCCAAAAAACAAGTCCAAACCCAGGTGTAATTAAATCCATAGCTATTTGTATTAAAGTAATGCAAAAATGTTGTTCTCTTTGCCAACCGCAAAGAGAACAACAAATTTATTTAACCAATAAGTGCAACAACCACCGCAAACAACGCAACTCCTTCAATAAGAGCAGCAGAAATAATCATAGCTGTTTGAATTTTACCTGCAGCTTCGGGTTGTCGTGCAATAGCTTCCATTGCAGCACTTCCAATTTTACCAATCCCTAACGCAGCACCAATTACTGCAATTGCAGCACCAATTCCGGCTAAAGATAACACTGTACTTTCCATATAGATTTATTTTAAATGAAACAATATATTAATTTAATGTTCTTGTTCGGTTACCGCCATGCCAATAAACAAGGCTGATAGCATTGTAAAAATATACGCCTGAAGTGTTGCCACAAACAATTCCAACACATCCATAAATAACACAAAAAACACTGAAACAGGCGATATTGATAAACTTTGAAATATAAAAATTAATGAAACTAAACTTAACACTATGATATGCCCAGCAGTAATATTTGCAAATAACCGTATTGTTAAAGCAAAAGGTTTTGTAATAATTCCTATTAATTCAACAACAGCCATAATAGGTAACAGCCATACGGGCATTCCAGGCATTGCAAATATATGTCGCCAATATGATTTATTTGCATACATATTAGTTATAAATAATGTAAATAACGATAACACTAATGTAACCGAAATATTTCCTGTAACATTTGCACCCCCTGGGAAAAAAGGTATTAATCCTATAATATTTAAAAACCAAATAAAAAAGAATACTGTTAATAAATAGGGAAGAAATTTTGCATGCTTTTTCTCACCAATATTTGCAATTGCAATATCCTCTTTTATAAACAAAATAAGTGGCTCCATAAATCCTTGCAAACCTTTTGGTGCCTGCCCCGGATTACGCTTGTATGCACGTGCACAAGCTGTAAACAACCATATCATAAGCAATGCTGCCACAAACAATGTAAATACATTTTTTGTGATTGATATATCTATAGGTTGTGCATTTTGAATAATTCCTTGCTCATTAAATGTGAGTTCCCCCTCTTGATTGTTGGCATAATAAATTTTATTATTATATATTACATAGGTATGTTCTTTTTTTGTAACGGGTGAATGACCATGATGGAATTCACTTGATAAAAACACATCTATTGAAAAAGGAGAGGTGTTAATTAAAATAATAGGTAATGGCATTGAAACAGGATGACTTACGCCTTGCTCGTCCGTAATATCCCACATATGCCAATCGTAACTATCTGCAATATGGGAAAAAATCACCTCGTTTATATCAATTTTTTCTTTAGTTGTTGTGTCTTCAGATGCAAGCGTTGTTATTGTGAAACAACAAAGTAGTAAAAACGTTGTTAAAAACCTATGTTTTAGTATTTGTATCATAAACCTATAAAAAAGTTTAGTTTTAGACTAATTTATATAATACAAATGTATTAAAAAATATTTATCAATCTAAAAAACATCTTCTTTTTTATTTTTTTAAATAGGTTTTTTTCAAATCAACTCATAACTAATATGTATATTTGTTTCAAATCTTTAATAAAATGAAACAATATTTAGATTTAATACAGACCATTTTACATAATGGTGTTGAAAAAAGTGATCGCACTGGAACTGGCACTATTAGTATGTTTGGGCATCAAATGCGTTTTAATTTGCAAGATGGATTTCCATTATTAACCACAAAAAAATTACATACTCGTTCAATTTTTCATGAACTACTTTGGTTTTTAAAAGGGGAAACAAATATTGCGTATTTAAAAAATAATAATGTGCGTATTTGGGATGAATGGGCTGATGAAAATGGCGATTTAGGTCCTATATATGGATACCAATGGCGTTCGTGGCCTGATTATTTTAGTGGTCATGTTGATCAAATATCTCAAATAATAGATTCTATCAAAAACAACCCCGATTCACGAAGACACATTCTTAGTGCGTGGAATGTTGCCATGATTGATAAAATGGCATTGCCTCCTTGTCATATATTATTTCAATTTTATGTGGCACATGGTAAACTTTCGTGTCAACTATATCAACGAAGTGCTGATGTGTTTTTGGGAGTGCCGTTTAACATAGCTTCGTATGCCTTGCTTACGTATATGATTGCACAGGTAACGGGCTTGCAACCGGGTGATTTTGTGCATACATTTGGCGATGTGCATATTTATAAAAATCATATTGAACAATGTAAATTGCAAATAACTCGTGAGCCTAAAAAACTTCCAAAACTAACACTCAATCCTTCGGTTTTGTCAATTTTTGATTTTACTATTGATGATATTATTATATCTGATTATGACGCACATCCACATATTAAAGGGGAGGTTTCTGTATAATGAATGTTTCAATTATAGTTGCGGTTGCCAAAAATAATGTAATTGGTAAAAATAATAGCCTTATATGGCATCTTCCTTCGGATTTGCGGTTTTTTAAAGCTAAAACTACTGGAAATGTTGTTGTTATGGGACGAAAAACATTTGAATCTATTGGTGGTGGCAAACCGCTTCCAAATAGAACAACGGTAATTATTACTCGAAACGCTCATTACAAAGCTCCCGAAGGCGTATATATTGCTCATTCATTACAAGAGGCATATTCGTTGTTTTCGCACGGAACTCACATTTTTATTTGTGGTGGTGCACAAATTTATAAAGCAGCATTTGACACAGCTCAAACCATCTTTCTTACTCGTGTTCATGCTGAATTTGAAGGCGATACATTTTTCCCTGATTTTTCTACAAAACAATGGAAACTTGTGTCAACAGAATATTTTAAAAAAGACGAAAAACATGCGTATGATTATAGTTTTGAGCAGTATGTGAAGCTATAACATTCTTTCTAAATTTGCCGAAACAGTTATTTTTTTGATTTAAAAAAATGTGTAAGCATTTCTGAAATATCTGTTGAAATACGAAAATATAAAATAAGAGTAGAAAAAACACCTACAATCACTGTGCTTTTTATGAGAAAATTCACAATATAATGCGAAAAATCAGGGATGAAATATGCCGCAAAAAATGAAACAGCGGCGATTATAAAAATCTTTATATGATTATAAGAATATGGCTGTAATTTGAATTTACGTTTTATAAACACATAAATAGCAACATTATATAAAATTTTTGCAACACATGACGAAGCAGCAGCACCACTAATACCATATTTTGGTATATATATATAATTTAAAATAATTATGAGTGCTATAAAAGCAAATGTAATATGAGAAAGAATTTTATAATGCGGAGAATTACTAATTATTGAAGCTGCCACACCTGCACACATTTCGCTCAGGTAAAAAATGCTTATAAATACAATCACCCACAATCCCTGTGAATATACATCGGGGAGTATTGCAAAAATTGTATCAATATTAATAAGTATTCCAATAAACACAAGCACCCCAATTATTGATTGATTAATAGTACTTTTTTCATATACTTCTTGTAATTTTTGCATGTCGCCTTGTTTCCATGCTTCTGCTATTATGGTAGATGAAATTTTAATAAGTGAACGAGAAGGTAAAATTATCATGGTTGCAAAATACGTGCAAGTTGTATAAATCCCCACTTGTGCCAAAGGATTAGTTGACACTAATTTTTCAATCATAATTCTATCTATGTTCAAAATAATAAAACCAGCAGCTGTTATTAAAAATCCATATATACTTACATTTCGTAATTCCTGTTTCATTGATGCACTATATGGTTTTTTTTTGGCAGCAAGATTAAAATCACCTTCTCCAATAAGGCGAACAGCCATATATATCATAATGCATGCGTATGCAACAATATATAGATATACAAAACTCGAAAATTGAATTAATTGAAAATAAAAAAGGATGAAAGTAATAATTATATAGATGCGTAAAACAAATTCTTTTTGAATAATTCCGCGTGTTGCATTAAACAATGATTTAGTATATGTATCAAACACATTAAAATATAAAACACTTAAAAAAAGAGGAATTATTAAAATTGCATATTCGGTAAACAATGTGTTTTGCTGTGTGCTATTTGCTACAAGAAGCGGTTCTATTAAAAAATACACGCCTATCATACACACACTTCCTATAGTTACAACTAATAACGAAAGTCGCAAAAATCCGTTATGTCCATTTTGTTTGTCGCGAAAATAAGGAAACATACGAGTTATTGTATGCAAAAATCCTGCTGATGCTAATTGTGCAAACAGTACTCCATAAGTAACTAAAAGACTCAATAAACCTATTTGTTCGGGAGTTAAAAAGGTTGGAAAAAGGAGAGCACTTGTAATAAATCCAAGAATAGCTCCAGCATATATAACTATTGAGCCTATAATAGATTGAGTGCGAACAATTCCCATGAGTTGTACTTTTATTATTCCTGCAAAATGCGTGTACGTTCAGTAATAACAGATTTTGCTTTCCAGCCTAATGCCGATAAAAATCCTATAAGTAAAAGCAAGGAACTCACAAGCGAAATTCTATTGCTTACAGTGTACATATGCGGTTCAAATTTAAAATCTATTGTGTGATTTCCTGCAGGAATTTCTAATGCACGCAACACATAATTTACTCTAAAGTGCGGAACTAATTCATTATTAATATATGCATTCCAACCTTTTTTATAATATATTTCAGAAAACACAGCAGTTGCATCATGCTGTGTTTGAACCGAATATTGTAAATGATTGGGAGCATATGTTTGTAATTGAATAAATGCAGTAGAATCAATAGTTCTAATAGTATCGGTAACAAAATCTTTAAATGTAACATCAACAAATGCAGTGGTTTTAGGATTAAAATTCGTTAATGCTGCTATTTCTTCATCAGGATTTTGCACAAATGAAAGATGTTCAACAAACCATGCATTTCCGAGAACTTCTGGATTTTGTTGAGCAAATTCTTCTCCTGTTTCCCTGTCTTGCATAATAAAATATTTTGCATTAAGCATATTATAAACACTCATATTCATTCTACTTAAATGCATATCAATAATATCTTGGTATCGTTGTAGTTTTGCTCCATGATATCCACCAATTGATTTATGATGATATGATGTAATAGCATCATTAAATGGATTATTCATATTCATAACTCTATAATGAATATCGGGGTCTTGTAAAATAGCTTTATCAACCTCTGTTGTTTTAAAAAACATGTTTTGAATAGCTTGTGGCGATTTAAAATCATCATCATTTAAGTAACGTTTATTTACAGGCCATAAATCAAAAACAGTAAGAACGCTTAGCACTATAATTACTTTTGAAACGGTAAGTTTTTTATAATGATATGCAGTAAGTGCAGCAAAAACAGCCACAACAAAACCAAACGAACGCCATCCATCAGCAATAAGCATGCTTTTACGATCGCTTTTGAGTGCTTCTAACAGCCAATCAGGCCATGCACCTTGTAATTGAGCATCTATACTTCCCGAAAAATCATAAACTCCAGCAGTAACAAGCAATAAAAGTATAAAACCACCAGTTACATATAAACTTTGCCGTAATTTTTTAAAAAGCACATCTCTTGATTCTGTGTCTGTTATATACTTATGAAGCCCAATAATTGCAAGTGTAGGAATTGCAAATTGTGCTATTACTAAAATCATAGAAATGGTACGAAATTTATTAAATCCCGGAAAATAATCGAGCATTGGTTCCACTAAGAACATAAAATTATTTCCCCATGCTATTAAAATTGAAAATATAGTAGCACTCAGCAACCACCATTTTATTGGTCCTTGTATAATAAACAGAGCAAATATAAATAAAAATATAACCACCGCTCCTATATATACAGGGCCTGAAGTTGAAAGTTGATCGCCCCAATATGTAGGAGCATTTGATACAATACTTTTTATTTGATTTCGAGGAACTCTATTTTCTTGAAGCACTTTATACATATGTGAATCAGTTCCTAATTTAGTTTGTGATGCACCGCCTTTATAATTTGGAATAAGTAAATTACATGTTTCCGAAATACCATAACTATATGATGTTGCATATGATTTATTGAGTCCCGAAGTTTGATCATCTTTATTATGAGTAAGTTCGCTTGCTCCACGCATGGTATCTTTTCCATAATCATACGTCATATACAAGGTGCCGAAGTTTGTAAGTACAGCTAAAATAATTCCGACGCATAATAAAGCAGAAGGTTTTATAAACTGCTTTAATTCCCGCTTTTTATACAAATCAAATATATGAAACCCTATAAAAATAAGGATTATAAGCATGGTATAATAGGTAATTTGCATGTGATTTGTCATGATTTGCAGTGCCAGAAAAAAGCTAAACGTAATACTTCCGAGTATAAAATTTCCTCTATACGTAGCAACAACAGTAGTTATTATTACAGGCATATATGCTAAGGCAATTGCTTTGGTAATATGTCCGGCTTCAATTATTATAAAAAAATAACTCGAAAACCCATAAAACAAAGCACCTAACATACTTAACCAAATAGGTATTTTAAGAAACAATAATGCTATAAAAAAACATACAAAATAAAGAAACGCAAGCATCTGCGGGTGTTCTTTATCAATTTTCAAGACGATATGTACAACTTTTATAAGATTATTGTATGTAACCGATATTAAATATCCGGGCATACCGCTAAACATAGAATTTGTCCAAATAGCTTCGTTACCAGTAGAATCACGGTAATCATTTAATTCTTTTGACATTCCAAGGTACTGAGCAACATCATGTTGCCCTAACGTTTTTCCCTCGAGCATCGGAGAAAAATATAATAAAATCATACCAAAGAATAGCACTATTATTGCCAAACTATACATAAAAGGTTTATATGCTTGTAGCGTTTTCATATACTCTATTTTTAGTTTAAAATCTCTTACGAAAGTACACTATTTTTTTAATTCAATAAAAAACTAATTCATAACATTTTAGTAATTACACACACAAACGCTTATGTATTGCTTCCCCATACATATCCTGTGTGATGTATTCCAAGTAATGATAATATCCGAAAAACAACCGTTTCACATGCCTCTTCAATTGTTTTTGGTTGCGAATAAAAAGAGGGCGATGCTGCACAAATAATACCCCCAGCCTGTGTAAGCGTTTCCATATTTTTAATATGAATTAAATTATAGGGCGTTTCGCGAACTACTAAAATTAACTTTTTTCGTTCTTTAAGCATCACATCAGCAGAACGAGTAATAAGCGTATCAGAAATACCATGCGATACTCGTGCAAGTGTTCCCATGCTACACGGACAAATAACCATGGCATCGTATCCTGCAGAACCAGACGCTGTTGGTGCTGTTAAGTCTGAATTTTCGAAACTGCGAAATGTGTATAATTCGGGTTTATTTTTTTGTTCATGTTTCCACACTAATTTTGCACTTTCAGAAAAAACAACCGCCACTTCAGACAGCTGTGCATTAAATGTATGCAATGCACGTAAAAGAATATCGGCATATATAACGCCACTTGCTCCTGTTATACCTATAACTATTTTCATGCGTATTATTTTATATTATTGTGAAATATATACATGTATAGATGCATATAAGCACCAATGTATGTATTTATAATTAATTGGCAACAAAGAATAAGCACTCCGAACATCAAAATATAGTGCGTTTGACAGATGATATTCTGCTCCTATATAAAACGGAATATCAATAGGAGCAAAATCGTTTGTTTTAACTTTTAAACCGGGTGTTTTTAAAGATTCGTACACTCGTACTCCGGCACCTAATCCTCCAAATAGTGTAAAATCATTTGGCAAAGCATATTTTACAAGAACAGGCATTTCTACATATCCCACATGAATTTTAAAACTTCCATACGAATCTCCCGAGCCTTTTTGCGAAAATCGCAATTCAAATTGCCCATGTATTTTTGGTGAAAACTCTCTTTGTACAAATCCCCCAAATGTTCCTCCAATTTTATAAAAACCACCAACTCCATCTCCATGTATTTGACTTGTTGTAATTCCGCCTAAAATCCCTCCTTTAAATTCTTGAGCATATTGTTGTAAAAAACAAGATGATAAAAATATACAGAGAATACATTTTTTTATAGGTACAGTATGTTTTTTCATGTGTTTATAGTGTTTTTGAGTTCTCCTAATAAAACCCTTTATCTAATGCTTTTTTCAATTGTTCTAATCGCTCTTTATTCCAATCGTGAGATTGCACACGTTCTAAGGGATTATATTTTTCTTGTGTCATAACTATGACAATTCCTTTTTAATTATTTTTTGTAGTTCTTCTTCTGTAGGTAAATACAACTGATATTTTGATGCAAATAAATTTTTATTGTCGTTTAAAACAGAATATTTTGCCACAACATTGTCTGTATCTGCACATAGCAAAATTCCAATAGTTGGATTGTCGTTTTCTAACTTTTCTATTTCATCAAACATTCTCACATACATATCTAACTGTCCTATATCTTGATGAGTAAGTTTAGTTGATTTAATATCAATAATCACAAAGCATTTTAATAGGTAATTATAAAACACAAGGTCAATAAAAAAATCTGAAGTTTCTGTTCTAATTAATTTTTGTTGTGCTACAAAAGCAAATCCCTTACCTAATTCTAATAAAAATAATTGCAGATGATTGATAATCTCTTTTTCAATTTCTTTTTCTTTGTGAGTTAAATTTGCTGGAAGGTTTAAAAATTCTAATACATACGGATTTTTTATAAAATCTCTGTTATCAATAACATCCTCTTTTTCTGTTTTTTGCGTAGCATCTTGATTAGATAACATTCTCTGAAAAAATTGAGAACTAATATTACGGTCTAACTTTCTTGTGCTCCAATGTTGTGAAATCGATTCATTTAAATAATACTTTCTTGTTGTCTCATTTTCAACTCTTATTAACAAGCGATAATGTGACCAACTTAATTCGGGGCGCACTGTGTCCCGAATTGGAAAAATGAGATAAAACTGTCTAATTCTTCGCAACTCTCGTTCATCAAATTTTTTTCCTATATCTTTTGTTAGACTCTCTGCTAATTGTTTTAATAAAAACGCACCATAATCAGCTCTTTCACTTCCATTTTGCTCCTCTTCTACAATTCTTTTGCCTATTCCCCAATAAGCATATATCATTGCAGAATTAACAGCACTTACAGCCTTTGACTGAGCTGTTTTAAGAATACTTTTTATCTCATTAACAAGAGAGTTATGTCTGCTATTAATTTTCATCTTCTATTTTATTAATCGTATTTACTGCTTCACCTTTAAAGAACATATAGTCTTTTATAGGTGTTTTATATTGTATTTTCACTCCCGAAATAGCAAAGTGTTTTACCAGTTCTAATTTCCATTTCTATGGTTAACTCTTGTTCTTCTGTAAGTTCAGCTATTGTTTCATTTATTGCATATTAATTATGTAATTTAACTTGATAAATATAGTCAAATATTTTAAATTGTTTTACCTAACCCTACCAGGATTTTTTTGAATAAAATCTTTCCATGAATTTGCACTTTTACCAAGCGCATGAATTGGATTTGAAATTTGATAATAATGACAAACCGCTACTGCAAGTGCATCGGTGGCGTCAAGAAATTCAGGTTTTTCGTCGGTATGTAACATTTTAGCAAGCATACGTGCCACCTGTTCTTTTGAAGCGGTTCCTGTGCCAGTGATAGACATTTTTACTTTTCGAGGAGCATACTCTGTTATAGGAATTTCATGCATAAGTCCGGCCGCCATTGCCACTCCTTGTGCTCTTCCAAGTTTTAACATAGACTGCACATTTTTTCCAAAAAAAGGAGCCTCTAAAGCCATTTCATCGGGGCAAAATTCTTTGATAAGTCCCGAAAGTCGTAAAAATATTTTTTGTAGTTTTATATAATGATCATCAAATTTTGTAAGATTTATTACCCCTAATGTGATAAGGGAAATGGTTTTTCCTTGAATTTTAATTAAACCGTATCCTAAAATACTTGTGCCGGGGTCAATACCGAGAATAATTTTTTCCACCTTATTATATGTTATGGTAAATATTTCATGATTTTTTCGAACAATTCTGCTTTTTGAATGGGTTTTGCAATATGATCGGTGCAGCCAATATCAAGTAAGGAACTAATATCTTCGGGTAATGAATATGCTGTTTGTGCAATAACTGGCACAGAAATTTTTTGTTTACGAATCCATTGTATCACTTCTTTTCCATTCATTTCGGGCATATTAATATCAAGTAAAATAATATCAGGGATAGCGGTTTCGAGTAATGTAATTAATTGTTTTCCATTTGCTGCGTATTTTAGATGTACTCCCGTATCATGCAACAAAATATCTAAATATTCACATAAAATCTCGTCGTTTTCGGCAATATATATGGTATATGCCGACCAATTGTAAACTTGTGTATTAACAGTACCCATTGAATTGGTATGTTGAGGTGCCTGAATATATGGCAATGAAAAATAAAATGTAGTCCCCACATTTACTTCTGAATCGAGCCACACCGAGCCGCCCAAAACATTTACTAAACCTTTAATAATACTTAAACCAATGCCAATTCCTTCAACAATTGTTTTGTTTTGCAGCTGATTAAAAAAGCCAAATATTTCTTCATGTTTTTCTTGTGGAATCCCAATGCCCGTATCCTGAACATAAAATGTAATAAATCCATTACGAGGCTCGTAAGCACCAATTTTAACCCACCCGTCTTTTGTATATTTTATAGCATTACTAATAAGATTTGTGAAAATTTTTTGCAAGTAAACTTGGTCAGAAATAATTGAAATATCGGCTTGTTTAATAGAATCGCTTATTTCAATTGAAATATGTGTTTTTAATTTTAAATATTGTTGTTGCTGAACAATTTCTATAGCATTTTTTACTATAGAAAATATTGTACAAACTTGCTTTTCGGGAACAATTGTTTGTGTTTGAATTTTAGATATTTCAATAATATCATTTATTACTTTCATTAATTGTTGCCCCGATTGCTTAACAATAGACACGTAATGTGTACGTTCTTCGGCGGTAATGTTTTCAATATCAAGCATATCCGAAAAACCAAGAATTGCATTCATTGGAGTTCGGATTTCGTGGCTAATATTTGACAAAAATTTTGTTTTAAGAGCATTGCTTTCCTCAGCTTTTTCTTTGGCAATTACTAAAGACGCAAATAATTCTTGTTTTTCAAGAATTTTCCACGCTCTATCAGTAAGAACTTGTAATTGTGTAACTTCTGTTTCTGTGTAATTTTGTGATTTATTTGCAACACCAATAACTGCAACTATCTTATTATCAACAAAAACAGGAACTGTTGCATATGTTTTTAATACCACATGTTTATCGGGTGTTCCTTTACTTAAAGGAGATTTTTTTGCACAGTAATTATTTTCAATAATTGGTTTACGCTGACGAACAGTTTCGCCCCAAAGTCCAGTATCATCTAATTTATATTGTATTTGTGGGTTTGGAATAGCACAATTTGGCATTACCTCTTTTGACCATGCACTCAAGGTAAATATTTTTGTTTGCTCATTATACATGAAAATATAGCCTATTTTACTTTGCGATAATGCAATAGCTTCTTTGAGCAAAAAATCAAAAAATTTTTTGTTGGTGCTAAATGTATAGTGTGAAATTCTTTGTAAACTTTCGAGTAATTCATTGTGTGTTTCCAACTTTTTAAGTGTAGCTAAATGTTCGCTTATATTATGAGCAAATGCTATAATATGGCGTTCTCCATGTATATTTATTGCTCCAGCACGTAGTTCAACAGGATACAATGAACCGTCTTTTCGTTTATGTACCGATTCGGCAAAAAACACCCTTTCATCAGTAACTTGTAGCCATAATTTTGAAAAATTATCTTGTTGAGCAAATCCCACATCAATATCAGAAACAAACATATGTACAAGTTCATCGTATGAATAGCCTGTTTCTACTACTGCTCGTTTATTTACTTTTATAATTTTTGCCTTATTATTTAATAAATAAATTGCTCCTGGAGCATGTTCTATAATAGCACGCAATCTATTTTCGCTTTCGGCAAGTGCTCGTACAGCACGTTTTCGTTGGGTAATATCATTAAAAATTACTGCAAATTGCCCGTGTTTTAATTGATAGGCATATATTTCAAAATATTTTCCAAGATGCTCTGCAAAATTCTCAAAAACAGTAGTTTTTGTTTGCAATGCAATTTGTTCAAAGGTAGTAATCCAATATGATTCTATGTTTGGAAATGTTTTTAAAAACTGTTTTCCAACACTATTTTCGGCAGTTATTCCTATTAATCGTTCAAATGCAGGATTTGCTTCTAAAAATATATAATCAACAGCTTTGCCTTTGCTATCATATATAACTTCTATCAACAAAAAAGCCGAAAAATAGTTGTTAAATAATGTGCGATATTTTTTATTAGTTTCAATAAGTGTATGCCACGAAGCATCATGTGTATAGTCTTTTTTTAATTCACTTTCATCTCTTTTCAAAAATAAAATAACATGCGTTAATTTTCCATTTGCATCACATATTCTTCGAGAATCGTGTATATTTTTTTGTGCTTCAATAATTGGGCAAGCTATATTACACTCAAAACAAGGTTTTTCAAAATTATGAATAAATGTATAACACAGAGCAGGAGACACATACGCAGCATCATTTGTTTCAACTATGGTAAAAGTTTCAACATCTATTATATAATATGTGTCATGAATGTGTGAAAGAAAATATTGCGTTAAAAAAGAATTCATACACGAAATATATACATCATTTAATTAGAAACGAAATTCTAAAATACGGCAATTTATTTAAAAATAGCATACAATATGATTTTTAAAATAAATTTCCTTGTTTACTTATAGTATCTCTTCCTAAATGTTTATATGCCAGCATTGTTACTTCTCGTCCACGTGGAGTGCGTTGTAGAAATCCTTCTTTTATAAGAAACGGCTCATACACCTCTTCAATAGTTCCGGCATCTTCGCCAACCGCAGTTGCTATAGTATTTAGTCCAACCGGACCGCCTTGAAATTTATCAATAATGGTACATAAAATTTTATTATCCATTTCGTCAAGTCCGTATATATCAATATTGAGCGATTCCAAAGCGAATTTAGTAATTTCCATAGTAATAGTGCCATCACCTTTTACTTGTGCAAAGTCTCTTACTCTCCGTAATAATGCATTTGCTATACGGGGAGTTCCTCTGCTTCGCGATGCGATTTCATGTGCAGCTTTTGGGTCAATTTTCACATTAAGAATTGCTGCCGAGCGAATTATAATAGTTGCTAAAAGATTTACATCATAATATTCTAACAAACATGTAATGCCAAATCGTGCACGTAACGGGCTGGTTAACAAGCCCGAACGAGTTGTTGCACCAACTAATGTAAAAGGATTTAGAGAAATTTGTACCGAACGTGCACTTGGACCTTTATCGAGCATAATATCAATTCTATAATCTTCCATAGCAGAATACAAATATTCTTCTACAATAGGAGATAATCTATGAATTTCATCAATAAACAACACATCGTTTTCTTCTAAATTTGTGAGTAAACCGGCTAAATCGCCTGGTTTATCAAGCACAGGACCCGAAGTGATTTTAATATTTACTCTAAGTTCATTTGCCAGAATATTTGCCAGCGTTGTTTTCCCTAATCCTGGAGGTCCGTGCAACAACACATGATCCATTGATTCTCCGCGCATACGAGTTGCTTGCACAAAAATTTTTAAATTTTCAAGAATTTTATCTTGCCCTTTAAAATCAGCAAATTCAAGTGGTCTAAGTTGTTTTTCAAACTCCTTATCATTTGTATCTATATGTTCTGGGTCAAGATTTGAATTCATTATATATAATTTCTATTGAAATAGTTTTATGTATTATTTTACAAATTTATTAAATGCTTTCCACTGTTTTGCAGTGATACCATTTGCTGTTTTTGCGTTTTTAATAGTATGATAATTATAATAATATAAGCTGCCATCAACTCCCATAATTATGGTATAGCACCGTGCTCCAACTGTGGCTTTATTGGCAGCCACACGAATGTGAAATACAACAGCATTATTTTGTTCTGCAATTGCAGTAGCAATATCATCATACGAAACAAATGTAAATTTACCTTTATACAATGATTGTATTGCATTTTCTTTTTGCAATGTTTCTGTTTGATTTTCTTTTACAAGATACATATTTTTAGATACAATTGCTTTTTTTTGCTTTGTATAAAATGTATATTTTTTGTCTTTTAAAAGTTTTGGATTTGACTTCATTGTGGCAATATGTTGTGTAATAAATTTCATTATTGCCGGAAGCGTTGCCATAATTTCTTCGTCTTCGGTATCTGAAGAAATAAGAGGAAACGAGCAAATTTCGGGCATTTTATTAATATTTTCATAATCGCCGCCAAGCACAACGCTTATAAAATTATATCCCGTAACAACTTTATCATTCAAAAAACTTGTTTCAGTTAACAACACAAACGAAGCATTTGGGTCTTTTTGTTTTTCCTGAAATTCGGCATACGTAATAAACTCAAACTTTGTGTTTTTCCAGGCAGTTTCAAACGCTTGCTCCATATGAGAATTGTACTCATTCATGAGGTCATCTCGTTTAATTACATACGTAGTTGTTGTAAAAAAAGCTTCAAGCTGTTCGGGAGTTGCAGTAGGACGTTGTGCAAAGCCCACAAGCGAAGTAAAGGTTAAAAGTGAAAAAATAATACGTTTCATTTTTATGTATATTTATTTTTAAAGACTCTATATTCTTTTAATTAATTACTTTTTATATTTACGTTATCCGTTGTGTTTTTTAAACAAATAAAAAAGTGGCTCATGCCAACAACACAACACACTCTCCTAACAATCAGACAATTAACGCAAGATGTAACTTTATTCAAAAATAAAAAAATTATATTAGAAAACCTTTCAAAGTTTAAAATTTCTTTTTGCTTATTCAAGTAAAAACAAATTATATTGCAAATATATAAAAGCTGTATTTGTTAAAAAATAGTGTTTTACAATTAAACACCAATTTTAACTATCACCCTACCTTTATTTCTCAAATTGCCCTAAACTATAAAAAACTAAGACATAAAACAATACCCCTTTTTTACTGTAATCAAATTTATAGATATCTGAAACATATTTAAAGATGTTGTTTTTGAAAGAACTGTAATATTACTGCATGTAAAAATAAAAAAGGAAAAGTATGAAAAAAAACAATGTACTTCTTGTATGCCTTATCTGTTTAAATCTGTTTAGTAATGCACAAAAATTTGTTCCTGCACATAACAAAACCTTGTTAATTATTGGACAAGATTTACAGTCTGTGTATGGATATACCTCATCTAAATTTTTTCCAACTCCAGGAGGAATTACCTCATACATTAGTTTGTATGATTGTGCAAATCCAAATGCACATTTCCCTTTTGGTGGATTAGGAGAAACATTAGATGGAACCGCTGCTCCCGATATTGATTGGGGTTCGGGACCGCTAAACACACGAAATGCTGCTTTAGGATATCCACATTCTACCTTAGCAATTGGACTATATATGACCGAAGAGTTTTTTCCTAATGGGCTTACAAACATTGCGTCGGGTGAGTATGATACAGAAATTATTCGTTTAGCTCAATTTATTAAAAGCATTGACAAACCTACATATTTGCGTATTGGATATGAATTTGACGGTTATTGGAATATTGGATATGAAAATAGAGAAAATTTTAAAAATGCATATAAACATATTGTTGATGTAATTAGACCAATTGCCCCAAAATGCGAAATGGTTTTGCAAGCGTGCACTTCGCCTGTTGATGATATTGTTGAAAATGTACATGAAAATATTGCAGATTGGTATCCGGGAGATGAATATGTTGATTGGTTAGGATTGTCATGGTTTCTTAGTAGCCATCCATTGCAAATAACTTTGGCTGATGAGGTTTTGGAGTTAGCACGATTGCATCAAAAACCTGTTATGGTGTGCGAATCTGCTCCACAAGGATATGATTTATTGCAATTACAAAGAAAAAATATTAATACAATGCTCGATGGTGTTTCGGGCACAGGTGCTACTACTAAAACAGCTACACAAATTTGGAATGAATGGTTTGAACCGTTTTTTAATTATATACATACACATAATGATGTTATTAAGGCGGTTGCATATATAAATTGTAATTGGGATTCTCAAGCAAAATGGGCTCCGCCTTATAATGAAGGATATTGGGGAGATACACGAGTTGAAGCACATGCTGAAATTACAAATAAATGGCTGCAAGAAATCTCTACCGATTTTTGGTTGCATGGTTCCGAGCAATTATTTGACCAACTTGTTCCGTTTCCTTATGGAAGCACCGTTTGTCCTGCAATTTCTGTTCAGGCACCATCAGAAATCAGAGTAGGTAATGATGCACATATTTCAGTAGAAGTAATAACACATCAAGAATTAATTTCTTATGTGCAATTTATTGATGAAAATTCAGGCACAATATTATTTACAGATTATTCTGCACCGTATTCTTATACATTGAATAATCTTGAACTTGGCAACTATACACTTGCTGTGTCTGTAGTAACCACCGAAATAGAATGTAATAAACACTATGTTAAAAACATTACAGTGCTTGATACTGTATCAGAAAATTATGGATATGTTACTCTTCCAGAAAATGGAAAAACGCTCCTTATGGTTGGGCAAACATATACGCAAGAATATACAGATTATGTGGCAGCTATGAATTTAGCTCCTGCTGGTTCTTCGCATTATGCCGAAATATATAATGGGGCAATTAATCAGGGCGATGACGGAAATAATGAGGCGTTTTTGCAATATGTGGAATCAAATTATCCCGGCTCCTATACAATGATGGCTATTAGTATTAAAGATAATCCTGCCGCAGGTGGATATTCTGGTCCAAATGCAAGTTGGCAGGCCTGTGTTGATATTGCAAATGGCGTGTGGGATAGCGAAATTGATGCTTTGGCTGCATCGTTTAAAAAAAGAAATATAAAGTTTTTAGTGCGAATCGGATACGAAGTAAGTCTTATGGCATTTGCTAATAAAACTACGAACGAGTTTATTGATATTCTTATAAAATATAATGACCTTGGTATTAATCCTTTAGAGCGTGCTGCCGAAGTAGAAGAGTTTGATTTAGAAGCATATAAAAATGCATATAATTATATAGCACATCGGATACGGGTTGTAAATAATGTAGATAATGTATTATTTGTGTATCACCCAGTACGAGGAATTAGTGATGCGAAAAATCTCTATCCAGGCGATGAATATGTAGATGCGTTTGCTTTATCGTTTTTTAACCACGATATGTGTTGGCCCACCTGGGAAGGCGAAACTCCGCCATTTAATAATTGTCCGCAAACGCAAGAAATGGATGATAATATAAAACAATGTTTAAATTGGGCGAGAGATAGTATAAAAAACCTATTGTTATTGCCGAATCTGCCGTGCAATCTCACACTACAGCACAAACATCTGATGCTCATAAAATTGGATATTTACAAAAAGTCATTGCTATTATTAATCAATATGATATAAAAGCATGGGTGTATATTAATAGCAATTGGGTGGCTAAGAGCTGGGCAGATGTGTGGGGCGATAGCCGAGTGGAATCGAGCAGCGAAGTGTTTAATTATTGGAAACAAGAAGTTACAAAACCACGATTTATACATTATACGCCTTATACTCCTTTGGTAGAGATACAGCAATCTATATCACTCCACAAGGGTTGGAATCTTATATCTACACATATCCATGTGCAAGATAGCAGCATAGATCAGATGTTTGCCACGCTTAATGTACAGGTGATAAAAAACGAAGATGGATTTTGGAATAAATACCAAGATGCAGCATTTAATTCTTTAAAAACGATAACTGCCGGAAAAGGATATTTAGTGTATATGGAGGAGCCGGGCACCGTATTTCTTACCGGAACACCAATGCAAGCTTCGGACATTCCCTCCGTAGCCCATGGTTGGAAATTAATAGGCTATCCTGCACAGGGTAATTCGCACTTTGCTCCTATTCCAATATCTGATTATTTTAATGCTACGAATAATAGTATTATCAAAAACTTCGATGGATTTTGGCAACCAAACGGAACGCATAATTCTTTGCACAATTTTGAACCCGGAAAGGGATATTACTTTTTTAAATAATTGCATACAACGATGAAAAGATTTTTATCTATATTAATAGCAAGTATTATCCTATGTATAGGATATAATAATGAAGTTGCAGCACAGTATAAAACAATTTCTAAGGAGCAATATTACGATAAAACATTGGCAATGCTTGTGGGGCAATGCGGTGGGGTAGTAACTGGATATGAATATGTGAAAGTTAAAAATCCTGATGGCTCTTTTAAAGAACCGCACGAACAATGGTTAGGATTGCCCGATGAATGGTTTTCTATATTAAATGGAACTTTGGGGGGGACCACACGCGATGAATATAATTATTTTTCAAATTATCAATTTGGTATGATTCTGTCTGACGACGACCAACATGTTGATTTTATGAATCAAGTAATTTTAAATACGTATGGACCAGCGGTTGCGTGGCAAGATATTCGACATTCTTGGTTATACTATGACTTGAGAGATTTTGGTGGCACAAGCGATGCTTTAGGATTACTGAAATCAAAAGATTTACTAGCTCCTCAAATGGGTTCTCCCGAACATGGAAATAATGGACATTGGTTGCCCGAAAGTTATATTCAGCATGAAACAATGGGTGGAGCATTTCCTGGAATGCCTCAACAAGCATCAAAAATAACGTATAAGTTTTCTCGTATGTCGGGACAAGGCGAACCTGTTGAATGGGGTATGTATTGGGCAGCAGCTACGGCAATAGCGTATTTTGAAACAGATATTCGCGATGTGATTCGTAAAGCACTTGATGTGGTGCCAGGTAATTCGTATGTACGAACAACCTATGATATTTGCCTAAACTTGCATCAAAAACATCCTACTGATTGGCGTGCTGCGGTGCGAGAATTTTGGCATAATCATGAACGCTATGTATGTTATGTGGGTACCGAAAAAGTGCAGCTTATTGCAAATGTTAATAATGCTAATTGTATTTTATCATGCTTGTATGGGCAAAATAATTATATGGAAACGCTTAGAATTCAGTCGCTTTCGGGTGGCGATGCAGAATGTGGTGCATCTACATTATGTGGTATTTTGGGTGTAATTCATGGAATGGCTGGTACTCCACGAGAATTTGTAGATAATATTTATGTAAATGGCACTGGTATTTGGCGAAATGATATGTATCATGCTTTGCACATGCATACAAATTTTCCCGAAGATTTGCGTTTTGATGATTTAGCTCGCATTATTCAAGAAAATGCCGAGCAATCTATTCTTGCGTTTGGCGGAACAATTACTGCACAAAATTATAATATAGCTCCAGAATCGTTCATTCCTCAAATAATATCATTTGATAATTGGGATTTTGAAAAAGGTAATTTAAGTGGTTGGCATATATGGAATTCGCCAGGGAGTAATAATTCGGCATGGGCAGAATTGCAATGGTTTAATCAGAGTAGAAAATCAACCTTGGCTGCTACAGGATATTATAAAGCAACTATAGTTACATCGTCTAAAACTGCAGAATGTAAACTGTATAGAACTATAACAGGCTTAAAACCAGGAGCGACCTATAAAATCGAAGGGAGAATTAATACTCCTTTAGGACGAGAAGCCCGAATGTATGCCGATAAGTATGGAGGCGATTATACATTTGTGTCTGCTCAGGGAACTAAAATGTTTCCTTTCAGGTATTTATATGTTACCTTAGGCGAAACTAATACTTCAATGGAAGTTGGGTTTCATGCTCCGCCTACTTCTACAAATGGCTCATTATGGTGTAGTTTTGATGATTTGGTAATTACAGAAGTTGCTACAAAACCTGTTGTTACCTATGAATGTGAAAATACCGAAACAAAAAACATCGCAATTGTGTCGCAATCGCAATCTGCTTCTCATGGTGCGTTTTTAGATAACACGCATTTAGATGGTGTTGCTTTTACGTATAAAATTAACGCCGCATATAGTGGAGAGCATGCACTTCGTATATTTTTTGCAAATAATGGCGGTTTGGCTTTATTTAATCTCAAGGTTAACAATGTAAATGTTGGTAATATAGAATTTGGCGATACCGGACCTTGGACAAGTTTTTCTGCAAATCATGTTGATGCTCATGTGCGCTTGCTGCAAGGCGAAAATACTATTGCGTTTTCAAGAGTTTCTGGTGGCGTTACATTTGATAAAATTGAGGTAATAGCTCCACACGAAGGAGCATATCCTTCTACTAATTCTGAAATACTTTCGGGGGGTATATATATAATTAAAGCAAAACATTCTGGCATGTGTCTTACTGCACAAAATCCTGTGCAAAATGGTATGGATATTCTTCAACAAAATTACACAGGATCAAACGACCAACTGTTTGTAATACAGCAAGTTCGAAAAGGAGAATATTCTGTTATGCCGTTTCAAACAAATAAATGTTTAGAAATAGGCGGGTCGTCTGTAAATAATGGCGGAAAAGCAATTGTGTGGGATTATTGGGGAGGAGAAACACAAAAATGGAGAATTGTAAAATTAGAAAATGGGTATTATAAATTCCTTAATAGCAATAGCGGAAAGTCCTTAGACGTGTCAGATATTAGTTTACAAGCAGGAGCAAATCTTATTCAATGGGATTATGTAGGTGGTGAAAATCAACAATTTGAATTAATTCCAGTAGGTACAACCAAACAAGTGGAATCAGGACAAGTGTATAGAATAATATCTAAAGCAAATGGTAAAAGCTTTGATATAGATGCAATTAGTCAAACAAATGCGGCTAAATTAATAGTGTGGGATTATTTGCAAGGCACAAATCAACAGTATAAATTAGAAAAAGAAGGCACTGCATTTAGAATTAAAGCTATGCACTCTTATAAATATTTAGAATTACCCAGTGCAAGTGTTCAAAATGGTATTCAATTACAACAATATTATAAAATATCTGGGAATCACCAATTATGGGATATAAGCCCAACAAGTGATGGTTATTTTACCATTAAAAATGTACATAGTGGAAAGTTTGTACAATTAGATTCCGATGGCAAACAAGTAAAACAGTATGATAAAAATAATTTAGATAATCAGAAATGGAGTTTTGAACCTGTATTTTTACAGAATTTTGAAAAAGGAAATAGTACAGTTTCTATTGCTATGCCATCAAAAAATACACAGTTTGCAGTTCGTGACACAATTGCCATTCTTGCTGGATTATTTGATAAAATGGGTACTATACAATCTGTAAAATTTTATGTTAATAATCAAGTGATTTTTACGAGTAATTCTGCTCCACATTCTTGTACGTATGTTCCAACAGTTCAAGGTGATTATTCTATACAAGCGGTTGCATATACTGCTAATACTATTGTGTCAACTTCAGAAGTAATTACTGTTGAGGTAATTCAAAAACCCATATCACAATCTATATCACTCCACAAGGGTTGGAATCTTATATCTACACATATCCATGTGCAAGATAGCAGCATAGATCAGATGTTTGCCACGCTTAATGTACAGATGATAAAAAACGAAGATGGATTTTGGAATAAATACCAAGATGCAGCATTTAATTCTTTAAAAACAATAACCGCCGGAAAGGGATATTTAGTATATATAGAGGAGAGCAACACCTTGTTTCTTACAGGAACACCTATACAAGCTGCGGACATTTCGTCCGCAGCCCATGGTTGGCAATTAATAGGCTATCCTGCACAAGGTAATTTGAACTTTGCTCCTATTCCAATATCCGATTATTTTAATTCACAGAACTGCCACACTATCAAAAATTTCGATGGATTTTGGCTGCCAAATGGAACGCATAATTCTTTACACAATTTTGAACCCGGCAAGGGATATTTTATAAAACAATAAATACCATTTTGTATGAAACGAATTTCAGTGCTATGTATATTTACTTTGTTGGTAACCTCTTTATGTGCCCAACCATTTTACGGGACTATTTTTGACAGTCCCGATGTTATCACTTCGCAATCGCCCTCGGCATTTACACGAGCAAGCTATATAGGCAGAGGCAATGTAACAATGTTTGACAGACGAACGAATAATTGGGAACAAAATAATGCCTTTTTATTTTTGGTAGAGTGGGATGATGGACTTACAAGCGTGGCTCAAATTAATTCTGAATTTGGAACTGTGGAAGCGGCAGCAATTGAGGCTCAAAAATATGGTTTTGTTATAGGGCAGTTGCCACGCTGTTTACGAGTAGATGTAGATGCTATTTGGGTGCATAAGGGTACAGAATTATTTGGTGGTGGAAATAGATCTATTCTTATTCACACAGGGCAAACTGCTTTGTATGAGGCTGATGGCATTTTAGAAGAGGTGTTGGTTCACGAGGCTTCGCATACGTCTTTAGATGAATATCATTATGCAAATCCTTTGTGGGTAGCGGCTCGGAATGCCGACAATGCGTTTATTTCTACCTATGCACAAGATCATCCTTTGCGCGAAGATATTGCTGAAAGTTTTTTACCATGGCTTGCTGTAACATTTGCAAAAGATAGAGTTTCTCAAGATTATTATACAAAAGTTACGCAAACCATTCCACACAGATTACAGTATTTTAGCAATCAAAACTTTGATTTATATCCGTTTGTGCAACATGAAGTAATAGATTGCAATGGCGATAAACATGGCTTTGCGTATATTGATGAATGTGGAGTGTGTGTGGGTGGAGCTTCGGGAATGACGCCTTGCAATAAAACACAGTTGCAAACATGGGAAAATCCTCATATTTTAAACAATGAATACCCTTTATATGGAATTGGAGACCCTTATATTCTGAAATATAATGGGTTGTTTTATTTATATTCATCTACTCGCGATACGGAAACAGGGGTAAAAGTGTGGAGTAGCACCAATTTGGTGGACTGGAATTACGAGGGTTTGTGTGCCATCGATGCGTCTTTAAAAGCGGCATATGCTCCAGAGGTAATATACTGGGGTGGTAAATTTTACATGTATTCGTCACCAGCAGGCAATGGGCATTATATATATGAAAGTAATAGTCCTACCGGACCATTTGAACGTAAAACAGGAAATTTAGGACAAACAATAGACGGTTCGGTTTTTATTGATGATGATGGGAGTTTAACGTTTTATAGGGCTGGATTTGATGGCATAGTTTCTCATACTATGGATAATCCGCTTCACATAGGAGCAGGTACGCTGCTGCCTGAAACTCGCATGGCAAACACATGGACAGAAGGTCCGTTTACATTTAAAAGAAATGGAGAATATTATATGATATATACGGGCAATCATGTGCTTAATCCTTCGTATAGAATTGATATTGCTAAGAGCAACAACCCAAAGGTAGGATTTGTGCCGTATAGAAATATGAATCCAGTGATTTTGAACACCGAAGGAGATTTTTATGGTTTAGGACATGGAAGCGTGTTTGTGGGTCCAAATTTAGATGCGTATTATGTTACTTATCATAACAAAGCAGGTGATTTTGGTGTTGGTCCGTATCGGCAGTTGAACTTTGATAAAATAGGATTTAATGGAAATGTTCCTATTGTTATGGGAGCTACTAATTCTCCACAAATAACACCAGAAATGCCTACCTATTTTCAGCATTTTTTCCAATCTTCTTTGCCTCATCAATTTGAATATTCTACAAATGCTCATTGGACGGCAGGAAATCAACGATTACACCCATCGCCTATACTTGAAAATCAACGATATAGTGCTATATGCACGCAAGATGTTGCCGAAAATTACACCGTAGAACTCAATGTGAGAATTACCGATAATAACGCTCATGCTATAATGGGAGGTATGTTTAATTATGCCGATGAAAATAATTATGGTATTGTGTTGATTCATACACAATCTAAGCAGTTAGAAGTAAGATTTATGATGCATGGAACTTGGGAAGAGCCTACAATGTTTCCTTTGCATGGTGTAGATGGGTTTACTAATTTTCATGCAATTCGTGTAGAAAAGTTTGGAAATACGTTTAAATTTTTTGTAAATAATATGTTAAAACACACTACACAACGGGGTTTGCAAAAAGGGAGAGTGGGCTTAATGTGTTATGGTACGCATGTGGAATTTGGTTTTTTTGCATATTCGCATCATGCACGCACCTCGTCTGTTCACACGGCATTTAAACCCATACCGGGACGTATTCATGCTGTGCATTACACTCATGCCCAGTGCAATAACGCAGGTGGTCAAAATTCGTATAGATTAGATAATGCAACAATAGTACCTCATGGCGATGGAAGTTATAATGTGGTAGGTAAGAAAACCGATACGTATTCATATTCTTGCATGGTTCAAAGTACTCAAAACCATGCAATGTTGCTGCGATATAAATCTGCCACACAAGGTGCAGCACTAAGAATATGGCATAATGGTAAAAATATAAGTGGAGATGTTTTGCTTCCTACAACCACCAATACAACACGAGAAATTACGATAGATAATCTTTTGTTAGAACGTGGGGCTACCACCTTTATAGTGGAAATAATAGAAGGCGAAATAGAGCTTTGTGCTATGGAATTTTATAGAACTACTCCTATACACGCCATTGTTTCTGATGATTTTAATACTGCACATTTTTCTAATGCTTGGAATTATTCTGATGGAGATTGGTATGTGCAAAGTGGCAATGCGGTGTGCAACGGCACCGGGAAACGCACTATGGGCAACGTGCAATATGCTAATTACATAGTAAAAGCCGATGTGTTTTACACCGATAATATGAATGGCGGACTTATATTTAGAGTGCAAAATCCTGCGAGTGGTGGTGTTGGAAATAATGCCCACGAAGGAGCTGATTTTTATCAAGGATATTTTTTTACGCTTAATCCTAACGGCTGTACGCTGGGCAAACAAAATTATAATTGGACTGAATTGGCTACAGCCCCTGGTTCATTTTCACTAAATACATGGTATAGAATAGCAATACGTGTGAAAAGGGCTAATATTAAAGTGTATGTAAATAATATGGATGTTCCTATTATAGATTATACTGATTCTTATCCGTTTGTGGTAGGCAAAGCAGGACTTCGTTCATTTCTTTCACATGTTCGTTTCGATAATTTTAGCATAGAACCAATAGAAATGGAAACGTATAATGGAACTGGATTAACGACACTGTATTATTCTGATGATAATCTAAAGAATATAGTGCATACCGACATATCGCCTACTATTAATTTTGATTGGGGAAATGGTGCTCCGTATAGTAGTATGCCAACAGATAATTTTTCTATTCGCTGGGTAGGACAGTTGCAAGCTCCAGAAACAGGGGTGTATCAATTCCACATAACTTCTGATAACGGACGAAGATTGTGGGTAAACAATACGCTTATTATCGACAAATGGATAAACGATTGGGATATAGAATATTCGGGTTCAATTTATTTAGAAAAAGGAGAAAAATATCCCATACAATTAGAGTATTTTGAAGCAACTGGAGGTGCAAATATAAAGTTGCAATGGACCCCTCCAGGATATGCAAAACAGGTACTTCCACAAGGATTTTTATTTGCGCTACACACACAAACTATTGCGCTACACAAAGGTTGGAATCTTATATCTACACATATCCATGTGCAAGATAGCAGCATAGAGCAGATGTTTGCCGCACTTGATGTACAGATGGTAAAAAACGAATATGGATTTTGGAAAAAAAATCAGCCAGCATATTTTAATTCTTTGAAAACTATAGAACCATCTCAAGCATATTTACTCTATATGAACAATGCTGGTACTTTGTTTTTAGTTGGTAATGCCACTCAACAAATCTTGCAACAGCTCACCACAGAGGGGTGGAAATTATTAGGAATACCATTTAATACCGAACGTGCCATTTCCGACTATTTTAATTCACAAAACTGCCACACTATCAAAAACTTCGACGGATTTTGGCAGCCAAACGGAACGCATAATTCTTTACATAATTTTGAACCCGGAAAGGGATATTTTATAAAGGAATAACGATTTATACATGTAGAAACGATACAATCTTAAAAAGTGTCAGAAACGAATTTTTTATAAATTAAAATTACCGTACTTTTGATATATTAAGAAAGTAGTAAAATAACCTGAGTTCGGGATAATAATTTATAAAATTATTTGGATAAAAAAGCAACAATTTGCACATTTAAAGTATTGAATTACAAATATTTAAACGAATTGTTGCTATGATATTAAAGGATAAAATTACGGAAATTTTTTGTTAAAGTTGATGATTTTTGTAAAGAATTTGATTCTCAAATTAAAGAATTGAAGATTCTAACTCTTAAAAACGGCAAAAAAAGGAGAGGTAGAAAATCAAGAATGTCAGACTCTGAAATTATTACCATTATGATTGGTTTTCATTTAGGAACTCATAGAACTTTTAAACATTATTATCAAGAAATAGTGTGCGAATACTGGAAAGAGCTCTTGCCAGTCCCCCTATCATATAATAGATTTATAAAACTTCAACAAAGAAACTTTGCTGTCTTAGCTTTATTTCTCAAAGAAAAATGCTTAGGAAAATGTACAGGTATTAGTTTTGTAGATAGTACTACTTTGAAAGTTTGTCGTAATCAAAGAATACATAATCACAAGGTTTTTAAAGAACTAGCTGAGCGAGGTAAATCCTCAATGGGGTGGTTCAGCTGCATTTAGTTTATAATGAAAAAGGTGAATTATTGTCTTTTTATCTTACCAAAGGAAACGTTGATGATAGAAACCCCAAACATATTAAGAAAATGACAGATAAAATATTACTTCGAAACAGAGTTATGATCGAAACAATTAATGATGAGTTGAAAAATCTTTGCCAAATAGAACACACCAGACACAGAAGTATCAACAATTTTATTATGAATATTTGGAGTGGCTTGACTGCTTACTGTTTCTTTCCTAAAAAACCATCTTTAAATATCGAAAAGGTCAAAGATGATCAATTACTTTTAGGATGTGCTTAAACCGAACTCAGGTTAAGATAGCAAAAATATACATTTAGAATTTATAAAAAACACACGCCACATATTGTAAATCTTACATTGGAATTTGGTCGGCATTAGTTTCTGTGAAAGAAATAGTGTAATTTCCATTATCGCCAACAAAAGCACCAAGTTTTATATAAAAATATGATTCTGAACCACTTGTATTACTCATGGAACCAGTAATAGTTTGTCCCCTATTACCATCAACATTACCAAGAAGTGTTTTATTTGTATCATACACATTAAAATGTAATTCTGTATTTGAAGCTTCTGGACTAACTTCCCATTCTACTTTTTTTCCATCATATATAGTTACTTTAAAAAACTCATAATCCCCATCATTGTTATTTGCAGCATCTATCAAAATTGTGCCTGTTACAGAGGTTGGGAATGAAGTAATTTCTCTTGCATCTTCAAATGTATCATCAGGTTCATTATCATCATTTCCGTTACATACAGAAGTAAAGGTGTAACTACCACTTGATTTATTGTTGTTTACATATCCGTCCCATCCAGATACACGTACATAAAACTCATCATCTTTAGAAATAAATGTATAAGTAAGATCTGCCCCTGCTGTAGAAGTTCCTTTCGTTCCTAACTCTTGTTTATCAGAGCCATATATGTGAATTTTTCCATATAAATCGTCAGATACATTTGTTAAAGTAAAGGTATATGAATTCCATACACCGGGTGTAGGATTTGTAAATTTATAATAATCATTTTCATACATTGATACAATTACGCCATTATAAGAAGTGTTATATTCAAGAGAATTTGCTGCTGTTTCTATGGTATGATTTGGAGCAAAATCGTCGTTAGCATTCAAGTTAGAAACAGTAAAAGAATAATTACCACTTGAATTATGATCATTTACATATCCGTCCCATCCACTAAAACGCACATAATACTCAACTCCGGGAGTAGCAAATGTATATGTTAAATCTTGTCCCTTAGTTGTAGTACCAAAGGTTGTTAAACTAATGCCATCACTACTATATAATTCCATATGTATATATAAATCAGTAGATACATTCGTAACAGTAATTTGTATTTTATCATATGTATCACTGCCATGTGCAGGAATTATTTTAAACCAATCGTCATCGGTTTCACCGTCAATTTTTGCATTATATATAGTATTTAATTCTATTAAAAATGCTGTTGAACGTTCGTTATTTGGTTCATATTCATCAACAAATTTCACAATATCATCATCATCATTTTTTGGCTCAGGCTCATCTTTTTTCCCACAAGAAGCCATTGTAAACAAAATAGCTACTAATACAATTGATAGCAACGAGCGATGTTCTCTCATTTTTATTTGATTTTTCATAATAAAAGATTTTACTTTTTCTATAAATTTATGTTGCGTAAAAATACTCATATATATTTAAAAAGTATTTTTTTACAAAATCAAGCACATTTCAAATATTATATTTTTGCATATTCTGTTGGTGTTTTTCCATATTGTTTTACAAAGCAGCTACTAAAATAATTTGGGTCAGAAAAACCCGACATATATGCTATTTCAGATATTCTATATCCTCCGGCTTTAATTAACGAAGCTGCATACGATAGCCGCATTTGTTTTATATAATCAATAGGTGAAATATTAAGTAATAGTTTTATTTTTCTATATAATTTTGCCCTACTCATTCCCGCATCAGATGCAAGCTGTTCAACAGAATACTCGGGATTAGAAAAATTTTGAAGCAATAATTCTTTAAATCGTACAAGTAATTCCTCATCGTATGTTTCTGGTTTTTCTGTGAGTTCCCATATAGAACCTGGCAACTCATATTTTTTTTGTAAACGTGCTCGTGTTTTTAGTAAATTAACAATACGTGCAGCTAAATATGTTGAATTAAATGGTTTTACTATATAATCATCAGCTCCAGCTTCTAAACCTTCTATATAAGACGTTTCTATACTTATTGCGGTTAGTAAAATTATGGGTATATGTGCAGTTGCTTCGTGTTTTTGTAGTGCATTGCACATATCTATTCCATTCATTTTTGGCATTTGAATATCAGATACAATTATATCAGGAATATGTGTTTTTGCAAATTCTAATCCTTCAACACCATTTTGTGCAGTGCTTACTTTAAAATATGGCGATAAATCCTTTTTTAAATTCTCTCTAATCGCCTCATTATCTTCTACTAACAAAACATGTTCGTTATCAGAATGTATTGTAATAGCACTATTTTTATTTTTTTGATATTGTTGTATTATCGTTTCTTTTACCGAAGAAGTATCCACCAATTTTTTATCACCAATTGGTAATGTAATTGTTACTGTTGTTCCTTTATTTGGAGCACTCTGAATATATAATGTACCATTATTAAGCGAAATAAACTCTTTACAAATCATAAGCCCCAAACCACTACCTTTTTCATTATGTGTGCCATAGGTAGATTCTATTTCAAGCGAATTATTAAGATTATGAATTATATTTTGCGGCATACCTACCCCAGAATCTGTTATTGTTATTTCTACATGTGTATCTGACACCGTATTTTTAATTTCAATATTTCCTAACTCTGGTGTAAATTTTATAGAATTATGAAGTATATTTCTTAAAGCAGTTTCAATCATAGTTTTATCGGCATGTATAACCGTAGATTCTACAATTGTTTTTTGAACTGAAATTTTTTTATGCGCGATATCTGTTTTAAACAGCTCTTCTAATTTTTGCATAAGTTCATCTAAATAAAAATGAGTTTTTGCAACAGAAATATTTGATGTTTGTGTTTTTGACCACTGCAATAACTGTTCTAACAAACTATAAATTGATTGTGCAGATTCATGTACAAGATGTGTATAATGATATTTATCTGAATCATCAATTTTATTAAAATCTGCATATAAAATTTTGGTAAAACCCAACAAACCCGAAAATGGATTTTTTAAATCGTGAGCAATAATAGAAAACAATTTATCTTTTGTTTTGTTGGTTTTTGTAAGTTCATTATTTGCTGTTTGCAGATTTTCTGATTGTTGTACTAATAGTGTGTTTTGTGCAATTACCGCTTCTTTTTTAGTAAATAATTCTTTATTTGTAAGGGCTAATTCTTTGGTTTTTTCTTCTACAAGTTTTTGTAAATACACATTTCTTTTTCGTATAGAACGTGTTTTTAAAACATATATAAGAATAATAATTGTTAAAATACTTACAATATTTATTGTTTTAAACCACCATGTTTTCCACCAAGGCGGCAATACAATAATTGTTAGTTGTGTTTGATTATTTTGCCAGGAACCGTCGGTATTCATAGTTCGCACCATAAATGTATATGTTCCGTCAGATAGATTTGTGTATGTTGCAATTCGTTGATTCTCGTCGGCATTAAACCATGTTTTGTTAAAACCTTGTAATTTATATTGATATTTTATGGCATCTGCCGATATAAAATCTAAGGCAGCAAATTCTATATGTATTACATTATCAAAATGTTGCAAAACAATAGTGTCTGTTAAATACACAGGTTTAGTAATATATGCGGCGGCATGAGTTTGTTCGTGTAATTGTATTTTTTTATCAAAAATTTGTATAGACTGTATAATTGTTTTTTTAGGTGGAGTTTTAGATTTTAATTTTGCAGGATTCACAAACGATAAGCCGTTAATACCACCAAAATAAATAGTACCATCTGAATCTTTTAATATAGAACTCCAATTAAATGTACCTTCTTGAAGTCCATCTTTTGAATTAAAAAATTTTGTAGTATTTGTTTCAATATTATATACATATACACCCAAATTACTTGTAATCCACACATTGCCGTAAGCATCGCTTACAATAGCATTAGCCACAGTATTTTCTTTTATTTGCAAAGGTATTTCTTGAAATGTTTGTGTTTCAAAATCTTGTAAAAGAAAAATTTTACCCGAGCGTGAAGCAAACCATAACTGCCCTTTTTCGTCTTCGTGTATATCATGAATTATTTGTGGATTATGTGATTTGGTATCAAAACATATTTCTTTATACTCGTTAAAATTTCCTGAATCAAACACAAACACCCCATGAAATTCATGGCACACCCATATTCTATGTTTAGAATCGCAAAATAATTTAATAATGTTATTTGGTTCACCCTTTTTATGTACTTGTAAAATATCATAAAGAAACACATCTTTATCAGGAAAATATACATCTAATCCAGTACCTAAAGAACCTAACCATACTGCACCAGTGGTATCTTGCACAATTGTCCACACATTTGTAATGCGCATTTCTGGAGTAGAAGGCTTGGTTGAACTATAATGTTTAAGCAAAGTAAAATTAGGCGAAAATAAAAACAGCCCTTCACTCCATGTTCCAATAGCAATAATGCCATTTTGTAAAACATGTGCAGATTTAATTACTTGCGGATATGTAACCGTTTTTATAATTGTGTTGTTTTTTGTGTCAAACACCTGAAACCCACCACCATCGGTGCCAATTAAAAGTAAATTGTTATGTAATTTTGTTATAGATAAAACAGATTTACTTGAAAGTTGATGCGGTTTATTTGAATGTGCGGTATAGGTTGTAAATATATTTTTTCTTTTAATGTATATATCTATACCCGAAGCGTAATTTCCTATCCAAACATTTTGCTCATCATCAACATACATTGAAATAATTCCATTTCCCGACAATGCACCAATTGTGGCAGTATGCATAACAACTTGTTGTTCTAAAGTTTTCGGATGTATAATTCTAATTCCTCCTCCGTCGGTTCCTACCCACAAATATGTTTGCGAATCGTGATGCACCAAATGAATTTCGGTAACATCTTTTATATGAGTGCTTTTCAAAGAATACTGAAAGGTTTTATTTAAGGTTATATCATAATAAAACAAGCCATTAAATTTTGTTGCTAACCAAATTTTATTATCATAATATAAGATTTTTCCTCCTCGCCATTTTATATCTTTTGTAAAATCTTTTAAATACACATGTTCGGTAACATGCTCTGTTTCTTTATTATAAGAGACAAACTTATTTGTTCCTGCACAAAACATCCATATTGTTCCTGTTTCATCTTGCGTAAATCCCGAAATTGCATTCATATCATGTTTAGGATGTAAAGGATATATTCGTGTAAATGTTTTTAATACAGGATTAAAAATATTAGCACCATCGCGTGTACCAATCCAAAATATAGAATCTGAATCTTTAAAAATATCTAAAATACAATTATTTGAGATGCTTTGATTGTTGTTTTGGTCTGTTCTATATACCGTAAATGTTTCGGTAAAACGGTCTAAAATCCATAAGCCGGCACATTCTGTTCCAACCACAATTGAGCCATCGGGTAATTCAGAAAGTGCAGAAATTCCAGTTCCTGACAATACAATATTATTTGATGTAATAGAAAAACTTGTAAAGTCGTAGCCATTATATCGAAATAAAAATCCATCTAAGGTTCCAAACCACATGAAACCATATGAATCTTTAAAAATAGCAGTAATATTTGGGCTGGGCAAGCCGTCTTTTAAAGTAATATTCTCAAACGTAATTTCCTGATAACTACCACTATGTGCTGCACAAAAGAAGAAAACTAAAAAACTAAAAAATATATGTTTACAATACCGGTTCATTTTTATTTATTTAGTTACATAACTCACAAAACGGCAGCGTGCTAAAAAGCATAATAAAACCAACACTGTATGTATATCGTAGTCCCGCCGGGACATGTAATAAATTTATAATCTCTTTATTTACAGGTAATACAGGTTCGTGTTAAATTTTAGTCCACCAAAAAATCCACCTTGATTGTTTCAACTATTTTCATTAATTTGCATCTCTATGCAATAACAAATATAATATATTTAAATTTAATTTTTATGAAAAAAGAAAATTTAACACCATACGAAATGGGGAACAAAATTGCTTTTCATATCTCAATACATAATTATTTAGATAATATTATAACTCAATTTAATTTAAATATAGAAGATTATTGTTTAACTATTGATAAACTTGAATTTCTTCGAGGATATTCCGATTATTTAAATTTAAATTTTGATTTTATTGCTGATGGATTATCAAATGTAAATCGTAGTCAAGATATTAGAACATTTACAATTATAAATGCCTTAAAAGAACATATTAATAAAAAAAAATGTGAAATAGAATCAAAATTAACGCATGAACAAAAACTTCAATATTTAGCATCATATAATGATATTGAAAAAGAGGATATATTATTTATTATCGAAAATAATCTTTCCTTTTTAAAAGGAACTAATAATCAAAAAGAGCAATTATTGACTGACATTCAGTATGATAAACTTAAAACATACACATTAAATATGATTTTTGATACTATCCCAAATAAATTTCAAGAACCTATTAAAATTAATATTAATATTGGAGCGTTAAGATATACTTATTATAAAATTCATAAAGACATTTTTGGAACTGTTAAAATTTTAGATAAATTTATTACTTTTCTACATTCAAATTTTTCAAATTTTTCTGAGTGCGAAACATCAACCACTAAAACAAAATGGTCACAAATCCCCAAAAAATATCCCTTCTAGCCCAATAATTATAAGGGTTACCGCATTTACCATTTTATTACCATTTCATATTTTTTTAAAATTGTATTCGATTATTATCAATCGATTTGATATAAACGACAGTTTAAATTTTAAAAAAATATAATTATGAAATGTAATGATTCTTTACAAGAATTTCTTGAGACCAAGTTTCAAGAACTAGAAAACAAACTCTCAAATTTTTGGGGAGAAAAAACTAATCAAAACGAATGGCTTACTACAAGTCAAGTTGCAAAAATGTGTTCAGTATCCCAGCGCACAGTCTATAATTGGAATGTAAATGGCACTTTAGAACCAAAACGTATTTCGGGAAAAATACTCTATAAAAGGCAAACAATTGAAGATATGCTTAATAATAAAAATTGTTAATTATGATTGTAAATCTTCAAATAAAAGTAAACTAGTAAATATATAAAATTAAGAGCCATTTTGTTAAATTTAACTTATAAAAAATGAACAAAATGGTAGTTAAATAACGTGAATTTGACGAAATTTTTGAGTTCAGACCACTTATAGATAGTTACCGATTATGAAATCAATATAGTCCAATTTCGATTACATCTCATTGTACTATTTAATTTCTATATCGGCATTTGTAAAAAAGATTCAATTGATAAACACGAAATATTATCGTGATATTATAAGTATTTATCAAGAAGAAGATTGTATAATGCAGAAAAAAATCAGAATCCTTATTAAAGGAATGCAAGACAAAGATACAGAAACCGCAATATATCGCAAATACGGCATTAACGATAGCTTAACGAAAATGGAGCAAGGATTTTCTTGAAGCCGGTAAAAAGCGCTTAAATGGCGATGCAGATAGAAACACAAATACTGCGGAAATTGAACCATTTAAAACGAGAAAACAATAATCTCAAAAAAACATTCGCACATTTTATTTGGTTAGCTCTGCACATACCTTACATTGTTCCAAAGAAATGTGTTTGTTATGTGAAATTCTGATTTTTTTTGCTTCTTTAATTTTTTTTGCAAATTTTCGTCTGTTTGGAATCTCGCCTTGCAACACTTCATGTGGTGAAAGGCCATAAAACTCTCCGGGCATCCATTCAAAATTTATATATTGTTCAAATTCATCTAAATATATTTGCAAATCTTCAATTGATTTTGGAAATGGTTTGTTCTTTAAAAACATGTTTTTAAACTGATGGTTTGCACTTTCTACCATATTGTTTGAAATATCGGTATCAATTTTTGAAATAACTTTACACACCTTTTTCTTTTTTTTACTATTTATCCATGTGTTTACTTCTCCTTTATTTTCTGAACCATTATCAGAAATTAAGGTAACAGGTGTGGTGAGCGAAAACATATTATACTTTACAAATGTGTTTTTAATTACATCTTTTATATACACAGAACCGGCTCCTGGAACTATAGTTTTATATAACAATGATTTAGAATAGTTGTCTTTCACAAAAACTGCTCGTTGCCAACCATCATTTTGTGTGTATATTTTTGTTGTATCTATATGCACATACTCAAATGCATATGAAGCTCTAAAACTATTTGCCTCTTTAAAGCATTGTTTATTAAACGTACGTTTTGGTTCAAATAGATTTGCATATTTATAAAAAGTAGATAAGCTTACATGTACTGTATTATTCCTTAATAAATGATAGTAAATAGTTGAACGTGCTTTTCCTTCATTTTTTTTGAGAGTAACCGCTGTTTGTATGTGTGCACATTCTTCTGTTGTTAATTGATTGGGGTGTACCTTAAAACAGAGGTTTAAAACCGATGCGGTACAATATATTTTATTTTTCCATCTATAAAATTGCTGTTCGCTTATTTTTAGAATTTTGCATGATTTTTTAAGACTAATTATTGGAGAAATAGCATCAATAGTTCTTACAATATCTGCAGCATGTTTCCGTGCTCGTTTTGTATATTCGTGAGAATTTTGAAGACTTGAAATTGTTTTTATCAATCTTCCGCAGACGAACATCGATGTTCGCAACATTTTTTTAGTTGTACTCAATTCCATGTTTTGCACATTATCGCAGGTTTGCTGAACCCAATCGTATCCATACATAGAAGTGTGATTAAGCGATTTCCAATAGTGTATGGTTGTAAGTGGTATTTGTTGAATATATTTTGAATCTAATTTTCCGGTAAAATATAAGTACATTACCAATGGATGATACGTTCGTTTTTGGCTTTTACACATATGATTTCTGTTTTTTGCGAAAAAATGGCAAATATACCATTTGAATTAACACAAGAAAATTTTCACATACATAGTGGCAATTCTTTTGAAAAATGAAATATATTCGTTTTTCATACTTCCAATAAAATCTCCTCTATACGAATATTCGTATGTTTCAATATTATAAAGCAATAGAAAATTGTATAGCTATACATTACGGTTTACTGCACAAATTTGTGCAAAACTAATATTCGTAAAAATTATAGGGGGTAAAAGAAAACACTAACCCTCGCCGTAAATTTCCTTCTCTATTTCTTGAGAATTAAACCCGAACCAATAACGCTCTGCGCCACCTAATGTGTTGGTAGTGAAAATTGTATGGTTTTGCATGCCGGAGGTTTTCATACAGTAAATATAGAAAAAATTTATTGATTCCTATTATATCGATTTATAACAAGCTAAAAGTTTGTGAAAGGAGCACACTAAAATTAAGCATTAAGCATTCACCACTAAGCATTATATACATTCGTGAAAATTATAGGGGCAAAAGAAAACGCTAACGGTAACAAATAATTATTCTTTCAAATAAATTACACTATCAATAATGCTTGATTCAATTGAGATAGAACTATTATCGATAGACATTTTTTGTCTATCATTTGTAAAAAAACTTATCTTATATGGATTTAATAAAGAATCAACACTAATAACGATATTTTTTTTATAAAAACTTATACCATCTTCTGATATTTGCAGAGAATCTTTTATAATAAAATCAACTTCATCTATACCTAATAAATCAACATAAAAAGTATCTATTACAGAAGTGCTTGTTGAATATTTAGCAATAAGATTATCTAAATCATTATTATTAAATGTTTTAAAAGCAATAAATAAGAATATAAAAACAAATAGTGATATTAATTTCATAAAAATCATTAAAAATCATTAACCTCTAATTGAACTTCAACGCGTTGATTATTTGATGCACTAGAGCCGTCACCTTTGGGTGCTGGATTAGTTCCCATTCCTATAGTTTGAATTAGTTCTGGTGGCACACCCATATTTTGCGTTAAATAATCATATGCTGCTTGTGCTCTTGCTTCAGCTAGAAGAATATTCCCTTCAGAACCGAGTTTCCCTGTTCCATATCTTGTTTCTTTATTACT
>Ga0265293_10001415_pt1 | contig 52263 bp, 45 predicted proteins | sample Munlanlewell138R_FD_192505 | JGI IMG/M metagenome (GOLD analysis project Ga0265293, IMG submission 192505) | Leachate microbial communities from a municipal landfill in Southern Ontario, Canada - Leachate well 138R | ecosystem: Engineered > Solid waste > Landfill > Unclassified | place: Canada... | reverse complement strand
CCACCGTCCTGACGACGTCGGGTGTCGCGAAATAGACCGTCCAGGCCATGTGCGCATCAGGGCTGTACGCGTCGCCGATGCCCGCCACCTTCCGACCGGCCTCGAGGGCCGTGCGGTAGAAGCCGAGGTCGGAACCCCCTACCTCGTACTCCCAACCGAACAAGTGTTGGTAGAAGTCTGCCGCCTCGCGGACGTCCGGAGCTATGACGTCCGCCCAGACCGGGTGGCCTGGCTTGGTTTCGGTGCGCGTTGCCATGGATACCTCCTCGACTACCCCGGTTCAATCATGCCGTGTACTCGGCCGCTGGGCGGCGCCTCTCGTCACCGGGCGCCTTTCGTGACCGAGCACTTATCGTGACGGGGCACCTTCCGTCTCGTGGCGCCTCGAGCGGGGCTAGAATCCTCGGATGATGGCGGAAGCGGGCTCGGGAGGGTGACGGGCGAGGCGAGCACCGGTAAGGTTCCGGGAACCCGACCCGACGGCGCCCTGCGCTCCCTCGTCAGGGAGTTCCCTCCCGAGTACTTCGGGCTGGTGATGGCGACCGGGATCGTGGCGCTCGCGTTGGATCTCGCGGGCGCCGGGGGGTTGGCGTTGGCCCTCACGTGGCTCAACCTGGCAACCTACGGCCTGCTGATCCTCCTCGTCGTCGCCAGGCTGCTGCTTTACCCGGGCCGCACGCTGCGTGACCTGGTGGATCACGTGCGGGGTCCGGGCTACTTCACGTGGGTCGCGGCCAGTGGCGTACTCGGGGGGCAGGCGCAGCTTCTCCTCGGAAGCTTCGAGCTGGCGCGTGTCTTGTGGCTGGTGGCGGCCGGGCTCTGGCTCCTGATCATCTACGCCTTTTTCGCCGCGGTGACGCTGAGGCGGGCCAAGCCGCGCCTCGATCGGGCCATCAGCGGCTCCTGGTTGCTGGCGGTGGTTGCCACCCAGGCCGTCGCGCTGCTCGGCGCACAGCTGGACGGTGCACGCGGTTGGGGGGGCGCCGAACTCGTCTTCGTGAGCCTTTGCCTGTTCCTCGTGGGCTGCGTCCTATACCTGCTTGTCATCGGGTTGATCTTCTACCGCTTCACGTTCCTCCCGATACACCCCGCGGACCTGAGCCCGCCCTACTGGATCAACATGGGCGCCCTGGCGATAACCACGCTCACCGGGGCCACGCTCCTGTCCGTGACCGGTCCGGAGCCCATCTGGGGCATGGTCAGGCCGTTCTTGTCCGGCTTCACCCTGCTGTTCTGGTCCTTCGGCAGTTGGTGGATACCGCTCCTGGTGGTGTTCGGCGTGTGGCGCCACCTGGTGGCCCGTTACCCCTTACGCTATGCACCCGAGTATTGGGGGCTCGTGTTCCCGCTGGGCATGTACAGCGTGGCTACCCATCAACTCGCGCAGCATGTCGGCCTACAGGCCATGCTCGACCTTTCGCTGGTGTTCGCGTGGGTGGCGGCGGCCGCCTGGCTCATCACGTACGCGGCCATGTGGTTGTCGCGGTTCGGGACGCGCCGCGCGGGCCGTTCGCAAGGTATCGACGGTGGAGCGTGATACGGGGGAGCACCTGGGCACGGCCAGTCCAGGGGTTTTCCGCATGCGTAAGACGCTGTTCGTCGTTCACTGCGTCGGTACCGAGACCCAGTTTCATAAGCCACGAGATGCGATGTTCGGACGCATCGGGACCATGACGGCGAAGCGGGTCGAGCCCTAGCGGGCTACACGCAACCCCGGGCGTCGGAACATGGCCTACCACAATATCTTCGACCACTGTTTGGCGCGCATTGGAGATGCCGGGACCTCCCATGAGATCCTTTGGCACGTTTACCCAGTCCACGTTCGTGCGAGGCACACCGCACCGTGAGCTCCTACCTGCGTCCCCCGCACGTGTTCGAGCTGCTCGCAAGGCGAATCCTCGACCGCGGCCACTTTCCCAGTGTTCTCCGCTGCGGGTTGCACATCGAACAGCTGACGGTCACTGGCTCATAGAGCAGTACGTGTCGTTCGATTACGCGAACCGGGCTGGGCCGGTTGTCGTCCGTTTTGGCCTTCAACAATCACACTTCCAGGACAGTTGGCAAGACCTCCGTCTTGTACACGTACTGTTAGGCCGGGGGGCTGCCGAGTACCCAAAGGTGATCTGGCGGCAGGCCAAAGTGCCCGAGGCTGCCCACGTGGTACTCGGGCTTGAGACGCTGCGCCCGCTCGAGCTGCTGCGCACGTCACGAATCGTGACGGCTGGTGCTGGTGAACCCGAGCCCGAGCCACAAACTGATCGGGCCGTAGCTGTCCTTCGCGATCACACTTCCCAACCAAAGCTACGTGTTCGGCGACCTCGACATCCAAGAACTCTGTCAAAGTCGGAGCTACATCTTCGACGAACGGTCCCTCAAGCCCGTCCCGCTAAGGGGCATTGACTTCGGAACTGCGGACGCGCACGGCCGGGCCCTGACACCGGACCTGGACGGCTAGAGTATTCGGGTGCGTACTGGCACTGGCAAAGTCTCACGAAGGGATTTCTTGAAGGGAAAACGGTGGGCATCGCTGGCGGCCGGACTACTAGCCGCCGAGGCAGTGCGCGAGGCCTACGCCTTCGAGGTCAACCATCACGTCAGGGCGGTGCGGGGACTCAGAGCGCCTGTGACGCTCGCACTCTTGGCCGACTTTCATCTGGGTCCGTACCTTCACCGGCGTCAGTTACGGCGATGGGTGGACGCAAGCAACGACTTGGCCCCGGACGTCGTCATCGTAGGTGGTGACCTGGTGGATCGCTTCTATAGAGGCGGCCTGGAGGAGCTCGTGGCGGAGCTCTCCCGTCTAACCAGTCGATTGGGTTCCTTCGTGGTTCCCGGCAATCATGACTACGCCCGTTACCCGGACCTCAAACCGTTGCGAGCGGCCGTCGAAGCGGCAGAAGCAACCTTGCTTGTTAACCAAGGAATCAGGCTTCGTGATGACCTAATCGTGGGTGGACTGGATGATTTTAGGCTGGGCAACCCGGATGTGAACAAGACTTTCAGCGGCTTCTCGACGGGGGATGGGGCGCGAGTTCTGGTTAGTCACAACCCCGACGTCATCCCGAGTTTAGGGCCGACCTCGGCGGCAGGTGGGCCCATAGACCTGGTTCTTTGTGGCCATACTCACGGGGGGCAGATATGTATGCCACTCGTGGGGCCGGTTTTCACGTCCTCGGAATACGGAGTTCGGTACGCGCAGGGCTGGGTGGAAGCTCCCGCGCCGGCCTTCGTGTCACGCGGATTGGGGGTCACCCTCGTGCCTTTCAGGTTCCTGTGCGCGCCCGAGCTCGTGTCGCTCACGCTGGAGCCGGCCTGAGTGTATGGAGACGACGCCGGGCATCGGAATCCGTGACGATGCCTATTGAGCGGTCCCTGGCACCCAGGACCATAGCCGTCCGGAGTTCGTGGCGGTCGACGACAGGAATAGCCTTGGAGGCAAGGCTGACTGGGACCACGCGGAGTTCCGCAAGTTCTGTGATTAACACTTCGCCCTCACATCACCAAGAGTAAGGGCACGACCGCGCCCGCTCAGTTTGAGGGCCATAGGCCGAAACGGTGCGGCGCCGCATTCATTCGTCAAGTCCTTCGCGGGTTAAGGGACGAGCCGGGATACCGACCACTGTAGTGTGCTCGATCACATTCCTGGTTACCACGGCTCCGGCCCCTATTACGGCACCAGCTTCCACCGTAAGGCCGGGTAAGATTACGCACCCCAGTCCCAACTGCGCCATGTCTCCTACGATCACCCTTCCGCCCAGCAGTGCGCGTGGCGCTAGATGCGCGCCACGTCCGACAATGCAGTCGTGCTCAACCACGGCGCCAGTGTTCAAGATAGTGTCGTCCCCTACCCTTGCACCAGGGTTGACGATGGCTCCGGCCATGACCTGCGCTCCGGCCCCGATCGTTGCGTGGGGTGAGACCGTTGCACTCGCATGCACGACCGTCGCTATCTGGTAACCCAGAGCGCGTACCTGTTCGAGAAGGGCGTAGCGCACCACGCGGCGGCCGAAGCCCACTGCGGCGACAACAACGTCGTACGAGGTGGGCGGGTAATCAGCCAGGCATTCGTCGCTCCCGACTATTCTTACGCCGTCAAGCATGCTGCCGTGAAGCGTGCGGTCGTAGTCGAGCAAGGCTACGATATCGCGCTCGCCCCTAGAGCGCAGGGCATCCACTACGACGCGCGCATGCCCCCCGGCTCCGAGAATCACGACGGGGCGGTGACGCAGTTCGGCCACGGTTGCTCCCATCAAGGCGCCAGCGGTATCGGCCACGAGCTCATTCTAATTCGTCCCACTCGGACTCGTGATCCTCGGGCCATTAGCGTTGTAGCGATGGGCCTAGTAGCCCAGGCTAGTCGTCCGGGTGTATTCCCGTCCCCGGGGGCTTGAAGTTGCGGTTCGCGAGAGTTAACACCCTTTCCACAGCCAAGTCGTCGCCTAGCAACGTGCGCCTGTGGAACTCCGAGAGCTTCCGGGGTTCCGCTTCGTTCACTCGCCTCTGAGCCGTGCCCAACGATCGTTGAATGAAGGGCTGGTCGTGCGCCCACTCCTCCAACACCGCGGGCTTGTACTGGCTGGTCATTGCCCTTAGAGACAATCTTGTGGGCGAGTACTCCCAGGTCTGCTAACATCCCGACCCCCTCGGACGCGAACCACGAAGAGAATGACGCGATACCAAATCTGCCCACTACCACGCCACCGCAGCGTACATGGTGCACGGGAGCCGGTAGGCCACTACCATCTGCTGTAGCGAGCCTAACGGCTTCTTCCTGTCTGAAGTACCAGGTGTTGCGGCCGTACTCGGCCCGCTCCACGAGGCTGCCGAGGCTCCGCGACTGGAGTATCACTGCATCTGCGGCAACGCCATGGACAGCCTTCACAAGACAATCGGAAAGCCCCACGTCATCTTTGTGATGAGAGCCAATCTCTGCGGTCAGATAAGGAACGCGGCGTGGCCCGGCTGGTCGTTCGCCTATCGCTACCAGTGCCGTCGACACGCTGAAGGCAACTCCGCTCACGATGCTTCTTGCCTCCCGTAGTTGGGCCATTTCCACCACCTGTCTGTCCGGGGGTCGGCGTCTACCAAACCGACGACTTCTTTACGAGTAGTGCGCGCTTGAGAGGCGCGTCAAGCAGCTCGGCAGGCCTCGCGTCCGTCCCGGCTTGGAATGTGGCGGCACCTGAAGCCCGGCAGAAGCCGGATGCGACAAGGTACGGCTCTCGGCTCATGAGCGTGACTTGACCAAGCGCGATGAGCAGGTGGATTACGGTGTCAGGCAGGCGGGCCAGTGCCGCAAGCAAGCCGGAAAGGTATCGCAGTGCGGTGGTGGCCACGGCAAGGGCTTCGGTAGGCACGCTGGTCCTGGTTGTGAGATTCATGCCCGGACTCGCAGTGATCACGGCTCGACGTGCGCTCAGGCAGGCGCCGGCAGAGGCTCGCTTCGGCCAGGTCCACGCCGCTCTGGTAATCGATGGCCAGCGCGAGCTCGCATTCGAGCAGTTAGCCCCGAACGCGAGCGCCATAAAAGGTGCGGGTCCCATTGAACGCATGTGAGTATGCCAATCGGGTCCCTCCGGTCGGGCAGTAGAGGTCGGGCAGGTCCTTGCTGTGGCTCTAGTTGGCCTCGGTGAAGAGCGGCACGTTAGCTCCGATCTGGTCACGCTGCAATGCCTGTCATGGGGTTTGCCGGCGATGGTTCGCTACGGAGAGTCGAGTGCCGCACTTGGAGGACACTTGGCCCCAAAAAGCTCACAGACCTGTCGTCGGCGTCTCGGTGCGGATACTTGGTAACAGCTGTGCCGCGAGCGAGAAGCGTGTAGCCACTCGAACCTGAGCAACGTGGCGAGCGCCACCCTAGAGCTCTGGAGATTGGTCTTCCGCCAGGGCCCGATTACGCACATGGACTTCGGTGCTGAATCCCATGGCCACTTCCGCGATCCTCTCGTCCTCGGTGCTCACAACCATGCGCTTGAAGATGCCGCCGATTGGGGCTTCCTCCAGCGTGTACGCGAGAGGTGGTCTGCTGGCCAAGGGTAGGTCTTCACGCGAGGCAGCCTCTTCGATCCGACGCTCGACGGCACCACCGCCCCTGCTGCCGACTGTTCGAAGGTACTGCGTGGAGCGTTCATGTCGTGGTCCCGGAGTCACCGGTCGGCGTCCTTACCGGCACGTTCGAATACTGCTGCGAGTATGGCTCCGACACCAGCCCTAGGTCGATTGCACGCTTGACTTCGGCGACGCCGTCTGGGAGCCGCTTGGTGACCTCGAACCCTAGGACTCGACGGATCTTGTCGAACGAAACGCGGTAATCTCTTGGGTCCTCGGCGCTGTGGACGTAACGCACTCGTCCGTCTGGTACTTGCGCCAAAATGGCGTCGACCACGTCCTGCTTACGGTAGTTCTCCTCACTGTCTCCCACGTTATAAACTTCAAGGGCCACCTTCTCCGGCTCGGCTTTGAGGACTGCAACGACGGACCGAGCCAGGTCGGCCACGTGGCAGTAAGGGCGCCAGAACTGTTCGCCGAAGATTACGAGTTCTTGGCCCAACACCAGATCACGAGTGAACTCGTTGACCGTCAAGTCGAAACGCATCCGTGGAGACGTTCCATAAACCGTGGCGAAGCGCAGAGCCGTTGGCTTGCACCCGGCCGTCACCCCACGCTCCATGAGGTAGCGTTCCACTGCCACCTTCGTCTCGGCATATAGGGAGACTGGGCGCAGTTCCGACGTCTCGTCCATGATCGCGTTAGGGTCCGCCATCTTTCCGTAGTTCGAACAGGTGGAAGCGAATACGAAACGCTTCACTCCTGCAGCGTCGGCCAACTCGAAGAGCCGCTGCGACGCCAATAGGTTGACTTCTCTCGTCAGTTCGGGTTCTCGCTTGCAAGCCGGGTCGCCAACGATAGCGGCCAGATGGACGACGGAACCTACGCCCTCGAGCAACTTGGCGACCAGCGGTTCGTGGCGCACGTCACCCCTGAAAATTCCTAAACGCTCGTCGTCTAGCAGGGGTAGCAAAGACTCGCCTCCCACGCGCATATTGTCAATGACTCGAACTTCATAATCTGCGTCCAGCAGTAGCCGGACGAGCACTGAACCTATGTAGCCTGCCCCGCCGGTCACCAACACGACTTCTCTCATGTATTGCCAGCCTTCCCGCTAAGTCGGTTCCCGTTCATGCCGTGGACACCGAGGGTTTCTGAAACACCTTCGCACAGTAGTTTGTGGAGTGTCCGAATTCTCCGAACCCCGGGCTCGGTGCGAAGAGCCCCTGGTACGAGCCACCCGCCGCCACACTGCAGTACTCGATCAGGTGGATGACGTCGCAGGCGCGTATCGTCGACGGTCGGTGTCTGCTGATAAGCAGGGTACGTTGGCCGGCGAGCATTTGCAAGGCTTCCAAGACTGCGTGTTCCGTGTTGCTTCGTCAAAGGCCACGACCGGTAGGTTGCGGTCGAGGGCGCGCGCGATGCCTAGGCGTTGTCCCTGACTTCCGTTTAGTTGCAGCCCACGCACGCCGATCAGAGTTCGGTAGCTGTTTCGGAGGCTCGCCATGGAGCCATGTAGTCTGTTCTTCCGCACTGTCACAGGCTTATGCCATTGAAGCTCGGAGGAGTTCCGGGGTAAGAGAAACCTACCGTCCTGAGTTCGATGCCTTGGGCTAGACCGTTGTGCTCGGGTTGCTCGAGTGCGGCCACCGACCCTTACAGCTCAGGCAAGTCGCGCTTTAGCGTGTCGAGCGACGGGAGCGAGAAGCGGAGTTGGGCTACGGCCTCGAACTTCAGGCTGACAGCTGGCATGAGGCGGTAACTCGCGAAGGTACATAACCCGACGAGCGGGAGTACTGCCGCCGTGCTCTTACCGCTGGCCATTAGCTGCAGCATGCTCAGAATGATTCCTCCGAGGGTGATGATTTCCGGTGAGTACATTGAAACCGCGTTGATCATTTCCTAGAGCTACCGTTAGTTCGGAGCATGGATGCAAGGCTCCCTCGAACCGGTTGAGGAAGGCCACCTCGCACCCTGAGATCTTCAGCTCCTGCACGCCACCGAACGCATCCGAGATCGACCCGAATCGGACCGAGGCGGCGGAGTTCTATGCTAGCCTCGGGGTCAGGGATAGCTGCCGCAACAGTGCGAGAACGGACAGGGCAGCAGCGAAGCGCGCCATGAGCGGCAAGGCGGGCGGGAGGACGTTGTTGGCAACTTCCAAGACCCGGACGAGCATGTTCTTGTCCAGCGGGGCGGCGCTGGAAGTCAGGAATGCGGTGTCAGGGTGTACCGGATACGCGCTCAAGAGTCGGGTCTGCCACGGGTGGTTGTAGTGGAGGGCGCAGCAACTTGGCAGACATCTAGAGAACACTGCGAATATGTTACCGCATATGAGGACCATTAGCGACAGTGCCTCTAAGAAGCTGAGGAATTGATACGTGGACTCGAGCCTTAGGCCGTGATAGACAGCCTCCAAGGAGCGATTCTGTGAGGCCTTTTCCGGTCTGGTGACTACTGCCAGAAGCGGCATAATCGACCCCATCCGCGCGGTCTCCATCTCAGCCATTTGGATCATAGCCGGCACGGGCAAGTAGGCATAACGCGCTGCTGCCGTGAGAGCAGGGCCGGCAAGCGTTTGATCGTCAAGAAGCTCATTTGAACCAGCGGTCTATTACCCTGGTCGGCGTGGGGGGTCCGATAACCAAGCAGTCGGCGCAGCAAGCGCAGTCTGGCGGCGTCCGGATCATGGGTCATGTAGCTGTTCATGGCCTGGCAACCGTCACGGTATCACTGCGAGTTCTTGCTGGCCAGGGTTAACAGTCACTGAGGCAAAGGCTCCTTCCGACTCCGCCTCGTATACCGTCCCTGTTGATGCCGGTAGAAGGAACGTCCGGCGAGCCGATTACCACTAGCCATGAGCCGGCTCGCGAGACGCTCCACTCGCGTTTCGAGACGACCGCACATGCGGCTTATGATCGAGGGCGCATGTCAGTCGTCAGCAGCCCGCCGCCCACGTCCACCAGCCAAAGGCGTGGGGTCGTGATGGGCTTCCTGATGCTGACGATGTCACTCGCCTCGATCGAGGGCACGATCGTCGCAACGGCCATGCCGAGCATCGTCGCCAGCGTTGGCGGCTTTGAGTACTACGCCTGGGTGTTCGCCGCCTTCCTCCTCGCGCAGGCGACTTCCACGCCGCTGTACGGCCGCTTGGCGGACGTTCATGGCCGCAAGCCCGTGCTGCTCGTAGGCATCAGCGTGTTCCTGGTCGGTTCGGCGCTGTGTGGCTTCGCCACCACGATGCCCATGCTCGTGGCCTTCCGCCTTATCCAGGGGCTTGGGGCGGGCGCGGTCTATCCGACCGTCTCGACGCTGGCGGGCGACCTCTACGACGTGAACGAACGCGGCAAGGCGCAGGGGTACTTGTCAAGCGTGTGGGGCGTGTCCGCCGTGCTGGGTCCCCTGCTCGGCGGTGCCCTCGTCGAGAACGCCCACTGGGCGTGGGTGTTCTGGTTCAACGTCCCGTTCGGCATCGCCGCGATGGTGGGCTTGTCGCTCTTCTTGCACGAGTCGATCGAGCGGACGGACCAGCGCCTCGACACTACGAGCGCCGTGCTCATGTTCCTGGCCATCGGCTCCTTCATGCTTCTCCTCACGCAGGGGCCGCAGTGGGGCCCCGCTCCCGCCGGCGCCTTGGCGGCGCTGTCGCTCGCGACCGGGGTCGTCTTCGTGCGGCGGCAGCTCGGCAGCGCCACGCCCCTGATAGGGATCGACCTCTGGCGCGACAAGCTGATCCGCTTGGCCGACGCCGCCACCTTCTCCGGCGGCATGTTGATGATCGGGTTGATCACCTATTCGCCCACGTACGTGCAGGGGGTCATGGGCTACTCGCCCACCGTCGCGGGGCTCACGCTCACGACCATGTCGGTGGGGTGGACCCTGGCATCGCTGGTGGCAGGCCGGCTGATAGTGCCGCTCGGCCCCGCCATATCGGGGCGCATCGGGGGCGTGTCCGCGGCCCTCGGCGGCTTCCTCTACCTCTTGCTCACGCCGGAACGGGGGCCGTGGTGGGTCGCGTTCTCGTCGCTTGCCGTCGGGGTGGGGTTGGGGTTCATCATGACCACCATGATCGTGACCATCCAGTCGTCCGTCGCCTGGTCGAGGCGCGGCGCCGCCACAGCCGCCAACATGCTCATGCGCTTGCTCGGCAACTCGGTCGGGGCCGCCGCCCTAGGCGCGGTACTTAACCTCTCCCTCTCGCGCAGCGCCGGAGGTGGCGACAACGACGTCTTGCAGCAGGTCCAGGCGCTTCTCGAGCCTGGCGGCAACCCTGCGGCGGTCGACGCCGGCACGCTGGCCATCCTCGCCTCCAGCCTTCACACCGTGTACGTGGGGGTGTTCGTCATCAGCGCCGGGGTTTGCCTGCTTACGTGGTTGCTGCCGCGAGACAGGCGGCTCACGTGAACCCCTCCATGGGTCCCGGTGGCAACGTGCCCCTCTGGGAACTGGGGTCGTGGCGAGAACTCGGAAGCCTCGAAGGGACCAGGTTCGCCGACGTGTGCGTCGTCGGCCTGGGCGGCTCGGGCCTGGCGGCCGTGCTCGAACTAAGGCGCCTGGGCGTCAGCGTGGTGGGGCTCGATGCCGGAAGCGTGGCCGCCGGGGCGGCGGGCCGCAACGGCGGGTTGCTGCTGGCGGGCACCGCCGCCTTCTATCACGACGCTCGAAGGGCATTGGGCGCCGAGCGGGCCCACCACCTCTATCAACTCACGCGGCAGGGCGTAACGGACGAGCTGGCGGCTGCAGGGCCCACGGCCCGGCGGGTGGGCTCGCTGCGGGTGGCCGCCGACGAGGGAGAACGTGCTGACTGCGAAGCCCAGTACGCCGCCATGCGCGAGGACGGCCTCCCCGTGGAGAGGTACGAGGGTCCCGAGGGAGTCGGGCTCTTGTTCGAGGAGGACGCCGTCTTCAACCCCTTGGAGCGTTGCCGGAGGCTGGCTCGCGCGGCGTTGGCCGGGGGCGCGGAGCTGTTCGAGCGGAGCCGCGTTACCGAGTTGAGCGGCACGCGGGTCGGTACCGAGCGCGGCGAGGTGGTGTGTGGTGCCGCCATAGTGGCCGTCGACGGGCAGCTCGCGCGTCTGCTGCCGGAGCTGGCCGGCAGGGTGAGGGACGTGCGCCTACAGATGCTCGGCACCGCGCCGACGGACGAGGTCCGCTTCCAGCGGCCCGTCTATCGCCGCTACGGGTTCGAGTACTACCAGCAGGACCCGCTCGGCAGGATCGCGCTCGGGGGCTTTCGTGACCGTGGGGGAGCTGCCGAGTGGACGGACGACCCCGAGCCTAGCGGGCCCGTCCAGGAGCTGCTGGAGGGCTATCTGCATGACGCGCTGGGAGTGCGGGCGCCCATCACCCACCGCTGGGCGGCGACGGTGGGCTACGTCGATGGCGTATTGCCAGTGGCGGAGCAAGTTCGCGCCGGGGTGTGGGCGCTAGGCGCCTACAACGGCACCGGTAACGTCATCGGGGCGGTCCTGGGGCGGGCAGCGGCGCGCCGGGCGGTGGGGTTGCCCTCTACCGAGTGGGAGGCTTTCGGTGGCAGCTGACTGCCATGAACCTCAGTCCGGAGGGTCCGGTGGGGGGAGGCGCGCCCAGATCGGCCAGGCGTCGAGTTCCGCGCCGAGCTCGCGCCAGCTCGGCAGCAGCCGTGACATCAGCGCCTTGAAGTCCGCGCCGTGGTTCGGCACGTAGAGGTGAGCCAGTTCGTGCACGACGACGTACTCGAGCAGTTCGGGGCGCCTCTTGGCGAGCTCCAGGTTCAGCCAGATCCGTGAGGCCCGCGGGTTGCAGCTTCCCCAGCGCGTGGTCATGCGCTTGATCCCGAAGCTGCTTACGTTGCGCCCGAGGTGGGCCTCCCAACGGCCGACCAGAGGGTCCAGGTCGGCCTTCAATGTCCGGCGGTAGAAGGCGTCGAAGGCACGCCGCAGGTCTTCTTCGGTACTCGCCTCGGGCGCGCGCAGCAGGAGAGACCCGGCGTTCAACTCCAGGCTCGCGCGCCCCGCTGCGCCGGGCCGGGCGTTCACGGTGCTCCGTTCCAATCGGTACGGACGACCGCGAAGGTAGTGGGTCTCGCCGGCAACGTAGCGCGCCTCTCCGGCCGCGGCCAGCGTCCGGAAGCGCCTCCTGTGACGCTCGATCCAGTCCGAGCGCTCCCTTACCAGAGCCTCCAGTTCTCGTTGCTTGGCGTGGGTGGGCACCGTGAGACGCACGTGTCCGTCGGGCGGGTACACGCGAAGGCTCAGCCGCTTGACCCGCTTCCTCACGACCTCGAGTTCGAGGCCGGCGATCGTCGTGAGTGTTCTCGTCCCGGGCTTCCCCGCGCCACCGGCTGCTGCCTTTCGTTCATACGGCCCGGCCGCTCGTTTCGGCATGGTGCCACTGTCGCACGGGTTCATGAGGGAGGTGCCTACAATGTGCGGGGTGCCGCCGCGCGGCCGGACCTTCGCACCGGGTCATGGCGGCATGCGATGTAGGGTGGCCGACTTGGTGTATCGAGGCAGTAGACTGCCGGCAGATTCGGCTCTAGAGGGAGGCGCTCTTGTCCCAACCGAAGTGGTACCTACCTAGGCCGCGGCCGAACCCCCTCGTGGTCTCTTCGCGCGTCGCCGTCAAGGCTCTGCACAGTCTTGCCGTGCTCGTCTTCGCGGCCGCCGCCGGCTACCTCATCTACTGCGGCGTAACCGGCACGCGCAACGCACTCATGGTTTGGGGTCTCGTGGCCGTCGGCGTCGAGGCCACGATCTACGTCGGCTTCGGGGGCAAGTGCCCACTCACCATGCTTGCTCGTTGGCTGGGCGACGACGGCGGGCACGATTACTTGTTCGAGTGGCTCTTGGGCTCGAAACGCATCTGGCTGGTCTCGCGCTCGCTGGCCACCCTGGCCGCGGTGGGAGTGCTGCTCATCATCGTGAGGGGCACGGTGGACTTCATTCGCTGAGGCGCCGCCGGCGCAGCCTCGAACCGGGGCCCCTAAGAGAAGTGTGAGCGCAGTAAACTTGACAACGCACGACTCAGATTCTATGATGTCGGCGATGGTGGTGGCGTCGACGTGCGCAGCACCCGAACCCTGTGCAAACAACACCGATCACCCTTCGGACGTCGCCACGGAAAGGTGAGTCATGCCACTAGTCAAGAGCAGTAACGTACGCACTCGTCCACTGGCGCGCTACCTGAGCCAAGGCGGCACGATGGACGACTTCTTCCAGCAGTTCGAGAGCCTGCTGCAGCCGGTAAGCAGCCGCGCCGAGGGCGCGCTGTTCGCCAACCCGTACCCCATCGACCTGTACGAGGACGGCGACAACGTCGTGCTTGAGATGGCGGTTCCCGGTCTGCGGCCCGAGCAACTCGACATCAGCCTCGAGGGTCGGCAGTTGAGCATCCGCGGCACCCTGCCCGAGACCGACGAGTCCGAGGACGGCGGACGCCGCTACTGGTCCAAGGCGATCGTCCGGGGCGAGTTCCAGCGGAACGTGACCGTTCCGGCCGGGGTGGACCCTGAACGCATCACGGCGCGGGTGGACCAGGGCCTCCTGATCCTCACGATGCCGAAGGCCGCGGAGGCCAAGGCGCGCAAGATCGCCATCGACAACCACTGAGCAACTAGCCGGATCAGGCTAGAAGCAAGCGCGGCCCACGGAACGTTCCGTGGGCCGCACCTACTTCGGCTCCCTGGGGGTCCTCAGATCGAGGTGACCATGCCACCGTCGACGAGCAAGCTGGTGCCGGTCACGTACGACGCGGCGTCACTCGCGATGAAGGCGACCACGTTACCGAACTCCTCCACGTTCCCGATCCTGCCCATGGGTATGGACCCGACGTTGCGGGCCCGGGCCTCGGCAGGGCTGATCCCGAGCCTGTGGGCCGTGTTCGCATCCAGTTCGCGGATGCGAGGGGTCTCGATGCGTCCTGGCGAGACCACGTTCACCCGAATGCCCTCGGGGGCCAGGTTGGTGGCCAGGTCCTTGCACAGGGCCTGCACTGCCGGCCGGTAGGTGTTCGAGAGTGTGAGGTTCGAGACGCCCTTGCGGACGCTCGAGGAGCCGATGGCGACTATCGAGCCGCCCCCAGCGGCGCGCATGTGGGGGAGCGCCAGCCTGACCGAGCGGACCACGCTCATGAGCGTCAACTCGAAGGCGGTCGACCAGGCGTCGTCGTCCAGGGCGTCGAAGCCACCCGCGCTCGGACCCCCGGCGTTCGCGACCAGCACGTCCAGTCCACCCAGGAAGGCGACCGCGTTCTCGACCAGCGCCTCGAGGTCGTTCGCGCTCGAGACGTCGCAAGCGAAACCCTCGACCGCCTGATTGTCCGTGGCCTGCGAGATCTCCTGCGCCACACCCGCCGCCCTGCCAAGCTCCCTGCCGCAAAGAGCCACCCGGGCGCCCTCGGCGGCCAGGGCGGTCGCGGCTCCCCGCCCCAGGCCGCTGGTGCCTGCCAGCACGAGAGCGCGTTTACCCGCCAGTCCAAGGTCCATGTTCGCCTCCTAAACGAGGCTACGATACCGTTGCCCAACTGCGGTCCATCGCCGAACGTACCGATGCTTGCGGTTCGGGCCGAATACACCTTGAAGAACGGACCCCGGCGGCGCCAGGGCGCCCATTGAAGCCTATACGTTTTCGAAGTTTCACCTATTAGTAGTCGCCTACCCCATGCTCCAAGAGGGTGTACTATGTAACCGAGACTTTACCCTGGGCCTTCTTGCCGTTACACTGTGAACCGCAAGATTCCCCCCGGGATTGGAGACCCCCGATGGCATTGACCGAAGTGATCGTTCTCATACCCGAAGACCGTGTCGGCGACTTCTACCGCGTGGTTGGCGCCTGGATGGGTGGTGCCAACTTGGTGGACGAGTCGGCCGCGCCCCGCGGTAGGCGCCGCGCCGCGAACGGTGCCCCTCCGACCCTCTCTCCTAGCAGCCGCTACGCACCGCTGCACCGTCACCTCGCGAACGTGAGCAAGGACCTCAAGGCCTACGAGATGAGCTTCGACGAGATCACCACCGTGATGGGTGCGCCCCTTCCCCAGTCCGCACAGGATCACCGCGCCTGGTGGGCCAACACCGAGTCGCACTCACAGGCACTCGCGTGGATCTCGGCCGGTTGGAAAGTCGACGGCGTGGACCTAAACAAGCGGCTCATCCACTTCACCCGCACCAAGTAGAGCTTCGCGGCGGCCTTACGCCCGCCCAGCGAGTACACGGACCCGGCGCTAAGGTGGTGCCGGGTCCGTTCGTCACGTGGCTCATCACACGGCCGTGAGCACCGCCCAGGTCGTGTTGCCGTGATTAGATGCCGCATGAGACTTCCTGACGCCATTTATACCTATGCGAGACAGGCCTTGAAGCGCCTCGTCGAGATCCCTTCGGTGTCTGCCGAGGCTAGAGGGTTGCCGGAGGCGGCAGCGCTCGTAACGGAACTCCTCGCCGAACTCGGAGCGCGCACCGAACTACACACCACGGCCGGCGCTCCCGTCGTCTACGCCGAGCACCCGCCCCAGCCGGGGCGCCCGACCATCCTGTTCTACAACCACTACGACGTGCAACCCGCCGCTCCCTTGGAGGAGTGGCGCACCGAACCGTTCCGCCTTACGGAGAAGGACGGCGTCTGGTACGGCAGAGGCGTGTCCGACGACAAGGGCGAGCTGGTCTCCCGGCTTGCGGCGCTCAAGTGGTACCGCGACGAGCACGGCTCGCTCCCGTTCGGCTTCAAGTTCGTGGTGGAAGGCGAGGAGGAAGTCGGCAGCCCGAACCTCCGCCAGTACGTGGAGGAGAACGCGGCGCTCCTCGAGGCCGACGGCTGCATCTGGGAGTTCGGCGGCGTGACCGCGACCGGGGCGCCCATGACCTACTTCGGGCTCAAGGGCATTGTCTGCCTGGAACTCAGCGTGCGCACCGCCGGGCACGACCTCCACTCGTCGCTCGGGGCGGTGGTCGAGAACCCCATCTATCGCCTTGCGCGGGCGCTGACGTCCCTGCGCGACGACACTGGGCACGTGCTCGTCGAGGGCTTCTACGACGACGTCGTCGCCCTGACCCCGACGGAGGAGCGGTTGTTGGAGGCGCTTCCCGACGAGGCGTCCGAGCTGGCCGCCGTCTACGGCGTGGACGGTTACCTGGGGGGCGTGACGGGGGTCGAGTTCCAGCGCGTCTTGCTGACGGAACCGAACGTCAACTACAACGGCTTCACTTCGGGTTATGACGGTCCGGGGTCGAAGACGGTACTGCCGGCCACGGCGAGCGCCAAGCTCGACTTGCGGCTCGTGCCGCGCCAGGACCCGGCGAAGGTGATGGCCGCATTGCGGGCACACCTCGACAAGCTGGGCTTCGCGGACGTTCGGATGATCGAGCTCGAGACCAGCGAGTTCGCAGCGCGTTCCGATGCGGACCACCCCTTCGTGCGGGCCACCATCGACGCCCTGCGCGAGACCTACGGTGTGGAGCCGGTCGTCTACCCGAACAGCGCGGGCTCCGGGCCCATGCACCCGTTCCTGGAGCACGTGGGGTTGCCCGTGGTCGGGCTGGGCTGCAGCCACCCCGGTTCACGCGCGCACAGTCCCAACGAGAACGTTCGTATTAGCGACTTCGCCTCGAGCGTTACGGCGACCAAACGCTTGTTCGAGCTGTTCGGCGGCCTGCCTGACTGAAGCCTTAGGCGGCCGTCGGCTCCGAGGTCAGGCTCAGACCACCTGCCGCTTGAGCCTCTCGCGGTACGACTTGCGGAACTTGGCCACCTTGGGGGCGATCACGGCCGTGCAGTACGGCTGCCTGGGGTTGTTGGCGAAGTAGTCGTCGTGATAGGCCTCGGCCGGGTAGAAGGCGCCGAGCGGCGCCAGCTCGGTGACCAGCGGGGCATCGTAGATCCCCTGCTCGCTCACCTCGCGCATCACGGCCTCGGCCGCTTCTCGTTGCTGCTCGTCCTGATAGAAGATCGCGGAGCGGTACTGGTGGCCGACGTCGTTGCCCTGCCTGTCCTTGGTGGTGGGGTCATGGGTGGTGAAGAAGACGCGCAGGAGGTCGGCGTAGGACAAGACGCTGGGGTCGAACTCGACCCTCACGACTTCCGCGTGCCCCGTCCTGCCCGTGCACACCTGTTCGTAGCTCGGGTCGGGTACGTGCCCGCCCGAGTAGCCCGATTGCACGCCGGTGACGCCTTCCAGCTCGTCGAAGACGGCTTCCAGACACCAGAAGCAGCCACCTGCCAAGACCGCTGTGGAGAGGTTCTCGCTCATGGTCCAACTGTAGTCCTTACGCGGCATCATGCCCAGTCGCGCAGGAACTCCACGAACAGCCGCACGCCGTAGCCCGTGGCGCCGTGCGTTAGGTAGGGCCGGCCCTTGGGCGACTCGACCAGCTCCATGCCCGCCATGTCGATGTGCGCCCAGGGGTAATCGGTGAACGCCTGGAGGAACGCGGCTGCAGTGCCCACGCCGCCCCGCGCGCCGCCCGAGTTCTTCAGGTCGGCGACCTTCGACTCGATCGCCTCGCGGTACTCCTCGAACAGCGGCATGGGCCAGACGCGCTCGAAGGTGGCGTCCGCGGCCGTCTCGATGCGCGCCCTGAGGGTCGGCTCGTTGCTGAAGAGGGAGGACGCCACGCCCGCGCCCAGCGCCGTGACGCTCGAGCCGGTGAGGGTGGCGATGTCGATGACTGCCGCGGGCTTCAGCTCCTGGGCGTACGCGAGGGCGTCGGCCAGCGCCAAGCGGCCCTCGGCGTCGGTGGACAGGACCTCTATGGACAGGCCGTTGCTTGCTACCAGCACGTCGGACGGCCTGAAGGCGGCGCCGTCCGGCATGTTCTCCACACAGGGGCACAAGCCGATGACGCGCACGGGGAGGTCCAATTCGGCGACGGCCTGCATGGTGCCGAGCACGGCGGCGGCGCCCGACATGTCCGCCTTCATGGGGATCATGCCGTCGCGGGACTTGAGCGACAGTCCGCCCGAGTCGAACGTGACGCCCTTGCCGACGAGCACGACCAGGGGCAGGTCGATACGGTCCACGTTGTGCCCTAGCTCGATGAATCGCGGCTCCTGTGCAGTGCCCTTGGCGACCGCGAGGAAGGCGCCCATGTGGCGCTCCTGCGCCCAGGCGCGGTCACCCACCTCGACCTTCAGGCCGGTGCGTTCGGCCAACGTCAGGGCCGTCCGCGCCAGGTAGTCGGGGGTGGCGTAGACCGGCGGGAGGTTGGCAAGGTCGCGGGCCAGTGCCACCCCGCGCGCCACGGCGTGCGCCGCTAGGACGCCTTCCAACACCTGCGCGTGGTGCGCCTCGCCCAGCTCCACCAAGGTGATCAGCTCGAGTTCATTGCCGGACTCGCGGCCGGCCCGGCGCCAACCACCGAAGCTGTAGGTGGCGAGCAGTGCGCCCTCTAGAGTGGCCTGAGCGGCCGTGCTGGGGTCCAGGCCGCCGATGCCCGCGCCGTGAGTGATGGTCGCCAACGTCCGCGCCCCGAGGTCGCGGGCGCGGACGGCAGCCGCCGCGGAGGCGCGGCGTACCGCCTCCGGGCCGAAGCTGCCGCGCTCTCCCAGCCCGACGACGAGCACGCGGCGCGCCTTCACGCCGCCGGTCGGGTAGAGGACGGCCACCTCGCCCAGCTTGCCCGTGAGGTCGCCTCCTTCGATCAGCGCGCTGATCGCGTCCCCCAGCGCGGCGTCGACGGCGCCCGTGGCGCCGCCAGGTGTGGAGACGCCGGCGAAGAGGTTGACGACGATGGCGTCGGCCGAGAAGTCTTGGATGGCGCCCTTCACGACCTCGCTGCTTGCCAGCCCGGGCAGGCCCAGACGGGGTGCTTGTTGGTTGTGTGGCATGTTCCCTCCCGCGTGGCGCTAGGGCGCGCCGGTGGCTGCCATGGTACCTCCGGCACTCGCGCCCCGGCCCGGCAGCCGGGCGCCAACGTCTCGGCTCTTGCCCCAGGCGTATCGTGGTGGTCATGACTCTCGCGCCTGGCGACGTCTTCCCAGCAGGTGGCGGGGACCAGCCCGTCCAAGTCGTCGATGTTCGCGCACCAATCGAGGTAGAGCGGGGCGCCCTGCCCGGGGCCCTGTCGTTGCCGCTCCTCACCAACGAGGAGCGGCACCTGGTGGGCGTGCGCTACAAGGAGGCCGGCCAGCGCTCCGCCGTGGAGCTCGGATACCACCTGCTCGAACACACGCTTCCGGGGCGGGTCGAGGCGTGGAGGCGCGCGGTGGCGGACGCCGCCGGCCGCACGGCGGTCGCCTGCTGGCGGGGCGGGTTGAGGAGCCGGCTGGTGGTCGAGTTCGTCGACGACGAGCGCGCGGTGCGCGTGGAGGGTGGTTACAAGGCGCTGCGAGCGCACCTCATGGGGGCCATGCCGCAGGCTCTCGCCGCCAAGGACCTCGTCGTCCTCACGGGCCTGACGGGCGCCGGCAAGACGCGCCTGTTACGCCGCCTCGCGGCCTCGGAGGCCGACCTGCAAGCCGACCTGCAAGTCGTCGACCTGGAAGGGTTGGCGCGGCACCGGGGCAGCGCTTTCGGGCACGTCACCGAGCCGCAGCCCGCCCAGCAGACGTTCGAGAACGCGTTGGCTGCGCAGCTCGTCCTGAGCGCCTCGGCGCGCGTCGTGCTCGAGGACGAATCGCGGTTCGTGGGTAAGCGCACGATTCCCGAGTCCCTCTACGGCGCCATGACCAGGGCGCCTCTCGTGGTGCTCGACGCCGACCTGCCCATGCGCTCGCGCGCCATCTACTGTGAATACGTGGCGGGTCCCACCGCAGCCCACGGCCGAGAGGCCGTTGCGGCGGACCTGATCGCCTCGACCAAGCACCTCGGTCGGCGCCTCGGTGCCTCTACTTACGAGGCGGTCTCCACGCGCGTGGCGGAACTGGCCCGGAGTGAGGCGGCGTGGGCCGACGAAAGCGCGCACGAGGGGTGGATCGGGACCCTGCTGCGCGAGCATTACGACCCGCTCTACCGCCGCGCGCTGGCGAAGCTGGACCGGCCGGTGGTGTTCGCCGGCGACGAGGAGGCCGTGGCCGCATGGTTGACGAATCCGACGAGGACGTGGCCGCATGGTTGACGACGCCGAGGTGAACGGTCTTCCGGGGCCGGTGCGCCTGACCAGTACGGTGAAGAAGGGCGGCTGCGCGGCGAAGATCGCCGCCGGCGCGCTGGCGGAGCTGGTGCGAGGTCTCCCGTCTTCCTCCCATCCCGACCTGATGGTCGGCACGGAGCACCTGGACGACGCCGCCGTGTGGCGCCTCGGCCCGGACCTGGCGCTCATCCAGACGCTCGACTTCTTCACCCCGATCCTCGACGATGCGCGAGACTTCGGCGCCGTGGCGGCGGCCAACGCGCTCTCCGACGTCTTCGCCATGGGCGGCAGCCCCATCACCGCCCTAACCATCCTGGCCTATCCCTTCGGGATCCTCCCTGACGAGGTCCTCGGCGAACTGATGGCGGGCGCCGCCGAGGTGGTGGCCGCCGCGGGAGCGGTGCTGGTCGGCGGACACTCCATAGAGGACGACACCTTGAAACTCGGTTTCAGCGTGGCCGGCCTGGCACGCCCAGAGCACATCTGGACCAACGCGGGGGCGCTGCCCGGGGACGTCTTGTTGTTGACCAAGGCCCTGGGCACGGGCACCTTGTCTGCCGCCCTCAAGGCCGGCGAAGTCGCTGCGTCCGACATCAGCGAGGCCGTGGCCTCGATGCGCCTGGTGAACCGCCACGAGTTGCCCGACGACCTGCATGAGGCGGTGCATGCGGCCACCGACGTGACGGGCTTCGGGCTCCTGGGCCACGCCATGCACGTCGCGAACGCCTCGGGAGTCGGCCTGCGGTTGTTTCCGGAGCGCGTGCCGCTCCTTGCGGGTGCCCGCGAGGCCTTGGCGGCCGGCAGCCTTACGAAGGCGCACAAGACGAACGAGCGATACGTAGCAGACCGCGTGAGCGGCTTGGAGGGGCTCGACCCGATCACCCTGCTGACCCTGGTGGATCCGCAGACGAGTGGCGGGCTGTTGCTGGCCGTGGCGCCCGAACGGGCCGACTCGGTGGAGGCCCACCTCGTGGCGCGCTTCCCGCGCACGACCCGAGTGGGTCGGGTGGAGGAGACGAACGCCTTGCCGCCCCTGCGGCTCGACTGACCGCGTGACCCTGCGGCTCGACTGACGGCGTGGCCTTGCGGCTCGACTGGCCGCGTGAGTGGGCCAGGGTTCAAGGTTCTAGGTGCGCCCGCTGCCGTGCGCCCCAGGGGCGCGGGTCAGTTGTGCGACTGACGCTCTCGCTCCAGCAGTAGATGGACCGAGACCGGTTCGAGGATCGCCGTGCCATCGCGGAACGCCCCGCGAGCGAGGGTGTCCGCCAGCAACTCGTACACGAGGTACGCCTCCTCGGGGTCCTCACAGGCGTGCAGCAGGGCCTCGTCGCCCGAGCCCAGCGTGGCGACGATCTCGTAGAAGTCGACCTCCACCAGGTCGGACGCGGCCTCATCGAGGTCGGTGCCCTCCGGGAAGGTTTCGATGAGCTCGAGGCACTCGATGAGGGCCGAGTTCAAGACGCGATCGTCGAGCGTGTAGATCCACATGCAGGGAATCATAAGGCCACCGCCTAGGAGCGGTGATCGAGAACGTCGCGCAGCCCGTCCGACATGAACTGAAACGACAAGGACGCCGCGGCCAGGAAGACCCCGGGCCCCACCGCCGCCCACGGTTGGGTGGTGAGATACGAACGCGCGTCTTGCAGGACGTTGCCCCAACTGGGCGTCGGCAGCGGGACGCCAAGGCCGAGGAACGACAGGGACGCCTCGACCAGAAGGAACGCCGCCGCCGTGCTCGCAAGTTGAACCACGATGCTGCCCAGGAAGTTGGGAACGGCGTGCCTTAGCAGCTGCCGGGTTCGGCTCGCGCCTAAGGCGCGAGCGGCCGTCACGTACTCCGATCCTAGTTCGGCGCGCGTGAAGGCCCGCGCCAACCTGAAGAACACGGGCGAGCCGGCCACCCCCATGGCCATCAGGGTCTGCAGTGAGCCTCCACCAAGGCTCACCACCACCAGGAGGATCAGCAAGAAGCCCGGGAACGCCAGTAGGGCGTCGAAGACGCGCGAGATCACGGTGTCGGTTGCGCCCCCGATGCCCGCCGCCACGACCCCCAACCCGGCGCCCAGCGCGAGGGCGACGACGCTCGCCGAAAGGGCTATGAGAAGCGATACGCGACCGCCCGCCAACGACCTGGAGAGCACGTCGCGGCCGAGCCCGTCGGTGCCCAGGGGATGCTCGGCGCTCATCGGCGCGTAGAGCGCACGGTAGTTGGGTTTCCTGGGGTCGTAACCGCTGAGCTGCGGGGCGAACACGGCCGACAGGGCGATGAGCACGAACAGCAGGACACCGAAGCCGGCGCGGTTCACGAGACCCTCAGGCGCGGGTCGGCCATGAGTTGCGTGACGTCGGCGAGCCAGTTGACGAGAACATAGACGGAGACCGCGAGGATGGTCACGCCCTGCACCACGGGATAATCGCGGGCGTAGATGGCGCCGAGGATGGTTGCGCCCAGGCCGGGCAGCCCGAACACCTGTTCTACGACTATGGTGCCGGTCAGCAAGCCGCCCAGCTCGAGGGCGAGCAGCGGGATGGTGCCGGGGAGCGAGTTGCTGGCGATGTGCCGTCCGACGGCAGTGGGCGTGAGGCCCTTGCTGCGGGCGGTGCGCACGTAATCCGCGCGGCGCTCCTCGAGCACCCTGGCCCGCGCCAACCGGGCCAGCTGTGCGGCTCGTGGGATGGCCAGCGTGACCGCAGGGAGCAGCAGGGTCCAACTGGCCGCCAGCGTGAGGCCCTCAGGGGGCAGGCCCAGCACCGGGAACCAACCGAGCTTGACCGCGAACAGCAGGATGAGCAGGAAACCGAACCAGAACTCGGGCAGCGCCAGGCCGATCGTCGTGAAGAGCAGCGTGAGGCGGTCCACCGTGCTGCCGGGCCGGAGCCCGGCCAATAGCCCCAGCCCCAGGCCGAGCGCAAGCGAGATCACGAACGCCACCAGTGCCAGCGTGAGCGTCACCGGGAAGCGGTCGACCAGGACGTTCACGACGGGGCGACGCTCGCGCAGGGAGTTACCGAGGTTGCCGTGGACCACGTCAGATAGGTAGGTCACGTACTGCGCGGGTAAGGAGCGGTCGAGCCCTAGCTGGGCCCTGATGGCACTCACTTGTGATTCGCTCGCGTCGATGCCGCCCATGATGGTGGCGGCGTCGCCCGGCAGCGCGCGCATGGCCAGGAACACCAGCGTGAGCACCGCCCAGAGGGTGACGATGAAAGACAGGCTCTGGATGAGTAGGTACCGGGACACGGCTTCCTCTTCGGTCTGCGCCGGATCCCCGTCCTGGAGCGAGGCGCAAGCTAGCGACGGGTGGGGTGCCTCCCGGCTACCCCACCCGCATGAGTCGACTGATCAGATGCTACCGCGTGCGGCGATGAGGCGTTCTGCGCCTTCGCGGCGGCCCTACCGGCTCACTCGAAGTGAGCGGTCCGGAAGTCGAACGAGTCGAGCAGCGGCGTGATCCAGAAGCCCACGACGCTCGCCTGCTTCGCGTACACGCCGTCGGGCGTGCCGAAGAAGATGAAGGGTGCGTCGTCGTGGATGCGGATGAGGGCCTGTGCGTAGAGGGAGTGTCGCACATCGGGATCGGCGGTGACGTTGGCGGTGGCGATCCAGTCGGCCAGCTCGGGGTCTATCACGCCCGTGTAGTACTTATCGGTGCCAAGACCAGTGAGGCGGCCGGAGGGGTCGAGTTTGCCCGTGTGCCCGACGACGGTCAGGTCGAAGTTGTGCGGTCCGCCGTACACCTCGGAGAGCCAGACGCCCCATTCGACGATGGAGATCTCGGCGTTCACGCCGACCTCGCTAAGGAAATCCTGCACGATCTGTCCCGCCTGGATGTGCTGCGGGTACGGCTGAGGGAGCACGAGTTGGACGGTCCACCCTGCTGGCACGCCGGCGTCCTTCAGGAGCGCCTTCGCCTTCTCGGGGTCGTAGGGGTACGGCTTCACCGACTCGGGGTACCAGGGGCTGCCGGCCTCCATGAACGTGCCGACCTGAGTGCCGCCGCCGTACGCCACGTCCAGGACGACCTCGGTATCGACGGCCATGTTGAGGGCACGTCGCACGCGGGCGTCGTCGAGGTAGGGACGGCGGGCGTTGATCCCGGCCACGAGCACCAAGCCCGAGGGAACGCGCACGAGGTCGAGGGCCGGGTTGGCCTCCACGTCGGCCCGCTGGGCCTGTGGCACCGTGTCGATGATGTCGAACTCTCCGGTGACGAGCCCTTGGTACTGGACGGCCGAGTCGGACACGAAGCGGATGACGACCTGCTCGAGCGCCGGGGCGCCCTGGTAATACGAGTCGTTGCGGACGAGGGTGATGGCGTTGTCACGCACCCACGACTTCAAGCGGAACGGCCCCGTTCCCACCGGGTCGTTGCCGAAGTCATGGCCCTCGGCGAGCTTCTCGCTGGGCAGCATCGCACCCCAACCGGAGGCCAGCGACGCGAGGAGCGCCGGGGTGGGCTTCGCCAACGACACGGTGACGGTGTGCTCGTCTGCCGCGGTGACCGAAGTTATGTTCGCGAACTCGCTGGCCTTGGGCGAGGCGGTCGCCTCGGCGCGGATGCGCTCGAGCGTGGCTATCACGTCCGCGGAGTCGAACGGCGTGCCGTCGTGGAAGGTGGCTTCGTTGAGGTGGAACGTGTAACTGAGGCCGTCCTTGCCGATCTCGTAGGACTTGGCGAGCGCGGGCACGATGCGGCCGCTCTGGTCGACCTCCACGAGGCCGTCGTAGATGGACTTGTCGATCTGGAACGCGGCCGTGGCCGCGGTGACCTGCGGGTCCAGAGTGTCGGGCTGTGCGCTCATGGCCAGGGTCAAGGTCTGCGCCGAGGCGGTGGCGCCGAGCAGAAGCGCGGCGGCCAACGGCGTCAGCGCGCGTAGTAGGAATCGGACTTTCATGCACTGCCTCCTTGTGGGTCGGGCCCGGACGGGGCCCAGGAACGGTTCGTGTTTGCGCCAGGTGGGTTCCGTGAGGCGACCTCGATCCGACGCGGCCCCCCACTACGCTCCGCGCCTCGCTAGAGTTGCGGCTCATGCTAACCGTTAGCGCTTACTCGGTAGGTCAAGCCGCGTGCCGGTAGCGACGCTTTCCCGTCCGGCGGGCCTCGAGGGCCCTATGGCAGCCATGAATCGGCCCACCGGTTCCCAACCCGGGGCCCGACGTGAAAACGTTCGCACGACCGCGTAAGAAGCCTGTCACAACGCTCCTTTAAGCTCAGATGAACATGGCTTCGTGGTTCCGACGACTCTTGCCCCTGGTGACGTGGGCCGCCTTCCTGCTCGGTTATCAGCAGGTGAGCGACGCGGCGGGTGATTATGCGCCTCTCGTCGGACTGGGGCTCGTGGCCCTCAGCGGCCGGATGTGGGGCGCGATCGGCGGACTCTCGGCCGGCATCGTCGGCTACTTCTCCGTGCAGGTGAGAGCGTATGGCCTTGGCATCTCCGCCTGGCAGCCCCTCGACCTGTTCGCCGTCGACCAGAGCTTCGCGTTCGTGGCTTATGCAGGTACCGGTTTGGTCATCGGGTGGTTCCGCAAGCTCGAACGCAACCTGCGACACGAGCGCGCCGTCTCGCAGCGCGCCATGGTCGACCCACTCACCGGCGCCCTGGTGCGCTCCGCATTCGAGGAACGCCTGCGGAAGGAGCTCGAGCAGGCGGCCGAGGGCAACGGCGGGCTCGCCCTGCTCTTCGTCGACCTGGACCGCTTCAAGTTCGTCAACGACACTTACGGTCACGATATCGGCGACAAGCTCTTGACCGCCGTGGGCAAGGTGCTGCGCGACAACGTGCGCACCAACGACCTCGTGGGAAGAGTCGGTGGCGACGAGTTCATGGTCGCCCTGCCCGGTGTGCGTGACGAGGACTCCGCCGCCGAGATCGCCCGGTCTCTGGTTCGAGAACTCAGCGCACCTTTCACGGTCGAGGGTCGTGAGTTGCAGGTTTCCGCCAGCATCGGAGTGTCGCTCTACCCACGTGACGGCACCAACGCGGAGTCGCTCCTGCACTCTGCCGACTCGGCCATGTACCAGGTGAAGCAGGGCGGGAAGAACTCCTTTCACTTCAGCACGGTGGAGGTGCGCACCCGGCTGAGCCGCCGCTTGGAACTCGAACGCAAGCTCCGGAACGCCCTGCCCGAGAACCAGCTGGAGGTCGTGTACCAACCGCAAGTGCGTCTCTCGGACGGCGGCCTCGTCGGTTTCGAGGCGCTGCTGCGGTGGCGCTCGCCGGAACTCGGGATGGTGTCCCCGGCCGAGTTCGTGCCGGTAGCCGAGGACGCCGGACTGATAGCCTCCATCGGCCACTGGATGCTGCGCGAGAGCGCAATGCAGCAAAGGGCGTGGCAGCGGCTGGGTTACGCCCCCGTCCGGATGGCGGTGAACGTATCCACCCTGCAGTTCCATCAACCCAGCTTCTTCGATACGGTCAAGGGCGCACTGGCGGACTCCGGCGTCGATCCCGGACTGTTCGAGATCGAGGTGACGGAGAGCGTTCTCGTTCGTGATCAGGAACTGGCCGTGAAGACGTTGCGCCTACTAAGGCGTTTGGGTGTTCGCATAGCGCTCGACGATTTCGGCACCGGCTACTCGTCGCTTGCGTACCTTCAGCGTCTGCCGATCCGAACCCTCAAGATCGACCAGTCGTTCGTTCAAGGGCTGGTCCCTCATCCGCTTCGAGCATCCGGGCACGCCGGACGTGCCACGGGGTCGGGGCTCGACGCGGACGCGGTCGTCTTCAACAGTTCTTCACGCCTTGGAGTGCGGCCGAGCGCCGTCTTCGGGAACGCTCCTGGCGCCGGCCCGATCGTGGAGGCCATCGCCGCCATGGCGCACAAGCTCGGCAAGGAGATAGTGGCCGAGGGCGTGGAGTCGGCCTTCCAGCGCAACTTCTTGCGCCGTCTTGGCGTAGACCTCGCGCAGGGCTACTTCTTCTCGCGCCCCATGCAGCCGGCCCAGGCGGAGCAGCTCTTGCGGCGGGTGACCATGGAGTTGAAGAGCGCGCGCGTCGACAAGGAGCGCCAGGAGCGGTCCAACGACGAGGCCGCTTCGGGCGTTTGGCGTTCGTTGGGTGGCGTTCGAGAGATCCCAGCGAGCCGCGGCCTCCCGGAGGTTGCGGGAGCCGCCATGGCGACGTCCCATGTGCCGGTGGCCTACGAGTCTGCCGATGCCGAGCCTGACGTGAAGTTCAACGACCTGCTGCTGTGGGAGTGACGATCGCCGGAGGACCGGGGCCGGGCCTTCTCGCCCCGGCCGCCGCCGTCCAGTGGACGTGACGCGTAAGACCCGTCACCCCAAGTCAAACATGCTAGACTCGCTTTTCGCGGGTATCGCGCCGCGGGCGCCTCGAGGACCTTTCTTCCACGAGAACGTCGGCGCTGGGCCCGTTAGGGCGGCGAACCCAACGAGTAGGTGACTTGAGTAGGAACTCTTTCGAGGAGCCAAAAGGCGCTTAGGCTTGCGCGGACGTGCGTGCCGTGCAGGAGGCCTCGTCTTGGCTCGTGACCATTCGTGATCAAGCCATCGCTGCGACTTCCCAGGAGGTAATGGTGGCCAACAAGAGCAAGACCGACAAGATTGTGGCGGCCGGGACCAAGAGCGCCGCCAAGACGAGCCGCGCGAAAGCGCGGCCTTCGGCCCGTACCACCGGGATCGCTGCGGCGAAGGCGCCGACCGCGAAGACCGGCGCTGGCACCAAGAAAGGTGCCGTGAGCAACAAGTCTGCCGGCAAGAGCGGCGCCAAGACGACGGCCAAGAAGGAACCGGCCAAGCCGGCCACCAAAGCTGCCAAGCCGGCCACCAAAGCGGCTAAGCCGGCCACCAGGGTACCTGCAGTCGCTAAGGTAGCCGCGGCCACCAAGGTTGCCCAGCCAAAGAAGGCCGCTTCCACCAAGTCGAAGGCGAAGCAGCCCGCCGCCAAGGCGGCCGCTGCCGCGAAGCAGGATCCGAAGAAGGAACCGAAGACCGCCCCGAAGAAGGTGGCGCCCAAGAAGCCCGCCGCCGCGAAGTCTGCGCCAAGCCAGGCGAAGGCGGAACAGTCGTTGCCCAAGAAGACTGCGGCCAAGAAGGCAGCGACCAAGGCTGGGCCGAAGACCGCAACGCCGGCGGACCGGGAACCCGAGAAGGCAGCGCTGAAGGGCACGGCGCCAAAGCAGGCGAGCGCCAAGAAGCCCGCGCCGAAGCCGGCCACCAGCGCCAAGAAGCCTGCGCCGAAGCCGGCCACCAGCGCCAAGAAGCCTGCGCCAAAACCGGCCGCCGGCACCAAGAAGACTGCGGCCAAGAAGGCAGCGGCCAAGCAGGCCGCTACTACCGCCACGAAGAAGAAGCCTGCGCCCAAGCAGGCCGCGTCCAAGGCTGCGGAGGTGCAGAAGGCCGCGTCCAAGGCTGAACCCAAGCCGGTGGCGAAAGCGGCGACCAAGACCACGAAGGCAGGCGGCACCAAGGCGGCGGCCGGCAAGAAGTCCAAGCCTGCCGCCAAGGCGGAAGCGGGATCAGCGCCGGCGGCTACTGCTACTGCGGGTAGCGCGTGGATCCAGTCACCGGTGATCGAGACGCTCGTGGCGCGCGGCAAGGAGGGCGGGGGCCAACTCGATACGGAGGAGATAGCCGACGCTTTCAAGCGCGCCGTTGACGACGCGGGGCTCGATCCGGAGGAGCAGAACTTCGAGGACCTCATCGGGCACCTCGAGGCGCAAGGCGTCGCCGTGGTGGACCTGGCCGAGGATGAGGTACTCGACGACGACGATATCGACGACGAGGAACTCGACGAGGAGTCAGGCGAAGAGCTGGACCGCGAGGAGATGGAGGCGCGCGCGGAGGCGCTCGCCGATGCGCGGCCGAAGACGAACGACCCGGTGCGGCAGTACTTGCAGGAGATCGGCCGCGTGAAGCTCCTGACGCTCGACGAGGAGATCGACCTGGCCCGGCGCATAGAAGACGGTGAGGCGGCGCGTGCCCTCCTCGCCGAGTGGGACCCCCAGGGCCCCGAGCGCGAGCGTCGCCGGCAGCAACGCATCGTCGAGGACGGCGACCTCGCCCGCAAGCACCTCATCGAGGCGAACTTACGGCTCGTGGTCAGCATCGCGAAGAAGTACAATGGTCGCGGGATGAGTTTCCTCGACCTCATCCAAGAGGGCAATCAGGGCCTCATCCGCGCGGTAGAGAAGTTCGAGTACCGACGCCGCTACAAGTTCTCCACCTACGCCACGTGGTGGATCCGGCAGGCCATCAACCGCGCGATCGCCGACCAGTCCCGCACCATCCGCATCCCGGTTCACATGGTGGAGACGATCAACAAGCTCACGCGCGCCAGCCGCCGGCTCCAGCAGGAGCTCTCACGCGAACCCACCTTCGCCGAGATCGCCGACGCCATGGGACCGGACTGGAACGCCGAGAAGGTCGAGGAAGCGTTCAAGCTGACGCGCGAGCCGTTCTCACTCGAGACCCCCATCGGCGACGAGGAGGACAGCTTCTACGGCGACTTCATCCCGGATGACAACATCGAGTCGCCCGTCGAGGAGGCGTCGAAGAACATCCTCAGCGAAGAACTCGACGAGGCGCTCAACAAGCTCAACGAGCGAGAGGCGATGGTGCTCAAGCTGCGCAAGGGCCTGGTGGATGGCCGCGAGCACACCCTCGAAGAAGTGGGCAGCCACTTCGGCGTCACGCGCGAGCGCATCCGGCAGATCGAGAACAAGGCGTTGCGGAAGCTCAAGTATCACGAGAGCCGCACGCGCAAGCTGCGCGACTTCCTGGACTGAGGACCCGAAGCCCGTGGCCACCCGGAGCGGCGCCCGCGACCTGCGGTGACGCGGCCCCGGGTGGCCGCCATGTGAACCGTGGTGAGACCAGGTAGACTCGCGCCAACTTCCAACCCGGGGGTGGTCATCACATGCGGATCTTGCGGGTACTCCTTGCAATCGTCGTCGTCCTGGCCGCCGTCTATGGGGCGCTCGCGCTGCTGAACAGGCCCAGACCCGAGCACGACTACTACGCGAGGTTCGACGGCAGCGTGGTGCTTGCCCACGGCGGCGGCCAAGGGCTCTGGCCCGACAACACCTTGGCGGCCTTTGAGGGATCGGCCGCGCTCGGCGCGGACGTCCTCGAACTCGACGTGCGCCGCGATGCGGGCGGCGTGTTCCGCGTGATCCACGATGCCACGGTCGAGCGCACGACTGATGGCGCGGGCGCGGTAGCCGAGCTGCCGGGAAGCCGGATCGAGGAGCTGGACGCCGGTTACCGCTGGACCCCCGACGGGCCGGCCTCCGATGCGCCGGAAGCCGATTACCGCTACCGGGGTGCCGGCACCGCCATCCCGACCCTCGAGGACGTCCTCACGCGCTTCCCCGACATGGCGGTGAACGTGGAGATCAAGGAGTCGGTCGAAGACGCCGGTACCGCCCTCTGTTCGGTGCTCGAGTCTACGGGCAGCAAGGCGCGGGTGATGGTGGCGTCGTTCAACTCTGCCCCCATCAAGGCGTTCCGCCGAGCCTGCCCCGGCGTCGCGACTTCGGCGACCCGCGACGAGGTCACGCTTTTCTTCGTCCTGGCGACCGCCAGGTTGAGCGCCCTCTACACGCCGCCTTTCGCCGCGCTCCAAGTGCCGGTGAAGCAAGGCAACATCACCGTCGTGACACCCCACTTCGTCGCGGCGGCGCACGCGCGCGGTGTTCGCGTCGAGGTATGGACCATCGATGAGCGCGCGGAGATGCAGCGGCTGCTCGACATGGGTGTGGACGGCATCATCACCGACCGGCCCGACAGGGCGCTCGCCCTCCTCGGTCGACCGTTCGACGCCTCCCTCGTGCCGGGCTTCGTGCGGCCCTGAGCCGGCGCATGCGCGAGCTCCCGCGGGCCCCCACCTACCTGGCGGCAGGCCTGGCAACTCGAGTGGCCATGCGCCGGGCACCTTGGAGAGGCTAGGCTCGAGGCACCATGGGCATGCTCGATGACCTGTTCGTACTGGACCTCAGCCGCGTCCTCGCCGGGCCCTACTGCACCCTGCTGTTCGCCGACTTGGGCGCGCGGGTCGTGAAGGTCGAGTCTCGCGCCGGGGACGACACCAGGCGCTGGGGACCCCCGTACCCCGGTGGCGAGAGCGGCTATTACCTGTCGATCAACCGTGGGAAGGAGAGCCTGGTCGTCGACCTGAAGGACCCTCGCGGCAGCGAGCTCGTGCGAAGGTTGGCCCGGAAGGCCGACGTCGTGGTCGAGAACTTCAAGGTGGGTGACCTGGCGCGTTATGGCCTCGACTACGACTCCGTGGCGGCCGTGAACCCGCGCGTCGTCTACGTGTCCATCACCGGTTTCGGCCAAGACGGGCCGCGCGCGAAGGAGCCCGGCTACGACGCCGCCATGCAGGCGCAGTCCGGGCTGCTCGCCATGACGGGCGAGCCGGGTGGTCCGCCCGTCAAGCTGGGAGTGGCTTGGATCGACGTGCTGACCGGGGTGCATGCCGCCACCTCCGCCCTCGCGGCGCTGCACAGGCGCGAGAGGACGGGGGAGGGGGCGCACCTGGACCTGGCCCTGTTCGACGTGGCGCTGGCCAGCCTGGTCAACCAGGCCCAGAACGCGCTCCTCACGGGCGAGGCGCCACCCAGGTTGGGCAGCGCTCACCCGAACATCGTTCCGTATCAGGCGTTCGAGGCCGCTGACGCCGCGGTGGTGGTGGCGGTCGGCAACGACGCCCAGTTCGCCCGCCTTTGCGCGCTCTTGGGGGCCCCAGACCTGGCCGGGGACCCACGGTTCGTCACCAACGACGACAGGGTGGCGAACAGGAGTGAGCTCGTGCCCCTCCTGGCGGCCAGGATCGGCGTCCGCGACGCCGGCGAGTTCCTGGCCGCCTGCAACGCGTCCAACGTCCCGGCCACGAAGGTGGCAACCCTGCCCGAGGCGTTAGCCGACGGGCAGGCGGTGGCGAGGCGGATGGTCGTGAGCGGCGAACACCCGTCGATCGGCCGGTTGCCCATGGTGGCGAGCCCGTTGTGGCATGCGCGAGGGCCGAGCGGTGAGGCTATCGGCGCGGCGCCACTGGACGGCGCGGCGCCCGTACCGCCGATGCTAGGCGAGGACTCGCGTGCCGTGCTACTGCGCGACTTGGGCCTCAGCGAAGTAGAGGTGGAGGACCTGATAACGGCAGGCGTGGTGGGAGCCGCCGGCCCCGCACCCGAGCGGGGTGAGTGAGTGGTGACGCGACCTGGTGACCTAGTAGTGTAGTAGCGCCTCGGCGACGCTGCCGCGGATGAGCCCGCGGTATACGCCATCAACCACCAGCCGCTCACCCTCCACCTCGAGCGTGGGGTAGTCGGGGTTGTGTGGCCGCAAGGCGAAGAGGCCGCTACCCAACCGGTCCAAGTACTTGAGGGTGACTTCTTCGTCGTCGACGCGCACGGCACAGATCTGGCCGCTGCGTTCGGGCTGCCGCTGGGCGAGAAGCACCAGGTCCTGGTCCTGGATGAGGTCGGCCATGGAGTTGCCGTGAACGCGCAGCACGAACGAGGACTCTGCGTGGCCACCCGCAGCCATTGCAGGCAGGTACGCCTCGGCGTGCGCGCTGGCCAGCGAGAGCGGCCCGGCCGGGATGTCCCCCAAGACGGGAACGCCCGTGGCGCCCGCTGGGAGCTCGAGAACCGGAGACCGACCCCGGCCGCGGCCCTCGAAGCGGAGGTAACCCTTGTCGTTCAGGGCCTCCAAGTGTTGCCGCAACGAGACGTAGTGGATCCCGAGGGCGCGGGAGAACTCCGCCAGGTCGGGCAGGGATCCGGTGCGGCGCTGGTGCTCCACGAGGCGCCGGTAGACTCGTTCCTGGGCCGGTGGAAGTGGACGTTGAGTGGACGACTCGCTCATGGCTACCTTAAATACTAAGGTGCGGGGTGGTGGCTTGTCAATGAGCGCACCCTACCGCCATGGGCACGTCCAGGACGTAACTAATGGCCTTGCCACCGACCGGGGACGCTATAGACTTTCTCACGATCCGCTGCTATACTTTTTGTAGTTGCGCGTAGTTCTGTCATTCGTAGCCACGCGGTGGCCCGCGCACTCGAAAGGACACATCATGCTCGACACGTTCGAACAACTCGATACGCCGAGCACCTGCCGACCGTCCGATATCGTCCCCTCCGCACTTGCGTTGCCCACACGCACGTTGGAGCCCGGACAGGTGCTTTACGAAGCCGATCGCGAGGCAAGCAGCCTCTACGTCGTCAATCAAGGCGTCCTCAAGGCAGTCGTGCCCACCAGCCTGGGCCGAGACCGGATAGCGGACCTCTACGGCCCCGGTGACGTCTTGGGTCTGTCCGCGCTCGACGGCGGTAATCACGCCGAGACGGTCGTGGCGGTTCACGACGCGTGCCTCACCCCCATCGACCCACAGCAGGCCATGAACGACCGCGGCCTGAGGGACTACGTGCTCCGAAGCCTTGCCCGCCAACTGCGGCGTAGCCGCGAGATGCTCGACGAGGCCGAGATGCCCGTCGGCGCACGCGTCACGCGCGCCTTCCTGCGCCTCTCGAAGCAGTTCGGCCTGCCGGCCGACGACCAGGAGGGCGGCATCAAGCTGCCTCTCGCGCTCACGCACGAAGACCTGGCGGACCTCACCGGTTCAAGCCGTGTGACTATCACGCGTATCCTCGGCGAGTTGAGGAACGAGGGCGCGCTCTCCGGCACCCGAGGCGTCTACGTCGCCGACCTCGCCGGGCTGGAACGCGCTACAGACCATTACGTCATGCAGGTTCTCTAAGCGGAACCCGCTTCCCGAGATGCCCGTTGCTGCGCCCCCTGCCGCCCACTACGCTCGGTGTAGTGGTCAGCGGCAGGGGGCGCAGCGCTGGGGTAGGCTGGGGGCCAAATGTTGAACTTCACGGACGTAGCCAAGGAACGCGTCCTCCACTTCGTGGAGGCACAACGCAGCCAGGGGGTTCGCGCGTTGCGGATCGCGGGGAACCGCAGCGAGCAGCGTCTCTGGCTAGTCAAGGAAGAGGACAAGCGCCCCGACGACCGGGTGCAGACGGTCGGCGGCTTCGACGTCTACCTGGATCCGCTGAGCGCCGGCAACTTAGACGGTGCAACTGTAGACTTCGTCGAAGGTGTCATGCAGTCGGGTTTCAGGGTCTATTACCCTAGCCCCAGCTGGGACGATCCCGTCGCCCAGAAGGTGCAAGACGTCATCGATCGCCAGATAAACCCCGGCGTCGCCGGGCACGGCGGCAACGTGACCTTGGAGGGCGTCGATGAGGGTGTGGCGATCATCCGCTTCGGCGGCGGCTGCCACGGTTGCGGCGCGGCCGACCTCACCCTCAAACAGGGCATCGACCGCATCCTGAAGGAACAGGTGCCAGAGATCCGTGGGGTCGTGGACGCCACCGACCACGAGACCGGCGAGAACCCGTTCTACGCGCGAGATGCAAGGCAGGCGGAGACGCCGCTGGGCTGACCACCCACGGGCCGGGCAAGGGCACCTGGCCCGCGCCGTTCACGTTTCGGTCTAAGGTTCGAACATGCGGTCTTCAAGGTGGATGACGACTCCTAGGCTCGACGGCCACCGGGGGCGCCGACCCTGAGCGGTCCCGATCCGTCGCGCGCGGCCGGCGTCAGCCCGTCGGAGATCCGGCGAGCGATCGAGGTGGCCATGGGCGTTTCGGCCGCCACGGCGCGCCTGGCGCACGCACGCGTGGTCAACGTGTTCACCAACGAGCTCGTCGACGGAGAAGTGCTGCTGGCCGGCCGCCTCATCGCCGCCGTGCTCACGCGCGTGCCCGGTGGTTACCCCGAGGCAGAGCAGGTCCACGACCTGGGCGGTGCCCTCCTGCGACCCGGGTATATCGACGGTCACGTGCACCTCGAGTCCTCCTTGGTGACGCCGGCCCAATACGCCCGCTGCCTCCTGCCCCGCGGCGTGACCGGCGTGGTGTGTGATCCTCACGAGCTTGCCAACGTTGCCGGCGAGGAGGGCGTGCGTTGGCTCGTGGACGCCAGCGCCCGGCTGCCGTTCGACGTGTGGGTGACCGTGCCCAGCTGCGTCCCCAGCAGCCCCTTCGAGACCATCGGGGGGGAGTTCGGTCCTGCCGCCATGGAGCGCCTCATGGAGGACCCGCGGGTGGTCGGCGTGGCCGAGCTCATGAGCTTCTCCGACGTGATAGCCGGGGACGAGGAGGTCCTCGGCAAGGCGTTCCTTGGCGAGGCGCGCGGGCTGCGCGTCGAGGGCCACGCACCGTCCCTGCTCGGAGCGGGGCTGCAGGCGTACCTCGCCAGTGGGGTAGCTTCCGATCACGAAAGCACCACCTTGGAAGAAGGGCGCGAGAAGCTTCGTGCCGGCGCCTTCCTGATGATCCGGGAGGGCTCGGTCACCCGCGACCTCGACGCCCTCATGCCGCTCGTCGACCCCCGCCACGGCGACCGCGTCGGCTTCGTCACCGACGATCGACTGCCTCACGACCTGCTGCTCGAGGGCGGTGTGGACCTGCTGGTGCAGCGGGCGGTGAAGGCCGGCGCGGACCCCGCCTACGCCGCGCGGTGCGCCAGTTACAACGTCGCCAACCACTTCGGCCTGCCCCGCCGGGGAGCCGTCGCCGCCGGGTACTTCGCCGACCTGGCCGTTTGCCAGGACCTCACGGCCACGCCGGAGCTGGTGTTCAAGGACGGTGTCCTGGTGGCTCGCGATGGGGTTCCGCTGGAAGGCGCTCCGGGGGGCGCGCGCTGGGGTGCCGGGGAGGCCGTTCCCGCGGCGCTCCTTCGCAGCGTGCGGCCGGCGCGGCTAAGCGAGGAGTCCTTCCGGCTGAGCGCCCCGGCGGGGGAGGCGCGCGTCATACGCGCTATCCCCAACCAGATCCTCACACGAAGCGAGACGGCGCTGCCGACGGTCACGGACGGCCTCGTGGTGGCCGATCCCACCCGAGACCTGCTCAAGCTCGCCTGCGTGGAGCGCCACGGCAAGGGCGGCGGCGTCGGCGTGGGCTTGGTGAGCGGCTTCGGCATGGGGCGGGGAGCGCTCGCCTCCAGCGTGGGTCATGACCATCACAACCTGATGTGCGTCGGCGCCACCGACGCCGACATGCTGGGTGCCTGTTCGAGGTTGCGGGAGCTGGGCGGCGGGCTGGTGGCGTTCGAGGGGGGCGCCGTCCTGGCGGAGCTGCCGCTTCCCATCGGCGGCTTGCTCACGGACCTGTCACTGGAAGAAACGCGCGACTTGCTCGATGACCTAGACGCGGCGGCTCGCGCGCTCGGCTGCGAGCTGCCCTCGCCCTACATGGCCCTGAGCTTCCTGGGCCTGGCGGTCATCCCCGAGTTGCGGCTGACGGACCTGGGCCTGGTGGACGTGACTGCCCGCAGGCTGGTGCCCTTCAGCGCCGGCGCCTAGGCCCTTCTGCGCCGCCGCCTGGGCGCTGCCGACTGGCGCGCCGGTCAGAAGGCCCGCTTGAAGGGCCAGATTTCGTACCTGACCCACACGCCGGACTCCGTATACGGGTCGCTCTCGACGATCGCACGGGCCGCCGCCTCGGTCTCGGCCTCGACCACGAGCGCCGAGCCCACCATCTCGCCGGCCGCGTTCAAGATGGCGCCGCCCAGGGGCATGAGGCCGGCGTCCGCGCGTTGCTTGGCGCCAACGAGGTGAGCGGGACGGACGGCAGCACGCCGCGCCTGCGCTTCCGGGTCGGTGCCGTCGTGAGCCACGATCAGGTAGAGCATGTTTCCTCCCATTGCGCTTATCCCGGGCGCCTGTTTGAGGCCGTTCGGTACGCTTCCTCAGAGGTTACACTCCTCGTCCATGGGCGACGACTTACGCGGCGGACTCCCCCCAAGCGGGCAGGCGCCGTGACAGCCGAGAAGCAGAGGCCCGCGACCGGCTGGCTCGAGCGCTTCGACGCGTTCGCGGCCGACTTCCTCGAACGGCACAAGGTGCCTGGCGCGGCCGTGGCCATCGTGAAGGACGGCGAGACGGCGTACGAGCGCGGCTTCGGGTTCAGGAACCTCGAGGGCCGCGAGCCCGTAACGCCCGTAACGCTCTTCGGCCTGGCGTCTCTCACCAAGTCTTTCACGGCAATCACCTTGCTCGCGTTGCAGGAGCGAGGCGCCTTGAGCCTGGAAGACCCGGTGACCAAGTTCCTGCCCGGCTTCTCCTACCCGGGTCTGGCTACCCGCGAGGCGGTGCGGCTGTGGCACCTGGCCAGTCATACGAGCGGACTGCCGCCCCTTCGCGGCCTCGATTACGCCATCAGGCCGAGCCAGGCGGGCGACCCGGCCGAGCAGTTCAATGCCCGCGATTACGGCGGCGCGCCGGCCTTGAACGACCACCAGGCGTTGCTCGCCTATCTGGCGGAGGGGGAGCGGCCGGCGTTGGGCGGTCCGGGGGCAGTGCTCAGCTACTCCAACGAGGGCTTCGCGTTACTGGGGGCAGTCGTCGAGGCGGCCACGGGCGATCCTTACCCCGAAGTAGTGGCACGAGAGGTCCTGCGCCCACTAGGTTTGTCGGGGGCGGGTTTCCTCACGGAGCGACTGCGAGCGGGAGGCAACCTGACGGAGTTGTACACGGCGACCCCGGAGGGTGAGGTGATCCACTCGCCCAAGTGGGAGGAGGCGCCCGCCTACCTGGCCACCGGGTTCCTCAAGGCGAGCGCGCGCGACCTCGAGGCCTACCTGAAGCACCTGCTATGGCCGGTGAAGGGGCGTCCGGCCGTCGGCAGCGCGTCGCTGAGAGAGCTTTTCAGGCCCCGCGCCTGGGCCGAACGCCTCACGGCCTACGGCCTGGGCTGGATGCTGCGGGAGGATTACCGCGGACACTCGCTGTGGCGCCACGGCGGCTCGCTCAAGGGCGTGTCGTCTCACCTGGGGGGCGTGCCCGACCTCGGGCTGGGCGTGGCGGTGCTTGCCAACCTTGACGACGTACCGGTCAAGCGGCTCTGGCATGCGGCCGTGAACGCTTACCTGGGGCGGCCCCTCGATGAGCCGCCCTTCGGGACCCCGAGCACTGTGCTGGATGAGCCCACCACCCGGCGACTGGCCGGTGTTTACGAGTCCGGCGAGCCATGGGGCCGCTTGGAGCTGGTTCGGAGCGGCGCTGCGCTCATCGCCCTGGTGGGGGAACAGGCCACCCCCAACGGCCGCGTTGCCCTCTTGCCGGCGGGCGAGTTCGTGTTGGTGGACGGGTCGGGTGGCTGGGAAAGCGGGCGGTTCGTGGGCGGCGCGCCGGGTGTGGCTGGCGGGCCGCCAAGCGCCGTTCAGTACGCGATGCGCTGGCTCGATCGGCGGCCGGCCTGAACCGCGGCCTCGTAGCGGACCCGCCACGCCACCGCGACTACAAAGTTGATATGACCACGCTCATATCTCTTGACAACGAAGCGATTCTCCCGCTATACTCGTGGCTAGTGACGAGCCTGCGCCTGGTCTGCTCAAGTTTCATGCTACAAGATGTCAGGCGTCTGCGTCGCCGGGCGACCCATCGGATCAACCCGCCCAGGGGCCAGGGCTCGGACCCCCTTAAGGAGCCAAGAACATGGCAAAAGCCGTAGGTATCGACCTCGGAACCACGAACAGTGTCATCGCGGTGATGGAAGGCAGCGAGCCGGCGGTGTTGGTCAACGCCGAGGGCAACCGCACAACGCCGTCAGTCGTCGCCTTCAAGGGTGAACAGCGCCTGATAGGACAGGTGGCCAAGCGCCAGGCGGTGCTCAACCCCAAGGGCACCCTCTTCGAGATCAAGCGCTACATCGGCCGCACCTGGAACGAGATCAAGGATGAGGCCGAGCGCGCGCCCTACGAGGTCGTGCGCGGCGACGACGGCGGCGTGCGCTTCGTCGTGGAGGGCACGCAGTACACGCCCGAGGAGATCTCGGCCATGGTGTTGCGCAAGCTCGTGACGGACGCGGGCGAACGCTTGGGCGAGACGATCACCAAGGCGGTGATCACCGTTCCCGCTTACTTCAACAACTCGCAGCGCGAGGCCACGCAGAACGCCGGCCGCATCGCGGGCCTCGAGGTTCTGCGCATCGTCAACGAGCCGACGGCCGCGGCCCTGGCCTACGGCCTGGAGAAGAAGGGCAACGAGACGGTCCTGGTCTTCGACCTGGGCGGCGGCACGTTCGACGTGTCCGTGCTCGAGGTCGGCGACGGCGTCTTCGAGGTCCGCTCCACGAGCGGCGACACCCACCTGGGTGGCTCCGACATGGACTACGCCATCGTCGCGTGGCTGGCAGATGACTTCAAGAAGCAGTACGACGTAGACCTGCGCAAGGACAAGCAGGCCTTGCAGCGCCTCATCGAGGCGGCCGAGAAGGCCAAGATCGAACTCTCGGGCCTGCCCGAGACCACCATCTCCTTGCCGTTCATCTCCATGGATCCGGCGTCGAACACGCCTTTGTACCTCGACACCAAGCTGACGCGCTCCAAGTTCGAGGAGCTGATCGACCCGCTGCTCAAGCGCGTTCGCGGCCCCCTCGAGCAGGCCCTCAAGGATGCCAAGTTGGGCGCCAAGGACATCGACGAGATCATCTTGGTGGGCGGCGCCACCCGCGTGCCGGCCGTCAAGAAGATCGTCAAGGACATCCTCGGCAAGGATCCCAACCAGTCCGTCAACCCCGACGAGGTCGTGGCGCTGGGCGCCGCGGTGCAGGCCGGGGTGCTGACCGGCACCGTCGACGACATAGTGCTCCTCGACGTCACGCCGCTGAGCCTAGGGGTCGAGACCAAGGGCGGCGTCTTCACCAAGCTGATCGACCGCAACACTACGGTTCCGGTAAGGAAGTCTGAGGTCTTCTCGACCGCCGACAACAACCAGACGGGTGTGGAAGTGCACGTCCTGCAGGGTGAGAGGCCCATGGCGGCTCACAACAAGTCGCTCGGGCGCTTCAAGCTCGACGGCATCCCACCCATGCCGGCCGGTGTGCCACAGATCGAGATCACCTACGACATGGACGCCAACGGCATCTTGCACGTGACCGCCAAGGAGAAGTCCACCAGCAAGGCCGCGAGCATCACCATCCAGAACACCACCACCTTGAGCGAGGACGAGGTCGACCGGATGGTGAAGGACGCCGCCGCCAACGCAGAGACGGACCGCGCCGCCAAGGAACTGGCCGAATCGAAGAACCAGTTGGACGGGCTCAAGCTCCAGGCCCGCAAGGCCCTGGACGAAGCCGCCGGCGCCTCTGCCGAGGACAAGAAGCCAGTGGAGGACCTGATCGGCGAGGCGCAGCAGGCGCTCGACTCCGAACTGACCACGAAGGACCGACTCGAGAGCATCGCCAAGGACCTGGCGGAGAAGCTACAGGCGTTCAGCCAGAGCGTCGCAGCGGAGCAACAGAGCGCCGCCGAGCAGCAGGGCCAGGACGATGGCGGCCCACAGGCGCCAGCGGGTGAAGACGACGACGTGATCGACGCGGAGTTCAAGCCCGCCGGTTGACACGCCGGTTGACGCCAGGCCCGCGGGGCGTGAGGGCGGTCGCACCGCCCGCACGCCCGGGCCGGAACCAGGACGTTTATGACGAACACGACTGACGACGAGCGCTCCAGGCAGGGCGGCGATGCCGGTGCGGGCGCCGGCGCCCCCACCATCGACACCGAAGCGCCGACCGACCCGTTCGAAGACCACGTCGCGCCCACGGCCGCGGAGGTAGAGACGCCGCAAGAGGGCGCGGATTCGGAGGCCGACATCTTACGAAGTGAGCTCAAGCGCGTGCGCGAGAAGAGCGAGGCACTCGAGGAAGAGTTGGCCGCCTCCAACGACCGCTTCTTGCGGGCACGAGCAGAGATGGACACCATGCGCAGGCGGCTGATCGGGGAGGTCGAGCAGGCGCGCGATGCCGGCCTCGACGAGGCGTTGATGCCCGTGCTTGCCGTCTACGACGACCTCGAGCGGGCGCTAACGGTGGCCGCCGAGTCCGACGATCCGGCCAGCATAGTCACCGGGGTCCAACTCGTGAAGGAGAACCTCGAGCGACAGCTGGCGGGCCTCGGCATCCACCGCGTCGGTCTCGTGGGCGAACATTTCGACCCGCACCTGCACGAGGCCCTTACGACCGTGCCGCCCTCCCCGGGAAAGGAGCCCGGCACGATAGCTCAGGTATTCGAGCCGGGGTTCGTCAAGGGTGAGCGGCTCGTGCGCGTGGCGCGAGTGATAGTAGTCGCGGGCCAGGAGGGCGACTGATAGGGCCCGGGCCCGTGCCCCCGACCTCGCGCCGGCTGGGCTCGGGCTTCCCGGGTCGGGCGCCCGTAGGGCCCGTGGGAGGCTAGCGTGGCGGCGTACAAGGACTATTACAAGACGTTGGGAGTCGCCAAGGACGCGACGAAGGAGGAGATCCGACGCGCGTTCCGGAAGCTGGCCGCCAAGCATCACCCTGACCGCAACCCCGACGACCCCGGCGCCGAAGAGCGGTTCAAGGAGATCAACGAGGCCTACACGGTCCTGGCCGACGAGGAGAAGCGCAAGCTCTACGACCAGTACGGGACCAGTGGCAACGTGCCGCCCTTCGCGGCGGCCGGGGGGGCGCAACAGTACCGCAGCGTCTCGCCCGAGGAGTTCGCCGGCTTCTCCGACTTCTTCCAGTCGCTGTTCGGCGGTTTCGGCGGCGTGAGAGGCGACTTCGGCGGGCGGGTCTCGAGCATGGGCGGTCACGCCGCCGGCGCGGACCCGTTCGACTTCGGCACCCCGCGCCCCAGGACGGTCCAGGCGCGCCTAGACGTTGGCGTCCTAGACGCCTTCCGGGGCGGGCCGACCACCATCCGCGTGGGTGACAAGAGCCTCGAGGTGACACTCCCGCGAGGAGTCCGAGACGGCGCCAAGCTGCGCCTGCGCGGGCAAGCGCCAGGGGGCGCCGACCTCATCCTCCTGATCCGGCACCTGCCCAGCCCCACCTTCAGGGTGGAGGGCGACTCGGTGCACGTGCAGCTCAGGGTTCCCGATTACCTGGCGGCCCTCGGCGGCACCGTGCGCGTGCCCACCCTCGACGGCGAGGTGGACATGACCCTTCCCCCCGGGTCTTCCACGGGGCGCGTTCTGAGGTTGCGCGGCCAGGGTTGGCCCGGCGCGGGCGGCGAGAGGGGCGACGAGTTCGCCGAAGTCCGGGTGCAGGTGCCCGGCGAGCTGACGGCCGACCAGCGCGAGCTGTACCAGAAGCTGCGGGACCTCACCCCCGTCGCTTGACGACGGCTCGCCCGTCACTCCCACGAAGCTCGCGCCGGCCGCCGCGTCGGACCGGCGAACGCGTAGGCCGCCTTCGACGCGGGTCAACGCCCAAGTGTTAGCCTTCCTCCCATGACTTTCCAACCGGCAACTCGTGCCATCCGGGCGCGCGCGTTTTTCGCGTTCGCCTTCGCCCTACTACTGAGCATTCCAGGCGTCCTCGCACAGTCGGGCACGGCGCCCGCCGCCGAACCGTCGGCCGCCGACCCCGTCGTCATCCGTCTCGGCTCCCACGAGGAGCGGGCCAGCGAGATCGCCTGGCGCTTCGGGGTGACCCTGCGCGGCGTGGCCGCCCAGCAGGGCCAGGCGTACAGCCAGGAGTTCGAGAGCAGCCTCTGGAGCCTGTTGCCCTATTACCTAGACCAGCGCGTGCAGGAAGTGGCGCTCACGGCGGAAGCCGAGCGCAGGGGCATCACTCCCGACATGGAGAAGCTGGAGTCGACGATGGAGCGTATCAAGGCCGGGCTCTCGGAGGGCCAGGAGTTCGAGACGGTGGTGCATGAGGCCGGCTTCCCCGATGAGGCCGCCCTGCGCTCGATGGTCACCGAATCCGACGTCATCAACCAGCTGCTGGAGCAGATCCGAACCGAGGTCTCGGCGACCGTGACCGAACCCGAAGTGCGCGTGCGTTACCTCGCCGAGCGGGGCCGCTTCACGGAGGCCGAGCAGTACTGTGCCCGCCACATCCTCGTTGCCGAAGAGGCGGTGGCCCAGGAAGTGCTGGCGCAACTCGAGGGCGGCGCGGACTTCGCGGAACTAGCAGCGAAGTACGGCACCGACGCGACCAAGGACAGGGGAGGCGACCTCGGCTGCTTCGGGCTGGGCGACATGATCCCCGAGTTCCAGGCCGCCGTGGTCGACGCCCCCATCGGGCAGGCCGTAGGCCCGGTGGCGAGCCAGTTCGGCTACCACGTCGTGCTCGTATACGACCACCACTTGGCGCGCGTGAAGCCCTTCGACGAAGTCAAGGACACGGCCCGGGAGTTCACGGTGGCTATGGCCACGCAGGCCGTCGTCGACGGGATAGTGCAGGGCGCGGGTGTCATCACCTACCCCGAGAACCTGCCTACTCGCTAAGCGCTCAGGGCGCGAGGCGGCCGACGCTCCACGCACCTCCCTCGAGTGAGTAGAGGAAGCGGTCGTGGAGCCGGTCCTCGCGCCCCTGCCAGAACTCGACGCGCTCGGGCCTGAGAAGGTAGCCGCCCCAGTGTGGTGGACAGGGCACCGCGCCCTCGGGGAAGCGGCCACGCATCTCGGCCGCGAGGGCCTCCAGCTCGTCCCGGTCTGCAAGGCGCTGCGACTGCGGCGAGATCCACGCCCCCAACTGCGAGCCGTATGGCCGTGACCGGAAATACTCTTCGGAGACTCTCCGGGGCACGCGTTCCACGGTGCCTTCGATGCGCACCTGCCGCTCGAGCTGTGGCCACCAGAACGCGGCCGCTGCCACGTGCGAGGCGTCGAGCTCGCCCGCCTTCCTGCTCTGGTAGTTGGTGAAGAAGGTGATGCCCTCCGCCGTCACGTGCTTGAGCAGCACGAACCGCACGCTCGGGCGCCCGTCCGCCCCGACCGTGGAGAGCGCCATCGCGTTCGGTTCCAGTTCCCTGGCGTCCACGGCGTGCTGCAGCCACTCCCTGAAGAGCTCGATCGGGTCCGCGGTGAGTTCGGCCTTACTCAGGCTGCCTGCTCGGTAGGCGCGGCGAAGGTCATCGAATTCCATGCGTATACTCTAGCCGCGTAACGTCTCGAGTCAGAGCCCGGTCAGTCACTGCCTGTTAACGTAGCCGTGCGCGCCGGCGATTCCTTGCGTACCCTTGTCACTCTGCAGCGCTCACCCTGCCGGCGCATAGCACCCAGCGGCGGGCGCCGTCTCTTCGGGGGAGGAGTGCGGCGTCCGCCGGCGTTACCCTCGGACGTATGGCCGAGCCGAACCGTTTGGTGCATGAACCCAGCCCCTACTTGAGGCAACACGCCCACGACCCGGTCGACTGGTACCCGTGGGGCGAGGACGCCTTCGCGAGGGCCCGCGCGGAGGACCGCCCCGTGCTGCTCTCCATCGGCTACTCGACCTGTCACTGGTGCCACGTCATGGCCCGCGAGTCGTTCCGTGACCCGGAAGTTGCAGCCTTCATGAACCGCGAGTTCGTCAACGTGAAGGTGGACCGCGAGGAACGCCCCGACGTCGACGCCATCTACATGGCGGCCCTGCAGGCGATGACCGGGAGCGGCGGCTGGCCGCTCACCATGGCGCTGACGCCCTCCCGCGAGCCCTTCTTCGGCGGCACGTACTTTCCGCCCAACGACCGCCCCGGCACGCCGTCGTTCACTCGCGTGCTCACGTCGCTGGTCGCTGCGTGGCGGACGCGCCGGAGCGACGTGGAGGCCTCCGCCGCCGAGCTGAGTTCGGCCCTGCGGCGACTGGCCGCGCCACCCGTTCAGGGTGACGGCGCCTCACTGGCGGTGCAAGACCTGTATGGGGAGGCGCTAAGGCGGCTCGCACGTCTAGAGGACCACGCCAACGGCGGCTTGGGTGGCGCACCCAAGTTCCCCTCGCACGAGGCGTTGCGGCTGCTGCTCGAGTCGCCTGAGGAAGCTGCGCAGGGCGTGGCCCTCCGGGCACTGGACGCGATGAGCCGGGGCGGGATCTGCGACCAGCTCGGCGGCGGCTTCTTCCGCTACGCCGTCGACGCCGCCTGGCAGGTGCCTCACTTCGAGAAGATGCTCTACGACAACGCTGGCCTGCTGCGGGCATACGCCCTGGCTTACGCCATCACTGGCGAGGCGCGCTACTCGGTCACGGCGTGGCGGATCGTCGACTGGCTCGTGCGGGAGATGAGGGCCCCTGACGGCGCCTTCTACAGCGCGCTGGACGCCGAGTCGGAGGGGCAGGAGGGCCGCTACTACGTCTGGACGCTCACGGAGTTCGAAACCGTGCTGGAGGGCATGCCCCAGTCCGACGTGCGCTTGGCGGCGGAACACTTCGGCGTGCGGGCCGTGGGCCCCGTGGACGGCGCGAGCGTGCCGCGCGTCGCGGCCACGGTCGCCGAGTTGGCTAGCGCGAATGACCGCCCCGTCGACGAGGTCGGTCTGGTGGTCGAGGAAGCCGCGCGCCGCCTCCTGGGTAGCCGGTCGAGGCGCGTGAGGCCGGGTACCGACGACAAGGTCCTCTCGTCTTGGAACGGGCTGATGATAGGGGCCCTGGCCGACGCCGGCGTGTGCCTCGGCGAGCCCCGCCTGCTCGACCTGGCCCGCGCAGCGGCCGCATCGTTGAGGGCGACGGCCTGGGTGGACGGGCGCCTGTGGCACTCGCGACGGGGCGAGGAGCTCAGGGTCGAGGGCCTGCTGGAGGACTACGCCTACCTTGGCCTCGGCCTTCTGGCCCTCTACCGCGCCACCTTCGACGCGGCCCACTTGCGGTGGGCGCTGCGCCTTGCCGACGCCGTCAGCGAGCGTTTCGGCGACCCCGATGAGGGCGGCTACTTCAGCACCGCGGTGGACGCGGAACCGTTGCTGGTGCGGCCGAAGGGCTTCATCGACGCCGCCACGCCAAGCGAGAACGCGGCCGCCGCCGAACTGGTCTGGTGGGCGGCTCGCTACCGCGACGACGGGGAGGCCCTGGCCGCCTCCGAGGCCGCGGTGGCCGGCATGGGCGAGGCTATCGCCCAGGCGCCGCAGGCTTTCGCCTCGAGCCTCTCGTTACTGAAGCTCCAAGCTTCTCCGGCGCGCGAGGTCGTCGTGGTGGGCCGGAGAGGTGAGGCCGCCCTGGAGGCCATGCTGGCCGAGGTGCATGGAGGGCGGTCGCGCGGTTTGCTCATCCTCGTGTTGGACGGTTCCGGTGGCGAGTTGGCGGCCCTGCCGCTCGCGGAGGGGCGCCTGGGCGCACTGGAGCGTGGCGGCGCCGAGGCGTTCGTGTGTGAGGGTGGGGCGTGCCGCCTTCCGGTAAGTACCGCTGGGCAACTGGCGGAACAACTCGGCGCAGGATTCGGCTCAAGCGTGTCGGCTCGAAAGTAGTTCCTACCCGGAGGCTCGAACGTGTCAAGTTTGACACCCGCGGTGCCGGTGGCCGATGCTTGAAGGCGCTGTCGCCGCCGCTTGCACGTAACTTGGGCGCGGTTCGACCCTGGAGGACCATGTACGACTTCGTACTCACACTTCACAACTACCTTCGCTGGATCGTGCTCATCGTCGGGCTGGCGGCCATCATCATGGCGTGGGCCGGCGTGGCGTCGAAGGCCCGCTGGACGCCCCCGCAACGCAACCTCGGACGGCTCTTCACGGGCGTCTTCGACCTGCAGGTCCTGGTCGGCATCGTCCTGTACGCTTTCTTGAGCCCCATCACGCGGGCGGCGTTCTCCGACATGGGCGCCGCGATGAAGGACTCCGCCATCCGCTTCTACGTGGCGGAGCACCTGGTCGGCATGGTCATAGCAGCCATCGTCGTGCACATCGGCGCCGCGCGCGGCAAGAGCAAGGACTCGCCGCTTCAGGCCGCCATCTTCTACACCATCGGCCTACTGATCGTCCTCGCCGCCATCCCGTGGGGCCGGCCGCTGTTCTGAGCGGGGCGCCGACCGCGGCACGGCCGTAGGCCAGCCGAACGTCGTCCACAACGAGAGGCCGACCGTATGATGACCGGGTGGGGCTAGCGGTCATCATCGGTCCACCTGGCTCCGGCCGCACCACCCGGCTGCTCGCGGAGGCCAGGGAGGTGTGCGACTCGGGCGGGCGCGTCTGGTGGGTCGGCCTCCCCTCCCAACGCGCCCACCTCCTGAGGCGCCTGACCGCGGACGGTTACGCCGCGCTCGGCTTCGAGTTCATGAGCGCGCAACAGCTCTACTACCGCCTGCTGAGCGCCGCGACGACGCTGCAACCTCTCGTGGTGGGCACGGCGAGGCTGGTGCGCGTGGTCGAGGCCCTCCACCAGGTCAACCACGCGTTCCCGACGCCAGGGGAGGCGCGCCTGTTCGCGGCCGCCATCGCCGAGGCCAAGCGCTTCGCCGTGACGCCAGGTGACTACGAACTCCTCGCGGCGGACCATGAGCAACGGCGGTTCGCGCGCGTGTACCGGGCGTACCAGGACGACATGCACGGCGTGTGGGACTACGACGACGCGCGGCTGGCGGCAGTCGACCTCGTTTCCACGGACGAGGTCGTCGTCGAGGCCGACCTGGTTATCGTGGACGGCCTGCGTGAGGTCGGCCCCTTGGAGCTCCGGCTGTTGCGGGGTCTCTCGCGGCACGTCCCCCTCCGCCTCAGCCTGCCCCACCTTCCGCCGGGCGTAAGTGCCGACGAGGTCCTGCCACGCAGGGACGACGTGAGGGTCGAGCGCTACGCCGCCGCCAACCCCGTGGAGGAGGGGCGGTGGGTCATGCGCGCCGTCAAACAGGACCTCTTCGCCGGCGGCATGGAGCCCCTCGACCTGGCCATCGTTGCCCCTCCCGGCCGCGCCCGCGCCCTGGTCGCGCTGGCCGAAGAGTACGGCGTGCCACTGATGGACGAGACGCCGCTTGCCCTGGCGGACGAGGGGCCAGGCCGCGTGCTCGTCGACCTCCTGGAGCTGCCCGAGCAGCCGACCCCCACGCGGCTCCTCGCGGTGCCGGAACTGGCCGAACTCGGACGGTTGACGCTGGAGGCCGGCGTGGCCGGCGGCGAGGCGGTCACGGAGCTCGCGCGCCGAAAGGTGTACCTCCTCGACGTTTGGAACAGGTGGCGGGAGCGCCTGCAGGTGCGGGGCGACCCGGTCGAGTGGGCGCGCGACCTGATTCGGGAGGCGCTGCCGGAAGCGCCGCTCGAGGTCGTCGAGCGGGCCCTGGCCAAGGCTCAGGAGGCCGCCAGGCTCGGTGCGGGCGACGGGTTCCGCGCCTGGTGGAAGGCGCTCCTCCTCGACTCACGCCAGCCGCGGCGAGAGGGTGCCGGGGTGGCGTTGTTGGACGCCAAGCTCGTCTCGGGCCGGCGCTACGCCAAGGCCTACGTCGTCGGCGCCGTGGAGGGCGCGTACGGTGCCGGTGAGCGCGAGGACTACTTCTTGCCAGAGGAAGCCCGCGTGGAGCTGGCCGAAGCGTTCGAGCGTTTGGGCCTCCCGCGGCGCTTTCAGGGCCGCGGCGAGGGCGTGGCAGAGGAACTCCTGCACCGCGCGACGCGCCTCGTCGTCACGGCCCCAAGGGCCGATCAGGCGGGCCAGCTGGTGCTGGACGAGGCGCTGTTCGGCCCCGCCGAGCCGCCCGAGCTTCCCCCCGTACCCGCCGGCAGCCGGCTCGAACTGGCGGAGCGCGTCCCCTTCGAACCCGACCTCTCCAACGTCGACTTCGGCGAGCCCTACGTCGAGAGCCTCAGGCGCTATCACGACTGCTCGTTCCGCCTCTGGGGCGAGGGGGTCATGCGCTCCGCCGGGCTGCTGCAAGCCGTAGAGGACGAGGCGGGCCGGCTGCGCTCGGACCTGCTTCGCGAGAGGGGCGGCCGGTGGACACGGACGAGCCTCTGGAAACTGGCCGGCGACCACCCCACCTACGCGGATTGGCTGAACGAGCATGCGACCACGCTCACGCGCCTTACGTACGGGGTGGTACTGGGCGGGCGCGAGGGCTTCGCTGCCGCGTACCTGCACGCCACGGAGAAGGCCGTGCTGCCGAGCGGCCGGTTCCGGGTCACCATCTACCGCTTCGTGCCGTGGTCGGCGGCGTGGGACGGGGAGAGCGCCGAGCAGGCCCTGGCGAACCGCTGGAGCGAGTACTGGGCGGTGGGTGCTCTCTTCGCGCAACCCGCGTTCAACGTGGACGAGGTCCACGTGGTCGTGTGGCCCATCGGCGCGGCGCCGATCGACATAGCCCCATCTGGGGTGAAGCGGGGGTGGCGCCGCGTGTCTTCCAAGCGGCACCTGGTAGCGCAGACCCTGCCCGCGTTCAGCCGGGGAGAGGTGCGCCCCAACCCTGGTTTCATCTGCCGCACCTGCCCTGTTTTCGACATCTGCCGCGAGGGCGTCCGCTGATGGTGCCCGCGTGAAGGTTCGCGTCGCCTCTGCCGGCACCGGCAAGACGACGAGCCTGGTCAAGCGCTACCTCGAGCTTGTCGACGCGGGCGTGCCCCTCGGCCGGGTGGCGGGAGTGACGTTCACGCGCGCCGCCGCGGACGAGTTGCGCCAGCGCGTGGCGAGCGGCATCGAGGAGGTGCTGGAACGCGGCAGCTTCCTCGGAAGCTACTACGCCCCAGCGGGCGACCGGGCGCTCTTCGAGCGCGCCCACAACGAGCTCGAGGGGGCGGTCCTCAGCACCATCCACGGCTTCATGATCGCCGGGCTGCGCCTCAACGCTCCCAACCTGGGCCTCGACCCCGACTTCGCGCTGCTGGGCGAGTGGGAGGCGGCCGCCCTCTTCGAGGAGGAGTGCGCGGGCCTACTCATGTTGGCAGAGAAACGGGGGCATCCGCTTCACGAGGCGGCGGCCGTCCTGGGCGGCGCGGCGGCGGAACTGTTGCTGCAGCTCTTCACCAAGCGTTCGCTTGGTCCCGAGCTGGTCTTCGGAAGCTCGCCCACCGAGGCGGCGCTCGAAGCCATGTACCGTGCGGCACTGGCCAGGTACGACGCAAGGCTCGGGGCCACGAGCCTGGCGCCCGGGGAAGTGGAGCGGCGCGCGCTGAAGATGCTGGACCGGCAGCTCGCGACGTCGCGCCTGATCGAGCGTTTCCCGCACGTCCTGGTGGACGAGTACCAGGACGTGAACCCCCTCCAGGGCGCCTTCTTCGAGAGGTTGGCCGCTGCGGGCGCGCGACTCGAACTGGTGGGCGACCCGAAACAGTCCATCTACGGCTTCCGCAACGCCGACGTGGCGGTGTTCCGTCGCGCGCTGGACGCCGCCGAGCTGGCCGGTGACCTTCAGCCGCCGCTCCGGGAAAGCCGCCGCCACGCGCGCGCGCCAGTGGCCTTCCTCAACCGTCTAACCGCCAAGCTGGCCGAGCAGGACCTGGGCTTCTCGCCCCGCGAGGCCCCGAGCGTGACGGGCGCCGGTGACCAGGCCGACGTTCTTGGCAGCGTGGAGCTGGTCGTGATCGAGGGCGGCGAACGACTGGACGTGTTGCGAGACCGCGAGGCCGAAGTGTTGGCGGAGCGGTTGGAGGCACACGTCCGCCGCGGCGTGGCTTATGAGGAGATGGCGGTGCTCGCCAGGAGCCACGGTGCTCTGACCAGGGTGGCCGCGGCGCTTCGCGGTAGGGGAGTGCCAGCGTTCGTCGTACAAGGGCGCGGCTACTACGAGCGCAGCGAGGTCCGCGACCTGCGCCACGCCCTGGCGGTCGGCGCCGGCCCGCTGGGTGCGGGCCTGTTGCCGTTCTTGCGCGGCCCGTTCGCGGGCCTCACCCTGCCCGAGATGGCCGAGCTGGCGCGGTTGGACCCCAGCGAGTGGCTGACTCGGCTCATCGAGCGCTTCCCGGCCGTCGCGGGGCGCATGGCGCGGCTTGCCAGGTTGGCGCGCGCCACGCCCCTGGAGGCCCTCAAGGGCATCTTGCGCGAGCCGCTCCTGGGCGGCAAGCGGTTCCAGGAACTGTTGACGCGGCGCGGTCGCGAGAACGTCGACGCGCTGCTCTTCGAGGTGGCCGGCCAGCCGCCGCGGGACGTGGCGCTCTTCCTGGACCGCCTAGACCTCCTGGCGCGCCAGGCCGAGGCCGGCGACGTTCCACAGGGTGGCGAGGGCGTCCGGCTGCTCAGCATCCACGCCTCCAAGGGACTCGAGTTCCGGGTGGTCGGACTGTTCGATGCCGGCGCCTGGGGCTCCAATCGTCACTCGACGCTCCTGGTCGAACCGGGGAGCGGCGCCGTGCGCCTGGCCGGCTCGCCGGACTTCGAGCAGGCCCAGCAGGAGGCCAGGCTTAGGGATGAACAGGAGTCCTTCCGCCTCTTGTACGTGGCCGCGAGCCGCGCCCGCGATGCGCTCGTGCTCACGGCCAGCATGGGCCGGCGCCCCGGCGTGTGGCTGGCCACCCTACTCGAGCTCGGTCTGGAAGGCGCGGGCGCACTGCCGGGCGTGACGCTGGAACGGCTTCCTTACTCGCCGCCCGAAGTTCTCATGGCCGGCGAACCCGAGGTGCCGGTGGGGGCGCTTCCCCCCGCGCCGTGGTTGGACGCCCGGCGCGAGAAGTCCGCGCTGCCGCCCGTCGTCAGTCCCTCCGCCCTGGCCCGGCTGCGCGCGACCGATGCCACCGAAACCGGTGAGGCCACCGAGGTCACCGGCGTCACCGACGGCGACGGGACCGACAGGGTCGACCGGCCTGACATGGAATACGAGGCCGACGAGCCGTTATCGCCCGCAGAGCGCAGCGCCGGTGAGGACGAACTCGAGCGTGGCCGCGTGGGCTGGGGCCGGGCCCGCGGCACGCTCACGCACTTCGCCATCGGCCACGACTGGCGCCCGGACGATCCCTCAACGAGGAGCACCCTGTTGGCGCAGGAGGTGCTGGCGCCCTTCGACCGGGCGCAACAGGCCGAGTTGGTGGAGGAGGTGCTGGAGCTGCTGGGTCACTACTGGGGCATGCTGGGGCAGGCCTTACCGGCGCTGGGTGACCGAGGTGTCGACCGCGCCGAGCTGCCGCTGGCCGTCAGCCTCGGTGGCACGGTCTGGGAGGGCGTCGTGGACCGCCTCTACGAGGTAGACGGCGAGTGGTACCTGGACGATTACAAGACGGACAAGCTTTTGGCGCCCGAGCGGTATTACGTCCAGTTGGGGCACTACCTGAACGCGACGGAAAGGGCCTTGGGAGTGCGGCCTCGCGGCAGGCTGGTGTTCTTGCGGCACGGCCGGCTGATCGAACCCCGGACGCATGACTTGGCCGACGCCCTCGAACGCGCCGGACTCGGGGGACCCGGCTAGCCGCCCCGCGTCACGCGTCGGTAGACGTGGGCGTTGCCGGACTTTCCCACACGTTCCACGAGCGCCAATGCGTGCAAGCAGTAGGCGGCCTGCTGGGCGAGGCGGCGTGGAAGGCGCGCGTGCGCGGCATATTCCGCCGTCGTGAAGGGCTCCTCTAGGCTG
>Ga0265293_10001414_pt1 | contig 52281 bp, 52 predicted proteins | sample Munlanlewell138R_FD_192505 | JGI IMG/M metagenome (GOLD analysis project Ga0265293, IMG submission 192505) | Leachate microbial communities from a municipal landfill in Southern Ontario, Canada - Leachate well 138R | ecosystem: Engineered > Solid waste > Landfill > Unclassified | place: Canada... | reverse complement strand
CCAAATAATAGTAAAAAAGATTTTTATGGATTAATTCCTGATTATTATGAAGAAAAGTTGGATGGAAGTGTTGAATGGATATGGAAAGACGTTAATTGGATGTCAAACCTGCAAAGCATATTAGAGCAAGATGATTTTAGAGTAAGAGGAGATGCATATAGCTCATATACCAACATGCCTTCCTATATGACAAGAGTTCGTAGAAATACTGATAACATATATTTTATTGAATATAATGATGAAAGCGGTTATCTAACATCAATTGAAATGGTGCCTGCAGATTTTGTAGAGCCCAATCAGAATAATAGTGGAAATGGAAATAATCAAGAGCCTGAAGAAGGAAACGGCAACTCAGAGAATGAATATATAAAGGATTTTTATGGATTAATACCAGATTTATATGAAGAAAAGTGGGATGGCAGTATTGACTGGTTATGGAGAAATACTAATAAAATAACTGATATACAAAATATTTTGGAACAAAAAGGCTATAGAGTAAGAGGAGATATGCGTAGTTTTCATTCTGAATGGCCTTTCCATGGGACAAGGATTATGGGAAATAATGATGGGACTTATATTATTCAATATAATGATGAAAGCGGTTATCTAACCTCAATTGAAATGGTACCTGCAGATTATGTTGAACCTGGCCAGGATAATAATGGAAAAGGAAATAATCAGGAATCTGAAGAGGGAAATAACAACTCAAAGAATGAATATAAAAGAGATTTTTATGGATTAACACCAGATGAATATATAGAATCTGGAGGGAATCATACTCGATGGAGTTGGAATGGGGTTAACTTGTTTGATGAAATACAGAATATATTAATAGATTATGGTTATACCATATATGAAGAAAACAACAGGTCAGGTGTTATGGTATGGCAGGGTTCAAGAGTAACTTTTACTGACAATGAATGGTTTGAAGTGCAATATTTCGATGGTAGTGGCAATATGTATTCTACAGTATTACGAAAAGGAGATTAAGATTAACTAATAATAATAGAGAAAAGGGGCTGTTAGTAGGGCCCTTTTTTAAAGGACTTTGTTTGAATTAAGTGCTTTAAGGCAACAAATGGGTTAACAAAAAGCATTCTTGGACCAGAAAACCTCATTATACTTTTTATCTTTTCTCTCATAGGAGATTTGTAGCAGGGGCTAGCGCAGTTACTACAAAAGCTCTTGCTTTTAGTATAAGGACAATTCTCAATTCGCCCTTTTGCATAATCAAATAACTGACTGCATTCATCACATAGACTAGCCTTTTTAGACTTATGGTTTTTTCTACAGTAAAGAGATATCATTTGACCTAATATTTTCTTTTCATATTCTCTTTTTTCTTCTATGTTTTTCATTTTGCTCTATGGTGCTCTTTCTTAGAATATATCTTAACTTAAATTAAGCCTGCAAATCAATATTATTATTTATGCCATTATCGATGTATGGTGTTTAATTGTAACTACTCCACTTTATATACAATAACTATCCCAAATGACTCCTTTTAAGAGGTTATTGATAAGTTGCATATGGTGTCTTATAATATGGTCAACAGGCCACCACCTTTAATCATGTTTTTAGTCATTCTTTTTCTTATATAAAAAGATAAACTAAAAGCATTTTAGTAGGCTAGTGAAGGAGAAAAATGTTGGTTGTAGGCAAAAATTGGAGGAGGTATCTTTTTGAAAATGTTCGATAAACTAGAAGAAGTTAGATATCAAGGAAGCAAGAATACAGATTATTGGTGCGTTCAGATTATTAATACCTGTTATAAAACAATTTTGATAAACATACTGGTATTAATTATAGTTTGGGCTTTTTTCTATATTAATAGAGTAGAACATAACTTATTAAATTACTGGCTGAAATACATAATCCTCCCAACAGCAATAATGTTTGCCCTGAATCTTATAGCCAGTTTTCTTGTGCAATCTGATAAAGTCTCACAAAAAGTCAAGGAGTATACTTCTATTTTTCTTATGCTTTCTTTTTGTACCTTGCTTTGTATACAGCACAAGATAGTTGCGGTTTTACTGGCTACTTTTATCGTTCCTGTTATGATATCTACCTTATTTACTAAGATAAAAACCATTAGAATAACCTATTTATCTGCACAAATTTTACTTATCATAAGTGGTTTATGGATGAGTTTTGAATCTAATCGAGATTTTGGAATTTGGATTTGGGTTGAGTTATTTGTAGCATCTGGATTATTGATAGCATCATATTTCTTAGCTAAAATTCTTTTAACTCATGGACTAGATTACATTTCTAATATTGAAAACATGCAAAAAAATAGAATGGACTTAGAAGAAGAGCTGATGTTAGACCCTTTGACAAGCCTATATAACCGTAAAGCATACTATGAATATTTGCCTAAAATGATGCAAGAAAGCAGCTTGGCAGATAAGGAACTTTCTATTGCCATATTGGATATTGATGATTTTAAACAGGTAAATGATATATATGGTCATCACGCTGGAGATAGAGTGCTTATGAGATTGGCTGCCGAGCTTAGAAAGGTTGCCCATGATAGAATATATGCCTTTAGAGTAGGTGGAGAGGAGTTTGTCCTTATATTCAAAGGTTACAAGGTCCAAGATGCAGCTTTGATATGTGAAGGTATATTGAAAATCATGAGACAAACAAAGTTACCTGAAATATCTAATGAAACAATAACCTTTTCTTGTGGTATTACGGGTATGACAAATGAAGAGGCAGACCCAACTACACTGTTTAATGAAGCAGATTCTGCACTTTATTTAGCTAAAAATACTGGGAAAAACAAGGTGTTAGTAGCCAATGAGAATTAGAAACTCTTAGCTATAGTCTTTTTTCTTTTGGCGGAGAGGGGGAGATTCGAACTCCCGGCACCTACTAGGTGCAACAGTTTTCGAGACTGCCACCTTCGACCTCTCGGACACCTCTCCATTTTAATATATCTTAACTTAACCAAAGGTGGTAAATCAATACCAGAATTCATGGTCTTAGTTTATGTAGTGGAGAATAAAAGATTTCTCTTAATTGCATAATTCTTTTGACATTGTAGGGTCATAAGTGTAAAATTTATTTTACAGGCACTCATAGCTCAGCAGGATAGAGCGTCGGTTTCCTAAACCGCAGGCCGGAGGTTCGAATCCTCTTGAGTGCACCATTATTATTGGAGGTAAATCATGTCTGGAAGAAAGCCTTATTCTACAGTAATAAGAAGGTTAGATCCCTTAGGTAGAATAGTCTTACCAAAAAAGTTTAGAGATAAACTAAACATGGAAATAAAGGATGATGTTGAAATGGCCCTAGAGGGTACAGCCATTAGTGTTAAAAAACATAGCATCTCTTGTAAGTTCTGTGGTAAAAGAGAAGACTTAAAGGTTTATAAAGGAATGTATTTATGTCCACTTTGTATTACAGATATTAAGAAATTAAAAAAAGATGTCTAACACCTATTTTATGGAAGCAGCAATACAAGAAGCTAAACTAGCCCTTGTACATGATGATGTACCAGTAGGAGCTGTAATAGTAAAAGAAGGTAAGATAATATCTAAAGCCCATAACAAAAGATTTGTAGACAAAGACACAACAGCACATGCAGAAATTTTAGCAATAAAAGAAGCTTGTGCTTTTTTTAATAGTCAATTTTTAGATGGCTGTGATATTTATGTGACTTGTGAACCTTGTGCCATGTGTGCTGGCGCCATTATACAGGCTAGAATTTCCAACCTGTATTTTGGTGCCTATGATGAAAAAGCAGGTTGTGCAGGTTCAGTAATAAATTTGTTTGATACAAGCTTTAATCATAAGGTCTTTGTAAAAGGCGGTATACTAGAAGAAGAAACATCAGCTCTTTTAAAAGAGTTTTTCAAAAAAAAACGAATAAAGAATAATGAGTAATTAGGTTTTAAAGACTTTTTTGTAATTTTCTATCTCATTGGCAATAGCCTTAATGGCTTCTTTTCTTCCCTTAATTTTATTAACCTCAGTTTCCACATTCTCTAACTCTTTGTAAACAGAGAAGAAGTGGGTCATTTCTAAAGATATGTGGGTGGGTAGTTCTGATACATCCTTATAACTATTGTAGCTAGGGTCTGAAAAGGGTATAGCTATAATCTTATTATCCAATCTATTGTCATCTATCATGGTAAACATACCAATAGGATAACATCTAACCAAGGTCATAGGAGTAATGGCCTCAGAGCAAAGGATTAACACATCTAAAGGATCCTTGTCATCTCCAAAGGTTCTAGGAATAAAGCCATAATTAGCAGGGTAGTGGGTAGAGGTAAAGAGTATACGGTCTAATACCAACATACCTGTTTCTTTATCTAATTCATATTTTGTCTTTGAGCCTTTTTGAATTTCCACCACTGCAAAAAAATCTTCTGGTGTAATTCTATTAGCATCAATGTCATGCCAAATATTCATAAGAACCTCCTTTTTTTACTCCTATACATTATATTACATAAGCCGAAAATTTGAAAATTTAAGCACTTAAGTAAGGATTTCATATGTTAGCTACCTTTATACATTGACCTCATATCTTTTCCTGATGGGTCTTGGAAAATTGAAAGTGAGAAAAAAGAAGCTGCAGCATAAAGATGATCAAAAATATCTGATTGAATACCTTCATATTCAGTCCAGATAATTGTATCAGTAAAGGCATAAACCTCTAAAGGAATACCATGGGTGGTAGGATTAAGTTGTCTTACCATTAAGGTCATTTTTTCATTGATTCCTGGATGCTCTTTTAAATATTCATATACATAGGCCCTAAAGGTTCCTATATTGGTCATTCTTCTTCCATTTAAAATAACTGATGTATCAAAGTTAAATTCTTTATTGTATTTATCTATATCATCTTGTTTTCTAAGGATATATTCTTTTAGAAGTTCCACTTTTTTAAACTTATCAATCATTTCTTGGTCACAGATTTGAACAGAGTTTACATCTAGATATATGGCCCTTTTAATTCTTCTTCCTCCAAAGTTTTGCATCCCTCTCCAATTTATGAAAGATTCTGAAACCAAGGCATAGGCTGGAATTGTAACAATGGTTTTATCCCAGTTTTGTACTTTGACTGTGGTTAAGGTCATGTCTATAACATCGCCATCAGCATTGTTTTTAGGCATCTCTATCCAGTCACCAATTCTTATCATATCGTTAGCAGTTAGTTGAATTCCTGCTACAAAGCCTAAAATGGCATCTTTAAAAATTAAGGTAAGCACAGCTGTCATTGCACCAAAACCACCTAAGAGCACCAAGGGGCTTTCTCCAAGTAAGATTGCAATCATTATTGGGATACCTAGTATGAGTATGGTTAAACGGAGAACCTGGAATAGGCCACTTATGGGCTTTATTTTAGATATGGGATATGTCTTATATATTTTATCAATGGATGTAATAAGAGCGTCTAGAATAAGTAATAGCACTAGGAGTAAAAGAAAATTTACTATCCTTTTATAGTTTAGGGCTGAGCTGGGAAAAGAATTTTTAAAAAAGTTTACAACTATGGGAATAGCTAAATTGGATAGCCTATGAAAAAGTTTACTTTCAAGCATAAGGTCATCCCATTTACTTTTAGTTTTTTGGGACACAATTTGAACTACTTTAACCAATATAATCTTAATGATAAAGCGTGCAATCAAACTAACTATTAGAACAATTAAAACAAGTATTACATAAGTGAATATTTCAGAATAAAGCTCATTTAGATTATTTGATAGAAGGGTATTGAAAAAATCATACATGATATCTCTTTTAGGTCCTTTCATTAACTTTTTAAAGTAATATAATTATTGTAACATGATATCTTTGTAATATAAAAGATATCTAACAATAAATTGTTAGCAAGAAGGGAAAATTCTTGTCTTTACAAGTGCCATGCAACTTGTTAAATAGTTTTTAATATAGGTGGAGAGAGAAAATGAAAAAAATAGATATTCACGTACATGTAATATACCCAAGAGATGAGATGGAGAAAAAAAGAGAGATCCCAAGACCAGGTTCTCAATATACCTTTGCAGACCCTGAAGAACTAATAGCTCTTTATGATAGGTTAGGAATAGAAAAGGGGATTTTACTGCCCTTAGTATCTCCAGAAGGAATGCATAGAACCATTAGTAATGAAGAAACCTATGCAATTGTAGAAAAATACCCAGATAGATTTGATTGGTTCTGCTCTTTAGACCCCAGATGGGATACAAACAAAGAAGATACTGATTTAGGTTACTTTATTGAACACTATAAATCTCTTGGAGCTAAAGGAATAGGAGAGGTTACTAGTAATTTGGAGTTTGATGATCCTAAGGTTCAAAACCTTTTATACTATGCCCAAAAGCATAATATGCCCTTTTTATTCCATATTGCAGCTAAAAATGACCCCTATGGCCTAAAAGATGACTTAGGTTTACCAAGGCTAGAAAGGATGCTAAAGACCTTTTCGAAGTTAACCTTTATAGGTCACTCTGCAAGCTTCTGGTCAGAGATAAGTAAAGATGTTAAAGAGGAAAACAGGGGAACTTATGTAGGAGGACCTGTTGTTGCGGGAGGTAGGATTCCATACTTTATGGAAAATTATCCCAATCTTCTATTGGATATATCTGCCAATAGTGGTTTTAATGCCATTAGTAGAGATCCTGACTTTGGATATGCCTTTTTAGAAAGATATCAAGATAGAATACTCTATGGTACCGACATCTGTGCCCCAATAGAATACAACTTTTATGGCATGGAAGACTTCTTGCAAGCAGGTATAAAGAAAAAGAGCCTGTCATTACAGGCATATTACAAGATAATAAGGGTTAATGCGGAAAAACTATTAGGCTATGATAAGGACTAAAGAAGGGTTTCTTCTTCTAGGGCTTCTTTATCTAGAATATATATGGTTTTATGACCTTGAAGTTTTATAAGGCCTTGGCTTTGAAAGGCTGTAAGCTTTCTACTTAAGGTTTCTTGACTCATTGCTAAAGAAGAAGCAAAATCTCCCTTAGTCATGTTTAATACAATTTTACCTTTATCATCAGCTTGATTTAAAAGAGCTCTAGCTAGTCTTTGTTCTACATCTGTAAGACTTATTTCTTCTATTAGATTTTCAGCTTTTTCTAGTCTTTTACTAAGCTCACTCATTACCTTAAAGGCTATAGAAGAGTATTTACCCATTAGCTCTTTTAGTTTTTCTCCATCTACGATGCACATGGTGCATTTTTCTAATACTTGAGCATTATCAGTGTGAGAGCTTGATGCAAAGAGAGAAAGCTCACCTAAAAAATCCCCAGGTCCCGCTATCCTAATAACTTGTTCCTTTCCATTGGGATTTATCCTAAAGACCTTGACGCTACCTTTGTGTATAACAAACATCTTTCCACCTTGATCTCCAGCCATATACACAAACTCATTTTTATCCATTATTTTTGCAGAGGTTATTAAAGCTACCTCTAAAGACTCTTCACAGGTTAAGTTAGAGAAGATGGGTACATTTACTATACAGTCAGCATGTTCATGGTTATGGTTACAAGTCATTGTTTACATATAATCCAATTGGCTTAGAAAGTAATTGGATTTTCCTTTCCACCAAATTTTTTGGTTAATCAAACCTCTCCTTTATTATAATCTAAGATGGCCTAAAGACAAGAAAAAAGCCTTTTAGGCTTTTTTCATACATTATTTTTTATATTCAATTTCTATTTATCTATTCTAATCTAAGATTATACTTTCTTTCTTCTTTCCTTGTAGCCTAAGAGCCTTACTGCGTTAACAACAACCAGAAAAACTGATAGTTCATGTATAAGCATACCAAGAGATAGGTTGACCTTTTTAAAGAGAACACCTGCTAGTAGAAAGGCTGAAACAGCAAGGGCAAAGTAAATGTTTTGTTTCATATTAAAGACTGTAGCTCTACTTAATCCTATAGCATAAGAAAGAGAATCAATGTTTTCTGACATCAAGACTACATCTGCTGTTTCCATAGCAACATCAGCTCCTAAATGACCTATGGCAATGCCAAGATCTGCTGAAGCTAAGGCTGGAGCATCATTGACACCATCACCAACCATGGCTGTTCTTCCATACTTAGTTGATAGCTCATTTAAGGCATTTACCTTATCTTCTGGTAGAAGCTCAAAATAGTAATCATCCATGCCGGTTTGTCTTGCAATTTCTTTAGCTGCTAATCCATTGTCACCAGTAAGCATAACAGTCTTTTTAATTCCTTTTTTCTTTAAATCAGAAACTAAGGATAAGGACTCTTGTCTAACAGCATCAGCTATGGAGATTATTCCAATAACCTCACTTTTATCTGCCAGGATAACTAGGGTTTGGCCTTTGCTTTCTTCATCTTGAATATATTGCTCTAAGTCTTGGTAGTTAATACCTTTTTCATTTAAAAGCTTTCTATTACCTATTAAGTAATCCTTATCTTCATAAGTAAAGCTAATACCTTGACCAGTTATTATTGTAGATTCTTCAGCTCTATTTATAGTATTTGAATTACCTTCATTACCTTCTTTCGCCCTATTAATAATTGCCTTAGCTAAAGGATGTTCTGAGTAGGCCTCTCCAGCTGCCGCTATTTCTAATACCTTTTCTTCACTTAATTGAAAACTTTTTACTCTTGTTACTCTAGGTTGTCCTGTAGTAAGGGTACCAGTCTTATCAAAAGCTATTACCTTTACGGTACCTAACTTTTCCATAATATCTCCACCTTTTACCAAGACACCTTTTTTAGCACCATTTCCAATTCCTGCAACTATAGATACAGGGGCTGATATTACTAAAGCACCTGGACAAGATATTACTAGAAGGGTTAGGGCCAGTCGGATGTCTTTTGTGATGAAATAGAAGATTATGGACATAAGAATTATGGCAGGTGTGTAGTATTTGGAGAATCTTTCTAGGAACTTTTGGGTCTTAGCCTTTTTATCTGCCGCATCTTCTACCATGTGTAGGATTCTTGCAAAGGTTGTATCTTCTCCAACTTTTTCTGCCTCTACTATTAAATAGCCTGACTCAATGATGGTACCAGAAAAGACTGAATCATTTAATTCTTTAAAGATAGGCATGGATTCACCAGTTATGGCAGATTGATTGATATAGGCAGAGCCTTCAATAACCTTACCATCTACAGGGATCTTTTCTCCTGGCCTTATAACCACTAAATCATGCATCACTACTTCATCAGGAGACACTATAACTTCTTCATCACCTCTTTTTATTCTAGCAGTATCAGGAGATAGGTCTAACAAAGACCTAATAGAGGACCTGGTTTTTTCTATGGTTCTAGATTCTAAATAGTCTCCTAGCATAAAAAGAAAGGTTACTGCAGCAGCTTCCCAATATTCTTGTATTATGATAGCTCCTATTACAGCTATGGATACAAGAGCATCTATACCCACTACTAAGTAGCGGGCAGATACTATAGCTCTTTTTAATATGGGAAGCCCTGCTATTAAAGCTGTTAAAAGCATAAGGGCTATGGTTACATAGTGATAGCCAATTAACTTGTTTAGCACAAAAGAAGCTGTGACTAGTATAGAAGAGCTAATCAATATTTGTTTTTTTGTCATTTTAAAGTTAAGCAGCTTTTTCATATATTTATCTCTCACTTAATACTTGATAGCCTAAGGTTGCAATTTTAGCTTTTAATTCATCTGATGTTACTACCTCTTCATCAAAGTCTAGTTTTACTCTAGATGTGTTGTATAGTACTTCTGCTTCGTTAACGCCCTTTGTCTTTTTTAATAGGGCACCTATTTTTGCTGAGCAAGAGGGACAAGCCAGTGTTTCTAATTGATATGTTCTTTTAGCCATAATAGACCTCCAAAATTTTTTCTTGTCTTAATAATAATAAAGTAGAAAGGAAATTTCTTTGACCTAGGTCAAAATTTCTCAATCTACTTTGCTTTTTCTTCTTATTCTATTTATTTTCTTTCTATTCTTCCTTAGCACTGCTACTAGATGCTTTATCAAGATAATCCTTTGTGTAAAAGCTAACCATATAGTTTTCAATGTTATAAAGGTCAAAGTAATAGAAGTCATCTATGCTTTTATACATTCTTAAAAAGGCCTTTGTTTTAAAGTCTTTTCCTCTAAAGTATACTTCCATATCTTTTAATCTCCATCTAGCACAAAGGGTCCTATTGGGTAGTACTAATTTGCAGCTGCCAAATTTATTAAAGGTAAATACTAGGTTATCTCCAAAGATATCTCTAGCTAAAGAATTGCGGCCTGGCATATCAATAGTAGTGCCAATCCATTTGTTTTGTATTAGCTTCTTTTTTATGCTTTTTCTTGTAATTGTCATCGCAATAGCTCCACTTCTTGTAAAACAAGACCATATCTACTACCTGGGGGATTTACTTTAATTTCCACATCATTCCAACCTGTAGCAAAATTACCAGAGTAACAAATCCACATGGTGTGACCATCTTTAGATATGAACTTAGAGGGGAAGTTGACAAAATATGCTTGTTCTCCAAAGTCCTTCATGTAGGTTATGAGTTTCCAGGGTCCTGTTAAAGTATCTGCTTCTAAAAGGTAGGTATTCATTTTAGAGCAGGTGTTTACTCCATCGGTGATGGCCATAATATATTTTTTAAGTCCAGGATTATATGTAGCTGTAACACAGCCCATATTGTCCTGCCATTCTAAAAGGGGCTCAATTTTATTAAAATCTTTAGTCCACAAGGGCTTATTATTCTTATCATAGCCTGCAAAAAACTCATAGGCTGATGGGTCATTCATATTTTGGGGGCTTGGTTCCACTCTAATGAGATAGGTCTGGTCTGCTGTTATCCAGCTTAAGTGGGCAAAGTTTTTTGGTGGATAAAACTTAAGGTCTGAGCCTTGAGCCAAAAGGTAGGCCTTTCCATCAGGAGAATGTTCCATGTTTTTCCCAAAGTCCACAAAATGTGGGGCTCCAATTTTCACTGGATGACCTAACATACCATTTTCTCCAAAGAGAGGTTCAATGGGGCTATGGGGACAATCCTTCCAAGATTTACCATAGTCATCTGATATTCTAAAGCCTACAAAGGGGCCTAAATGGGGCCAGTTGTAGGTGGTCTTTCCATATCTAGTGGTACCATAGGGAGAAAGGCAATAGGTGCCATAATACCAATAGCCATTGTAGACCAAAGAGCCACAAGGATATCTTCCTCCATAGGGCATAGCCTCAGCATGCTCTACACCCAAGGATTTAATCTCTAGATTTACTGGGTCATCTCCTATCATTACTCCATTTCCAGTGGCTGATTTTTTCATTATCCAGCCGGTTCTAGGGTCAGGTAGTCCATTATGGGTAAAGCAAGCAGAATAGGAATATATGCCATCTGTAACTCCATCAGTATAGGGAGAATAGAGTTTGTCGTCTGATGCCCATGAAGGATACCAGGTGTCCGCTATGGCATAGTCACTACTAATACCTGTAAACTTTATACCTTTTAAGCTTTCTGAATTTTCAAAGGGAATATCCTTAGGGGGATTAGAGGGCCATACAAAGGGTTTAAATTGAATCATATGCACAAATACCTCATATTTTCTATCTTTTTTTAAGTTAGTTTTAATATAGCATAGATTTGCTAGATACAAAATATTTTCTGGAATTCAAGAAGTAGAAATGATATTATATTAATATACTTAAAAATTTGAAAGGGGAAGAAAATGAAAGGTGATCCAAAACTTTTAGAAGTTTTAAACGCTTTATTGGCTGATGAATTAGCTGCAATTAACCAATATATTGTACATGCTGAAATGTGTTCTGACTGGGGTTATGAGAAGCTTCATGAACATTTCGAAAAAAGAGCAATTGATGAAATGTTACATGCTGAAAAGCTAATTGAAAGAATCCTGTTCTTAGAAGGTATGCCTGTTGTGACCCAGCTTAGCAACATTAAGATTGGTGATATGGTTCCTAAACAATTGGAATATGACAGGGTTGCTGAGGTAGCCGCAATTAAAGCCTACAATGAAGCCATTGATTTGGCAGGTAAGATGAAAGATTATGCTACAAGAGACGTTTTGGATAAGATACTCCAAGATGAAGACAGACATATGGATGAAATAGAGGAGTTATTAGACCAGATAGATCATATGACTCTACCCATATTCTTAACAACAAAAGTATAGTAAGACATTTTAGGAGCCGGTTTGCCGGCTCTTATCTTTTAGGACTTTGCTTTATGGAAATTAAAAGGGCTGAAAACATCTTTTATATTGGTAATTCTGAAAAAGACAATTTAGCTAGATTGGTTTATCATCATGTTAGTAAAAATATTGTATCAGCAGATGAGACCTATGTTTCTGAATCTTTACGAGGACAAGGTATAGCAAGAAGGTTACTGGATGCATTTGTGGAGTTTGTAAGAAAAGAGGAGTATTTGGTCATACCTCATTGTTCTTATGTAGAAAGTGTTCTTTCAAACAATGATGAATACAAGGATATAGTTTTAACAGAAAATTAATTGTCTTATCTTTTTCTTTTAAGGTTGAATAGAAAATTGGCATAAGGTATACTTTTTGACATGCGGAGGCTTATATGAGAAAAGGAATTACAGTAGCAGGAAATATGATTGTGGATAATCTTTATCCCATACAAGGATTACCAGGAGCTGGTGAGCTTACAACCATTTTAGATGGAATATCCATGGCAACTGGAGGGGCTTTGTGTAACTGTATAGTTGATTTAGCTAGATTGGATAAGACATTACCCCTAATAGCCCTTGGAAGGGTGGGAAAAGATTCCCAAGGAGAAGAGATTTTATCTTCTTTAGGCCAATATGAGAATATTGACTTAAGTCAAATCAAAAAAGAAGGAATAACTTCTTTTACTGCAGTAATGCATGATGTGACCACTACCCAAAGGACTTTTTTTCATTACAGGGGGGCTAATGCTGCCTTTTCTATTGATGATATAGATTTTTCCTTAATTAATTCAAAAATCTTTCATATTGGATATATCCTTCTTCTTGATGCTCTTGACCAAGAAGATGATGAGTTTGGCACCAAGATGGCTAGGCTTTTACATGATGCCCAAAAAAGCGGTCTTTTAACCTCCTTTGATGTAGTGTCAGAAACCTCTGATAGGTTTACAAAGTTTGTACCTCCTGCAATGCGGTATGCAGATTATTGCATCATAAATGAGATTGAGGCAGAAAACTCCACAAGTATTAAGTTAAGAGATGATTCAGGCTTACTCTTACTTGATAATATTCCTAAGGCTTTAAAAAAGATGAAAGAAATGGGAGTTTCCAGATGGGCCGTAATTCACAGCAGAGAAGGAGGCTATGGCTTAGATGAGAATAATCAATATTTTGAAATAGCTTCTTTAGAATTGCCTGAGGGTTTCATAAAAGGAACAGTAGGAGCAGGAGATGCCTTTTGTTCTGGAGTTCTTTATGCAGCACATGAAGACAAGACTTTAAAAGAAGCCTTAGAATATGGAACAGCTACAGCTGCAGCCTCTTTATCCATGGCTGGTGCCAGTGAAGGTGTATTACCAATAGACCAGGTAATGGAGCTTTATGAAAGGTATAGATAAAAGGATTTATGAAGTTAGGTAATAGGGTTAAAAACTCTTATAATATAGATGTTATTAAAGATGAAATTAGATATTCTGCAAGGGCTGGCTTTGATGTCCTAGATTTTTCTTTTAACAAGGGACAACATTTAAACTTACCCCATGATGAATTGCTTTTCTTTTTTAAAGAGCTAAAAGACTATGCCAATAAAGAAGAAGTCTATTTTGAACAGACCCACAATACCTACTATTCTTATGAGGACCATTTGAATAGGTATGATGAGATTATTGAAGAGCAGAAAAATGCTCTTTTTGCATCTTGGGCTCTTGGTTGTAAGTATGTGGTAATGCATCCTTTAAAACCCCTATTTCGATACTATGAAGAAGAAAAAGAAAAGACTTTTAAATTAAATGAGGAATACTTCCGCCACTTCATTCCACTTTTAGAAGAACTAGACCTATACATATGTATAGAAAACATTTACCTTTATGATAAGGGGGACTTTGCTCCTACCACTTGTTCAAGTGCTGAAGAGTTAAAATTATACATTGATGAATTAGGTCCTAGGTTTTATGCCTGTATGGATACAGGTCATGTTCATCTAGTTAATAGGCCAGGTTATGAAAATATATCTTTTTCAAACTTTGCCAAGGTTTTAGGAAAAGATATTTTGACCTTGCATGTCCATGATTGTGATAAGAAAAAAGATTTACATTATCCTCCCTACATGGGAAATATTGATTGGGAAGAATTTATACAAAGTTTAAAAGATATGAAATATGAAGGAGCCCTTACTTTAGAGTGTGGCCCCTTTGTAAGTATGTTTAAAGATGATAAAAAACAAGAAGCTTATGATATGCTATACCTATCAGCTAAAAGGCTAAGAGAAAGGATTTGATAAGATGAAAATAGGTACACAAACAGCCATTTTAGACAAGGCATTTGGGCCGAACAAGGCTTTAGATATAATTAAAAAGGTTGGATTTGAAAGTGTTGACTATTCTTTAATGAGAGAAGAACTGGTTGATATGAGCTATGGGGATTTGAAAAAGCACTTTAGCACTATAAAAAATCATGCTGATCAATTGGATTTACCTATTGTTCAAACCCATACCCCTTTTTATAACTACAATACCATGCTAGCTAGATATGATGAGATAATTGAAATACAAAAAAAAGCTCTTATGGCTACAGCCTATTTAGGGGCTAAATATGCAATTGTACATCCCTTAATGCCACCAGAAAGAATATATGACCAAGACTATGATAGGACTAAAGAATTGAATATGAAATATTATTCTGCTCTTATCCCTAGCTTAAAAGAGCATGACATATTCATAGCAGTAGAAAACATGTTTGCAGTAGACCCCTATATAAGAGAGATTTGCCCTACAACCTGTACTACAGCTGAAGAAATGGTGGACTATATTGACAGCTTAGGTGAGCGCTTTGTGGCTTGTTTGGATGTGGGTCATGCCAATTTAATTCATCAAGAGGGTTATGAGCATGTAAACCAAGAGCATATGATAAAGACCCTAGGTCATAGACTACAAACCCTCCACCTTCATGACAATGACGGTAAAAGTGACCAACACTTCCCACCCTACATGGGAACTATTGATTGGGATCTGGTTATGAGGTCATTAAAGGAGATAAACTATCCAGGTGTTTTAATGTTAGAGTGTGACATTTTAATTAAACAGATGTATCCTGAGTTTATGGAAATGGGAAAAGAAGTATATTATGCTGCTGTTAAAAGACTGGCAGATATTAGTAAGAAATATTAAATATAAAGGAATTAAAGGGTAGTTATATGGCTAACATATTAAGAAGTAAGGAAAAATATTCATCTAGAGAAAGAATACTAAAAACCTTTGCCTTTGAAAAGGTAGACAGAGTGGCACTAGGCTATGATACCAATCATGTAGCTCACAAGAATTTGACTAATGCATTAGGCCTAGATTCTAATGACAGAATTGCTTTTTCAAAGCATGTAGGGATAGACAGTATAGGGGTAAGAATAAACTATATTGGTCCTAAGATATATGAAGAAATACCTGGTAGAAACAGAAGTGGTGAACACGGAGCAATAACTAAGTATGTGGAAAATCCCTATGGAGGCTATTGGGACTACTGCGACTTTCCTTTGTTAGATGCTGATGATGAAATGATTTACAATTATCCATATCCTGATGCGGATGATTATGATTATGAAGCTAGTAAAGAATATATTAAGCAGATGGTAGACCAGGGTTTTGCAATTTATTTAGGTAACTCTGGAGTTGGAGATATTCTTAATACAGCAGGTATGATTATGGGAGTGGAACAAGCCCTAGTTAATATTTGCACAGGTCATGAGGCCACCTTGCATAATGTGGATAAACGTTTAAATATGCAATTAAAAAGAACTCAAAGAGTTTTAGAAGAAAATGTAGATGATATAGACTATTTGTGGATAGGAGAGGATTTAGGCACTCAGCATACTCCTTTGATTTCTATGGATATGTATAGGGAATTTTTAAAGCCTAGACATCAGAAGTTTATTGATTTAGCCAAAGCATATAACAAGCCAATCATAATCCACACCTGTGGTTCTTCTTCTTGGGTTTATGAGGAATTTATGGAAATGGGAATGAGTGGAGTGGATACCTTACAACCTGAGGCTACAAATATGAGTCCAGAATATTTAGTAGAAAAGTTTGGAGGCAAATTGGTCTTTAGAGGGTCAATCTCTACAGCGGGAGCTTTAGCCTATGGAAGTGTAAAAGAAACTGAAGAAGTAGTGGAAAAAACCTTAGATATAATGAGTAAACACGGTGGATATATTCTAGCTCCAACCCATGCAATACAAGATAATACTCCAGCAGAAAACACCATAGCCATGTACAACAAGGCCCATAGTTATAGAGGAGGTAAATTTGGTCTATAAAAATGATTTAGTTTTAAGTGAACAAGCCCTAAATATCCTTTTAAAAGCACAAAAGGATGAATTAACTGGAGCCTTGGTCTATTCTTTTATGGCAAAAAGAGCTAAAGATGAAGCTGATAAGAAGGTTTTAGAAAGAATTGCCAAAGAAGAAGTAAGTCATGAAAAGATTTGGAAGGATTATACAAATAAGGATATTAAGCCCAATAGGCTCAAGGTCTTTTTTATGAAAGCAACCACAATTATCTTTGGCTATACCTTTACCTTAAGGCTTTTGCAAAAAGATGAAGAATTTGCTCAAAAAGATTATGAGATTCTAAAACAAGAGGTTCCAGAAGCTATAAAGATACAAAAAGAGGAAGAAAAGCATGAACATGAGCTAATAGACATGCTAGATGAAGAAAGGCTTATGTATGTAGGGGCCATGGTCCTAGGCCTTAATGATGCCTTGGTAGAGTTAACAGGGGCTATTGCTGGTTTGTCCTTTGCTTTAGCTAATACTAAAATAGTTGCCTTGTCTGGAATAATTACTGGTATATCAGCTACCTTATCCATGGCAGCCTCCAACTATCTAGCAGAAAAAGCAGAGGGAAATCCCAAGGCTTTTAAGTCTAGTATAGTAACAGGAGTTGCTTACTTAGTTACAGTTGCCCTAATGGTTTTACCCTATTTACTCTTTAGAGAAGACGCCTATATCCCTGCCTTTTTTACTATGATAGCCATAGTTATATTAATCATCCTAGTCTTTAACTATTATATTTCTGTGGCAAAAAATCAGCCATTTTGGAAAAATTTCACAAGAATGGCTGTAATTAGTATTTCTGTAGCAGGCATAGCCTACTTAATCGGTATTGCTGCTAAGGCCCTTTTAGGCATTGATGTCCTCTAGGTTAGGTAAAGACCAGGTGGCGCCAAAGATTTCACAAAGTGAGTCTGGGGTCTCATGGTCATAGTAGGCTGTAAAGATGCTTCCATCATCTAATTCAATGGATGAGGGATAACCTAGATCAAAAGAGAAACTTTCATCTTTAATAATGAACTCATCGGACCAGGTATTACACTGGTCTTTTGATATTTTAGCCCTTAGGCCCCAAGGTTTTTGTCTATAGCCGTAAACTAATACAACTAGACCACTGCTATGCTTGAAGGCGTGGGCAGGGGCTCCGTGTTCATTAATTCTTTCAGGTATGGACCAGGTTTTCCCCTTATCAAAAGATTGGCTCATGTAGGTAGCATAAATCCCATTTTGCATTCTAATAAAGGCAACTAATTTATCATCTAACTCCATTACATGGGGCTCACAGTGTAAAATATCCTTACCATCAGGGCCCTCAACATAGGGAACATGGGATAAATATTCCCAGGTTAAGCCATCAAGGCTCTTAAAGACTAGAAGCTCCTTTTCAAAGGTTAGGCTTTTGTCATATTTTGTGGGATCTTTATCTGCCATCTTGTAGTTTCCCATGTAAATCAAACTTCCATCTTCTAAGGCTAAAGGACCAGAGGGGCTGGTTACAGGGGCAAACATAATATCAGACCAGGTTAAGCCCTTATCTTCAGAGATTATGTATGTTGAACCATAATATTTCTCTTCCATTTCTTTAGTTATGTGATTGTTGGAAAAATAGGCGTCTCTCATAGCCAATTTAAAGCCTGATTGGGGATAGGCTTTTTGGTCCTCAATAAAATGGTTAAAGGAGGTAACAATAAGTTTGTCTTTTTGGAATATGTTAATGCTGGCATCTCTATCATCTAAGGGTGTATCTATGATGATTTGAGGTCTAGTCCAGGTTTTTCCCATATCAAAACTTTTTGAGAGTAAAACCTTACCAAAGGGACACACATGGCCCAACCTTAATCCTGAACAAACAGCTAAGAGTTCATTGTCAAAACCTCTTGTTACATATCCCCAGCCATGATAACCAAAAATTGTATCTCTGCTAGGAAAAATCTTAACATCACTTCTATTAACTTTTATCATAACGACTCCTTGGAATTCTTTTTTTTCATTATATCACTTTATAGCCCAAAGATTATATTCTTAATATCCAAAATCGAAGAATAAATTAAAATATAATATAAAAAATAGTTTTAGGTTAATTGAAGCTTTTAATTCTACTTAGACCTTTAGAAAAAATGCTCATAGGTGTATAATTTCCATATTACTAGTAAGAAAGACAGGAATGGACAAAATGAAATTAACAAACTTTATACAAAAAGGTAAGTTTTACAAAGCAAACCTTCATGCTCACTCTACTAATAGTGATGGGAAATTAAGCCAAGAAGAAGCAGTTTCACTTTACAAGGACAATGGATATAACTTCTTAGCTCTATCAGAACACAATAGGATTACACAAACAGACAAGTATGATACAAAGGATTTTAAGTTGGTTCCAGCTGTAGAGCTTCATTCATACATAAATAATCCTCTAACCATCCACCATTTTGTAGGCCTTACTACTATGGATAACAAGAAGGTCCATGATGGTATGAGACTAGAAGATATTCCTTTTACAAACAATAGAGAGTCTGTTTTGGCTTTGGAAAAAAGACTGACAGACCTAGATTTTTTAACCTTCTATTGCCATCCCACCTGGTCTAGGGTTGAATTAAATCAATTTGACTTCATATCTAGTAATATGATGGAGATATATAATTGGGGAACAATTTTTTCCCAAGCCCACAACAAGGACGTCACCTACTGGGAAGACTGGAACAGATTGGGTAAGCCCATATGGGGCCTAGCTAACGATGATGGCCACAGAATAGAACAACACTTAGGTGGTTGGAATATGATTAAGTGTGAAGAGTTCACAATAGAATCTATGCTAGAGAGTCTTAAAGCTGGTAGTTTTTATGCCACAACTGGACCTGAAATTCACGACTTCTACGTGGAAGATGATATAGTCCATGTTAAATGTTCTCCTGCCAGCATGGTATCTATCATTACCATGAGTAAATGGGGAAAATGCTATAGAGACCCAAGTGCTAGTATTACAGAGATAGAGCATGAAATATCATCAAGTGCCTATTTAATTAGGATAGAGGTTCATGATAGAGAAGGCAATATTGCCTGGTCTAACCCAATTATTAGGCCTGAGAACTTGAAGTATAGATAAAAAGGAAAAGCAAGAAAAAGCTAAGAGTTAAGTTAAAGTAAAGGAGATCTTGTGGATATTTTAAAAAGTAAGGATACATATTTAGCAATTAACCATTTGTCAAAAAAAGCCATTAGAATAAGGGCTGGTAAAAATTCAGATTTTAAGGAAAGAAATCCTTCTGTAAGGTATGCAATCTATGATATGTCTGAAATAGGGGAAAAAGAGAGAAGCATAAAGGTTGATTTACAAGAAGATTCTCTTTTAATAAATGATTTAATAAGTAGGATAAGGGTAGGAAACAAGGGTTTTGAGTTTTCTGTAGAGTCAAAGGAAGATGAACGCTTTTATGGGCTAGGAGATGCAGACAGGTCCACCTTGGAAAAAAGGGGAACAGAGCATATGATTTGGGTTCAGAATGTAAAATGCTATATTCCTTTTCCCATGCTTTTATCCTCTAAGGGCTGGGGTATCTTTTCTACCACCACCTTTAAGCAAAAATTTGATGTATGTAAAAGCCAAAAGGATAGGTTGAGAATCATAAGTCCCAAGGGCTATTGTGATATTGTTATCTTTTTTGGAAAGGACTTTACTGAGCTTTTAGCTGAGTTTAAAAGAATAAGTGGATTTTCTAAAATGTTGCCTAGGTTTGCCTATGGCTTTTCTTTTGTTGCTAACCAGAAAATTGATGCCTTTAATATGATAAATGAGATGTATACCTTTAGAAAAGAAGAAATACCCTGTGATGTATATGGTCTTGAGCCAGAATGGATGGAAAAAAGGTATGATTCATCAGTAAATAAAAAGTTTAATCCCAACAAATTCTATATCCCTTATTGGATGGACACAGACACAGTAAGAAGGCTTACCTTTTTTAAGCCCATAAGAGATATGAATTTTAAACTTAGTCTCTGGCTCTGTTGTGACTATGATCTTTCATACGAAGAAGAAAGAAATGCAAGAATTCCTTTGGAAGAAGACCTAGACCTATTAACCCATGAAGATGATTCTTACCTAGAAGACCGCTTTGAAATTGATGACAATCTTAGTAACCCTAGGTATCTAGATAATCTGACTAAAAAAGATGAGCCTTGGTTTGAGCATTTAAAGAAGTTTGTGGATATGGGAGCTAGGGCCTTTAAATTAGATGGAGCCTGGCAGATAGAAGAACATCCAGATAGAAGGTATGGAAACGGCATGATAGATGATGAAATGCATAATCTTTATCCTTTAATTTATGCAAAGCAAATGTCTGATGGCTTTGAAAACCATACAAACAAAAGGTCTTTAGTATATTCTGCAGGGGGCTTTGCTGGAATACAGCAATATGTAGCCACCTGGGCAGGGGATACAGGGGGAGGCCCAAAACCCTTGGTATCCATGTTGAATCTGGCTATGTCTGGTCATTCTAATACAACCTGTGATATGAGCATTTATGATATAGAAGGGATTCATTTTGGCTTTTTGCAACCTTGGTCTCAGCAAGCCAACTGGGATTATTGGAATCAGCCTTGGCTTTTTGAAAAGAAACTAAAGGATGCCTTCATATACTACTCTCAATTGAGATACTCCCTAATACCATATATCTACAACAGCGCCTATAGGGCCTATTTGAACCTAGCGCCAACTATGAGACCCTTAGTATACGACTACCCTGAGGATGAAAAGACCTTTAATATCTTAAATCAATACATGCTAGGGGAGTTTTTAATGGTAGCTGCCTTTATAGATAAAGAAATCTATTTGCCAAAAGGCACTTGGATAGACTATTTCACTAAAGAAGAATATGAAGGTAAAAGGTACTTAAAATATGAAGTGCCTGAAGGTAGAGGAGGGGCACTCTTTATTAAAAAAGGAGCCATCTTAACCAGATCTTTTGGCATCTTTAGCATTAAGGATGAACCCTTTGATAAATACACCTTGGAGATTTATCCCAGCAAAGAAAAAACAAGCACAAAAATTTATGAAGATGATGGCATATCTTTAGAATACAAGCAAGGTAAATACTCTGTAACAGAAATAGATGCCATAAAAGTTGGAAATAAAATTGATATATCCATTTCTTCTAGAAAAGGTGACTTTGAAGGGAAGAAAGAAAATATTGAATATGAAGTAAGAATAATGAAAATGGACAAAAACGATTATGTCCATATAAATGGAAAAGCCTTTAATTTGGATGAGTTAACCGACCAAGAAGGCATTGTAAAAGTATGTGAAAAGGAGATTTTAAATGACTGAATACAAGGATGTAAAAAGTGCTCTAGCTAGTCTAGAAGCTTTAGAAAAAAAGATGTATGCCTTTGGTCATGCAACAGGTATGCTGTATTTTGACTCTGCAACTGTAGCACCCAAAGATACTATAGAAGGTAGAGGAATTTCCATGAGTGTTTTATCTGAAGAAAGCTACAAGCTTTTAGTTAACCCAGATACCCTAGCACTTATGGACTATTTAACAGAAAACAAGGACTTATTAGATGAAGTATCTTGGAAAAAAGTAGAAAAATTAAGAGAAGGCTATGATAAGACATCTAAAATTCCCATGAATGAGTATGTGGAATTTACTATGCTTACCAACGAAGCAGAGGCAGTATGGAAAGAGGCTAAAAACAAGAGTGACTATCCCATGTTTGAGCCCTACTTAGCAAAGATTGTAGAAACCATAAAGAGATTTGCAGGCTATTTAAATCCAGACCTAGAGCCCTATGATGTTTGGCTCAATGAGTATGAAAAGGGGTTGACCATGGAAATAGCTGACAAGTACTTTGATACTGTAAGAAAAGAACTGGTCCCCTTTATTGTAAAACTGGAAAACAGTGTGGTGGAAATAGATGATTCTTTTAACAAGAAAAGTTATTCAATTTCAAAGCAAAAGAAATTATCAAGACATTTAATGGACCTTCTAACAATGGATCCTAACCACACCAACATTGCAGAATCTGAACATCCCTTTACCATTAACTTTAATAACAAGGATGTTAGAATCACAACCCACTATTACAAGAATAACTTGTTGTCCTCTGTATTTTCTGTAATTCATGAAGGGGGACACGCCCTTTATGAACTAAATTGTAATGATAAGTTTAATTACACCAGTCTTTCAGGGGGAACCTCTATGGGAATTCATGAGTCCCAGTCTAGGTTTTTTGAAAATATTATTGGAAGAAGTGAACCCTTTTCTGTATTCTTACTTACTTACCTAAAGGACCTTTTCCCAGCCCAGCTAAAAGATGTGGATACCAAAGGATTCTACCAGGCTTTAAACAAGGCTGAACCTTCTTTAATTCGTATTGAAGCAGATGAATTGACCTATTCTTTACATATTATGGTTAGGTATGAACTGGAAAAAAGACTTATGGATGGAAGTTTGAGTACAAAGGATTTACCTAGTGAGTGGAACAGATTGTATAAAGAATATTTAGGTGTAGATGTGCCCAATGACAAAATGGGAGTACTACAAGACACCCATTGGAGTGGTGGCTCAATAGGATATTTTCCTTCCTACTCCATAGGTTCAGCATATGCAGCTCAAATGCTCTACCACATGAAAAAAGACTTAGATATGGATACTCTTTTAGCTAAAGGAGAATTAAAAGAGATTGTGGACTGGTTAAAAGAAAGAGTTCATAAGTATGCCTCTTCTAAGACCCCTGCTGAAATTATTCAAATAGCCTGTAATGAGGACTTTAAACCTCACTACTATACAGATTATCTAAAGGAAAAATTTACAAAAGTCTATGAACTAGATTAGCAAAGTAAAAGAGACTGGATAAGTATAAAGGAAGTAGAGTAAACCCTACTTCTTTTTATATTACACCTCATTTATTACCCATAAATTTATATTTGTTTCACATTATTACCCATATTTTATATTAGTTTTTGCTTTATTAAAGCTTAGGGATATAATAAAAATAAGTTAATTTGAAGAATAGGAAAGAAAAAGATTATGAGTAGGAAAAAAGAATATACTTATCATCCAATGCAAATGCATCTGCACTCTAGCTTTCAGCCAGGCGGCAGTATGAGAGGACATCTATACAATGCTAAGTCATTAGGCATTAAGTATATTTGGTTTACTGATCATGACAATAGGATTCATAAAAAGCAATATCCTGGAGATTATTTTGATTTTACCCTTGGAAAACTTGCGATAGAAGATGGTCCCAATCATAGTATAGGGTGGATTAATATAAAAGATGAAGAGTGGGTTAATTCCGAGCCCTTATTTGAGGTTAGTTACAAAGGTTTAACAGTTAGTAATTATGATAGGTTCTATTACGAAGAATGTGGTGGAGACGGAGAGGGGAGTAAGGAAACTCTTACTGCTGGAATAGAGTATTCTTCATCAGCAAGACGACATACTTCATCGTTATTAGCTGACATATCTTTAGAAATAAAGTTTAGAGTTATAGGGAAGCTGCATGGGGATAATAATATTTTGTTTAATGTAAGGTTGTCTCAAAGTCCTCCTTTACATAAACCTAGTCATTTAATATATGCTTTAAGAAAGGGCTATAAAACTAAGGTTCCCAATACTAAGGTTATAGATTTAGATATAGTTCCAGATAAAACTGGCTTATACAGTCTTACCCTTAATTTAACCAAAGACCTAACTGGGTCTGATCTAGGGGGTTTGGATAATGTATTTGATACCCTAGGTATAATTGTTCAATCATCTGATGGTGGAGATTTTTCTTGCTTTTTGGAAAGTTTTAGAATTATTAGAGAACTTGATGGATACCAAGTGCATGAAAGACAAAAAAAGCTGGCAAAAGAGCTGGAAAAAGAGTACGGAGTCTATACCTTTGTTGGCACAGAAATAACTAGGGCAGGCAATCATAAAAATTGCTTATCCACTAAAACCCCTTTAGTGGACTATCCAGCTTACGATTACAAGGTAAGTCAAAGAATTGCTATTGATTTATTAAAAGAGCATAAGGCCCTTTTTTCATATAACCATCCTTTTTTAATATATCAAAAACAAGGTAACCTAATAAATAACTCAGAAAGGTTTATTGGCACATATGCAGCTATTTTATCTGCTTCTAAGGTTTATGGAGCTCAAATTATGGAGGTAGGCTTTCCTGAAGGTAGATACAATGCAAGTTTGCAGTCTCACCTAAGGCTTTGGGATTTACTCTCCTTGTCTGGTACCTTTATAACAGGCAGCGGAGTAAATGATAGCCATAGTAATAATACTAAATGGCTAGATGAGAATAACTTTGCATCTTGGGTTGGGGCAGATAAAAACATATTAGATCCTGTACCAGAAGAAGAATTTGCAAAATCTTTAGCTAGTGGAAAACTCTATATGGGAGATCCAGTTTATCTAAAAGGTAAAGTGGAGTTTGAGACCTTATCAGGCTTACAGATGGGCTCCATTGTTTTGGCTAAAGACTATGATGATATTGTAGAGGTAAGACTCTTTATGGATAAATTAGAAAAGGGCTGGTCTTTGCGCCAAATTCAAGATGGGGAGCTTGTTAGGAAAATTTCCATAAAAAACAGGGTTTTTTCTAAAAACTTCAGCCTACAATCAAATAAAGCCGTAAGTTTTATCCGTTTTGAACTATATAACCATGATAAGCGGTGTATAATGTTAACCAACCCTATTTACCTAGTTCGAGATTTCGAATATCTAGGAGAGATTCCTGAAAACAGGTTGGAACTCTAGGTTAAGAGGTTTAGATTGGAGATAGTTAAAATTTATGAAGAAGTTTTTATATGAAACCCATGTACATACATCAGAAACCAGCCCTTGTGGTAAGGCCACAGCAGAGGACACTGTTTTATTTTATAAAGAAAAAGGCTTTACTGGAATAATTATGACAGACCATTTAAAGTGTGCTGAAAATGAGAGTTTAAGTAAAGAGGAATGGAAAAAGGTTGTAGATGAATTCACCCTAGGCTATAGGTTAGCTTATGAGGTTGGAGAAAAGGTAGGCCTTCAAGTCTTTTTTGCCTGGGAATACACAGTGTTACCCTTTGGTGGCACAGACTTTCTTACTTATGGCTTAGATATGGATTGGCTCTATGAGCATAATGAAATAGCTGGTATGAGCATTGGAGATTATTGTGATTATGTAAGAGAGGCAGGAGCCTTTGTATCCCATGCCCACCCCTATAGAGAAGCCCACTATATTAAAATGATAAGGCTGTTACCAAGAAAGGTTGATGCAGCTGAAGTATATAACGCTAATAGAAAAGACTTTGAAAATGAAAGGGCAGATGATTTTGCCAATGTCTATGATCTGATTAAAACAGCGGGAACGGATAACCATATGGGCTCTAAACAGGTTAAGCTGGGTGGTATGGCTTTTGATGAGAAGTTAAAAGACATTAACCATTTTGTGGAAAAAGTGAGGGCTCAAGAGTTTGAGAACTTTAAGATGGAAGTATAGATTACAATCCTATCAAAGTAGCCACATCAAATATGTCAGTTATGAGATAGAGGGTAAGTACAGATAAAAGGGTAGAGAAGGCGACAATGGAAGAGGCCAATTGTTCGTCTTTTTTATACTTAGTAGCTAAAATACCTGTAACTGCAGCTGAGGGCATGGCATTTAAGATAAATAGTACATAAATAGAAATTCTAGGAATATTTGGAAAGAAAAGAAATAAGAGTACTGATAGGGGAATGAGGATAAGTCTTAAAAAGATAACCTTGTAAATTTCCTTTTCTTTTATTACATCAATAAACTTAACTCTAGATAAAACAACACCAATTAAAATCATGGATAAGGGAGTTGTAAGTCCTCCTACCATATCTAGAACAGATTTAATGGTTGGTGGTATCTTGTAGCCAGTAAACATAAGGCCAAGGCCAATAATAACTGCAAAAAGAGAAGGGTTAATCATCTTTTTAATAGAGTCTGAAAATTTATTAGACCTAGTAAAAAGAGAAATTCCATAAGTCCAAGAAAAAGAATTAAAGACCAATTGGAAAATTGCTCCTAAAAAGAGTCCTTTAGCTCCTAACATATGATTAAGTACTGGTAGACCCATATAGCCAGCATTAGAAAAGACTGTGGCACATCTAGTAGCTGCTTTTTTAAGTAGGAGTTGGGCTAAAGCTATAGAAAAGAAGAAAATGATTATGGCCATTATTACTAACCATAAGGATTCTTTCTTAGTTTCAGCATCAAATTCTAGGTTGGATGAGGCTACAATTAGCATGGGCATAGCCACATTAATAATTAAAAAAGAAAGGGTGCTTTCGCCATGACGGTCTATGACCTTCATCTTGCCTAAAAGCACTCCTATTAACATTACTACAAACAATACAATAACCATAAAAGGTATTATACCTTAAAGATAGATTGTTTTCTATCTCTCATCAAGAGCTTTGTATTCTTGCCTATCAGCTACTGCTATGTAGGCTGGACGTATAATTTTACCGTTGTTAGCTAATTCTTCAAATCTATGAGCAGCCCAACCCATTATTCTTGATAAGGCAAAAATTGGTGTATAGAGTTGTTCTGGAATGTCTAAAACCCTATATAAATAGCCAGAGTAGTAGTCAATATTTATAGCTACATTGCTAACATTTTTATACTTTTTAATAACATCAGGAGCAATGTGCTGTAATCTGTCATAAAGATAGAAAAGTCTACCTTTTTCCTTGTCTGATAAATAGTTTTCCAGTTGTTCTCTCATGATAAGAGCTCTTGGGTCAGAAATGGAGTAAACTGCATGGCCAAGACCATAAATGAGACCAGCCTGGTCAAAGACCTTTTTTTCTAGCATTTTGCAAAGATAGTCTTCAATGTTTTCATCAGTAAGATTTTTAACATTAGCCATTATATCTTCCATCATATGGACAACCTTAAGGTTGGCACCACCGTGTCTAGGTCCCTTTAGAGAACCTAAGGAGGCTGATATACAAGAGTAGGTATCAGTTCCACTGGAGGTTACTACGTGGGTAGTAAAGGTTGAGTTGTTACCACCACCGTGTTCAGCTTGTAGGACCATACATATATCTAAAAGTCTAGCCTGCTCTAAAGTATAGTTGTCTGTTCCTCTAAGTAGATACAAGAAGTTTTCTGCGGTAGAAAACTCAGGCTTAGGTTGTCTAATGTGTAGATTTTCTCCTAAAATGTAGTGACGATAGGCTTGGTAACTATATACAGATAGTAAAGGCATAACCGCAATAAGTTGCAAGGATTGTCTAAATACATTTTTTAATGAAATATCATCTGGATTTTCATCATAAGAGTATAGGGTCAAAATACTTCTTGAAAGAGCATTCATAAGATCTTTAGAAGGGGCCTTCATAATTATGTCTCTAGCAAAGCTTTCAGGAAGAGATCTAAGGTCATTTAAGAGATTAGTAAATTCTTCTAACTCTTTTTTATTTGGTAAGTGTCCACAAAGTAATAGATAGGCACACTCTTCATAACCAAAGCGATCTTCTCTTATCATGCCATCTATAATATGGTGGATGTCCAAACCCCTATAGTACATAACGCCGTCCATAGGTACTCTTTGGCCTTCTTCATTTAGTTTAAAGCCATTCATTTCAGAAATTTCTGTAAGGCCAGTGACAACACCAACTCCTTTATGGTCTCTCAAACCTCTAAATACATTGTGCTTTATAAATAAACTGTTATCTATAACATCATTTTCATATGCTATTTCACTAAGTCTTTGAATTTTCTTATCATTTGCAGCTAAAATATCTTCAAATTTCAAAAATAATACCCCCTATTTTTTTATGAATGAAAGTTATCTTACCATAAATCCCAGTCTTTATGAATAAATAATATAACATTTGCATTATAATAAGGTAAAACAAGGAAAAATGCAAGAATAAATACATAAATCTTTATATCTACTTTTAATACATTTTTACCCCACAGACAATTGACTTCTTCCTATCTGTTGGGTATACTTTTTCCATGGATAACTTGAATGATTTGATAAGAAAATATAAGAATGACTTATTAAAAAAGAAGGCCAATTACAAGAAAAAGGTTTCAGATCTACCCAAGGGTACCTTGACTGTTAAAAGGAATAAAAATACAGGAACTGAGTACTTTTATCTCAAGTACAGAGAGGGTAAAAAGATAGTTTCAAAGTATTTGGGTAAAATTTCTGATTCTGTTCATGAAATACAAAAGCAGATTGTTTTAAGGAAAAAACTAGAAAAGTCCTTAAAAGAAATGGAAAAAGAATTGAAACTTATCAAAAAAATTGAGTCCTTGTAGTTATATCTTTTAGAATAGAGATTCTATCGGGGGATTGTCTCTATTCATAAAATAAATTGAAAATAGGGGGATTAATTAGTGGTTAAAAGAAAAAAGGGCAGCTATCGGGATAGATTAGATGCCAGACGTGTTACTAATGCTGAATTAGATGGGGTACACAGCATATTTCCATTCATTGCGCCTAAAAGAACAGAGGCAGAAGTTTTTTTAAAGCAAGAAATGGATGTAAGTAAACTGGTGGAATATGTAAAAGAGCATAAGAAAAAGAATCCAGACAGTAAAATGACATATTTTCATGCTTTTATAGCTGCTTTAGCTAAAACAGCCTACCAAAGACCCTTGTTAAACAGGTATGTTATGGCAAAAAGATACTATGAAAGAAATGATATTACCTTATCTTTTGTAGCAAAAAGGCATTTTTCTGACCATGCAGATGAGGTGCTAATTTCTTTAAAGGTGGATAAGGACCAAAACCTAGAGGATATCTCCAAATTTATTGCTCATGGGGTGGACAAGATAAGAAAAGAAGGTACCAACACCATAGACAGTACCTTAAAGACTCTGCAAAAGTTACCTCGTTTTGTAAATAGTATTTTTGTAGGTTTTTTAAGACTTTTGATTTATCTAGACTTGTATCCTGCAGCCCTCCAGAAGGGAGACATCAACTTTGCCTCTGTTTTAGTATCCAATTTAGGCAGTATAAAATGTGATGCTCCTTATCATCATTTAAACAATTTTGGGACCAATTCCTTGGTTGTTTGTATTGGAGAGATCCATAAAAAAGAGATTATTAAGGAAAATAATGAAAAAACCATTATAGATGTGGTAAACTTCGGTATGACAATAGATGAAAGAATTGCTGATGGCTTCTACTTTGCCAAAAGCATTAGACTCTTACAATATATAATGTCTAACCCTGAGCTTTTAGAAAGGCCCTTAGGTGAAAGTTTTGAATACAATGAATAATTATCCATGGATTAAAGAGTACGAAAAAATAGGATTACCATTTTATTTAGATTATCCGGATATTTCTATGTATGAAATGGTAGAACAAGCTGCAAAAAAAACTCCCAACCTTTTAGCATATGAGTTTTTAGGAACAAAAGTAACTTTTGAAAAATTTATTGAGAGAATTCATCAAACAGCAAGAGCTTTAAAGAGTATAGGAATTTCAAAGGGGGATAAGTTTACTATTTGTCTACCCAACTCTCCTCAAGCCCTTTATTTCTTTTACGCCCTAAACTTAATTGGAGCTATTTCAAATATGGTTCATCCCTTATCTTCAGAGGGAGAGATTGACTTTTTCTTAAAAGATTCTAAAAGTAGGGGAATTATAACCTTGGACCAGTTTTATGCTAAGGTAGCTGAGGTAAGTAAAAAGAACCAACTAGAGTTTTTAGTTATAACCTCTATTGCTGATGAATTAACCTTTCCCATAAATTTAGGTTATCACCTAACCCAAGGAAGAAAAATAGATAAACCACCAAAAAATCTGGATATTGTATTTTATAAGGACCTTTTAAACAAGGCTAAAGATTTTAAAGGTCAATATATAGCTGATGTCTTAGGACAAGATCCTGCTGCAATTTTATACAGTGGTGGTACCACTGGGACAACAAAGGGGATTTTGTTATCTAATCTAAATTTTAATGCCCTAGCTCTTCAAACCATTACTGCTGGAGACTGCATAATTGAAGGTCATTCCATGTTGACCATTATGCCCATTTTTCATGGCTTTGGCTTGGGAGTTTGTATTCATACAGTTTTGAGCGCCTCTTGTAAGTGTATACTGGTTCCAAGATTTAATGCTCAATCCTATGCAAAGCTTTTGAAGAAAGAAAAACCCAATTATATAGCTGGAGTACCAGCCCTTTATGAGGCACTTTTGAGAAATCCCTATATGGACAAGGTGGATTTAAGTTCTCTTGAAGGGGTCTTTTCAGGGGGAGATAGCTTGTCTATAGAACTTAAAAAGAAACTAGACAAATTTTTGAAAGAGCACGGAGCCTTGGTTCAAGTTCGAGAAGGTTATGGTACCACAGAATGCGTTACAGCCTCTTGTCTTACCCCAAAAGATTATTATAAAGAGGGTAGCATAGGAATACCCTATCCAGATACCTATTACAAAATAGTGAAAGTAGAAAGTACCGAAGAAGTACCTTTTAACCAAGAAGGGGAGATTTGCTTAAGAGGGCCTTCTGTAATGCTAAAATACAACAACAATGAAGAAGAGACCAATCTAGCCCTTAAAAAGCATGATGATGGCCATGTATGGCTACATACTGGAGATTTAGGCAAAATGGATGAAGAGGGCTTTATATACTTTTCCCAAAGGATTAAGAGGATGATTATTACATCAGGATATAATGTATATCCATCTCAAATTGAAAATATCTTAGATGCCCATCCAGCTGTATCGCTATCTTGTGTTATTGGAATAAAAGACCCCTTAAAGACCCAAAGGGTTAAGGCCTTTATAGTGCTAAGATCTGGATATAAGCCAGATGATGAAACAAAAGACAGTATAATGGATCATTGTAAAAAGAATATTGCCAAATATGCCTTACCCTATGAAATAGAGTTTAGAGAGGATTTACCTAAAACTTTAGTAGGTAAGGTAGCCTACAGGATGCTAGAAGAAGAGGAGTTAGCTAAATTAGCTTAGAAAATATATGTGATTAAAACATTTAAGATTTGTAAACTAATCAACAATATTTAAAAGATGAACAAATGTAAAAGGAAAGCAAAGAAGTCAAATTGCTTTTCTTTTTTTATGAGAAGACCTTGCTAGTAAGGATTTAAAAATGTGGAAATAAGAGATTAATTAGTTTAAATAGGAGTAAGAATTGTAATCTTTCTATTGTTTATTTCTATTATTCCTTCATCTTTCATCTTTTTTAATTCACGAAACAAAGAAGGTCTTTGAACTCCTAAATAATCAGCTAACTGTTTTTTACTGATGGGTAGTGTTATGGTGTTAGAGTCTTGCATAGCAGAAAGTGCAGTTAAATAGTTGACTATATTTTCTCTTAGTGATTTTAGTTTATATATATCAATTTTTTGATTCATTCCTTGTGAGTTTAGAGAAAGTGATTTTACGAAAGGTAAAACAAAAGCATTAATTTCTAAAAGTTCTAATACTGCTGATTTGGGAAGTCTAAAAATTATACAGTCACTGGCACAATAAATATTCATAGGATATTTATTGTGGTCCCCAAAAAGTAAGTTAGCTCCAATAATACTATTTTTATTAAATTCAAAAATGACAGTTTCAGACCCATTTGCTGTTAATGTATAAGCAAGAAGCTCTCCAGAAAAAACAATATCAATGGCATTGCAAGCGGTCTTTTCCTCATGCAAGGTTATGCCTTTTTTATACTTATGCTTAGTGATTGCTCCTTTTTTTATTAAATCTCTTAGGATATTACTGTCGATTTTTTCAAAATGTGGCAATTCTTTTAAATAGTTAATAGTCTTAATTGCGTTAGTCATAAATAAATTATACAAAAAAGAAACCTAGGTGTCTATCTATTGCTAAAAACTTGTCCTAATATGTTTATGATTTAAGAAGGAGGTTTTATGTATGGATTTTTTCACAATAGCTATTTGGGTAGGAACTGTAGTCTTTTTACTTGTTTCTTTTATTAAGAATAAGGAAAAGACTAAAAAAGCCCTGAAAATGGCCTTTAATATGGGAAAAGGCATGGCTAAAAGTATTTTTGCAATTATATTTGCTATAGGATTGATTTTAACATTTCTGCCACCAGAGCAAATTGCAGAATTTGTTAGTAATCAACCAGCTTTAATAGCTACCGTAGCATCAGCCCTATTAGGGACTATTACTTTGGTTCCTGCTTTTATAGCTTTTCCCCTAGTGGGAACACTTGTAAATGCTGGAGTGGGTATTATGCCTTCTGTAGCTTTTTTAACTACCTTGACAATGGTAGGTGTTGTAACATTTCCCTTGGAAAAAGAAAAGTTTGGATTGAAGTTTGCAGCCATTAGAAATGGATTTAGCTTTTTATTTGCAATAATAATTGCTGTGGTTATGGGGGTATTTATATGAAGGTTTTAAAGAAAATTAAGGAAAACTTATTTTTTGTTCTTGTTATTTTAGCATATATCGTTGTAACCCTCATAAATCCTTCAATGGGGTTAGATTCTGTAAAGAACAGTGGGTATTACATAAAAGAGATGCTTCTTATTATGCCAGTTATTTTTATCTTAACCGCATTATTGGATTTATGGATACCAAAAGATAAAATAATGAAATATCTAGGTAAGGATGCAGGATTGAAGGGAACTTTTTTAGCTTTTGTTATAGGGAGTATTTCTGCTGGTCCTATTTATGCTGCCTTTCCTATGTGTGTAATGCTACGTAAAAAAGGTGCTTCAACTAGAAATATTGTTGTAATTTTGAGTTCTTGGGCTGTTATTAAGGTACCAATGCTTTTAAATGAGGTCAAGTTTTTAGGACTTAAGTTTATGATTGTTAGATGGATTTTAACAGTTTTAGCAATTATCCTATTTTCTTGGCTTACAGATAAGATGATTAAGGATAAAGATTATCCTGAAGAAATTGCTAAAAGTAGCGAATTAACCATTGATAAAAAAGCTTGTATGGGCTGTAATGTATGTGTTGAACAATATCCTGAGCTGTTTGAAATGGAAGGCAATAAAGCCATTGTTAAAGAGCATGATGAGAATATGTTGGACATGGAGAAATTAAAAACTACTATAGAGGCTTGTCCAGTTAAGGCTATTGAATACAAAAAGTAATGAAAATATCCCCTAGAGGGATATTTTTATTAATATAGCTAGATTTATTTGACTTATCCACGCCATTTGGAAGACATTGGTTCTTACTCTATGAATATAGGTGTTTTGCAATTGGTGAGAAAAGTAAAATATTAATGAATTGGACTTTCTGTTATTTTTCTTTTTCCCACCATAAATTCCTTTTCTTTTTTTCTTGCAAATGGCTGTCAAGATGTTATACTAAAAGAAATTATTACTAGATAATAAATAATGAGAGGAGAAGCTTATGCCTGCAGATATAAATTTTTGGGATAAGAGCATGTGGTCCTTTATAATCACATTAACCATTTTACTAGGTGGTATGATGGTAGCAAATCTTTTAAGAAGAACTATAAAGCCTTTGAAAAAATCTCTTATACCCTCTTCTGTCTTGGGAGGATTCTTAATTTTATTAATCGACTATATTGTTACTAAGGTAAGTGGGTCATCCATGTTTAATTCCTTAACTCTTGAAGCCTTAACCTATCATGGTTTGGGCTTAGGTTTTGCAGCTGTTGCCTTAAAAACTGGAGAGCAAAAAGCCATAAATGGAAATAAAAAGGATGTCTTAAATTATGGAATAACCACTGTATCTGGATATATCCTTCAAGGTATTGTGGGTATTGGAGCCTTGTTAATTATTGGTCTTTTCATATCTAATACCTTTCCCGCAGCAGGACTCTTGCTTCCCATGGGCTATGGACAAGGACCTGGTCAAGCATACAACTGGGGCCATACCTATGAGGTTCTTTGGGGCTTTGAACATGGTACCAGCTTTGGTTTAACAATAGCAGCAACAGGCTTTGTTTCTGCCAGTCTAGGAGGCATCTTCTATTTAGAAAGACTAAAACGTAAGGGTTTAGTAAAGACATCTTATGAAGATCAAGAAATAGTGGATGTAGATGGTCATGAATTGGTCCACCAAAAAGGTGAGATTCCCTTATCAGAATCTATAGATAAGCTAACAGTACAGATTGCTCTTGTTTTGATTGCCTACATGGGGGCCTATGGCTTTATGTCTTTAATAAATGGGGTTATTGAAGCTGGAGTTATGGGAGACTTTGGTTTTAATACAGTACAACCTCTACTTTGGGGCTTTAACTTCTTAATATCCACAGTATCTGCTGTTGTCTTAAAGGCTATTTTAAGATTCTTTAAGAAAAAAGGCATTATGAAAAGAGAATATACTAGCAACTTCATGCAAAGTCGAATTTCAGGTTTTGCCTTTGATATTATGGTTATAGCTTCCATAGCAGCAATAAAGTTATCTGCCTTTAAGATAAAGTCCTTTATTATCCCTATAGTGGTCGTATCCATAGGAGGAATGGTTTTTACCTATATCCAATGTAATTTTATTGCAAAAAGACTCTTTAAAGACTATCAGCATGAATCTTTCTTGGTTCTATATGGTATGTTAACAGGAACTGCCTCTACTGGAATTATTCTTTTAAGAGAGATTGATCCTCAATTTGAAACACCAGCTGCTACTAACTTGGTATACCAGCAACTTTATGCAATTTTGTTTGGTTTTCCTGTTTTACTTCTTTTAGGCTTTGCTCCAAAGAGTTTTACTAATATATGGATAACTCTTTTAGTGCTTATTGTCCTATTAGGAGCATATAGTTTAATTTTGTTTAGAGAAAGCATCTTTAAGAGAAAAAAAGTTAAAAATTAGGGATAATTTTAAAAGAAACTTCTAATGATTAATATATTTTAAAGCACTTATTCCATATATTCATAGCTAAAATATGATATTATATGGTTGACTAAAGACATACAATTATATATTTAAGGAGCGGCTTCATGGAAGACAATAGAACCTTTAATCGCAACAAATGGTTTTACTCTTTAGGAGGAATAGGAAGAGATATGATGTATACTCTTTTTTCCGCCTATCTTTTAACCTATGTTATGTTTACCAAAACAATTACAGATGCCCAATTTGCTGCAATCTCTTTGATAATGATACTTGCTAGAGTATTTGATGCACTAAATGACCCAATTATGGGAGGGATTATTGAAAATACTAGAATGAAATTTGGAAAGTTTAAGCCTTGGATAATTATAGGGGCAATAACCAATGCTCTTGTGGTAATTGCTTGTTTTTCTTCCCCTTTACAAGGTCAATCCTTTGTCATCTTTTTTGCAGTTATATATTTTCTCTATTCCATAACCTTTACTATGAATGACATAAGTTATTGGTCCATGCTTCCTTCTTTAGCAAAAGATCAAACCCAAAGGGCAGAGTTAGCTTCTTTGGCCAATCTCTTTGCCTCTATAGGAGCTATTATTGCTTTTGGTGCCATTCCCATATTTACTAATGGACCAGGTGCTATTGGAGGCAATGCTATTTCTGGATACATGTGGGTTGCCATCATAATTTCTCTTGTGTTTGTAGGCTGTCAGCTTATGACTGGTATTTTTGTTAAAGAAGCCCCAGTCTCTTACAGACAAGATGGCAAACTAGGGCTAAAGGCTATGTTTAAGGTGGCCTTGAAAAATGATCAGCTCTTATGGACCGCTTTAGTAATGCTTTTATACAATCTAGGCTCTTCTTTGATTAATGTTTTTGGAATAATTTATGTATATCTGTATTTTGGCTATGAGGGTATTAATATTACACTTTTTGTAGGAGCCTATGCTCTGGGTACTGTTCTAATAAATGTCTTTTATCCTCAATTAATTAAGGTAATGACCAGAAGGCAAATTGCTTCATGGGGTCTAGTGGCAGTTATTTTAGGTTATGGCTTTTTCTTCTTAGTCGGAGTAGTAATACCCATGAATTATCTACTCTTGTGTGTAGCTGGTCTAATCTTATCCTTTGGTCAAGCCATGATATATATGGTAGTAACCATAAACTTAACAAACTGTATAGAATACAACGAATACAAGACTGGTAATAGGGAAGAGGCAATTATCTTTTCCATAAGACCCTTTATGGCTAAAATGGGCTCAGCCCTTCAACAAGGGATTGTAGCAATTGCCTACTTAGCTATTGGTATTACAGCTATTACTAATAAGATATCTGAGGCTGAAAGACTAAATGATATGGGACAAATTGGTTTAGAAGAAAAGAATCAACTTATACAAGATGCCTTGGCCTTGGGTACCGATTCTATGAAAATGAACTTTAGAATTATTATTGTAGTAGTACCTATTATTCTAATTTCTCTAGCCTATTTCATAGTTATGAAAAAGAACAAGATTGATGAAAAAGAATATGATAGAATAATGGTAGAGATAGAGAAGAAGAAGGAGCAAGCCTAAAGAATTTCTCTTTTTAATAAGTTTACAATAGCTTCAAGTGTGTCTGGCCTTGGCAAAAATTTGACAAATATTTATCAAATACATGTTGACAAAGATATATTGAGCCATTAGAATATAAAAAGACTTGAACTGGCCCGTGGTGGGTATAGCTCAGTTGGTTAGAGCGCTAGGTTGTGGCCCTAGAGGTCATGGGTTCGAATCCCATTATTCACCCCAGTTTTTAATGGGATGTCGCCAAGTGGTAAGGCAACGGACTTTGACTCCGTCATCCGTAGGTTCAAATCCTGCCATCCCAGCCAAGACTTGAGACATTAGCTCAGTCGGTAGAGCACTTGACTTTTAATCAAGGAGTCCGGAGTTCGAATCTCCGATGTCTCACCAAAATTCTCCCTTAGGGAGTTTTTTTATGCCCTTTTTTAGACAAATTGTAGTATGATTTTCAGGTGGAAATTTAGCATAAAATTCCTTGGCTTGACAAAAACTAACTTTGACCATATAATTTCAAAATCCAAATTAGAAAGGAGACCGTCGTATGGTTGAAAAAAAGATACTTATGACATATGAGGGTGTCAAAGAATTAGAAGAGGAGCTTTCCATTTTAAAGAGTAAAACAAGAATGGAAGTTTCTGCCCGTTTAAAAAGTGCCATCTCTTTTGGTGATATTTCCGAAAACAATGAGTATGATGAAGCAAAAAATGAACAGGCTCAAGTGGAGGCTAGGATTGCATATATCGAAAATCTCCTATTAAAAACAGAGGTCATAGACAGTGATGATCTAGATACTTCTAAAGTTTCCATAGGCCTTAAAGTTAAAATATTAGATATTGAGTACAATGAAGAAGAAACTTATCACATTGTAGGGCCCACAGAAGCTAATCCCTTTAATCAAAGAATCTCCTATGAATCCCCTTTAGGAAAGGCAATTTTAGGTAAGGAAGCTGGAGATGAAGTGGAATATGAGAGCCCTGGAGGTAAGATTAAGGTCAAAGTTCTAGAAATACTAGAATAAATCCACATAAATTATTTAAAAGTTGTCTTGAAAAATTAAATCAGTTATAATTATTGGCAGTTCTTTTTTAAGAACTGCCGTTTATTAAAGGAGAAAAGAATGAAAAACCATCAAGAAGACAATAGCAAAGAATTAAATGAAATTTTACAGGTTAGAAGAGATAAATTAGAAGCCCTTAAAAAAGAGGGTAAGAATCCTTTTGATATAACAAAGTATAATAAAGAGTATTCTTTAGAAGAAATTTTAGAAAAATTTGATAGTTTTAAAGAAGACCAAATCTTAAGCACAGCTGGCAGAATTATGGCCAAAAGAGTCATGGGTAAGGTTAGCTTTTGTCATATTCAAGATGGTCTAGAAAAAATGCAACTTTATGTAAGGGTAGATCAATTGGGAGAAGACCAATATGATGCCTTTAAAAAGATGGACATTGGAGACATTGTTGGGGTTGGTGGAACTACCTTTGTAACCCAAAAGGGAGAAAAATCCCTAAAGGTAGATAATATAACTCTTTTGACCAAGTCACTACAGCCTCTACCTGAGAAATTTCATGGTCTAAAGGATACTGATATTCGTTACAGACAAAGATATGTGGATTTAATAGTTAATTCTGATGTTAAGTCAGTCTTTGTTGCCAGAGCCAATATAATGAGGGCTATAAGGGAATATATGCACTCTCAAGGCTACTTAGAGGTTGAGACTCCAGTTTTACATAATGAAGCTACAAACGCCAATGCTAGGCCCTTTGTGACCCATCACAACACCTTGAACTTAGATATGTTTTTACGTATTGAGTTGGAGCTTCACTTAAAAAGACTTATTGTTGGAGGTCTAGATAGGATTTTTGAAATAGGAAAGGTTTTTAGAAATGAGGGAATGAGCACTAGACACAATCCTGAGTTTTCTCTAATGGAGTTTTATGAAGCTTATGCAGATATGTATACCATGATGCAAAGAGCAGAAGAGATATTTCAGTATGTAGCTGATAAGGTTGTTGGAAGTAGACAATTAGACTACCAAGGTCAAATTATTGATCTTGATGGACCTTGGAAGAGAATGACCATGGTAGAAGCTGTAAAAGAATATACTGGGGTTGATTTTGATTCCTTTACTTTAGATGATGAACAAGCTAGAAGCATTGCAAAAGAAAAGAATGTTAAAATTGAAAAACACTGGAACTGGGGAATGATTTTAAATGCCTTTTTTGAAGAGCATGTAGAAGAAAACCTAATTCAGCCCACCTTTATATATCAATTTCCCATAGAGAACTCTCCTTTAGCAAAAAGAAACAAAGAAAAGCCTCACTTAACAGAGCGTTTTGAATTGTATGTTTTTGCCAGCGAGTTAGGAAATGCCTTTTCTGAGTTAAATGACCCCATAGACCAAAAAGAAAGACTCATAGCTCAAGCTAAGAGTAAGTTTGGGGAGTTTGAATTTTCCATAGATGAGGACTTCATAAATGCTTTAGAAATAGGAATGCCTCCTACTGGAGGAATGGGTATAGGTTTAGAAAGAATGATTATGCTCTTTACCAACTCTGCATCAATTAGAGATGTAATATTCTTCCCAACAATGAAACCAGAAAATTAAAAAAATGAGTGACCAAAGAAAAAAATATTTAGATATTTTGGGTTTAGAACCTAATAGCAATGAAACTGAAATAAATAACAGGTATGCATTGCTATGTAAAAGAGCAAAAGATGACAAGAGTATAGATATAGATGAAGCTACCTTGGCATATGAAAACTTACTTGCCCTAAATATTGAAGAAGAAGGAAGCGAAGAAAGAAAAAAGGTTAGACGTTTATGGGCCAAATATGTTGGGGCTATAAGCATAGCAATTATAATCATTGCAACCCTTTTAATGATTTTTCTTCCTTCTATTGTAAAAAAGAACCCTGATTTAACCATTTCTTACATAGGTAAGTATTATCCTAAGAACAACAAGGATGTCCAAGACTATGTACAAACCCACTATCCAGACATTAAAAACATTCTTCTAGAAGAGATATACATAGATGCTGATGAAAATGATATGGGCTTTAAAGAAGAAAGCTTAAGTGGAAGTGGCCTAGAAAGGCTAAGCCTTCTACTGGTAGCAGGGGATTTAGAGATTATTATCTGTGATGATGTGGTATATAGGTTTATACAGACCTACAACTATCTTTTAGAGTTGGATCCAATTTTTGATGAATTAGGAATTGAGATTAAGGAAAAAGATAAAATCTATGGCATAGACCCCCACTCAGGAGATAAGTACTTTTTTGCTGTGAATATAAAAGAAATTGATGTCCTAGCAGATCATCTTTATTTAAACCATGAAAGACCTATGATCATGTGTGTATTTAATAGACGAGATGAGTTTGAAAACATTAAAAAGGCTATAGATGCTTTTTTTGCAGACTACAAAGATTAGGTGAAAATAGGTGAAAATATATGTTAAATATATTGACACCTATAAATAGTTTATGTTACTATAGCAGTTGCTATTAGGAGGCTCTTTTTTTTTGTGAAAAAGTCCTCAAAATTAAAAAGGCAGGAATGTGAAATGAGAGACAAAATAATACTAGCATGTACAGAGTGTAAACAAAGAAATTATTCAACAAAGAAGAATAAAAAGAATACTCCCGATAGGCTGGAACTAAGTAAATATTGTAAGTTCTGTAAAAAGCATACTCCTCACAGAGAAACAAAATAATTGGTGATATGATATGGCAAAAAAAGAACAAAAGGCTAAAAAATCAAAATTTATAGGATTCTTTAAAGGGATAATAAACGAACTTAAAAAGGTATCCTGGCCTTCAAGGAAACAGCTTTTTAAGAATACCGTTACTGTGTTGGTGGTTTGTGCAATAATCGCCATAATAGTAAGCCTCTTTGACTGGGGAATTTCCTCACTCATTAAGGTACTGGTATTGAGATAGATTGGAGAAATTTCAATGGACGAAAGACTGGACACTGAGTTAACCGAAACAGTTGAAGAAAAGAACCCTGCAAGATGGTATGTAGTTCATACCTATTCTGGTTATGAGAATAAGGTTAAAGCTGACTTGGAAAAAATAGTCGAAAATAGAGAACTGGGTGACTTCATCCAGGAGATCGTTGTTCCCTTGGAAGAAGTTATTGAAGAAAAAAACGGCAAAAGAAAAATCACTTTCAAAAAGATATTTCCCGGTTATGTAATTATTAAAATGATTATGAATGATAAGACCTGGTATGTAGTTAGAAATACCAGAGGTATCACAGGCTTTGTTGGCCCAAGTGCCAGACCTGTACCCTTAACCGAAGAAGAAGTAATTCAAATGAGACTAGAAGGCATGGAAACTATTATAGATTTCTCTGTTGGCGATAACATTAGAGTTATTGAAGGTCCCTTTGAGAACTTTGTGGGAATTATTAAGGAAGTTGACAAAGATAAGAAGAAAGTTAAGGTTCATATTTCAATTTTCGGAAGAGAAACTCCCGTTGAATTGGATTACGAACAAATACAAATAATACTTTAAGCTAAACAAAAACATTGGGAGGTGGAATAAATGGCGAAAAAGATTATAGGATTAGTAAAATTGCAATTGCCAGCAGCAAAAGCAACGCCAGCACCGCCGGTCGGACCAGCACTAGGACAACATGGTGTAAATATTATGGGTTTTGTTAAAGAGTTTAATGAAAGAACCAGAAACGACATAGGACTAATAATACCAATCGTATTAACAGTTTATGCAGACAGGTCATTTTCATTTATCACTAAGACACCCCCGGCGGCAGTACTGTTGAAAAAGGCATGCAACTTAGAAAGTGGTTCAGCAGAACCAAACAAAAGCAAGGTAGTAACTGTATCAAAGGCTGACTTACAAAAGATAGCTGAACAAAAGATGCAAGACCTTAATGCAGCATCTGTAGAAGCTGCTATGAGCATGATTGCAGGAACAGCCCGCAGCATGGGAATCAAGGTTGAATAGGGGAGGGTGTAATAATGAAAAAAAGAGGCAAAAGATATAATGAGAGTTTAGGTTTATTCGAAAAAGCCACACATTATGACCCTGCTAACGCAATTAGATTGGCAAAAGCCACAGCAAGTGCTAAGTTTGATGAAACCATCGAATTGCACGTAAAACTTGGTGTTGACTCCAAACACGCTGACCAACAGGTTAGAGGAGCGGTTGTACTGCCCCACGGAACTGGTAGAGACATGAGAGTTTTAGTTTTTGCTAAGGGAGATAATGTAGCAGCGGCTGAAAAAGCTGGTGCAGACTATGTTGGTGGAGAAGAACTGGCAGACAAAATCAAAAACGAAAACTGGTTTGAATTTGATGTTGCCATTGCAAGCCCTGATATGATGGGAGTTGTAGGTAAGATTGGTAGAATATTAGGACCTAAAGGCCTAATGCCTAACCCAAAAGCTGGAACAGTTACACCTGATGTAGCAAGAGCTGTTACAGAAGCTAAAGCAGGTAAAATTGAGTATAGATTGGATAAAAGTAACATTATTCACTGTCCTATAGGAAAAGCATCCTTTGACGATGATAAACTTTTAGACAACTACAATACCTTAATGACCGCTATTGTTAGAGCAAAACCTGCAGCTGCAAAAGGCCAATATTTAAGATCTGTGACCATGGCATCCACCATGGGACCTGGAATTAAGTTGGTTAACCAGTTTAATGTTGACAGATAATTACTTATAGAGTATTATCTATCAGGAATTTAATATAGTTATATCTGCCACAGACAGCAGGTGCGTAAGCATAAATCCTGCCGAGGAAGATACTTTGAAATGATAATTTATCAAATCCTCGTATTGTGTGCAGCAAACGAGGATTTTTATATAAGGAGGAAACAAGTTAAATGGCAAGTGAAAAGATATTGGAAGTCAAAAAACAACAAATGGCTGATTTAAGAGAAAAACTTTTGTCCATGGAATCTGTTATTCTAGCAGACTACAGAGGCTTAACAGTTGCTCAAGTTACAACCATGCGTGCAGAAATGAGAAAGTCCGATATCGAGTACAAGGTTATTAAAAACAGACTTATCAAAAAGGCTGTTGAAGGTACAAGATATGAATCACTTATACCTCACCTTGTAGGCCCTACTGCTGTTGCTATGAGTAGCGACGAAATTTCAGCAGCGAAAGTGTTATACAAGTTCGCATCCATGAGAGAATATGGAAAACTTGAAATTAAAGTAGGCGTAATCGGTGGTGAATTGGTAGATGCAAGCGAAGTGGAAAGATATGCAAAGATCCCTTCAAAGAACGAACTAATTGCTATGATGATGGGTGGAATGAAAGCCCCTATTACAAAATTAGCATATGTGCTTAAAGCTATTGGCGAACAAAAAGAAGAGCCCGCAGCATAATATATTATTTAATCGGAGGAAAAAATATAATGAGTGAAAAAATTGCAAAATTAATAGAAGAAATCAAAACATTAACAGTACTAGAACTATCTGAAATGGTTAGCGCTCTAGAAGAAGAATTTGGCGTAGTAGCAGCAGCTCCAGTAGCAGCAGGTGGCGCAGCCGCAGCAGGCGGAGCAGCAGCAGCTGATGAAGCTGAAGAGCAAACAGAATTTGACTTAGTTCTTAAAGAAGTTGGAGCTGAAAAAATTAAGGTTATCAAGGTTTGTAGAGAAGTTACAGGTCTTGGACTTAAAGAAGCTAAAGAATTGGTTGATACCGCTCCTTCCACAGTTAAAGAAGGAATCTCTAAACAAGAAGCTGAAGATATTGCAGCTAAGTTTAAAGAAGTTGGAGCTACAATGGAAATTAAGTAAGCTGATTATTCATTTTACTTATAACTAATTAGTTCGTAACTTAATAGTTAATAACAAAACTCCTTTAGGGGAGTTTTTTTATGTATAATTGGTTATGTGTAAATGTTTATGTATATTGTATATAATATTAAAACTAAATATTGATTAGAAAAGTAATATTGGATAAAAAGATTAAGATAAGAAAGAAGGGTGGAAAATGAAAGAATATTTAGAGGTAATGATTGAAAAGCTTTCAGATTTGATAGCTATTAAAAGTGTAAAAGGTGAACCGACCAAAGAGGCTCCTTATGGAAAGGAAACTCTTGAGGCTTTAGAATATGTCCTTGAACTAGGTAAAGAATATGGAATGACAGCTGTTAATGTAGATGGAAGAGCAGGCTATTTAGAGTATGGAGAAGGGGAAAGAATGGTAGGGGTTCTTCTTCATTTAGACGTTGTACCAGAACAAGATGGATGGCTAACAGAACCCTATACCTTAACAAGAAAAGATGGCTACTTGTATGGTAGAGGGACCTCTGATGATAAGGGACCTGCTATAGCAGCCTTTTTTGCCCTAGTTGATTTGATAAATAAGGGTGAGATAGACGGCTATAGGGTAAGGCTCATATTTGGTTTAGATGAAGAAATGGGTTCTTCTTGTATGGCTCATTATGTAAAAAGTCAAGAATTACCCACTTTAGGCTTTGTACCAGATGCAGATTTTCCAGTTATATATGCTGAAAAGGGAATATTGAACCTGGATATAGTGGGACCAGGTTCAGATGCCTTAACCTTAAAAGCAGGGGATAGGCCTAATGTGGTACCTGGAAAATGTTATATCAATAAAGATGGAAAAGACTATGTTTTTGAGGGTAAACCTGCCCATGGAGCAGCACCCTTTGACGGTATTAATGCTGTTAGTGTAGCCCTAGAAGAGGAAGAATCTTTTACAAGTGATCCATTTTTAAACTTCTTTAACCAGCACCTAGCCCATAGACACTATGGGGAAGGCTTAAATATTGAGTACAAGGATGAAACTGGTAAGTTGACAGTAAATCCAGGTCTAGTGGGAATTAATAATGATAAATCATTTGTCACCATTAATATTCGTTATCCAGCTACCATGGATTTTGATTCTCTTGTTAAAAATATCTCAGATATTGCCAGCGAAAATGGCTTTACTATTGAAAATATTGACAACAACCCTCCTTTATACGTGGAAAAGGACTCCTTCTTAGTAAGGACCCTTCTAGAGGTTTATAGGGAGAAGACAGAAGATTACAGCAAACCCTTGGCCATAGGTGGCGGCACCTATGCTAGGACCATGCCTAATCTGGTTGCTTTTGGTATGAACATGCCAGGAGATGCTCAAAATGCTCATCAAGCCAATGAGAGCATAAAAGAAAAGCGGCTATATGAAGCCGCTGAGATCTATAGGGAAAGTATTAAAAGGTTAGGCCAAGGTCTTATTGACCAATAGAGATACTATCTATAAAGTCTAAACTATTAAAATCGTAGGAATATATGGCACTGTCGGATATGCTAAAGAGCAAATTATCTATATACAGTGCCCTTTCTACGTAATAGCCATCAAATACTTCATTAGATTGAGACAAGACATCTAATAATCTAAATTCATTTGCTTCTACATCAATCTTAATAACCGCTAGACCTTGAGAACCTACTCTATAGTTATCTTCCACAATCTGTACAGGAAATAGCATTATTTCTCTGTTTTTATCCAAGACAAAGGCCTTGTGGTCGTATAGAAGTTGTGAATAGGAACCAGTGGAACCTAAACTAATGGTAAAGAGTTGTTTAGGGTCAGTTTTGTCTGAAACATCAAACATAGCCACTTTTATTCCTTTAGAGATAACTCTGCCATCAAAATCTGTGTCCATTCCAAAGCCAATTAAAAGGTCTTCAGAATATTTGTGCAGATAGGTTGAATATCCAGGTATTTTAAGCTCTCCATCCACCTTAGGATTATATGGGTCTGATAAATCCATTACAAAAAGAGGATCCACTTGAACAAAGGTTACCATATAGCCAGTATCTCCTTCAAAACGAACAGAATAGATTCTTTCACCAGGTGCCATACCAATAATCTGACCAACTTCTTCTAAGCTGGAATCAAAGATATGTACATTGTTTATGCTGCCAAATTCATCGTTGGTGGTAACTGCAAGTCTGAAAAAGCCCTTGTATTCATCCATAGCAAATTGATTTATTAAATATCCTGCTACTCTAGTCATAGCTACATGGGTTAATTGGTCCTTATCTACCTGGAATTTATGAATAACAGTTTCTTCTCTGCCCCAAAGTATGTCAGGAGCGATTGCCAAACTAGGTTCATTGCTGGTTTCAGTCTTGTTTGCTACATATTCAGGGTAGGTAATGTATAGGCTATCTAAAGACATATATACTGTTGCACCATAGCCAAGATAGCTTTCTAGGTTTAGACCCTTTGTTAAATCTTCTAGGTCAATAGTTGCTACCATTAGGTATTGACTATATGAGCTGTCATCAAAGTAGAAAATATCTTCTACCTTTTGATAAATGGCTTGGTTTCCTTCTATGTAACAGGGTAGTAGGTCAGTGTCTTTAACATAGTCATATGTGGGATAATAGTTTGCTATGATGTATAAAGACTGGTCTATTTTTCTAGAGGTTGATAAGTAGCCTTTAATTAAATAGTCCTTTACAAGTTCAAGATTATTAATATCTTGTTTGTTGTAAATATATATACCTGTATATTGAGTATAGGTGGAATCTTCATACATGGTACCCAAAACAATTAAGAAGTTTTGGTCCACATAAAGATCGGTTGGTGAAAAGTTCCTAGCAAAGTCATTAATTTGGAAGGTCTTTTCTAGCTTTCCATCTGATTTTACTTCCACAATGGAAATAATTGAGTTTCTGCTTAAGGTATATATGTATTTGCCATCTGTCTTAACTAAATCTGATTCGTCTACACCTTCTACTTGTACATTGGTGTCAGAATAGTCAGAAGAACCAGTAGCCTCATTCACGCCTGTTTCTGGCATAGCCATCATGTCTGTGGCTTTCATCGATTGTCCAAAGAGACGAAAGCCCATAAAGTAGTAGCTTGATTCACGTCCAATAGATAGCATTTGCTTTAAATGGGCCATGCTACTTACTGTGTATAGATTTTCAGAATATTTCTTGCCTTCTAATGGTTTTGAATCCTTATTAATGTTACAGGCTCCCATTATTCCTACAAGTAATATAATGATTAGTAAAAAGGGAATTGTTTTTTTCATTGCTTTGCACCTCTTAGATTTGTACCTATTAGACTATTGAGATTATATAAAAGTTCCATTTATCCAAATATTTTTCAAAAATCCCATAAAACCTTATTATAGACAAAGAAATAAATGCCCATAAAGGCTTCATTGCACTAGATATATATATATAATAATATATGAGTTAGTTAAGTAAAAGAAAATCTAAGGGGAAAACAAAAAAGTAATTCTGCGTAAAAAACACTTAACATCAAAGAGTAATAAATATTTATTTGAAAGGGATTTATATGGATATTGCACTTTTACAAGAGAATGTAGTAAAGAATAATATGGGCTTTTATTATGTAGATAATAAAAAAGAAGCTAAAGATTTGGTAGAGAGTCTTTTGCTTAAGGACTCTAATATAGTGTTTGGTGGCTCTATGACACTAAAAGAAGCTGGTATTACAGATATGGTAAACCAAGGGCCATATAAGGTGGTTAGTAGAGATGACTATGAAAAAATGTTTACAGCAGACTATATCTTAACCTCTACCAATGCAATAACCCAAGATGGCCTTTTATATAATGTAGATGGTTTATCCAACAGGGTAGCCTGTATAAGTCATGGTCCTAAAAAGGTTATTGTGGTAACCGGAAAGAACAAGCTTTGTAAAGATATATCTGAGGCTATATTAAGGGTAAAGCATGTAGCTGCCCCTTTAAATGCTAAAAGGCTGAAGAAAGATACCCATTGTGCTAAACAAGGTAAGTGTATATCAGATGATATAAATAAGGGGTGTTCTAGTCCTGAAAGACTTTGTGCTTCTTTTTTAATATCAGGTATGCAAAGAATTAAGAATAGAATAACTGTAATCTTAGTAAATGAGGATTTGGGATATTGAGTGATAAAACAAAAGAAGCTTTTAAAAGGCTTTTACAGGACTTAAAGCTGGCATTTATTCCACTTTTAGCCTATTTAACCTATGCCATACTAATGAGCATTTTTGTAGGCCAGGTTTGTCCTTCAAAAATACTTTTTGGTCTGCCTTGTGCAGGCTGTGGCATGATAAGGGCTTTTATACTTTTTATAACCTTCAACTTTAAAGAAGCTTTTATTATGCATCCAGGCATATATATTGTTGTTCCAGGCTTTTTAATCTTTATAGTATTAAGGTATATATTAAATGCAGATAAAAAAAAGATAAGGCTTCTTTTAATTATTATTTTTAGTCTTTTAATACTTTTATTTGTTTTTAGAATTTTTACTCAATTTGGTAAAGAGCCTATTGCTTTTTATGATAAAGCCCTAATATTTCAGTTTTTAAGGGCTAAATAATGGGAAAATAGGGTACAATAGTAAAATAGAAAGCAAAAATTATTTTAAAAGTAAAATTGACAAGATTGATATTGGTCATTTGTCTTATATCTAGAAAAAGATTTAAAGGAGATTTTTTAATGGACATGGAAAATTTGAATAATCAAGAAAATGCTGGAACTCCACCACCTTTACCACCACAAGAAGAACCAGCTCCTTATGTGGTAAGTGATAATAGAAATGTTCCACCACCACCAGGACCTGGTAGTTTTAATAGTGGATATACTCCCTATAAGGATGAGACAGTTACTATAGGAGATTGGATTTTAACCATGTTGGTAATGGCAATACCTTGTGTAAATGTGATAATGCTTTTTGTATATGCTTTTACAGGAGATAAAGAGAGTAAGAAAAACTTTTTTAAGGCACAACTAATAATTGCTGCAGTAAGCATAATTTTAAGCATAATCCTCTACATTGTTTTAGCAGCAGTATTTGTAGACAAAATAGGTGATTTTACCGATTGGTTTAACCAAATGTCTCCAGGTTTTGATTTTTAAAATGACTTAAAAAAAGAATAAGCCTTGATTTTATCTATATACTTGGCAGATAGTGGTTTTGCTATCTGCTTTTCTTGACATCTTGTATGCTATACAATAAAATCGGTAAAAGAAATAAGAAAGAGAGATAGTTTTTATGGAATATAGTCCCAAGCAAATAGAAAAGAAATGGCAGGCAAAATGGGATGAATTAGAACCTTTTAGAGCCAAAAATGATTTTACTTTACCAAAGTACTATGCCTTGGTAGAGTTTCCTTATCCTTCAGGAGATGGCTTGCATGTTGGTCATCCAAGACCTTATACAGCCATGGATATAGTAGCTAGAAAAAGAAGAATGCAAGGCTATAATGTCCTCTTTCCCATGGGTTGGGATGCCTTTGGCCTACCCACAGAAAACTATGCTATGAAGAATAAAATGCACCCAGCCACAATAACAAAAAACAATGTGGCCCGTTTTAAAAGCCAGTTAAAGTCTATTGGTTATTCTTTTGACTGGGATAGAGAAGTTAATACTACAGATCCCCATTACTATAAATGGACCCAATGGATCTTTTTAAAATTCTTTAATGAAGGCCTAGCATATAAAGCTGAAATGAGCATTAACTACTGTACCTCTTGTAAAGTTGGTCTTGCCAATGAAGAGGTAGTTGATGGGGTTTGTGAAAGATGTGGAGCAGAAGTTGTTAAGATGATGAAAAATCAATGGATGCTTAAAATAACTGAATATGCAGATAAATTAATTGAGGGTTTAAGCCATGTAGATTATCTAGAAAGCATTAAGGCCCAACAAATTAACTGGATTGGAAAGTCCAGTGGTGCAGATGTGGACTTTGGCTTAAAAGGCTTAGAAGATAAATTAAGAGTCTATACTACAAGACCAGACACCCTATATGGAGTTACCTATATGGTTTTATCTCCTGAGCATCCCTACTTAGAAAAATATGCTTCTTTAATAGAAAACTTAGATGAGATTAAGTATTATCAAAGAGAAAGTAGCAAAAAGAGTGATTTTGAAAGAGCTCAATTAGCTAAGGAAAAGACTGGAGTAGAAATTAAGGGAATTAGGGCTATTAATCCTGTAAACAATGAAGAGATCCCCATTTGGATATCCGACTATGTTTTAATGACCTATGGAACAGGGGCCATTATGGCAGTACCTGGTCATGACCAAAGAGACTATGAGTTTGCTAAAAAGTTTAATCTTCCCATTATTGAAGTTGTAGCAGGTGGGGACATTGAAAAAGAAGCCTATACCGATATTGAAAAAGGTACCATGATTAACTCTGGCATTATAAACGGACTAGAAGTTGAAAAGGCTAAGAAAAAAATAATTAATTATTTAACAGATAAGGGTATTGCCCAAGCTAAAGATAATTTTAAGTTAAGAGACTGGGTCTTTTCCAGACAAAGATATTGGGGAGAGCCAATTCCCTTGGTTCATTGTGATGATTGTGGATGGGTTGCCTTAGATGAATCTGAATTACCCTTAGTGTTGCCTGATTTAGAGGTATACGAAACAGCTGATGATGGAGAATCTCCCTTATCTAAATTAGAAGGTTGGGTAAATACTACTTGTCCAAAATGTAAGGGACCTGCAAAAAGAGAAACAGATACCATGCCCAACTGGGCAGGGTCCTCTTGGTATTTTTTAAGATACCTAGATCCTCATAACGATAAGGCCTTTGCAGATAGAGAAAAGATTGATTATTGGATGCCAGTAGATTGGTATAACGGGGGAATGGAACATGTTACCTTGCATTTACTTTATTCTAGATTTTGGCATAAGTTCTTATACGACCTAGGTTATGTAAGTACATCTGAGCCCTATGCTAAAAGAACAGCTCATGGAATGATTCTTGGTGAAAACAATGAAAAGATGAGTAAATCCAGGGGTAATGTAGTTAACCCAGATAAGGTTATAGATGAGTATGGAGCAGACACCTTAAGAATGTATGAAATGTTCATAGGTGACTTTGAAAAAGCTGCCCCTTGGTCAGAAAGTGGTGTAAAGGGCTGTAGAAGATTTATTGATAGGGCCTTTAAGATGATGGGCTTTATGAATGATGAAGAGGGTTACTCTAAAGATTTAGAAACCTTAATGCACAAAACCATTAAGAAGGTTTCTAATGACTTTGAAACCTTGAAGTTTAATACAGCCATAGCCCAATTAATGGCCTTTACCAATGCTGTCTACCACAAAAACTCTATTACTAGAGGAGAAATGAGAGACTTCTTAATTTTACTTAACCCTGTTTCACCCCATATAACTGAAGAGATGTGGGAGCTTTGTGGTTTTGAAGGTTATTTACACCAAGCTAAATGGCCAGAGTTTATTGAAGCTAAAACAGTGGAAGACCAAGTAGAAATAGTTATTCAGATAAATGGTAAGATTAAGGCTAAAGTAATGGTAGATTCTTCCTACACTAAAGAAGAGTTAGAAGAATTTGCTAAAAAGGACCCAGAGATTTTAGACTTACTAGAAGGACAAGTTGCAAAGAAGATTATTGCTGTTCCTAAGAGACTTATAAATATAGTTGTATAGAAAGGATGAGGAGGAGCTGTGAAAGATATTAAGTGTTTTGTATTGGATATGGATGGAACCATTTATTTAGGAGATGAGCTTTTTTCCTATACTAAGGACTTTTTAAAAAAGGCAGAAGCCTTAGGCTTAGATATTTGGTTTTATACTAATAACTCCTCTAAGAACCCTGAATTCTACATTGAAAAGCTGAAAAAAATGGGAATTGACTGGCCTTTAGAAAAGATGCTCATATCTAATCAAGTCATTATTAAGTATCTTTTAGATAACCACAAAGATTCCAAGGTCTATTTAAGTGGAACCTCCTATCTCCATGAGGATTTCAAAAAAGCTGGTATTAATCTTTCTGATAAGGACTGTGATGTGGTAGTAATGGGTTTTGATACTAGCTTAACCTATGAAAAACTAGTTATTGCCAGTGACTTTGTTAGATATGGGGCAAAATTCTATGGGGTTAATATGGACTACAACTGCCCTACAGAGACAGGCTTTATTCCAGACTGTGGTTCTATCTGTAAGTTAATTGAAGCTTCAACGGGGGTAGCTGCTGAGTTTTTTGGAAAACCATCTTCTCATACAGCTAACTACATCCTTGATAGAACAGGCTACTCTAAAGACCAAATAGCCATAGTAGGAGACAGACTATATACAGACATTGCCCTTGGGGTAAACAATGGAATTAAGTCCTTTTTAGTTATGTCTGGAGAGGCCAAAGAAGAAGACCTTAAAACCAGTGAGTTTAAACCTGACTATATCTTTAAAAACCTAGAAGAATTAGGTAAAGCTCTAGAGGATTTGGAGAGATAAGTATTTAAGAATATATTTAAATCTGTACAAAGGTTTGGATATGATAATCTTCTTTAATATCCATAGTGTATTCAGGTTCACATATGAGAGAGAACTTATCTGTTTTGAATCTATTTTTCTCATTTTTGTATCTAACCTTCATCTCTGAAACAACTATAGAAGAGAGCATATCTTTAGGGATATTAATAAGCACTTCACAAGCTTCACCAGGGCTTAAAGAGAAAAGTCTTTTAGAGTAATTGTCCTTTACCTTGTATTTA
>Ga0265293_10001413_pt1 | contig 52305 bp, 59 predicted proteins | sample Munlanlewell138R_FD_192505 | JGI IMG/M metagenome (GOLD analysis project Ga0265293, IMG submission 192505) | Leachate microbial communities from a municipal landfill in Southern Ontario, Canada - Leachate well 138R | ecosystem: Engineered > Solid waste > Landfill > Unclassified | place: Canada... | reverse complement strand
TTTGAGTTTAGCATTGGATAGTTTTTTTAGAGAATCATATTTTTTAAATAATTTTTCACAAACTTCTATTGTTTTAGTATCTCTTGTCTGAGCAGACATCATTATTGCAATTAATGTTTTCCAATTTTTATCCCATCCATCAGCAGCAAGTCTAGTCTCTTCCAAAATAAGTTTTTCTATTTCCTTTAATTGTTTTATTGCCTGTTTGCTATCAACCATAAACTTACTTTGAAACTCTAACTTAAATTTCTTTCTTTTTTTAATTTAATTGAATATGAAAAGAATTATAATAAAATTTATAAATTGTTTTCTTTGATTAGATATAATGGAAGAGAAATATGTTTATTCTTTTGAAGAAGGCAAAAAAGAAATGAAAAATCTTTTAGGCGGAAAAGGTGCAAATTTAGCTGAAATGACTAACTTGGGATTACCTGTTCCATTTGGATTTACAATTACAGCAAATGCTTGCTTAAATTATTATAAGAATAATAAAAAAATATCTCCACAAATTTTAAGTCAATTAAATGATTATCTATTCAAACTAGAAGAGAAATTAAATAAAAAATTAGGAGACGAAGAAAATCCCCTTTTAGTTTCAGTTCGTTCTGGTTCTGCTGCTTCAATGCCTGGAATGATGGATACAATATTAAATCTAGGATTAAATGATAAATCTGTTTTAGGTTTAGCTAAAAAAACAAATAATGAGAGATTTGCTTGGGATTCTTATAGACGATTTATTCAAATGTTTGGAAATGTTGTTATTGGAGTGAAACATCACATTTTTGAAGAAATTTTAGATAAAATAAAAAAAGAAAAAAATATCAATTATGATAATCAATTAAACGTTGAAGATTTAAAAAAAATAGTAGAGGATTATAAGAAAAAAATAAAAGAATTAAAAAGTATTTCATTTCCCCAAAATCCTCAAGAGCAATTACTAATGGCTATAAACGCTGTTTTTGATTCTTGGAACAATCCTAGAGCAATTACTTATAGAAAATTAAATAATATAAGTCATACACTTGGAACAGCAGTTAATATTCAATCAATGGTTTTTGGAAATATGGGAAACACATCTGGAACAGGAGTTTGTTTTTCAAGAAATCCTTCTAATGGAGAAAAAGAGTTTTATGGAGAATATCTCCTAAATTCCCAAGGGGAAGATGTTGTTGCAGGAATTAGAACGCCCAGACCTTTAATTGAATTAAAGAATGAATTTCCTAAAATTTATGACGAATTAGTTCAACTAAAAGATAAGCTAGAAAATCACTATAAAGATATGCAAGATATGGAATTTACAATAGAAGAAGGTAAGCTTTATTTTTTACAAACAAGAAATGGTAAAAGAACAGCTCATGCCTCAATTAAAATAGCCGTTGATTTAGTAGAAGAAGGTCTAATTACAAAACAAGAGGCACTACTGAGAATAGATGCAAATTCATTAGATCAAATTTTACATAAAACTTTAGATGAAAAATCTAAAAAACAAAACAAGTCAGTTGCAAAAGGCCTCCCTGCTAGTCCTGGTGCAGCAGTAGGTAAAATTTCTTTTAATGCAAAAGATGCCTTTGAGAGAAAGCAAAGAGGAGAAAATGTAATTTTAGTTAGAACAGAAACTTCACCAGAAGATATTGAAGGAATGAATTCTGCAGTAGGTATCTTAACTTCAAGAGGAGGAATGACTTCTCATGCTGCTGTTGTTGCAAGAGGAATGGGAAAATGTTGTGTTGCAGGATGTTTTGAAGCTAAAGTCAATGAAAAACAAGAAAAATTAATCATAGGAAATAGTGAATTAACTAAAAATGATTTTATCTCAATAGATGGTTCAACAGGCGAAGTTTTTATTGGAGAAATGCCTCTAACAGAGCCAAAGTTAAGTGATAATTTTAATAAAATAATGATCTGGTCAGATGAAATTAAAAAATTAGATATTAGAACAAATGCAGATACAGCTTCTGATGCTCAAACCTCATTAAGGTTCAATGCAGTTGGTATTGGTTTATGTAGAACAGAACACATGTTTTTTGGTGAAAATAAAATAAAAGCAATGAGAGAGATGATTCTTTCTTCAAATTACGAAGGCAGAAAAAAAGCATTAGACAAACTACTTCCATTTCAAAAACAAGATTTTGTTAGTTTATTTGAAGTAATGAAAGAAAAACCAGTTACAATTCGGTTATTAGACCCACCCTTACATGAATTTTTACCTGCAAAAGAAAATGAAATCTTAGAGTTGTCTAAAGAAATGAATATTGATGAAATCGAATTAAAAAAGAAAATAAAAGATTTACATGAAAATAATCCAATGTTAGGTCATAGAGGTTGTAGGCTTGGAATTTCTTACCCAGAAATAACACAAATGCAAGCAAGAGCTATTTTTGAGTCAGCAAAACAAACTAATGCAAAGCCAGAAATTATGATTCCTTTTGTAGGAGATATTAAAGAGTTTGAGAACCAGAAAAAAATCATTGACGAAGTAGCAAGAGAATTAAATTTTAAAAATTATAAAGTTGGAACAATGATAGAAATTCCTAGGGCCGCACTAACTGCTGATAAAATAGCAAAATCTGCTGACTTTTTTAGTTTTGGAACAAATGATTTAACACAAATGACCCTTGGATTAAGTAGGGATGATGCAGGAAAATTTATTATAGAATATCTAGATAAGGATATTTATTCAAAAGACCCTTTTCAGGCAATAGACCAAGAGGGAATGGGTCAATTAATGAAAATAGCGATAAGAAAAGGAAGATATTCTAATAAAGAATTAAAGATAGGTATTTGTGGAGAACATGCCGGAGAACCTTCTTCTATTGAATTCTGCCATAAAATTGGTTTAAATTATGTAAGTTGTTCTCCTTATAGAATTTCAGTTGCAAGACTCGCAGCAGCTCAAGCACAAATTAATTTTCCAAGAGAGAACTTTAGACCAAGAAATAAATTTAATAAAAATTCCAGACCTTATAGAAGAAAATTTAATAAAAAATTTTAACCATTATCTTTATAATCTTTCTTCTTCTTCTTTAAATCATGTTACCTAAAATTATTTGTACAATAGGTCCTAGTTCTTTTTATTTTACAACACTAAAAAAGATGAAAAAAAATGGAATGGATATAGCAAGAATTAATACAAAATATGGAAACCCAAAACAATGGGAAAAAATGATTCAAAATTTAAGAAAATTAAATGTTGATATATTAATTGATATTAAATCTTTAAAATATTTAGATTGGGTAAAAAAAATAAAACCAGATTATATTGCAGTTTCATTTGCTGAAACAGTAAGTCAAATTAGACAAGTAAAATTAGAAAATGTAAAAATTATTGCAAAAATTGAGTCTATAAAAGGAGTTAAAAATAGTTTAAATTTAATTAATTCAAGTCATGGAGTAATGGTTGCCAGAGGAGATTTAAGTAAAGCAGTTTCTTTAGAAAAAGTCCCCGCAATTCAAAAAGAAATTTTATTAAGATGTAATAAGAAAAATAAATTTGGAATTATTGCTACAGAAATGTTATTATCAATGGTAAAAAATAAGCAACCAACAAATGCAGAGGTAAGTGATGTTTTTATTGCAATACTCTCAGGAGCAAAAGCAGTAATGCTAAGTGAAGAAACAGCAATAGGAAAAAATCCCACTCTTTCAGTATTCTGGATGAATAAGATAATTAAAGAAGCTAAAAAAACTAAAATTTAAACAAAAATTATATAAACCTTAAAAGTATATAGATAAGATGAATAAAAAAGCATTATTAATAGGTCTTTCTGGTTTAGTTATCTTAGTTTTACTTTATATTTTTGTATTAGATTCAAGCCTAACAGGTGGAGCAATAAATAAATTTGATGGTGAAAAGACAACTCTTTACTTCTTTCATGGAGAGGGCTGTGGTTATTGTGCTAAAGAAAAAATATTTTTATCAAGTATAGAAAAAAAGTATCCTTCTTTAGAAATAAAAAATTATGAGACTTGGTATAATAAAAACAATTATAACTTATTTGAAAACATTGCAAAAATCTATGGGATTCAAATTCAAGGAGTTCCAACAACATTCATTGGAGAAAAATATTGGATTGGTTTTTCTGATGAGATAGGAAAAGAAATAGAAAATTATATTATTTATTGTATTGAAAACACTTGTTCAAGCCCTGGAAATGTCCTAAATTAGATAATGAAAAGTTTTTATATACTATTTTTTTAATTATCTTATGGCAATCTATTCTCATTCAAAATTATCTAGTTATGAAACTTGTCCTTATCAATATAAATTAAAATATGTTGATAAAGTTAAAGTTGATATCCCTACTACAATTGAAGCATTTATGGGAAATATGGTCCATCAAGCACTTGAAAAATTATATAAAAATAAGAAATTTAAACAAGATATAAGTTTAGATTTCCTCTTAAAATTTTATTTAGAATTATGGGAAGAAAAATATACTTCTGACATTCTAATTGTAAAAGAAGGTATGACTTCTCAAAATTATAAATTAATGGGGGAGGAATATTTAATAAATTATCATAAGAGATTTTATCCATTTAATGAAATGACTATTTTAGGTCTTGAAACACAAGATAAAATGCTCTTACCTGATGGAAACTTTTGGCATGTTAGAATTGATAAATTAGGTTATGATCAGAAAGGTAATTATTATGTTTGCGATTATAAGACAAACTCAAGAATAAAAGATAAAACTGAAATAGAAAACGATAGACAACTTACAATGTATTCTATTTGGGTAAAAAATAAATTTTCAGATTCCAAAAGTATTAAATTAGTTTGGCATATGTTAGCCTTTGATAAAGATATAATCTTAACAAGAAATAAAAAACAACAAATTCAAATACAAAATCAAGTTTTAGAAAAAATAAAAGAAATAAAAGAAGCTGAAATACAAGATAATTTTCCTAGAAAAATTTCTCCCCTTTGTGATTATTGTGTTTACAAACCAATTTGCCCAAGTTTTAAACATTTATTTGAAGAGGAATCAAAATCTCCTTCCTTAATTTCTAAAAAAGAATCAGTAAATTTAGTTAATACCTTTTATGAACTAAAACAAAAGTTACAAGAGTTAGAAAAACAAAAACTAGAAATTCAAAACAAATTAATTTTATTTTCAAAAGAAAACAATGTAGATTATATTTATGGGAATGATTCAAAAGTAAACATAAAAGAATATGAAAAAATAGTTTTACCCGAGGATAAAAAAGAGCTAATTGACTTAATTAAGAAAAAAAATCTCTGGAATGAAGTAAGTATGCTAAATTATATGAGGTTAAACAAATTGGTTTTATCTGGAAATATTTCTCCAGAAATAAAAAATAAAATTGAAATCCAAAAAGAATTTAGAGTTAATTTAAGTAAAATAATAAAACAAAATAATTAAATAACTAATTAACTCTTAGTTTATTATGGTCTTTAAAAAAATAAGAAAATTCATCTTAAATCCAATAAAAATAATAATTATTCTAACTTTTTTAGTTCTAATCTTAATTGCAATAAATATATTTGGAATATTAAGTTTAGATATTGATAATTCATTTGGAGAAATAGCAAATCAAATTTTAGATATTCCTATTCAAAATAACACAATAGAATTAACAAATTCGCAAAAACAAATTCAATTAAATTTATACAATGAAAAAATATTTCCTGTCTTATTACCCTCATTTCAAATTAATTTATTAATGGAAGATAAATCAATAATAAAAACAAAAACTCCAATAACAATAGTCCCTTCAAAAAAACAAAAAACAATAAGCTTAGAGCTAACAACAAATTTTCAAAATATACAAAATTTAAATTCTAAAAAGCAAATTCAAGTTTCAATACTAGGAATAAAAGTAGCACAATTTTAAGTCACAAACATTTTTTCTAGAATTTAACAAAACCAAAACACTTAAATAATATTCTTTTTTTCTAAAAATAATTAAAACGTATTTTAATAATAAAGTGGAAAAAGAATTCTTAGAAGATTTTAATGATGAAGACGAATATGATGACAATCTTTTTGATTTAGACGAAGATATAGAGTAATTATTTTATTGCTTCTAACATTTTTATCTCTCTAAACAATCCTAGTGCTCTATATGTTTGAATCAATTTTTCTTTAATTTCTAATTTTTCACTGTTATCTATTGGCATTCTAATTAATTTTTCATAAAATTTTGAAGCAGTAACTTTTTTACCTTTTTTTTCTAAATCTTTTGCAAATTCCATGTATATATTTTTCTTAGTAAGTAATATTCGTGGTTTATCTCGAGGATTAGACTCATTATATGCCTTATTAAAAATATTATCAGCTTCTTCAACATCGTGAGATTTAGAATAAAGTTCTGCAGAATATAAATAAGAATCAATTTTATCTTTATTAGTTATTTCTATTGAGGCTTTATTACTCATATACCTTGCAGCTTTAGAAAACATTTTTCGTTCATCGTATAGTTTTGCTAATTCCCCTAACAAAAATCTTTTTATTTCAAAACTATATCCTCGCTCTTTAATTGCTTCTTCTAGATAATTTATTTTATTTAAGTCAGTATTTATAGACTTTAGTTTTTCTTTAATTTCATCAATATTTTTTTCTCTAACTTGCATAACCATAATTAATAAATTCATTATAACTTTTTAAGAATTATTACACTCTAAAATTAAGTTTTTCGCTCCCCTAATTGATAAAATTCTATTTTTCACTCGTCTTTTCAAATTTTTATCATTAGTAGCAAGAACAATTGACTTATTAAAAATATAATTTTTTATTGCTATATCAATATTAGGGTTTTTATTTAAATTAACGATTTTCAAATTAATTGTCTCTAAAATTTCTAAACTTAATTTTGCACCATCTCTAAATTTTTTCTTTTGTCTCTCATCTTTCTTAATTTTTTCTAACTCATTTATTACTTGTCTTGGTAAAATCCATTCTATTTTCTCATTAAACATATTCTCACTTAATTCAACAAAATCAATTTTTTGAAGAACACAAGTTAGTATAAAATTAGTATCTAATAATACTTCCATAAAATTAATTCTTTAATAAAGTTTATATAATTAATCTTACTTTTTAAAAAATGAAAAAAGAAGAGTTTGGTTCCTTTGAAGACATTCAAGATATGTCAAATATTTCAAGAATACTAAAAGAATCAAAAAAGGCCATTCTCTCAAAAGACTGGATGAAATTAAAAAATCTTTCAAATCAAACAATACACTCCGCAACAATACATCAAGATCCTGTAAATATTGTTATTGCTGTTTTAGTTTATTCTTTTAGCAAAGTATTACAAAGAGAAAATTATCAAAAAATGGAGGAATGGGATTTATTTTATAAATATATTTTAGAAAATTGGGATTTAATGATAAAAGCTTCTTTAGAAAATAAAAAACAAGAATTATTAGGCTATGCTGGTGAAATTAGAAATTATCTAAATAATATAGATGGAAATTTAGGAGAATATATTAAAGATATTTTTAGAAAAGCAGAAATAAATAAAGCATTTAAATTATATGAACATGGAATTTCAAGTGCTCAAACAGCAGAATTGTTGGGGATAAGTTTGTGGGATTTAGCTTCTTACATTGGACAATCAAATATTTTTGAAACACATGTAACTAATAAAATTTCCGAGAAACAAAGAATTAAAATAGTTGAGGATTTCTTCAAATGAAATTTTTAATTTTTGATGCAGGGCCAATTATTTCTTTAACAATGTCAGGATTATTACAAGTTTTAGAAAGGTTAAAAAAAAATTTCAAAGGTGAATTTATTATTACAAATGCTGTTAAAAGAGAAGTAATTGATAGGCCCTATAAAAATAAAAAATACAAATTAGAAAGTATCCAAGTTCTAAATCTGCTAAATAAAGGAGTTTTAAAATTATCTAGTGAATTCATAGACGAAAGTAGACTAAATAAAGAAACAGAAAAAATATTAAAAAGAGCAAATAGCGTATTACAAACAACTTATAATAAAAAGAAAATAAAATTAATTCAAGAAGGTGAAGCAACCTGTCTTGCATTTGCAAATTTATGTGAGGGTGAATCTATTATAGTTGTAGACGAAAGAAATACAAGGTTATTAGGAGAAGCTCCTGAGAAATTAGAGGCTCTAATGGAAAGAAAGCTTCATACTTCACTAGATTTTAACTCTGAATTTGCTCAAATAACTCAAAAATATAAAATGATTAGATCTGCTGAATTAATGTATCTTGCTTTTAAAAAAAATTTATTAGATTTAGAAAATGATGTAGAAACTCTTGATGCTGTTTTGTACAGTTTAAAATTTAATGGGACCGCAATATCTAGCGAAGAAATCGAAGAGATTAAAAGATTAACAAAAAAATAAATTATTGACAAACTTTTTATACTCTTTTTTATATATACTTAGATGAATAAAATTTCTAAACAAGATAAAATTAGAGCAGAAAACTTAATTGAAGAAGTAAGTGAAACTTTAGAAACTTGTATTAAATGTGGAATGTGCAAAAGTTTATGTCCTGTATTTAAAATCTTAAGAGAAGAAGCAGTCTCTCCAAGAGGAAAAGCAATTGTTTTATCAGATAAAATATTAAACAATATTATTTTTCAATGTAATTTATGTAAGGCTTGTGAAGAAAAATGCCCTCTAAAAATAAAAGTTTGTGATTCTATATTAAAAGCAAGAGAAGCAATGGTTTTACAAGGGAATGAATTAAAACAGAATAAAGAAATGATTGAGAATTTCAAAAAATACGATAATCCTATAGGAAAGCCAAAACAAGGGGAAAATCAAAAACTTTATTGTTGTTAATTAAAGAATTCATCTAATTTTTCTTTTTTCTTATAATCGTATATCTTTGAATCTTTTATTCTTTCTTCAACTTCTTTTTGAAGCTGTTTTTTCAAATTATCTTCTATTTCTTTTATAATATTATTTTTTAAATTTTCTATTTCTTGTAGACGAAAATCATCCATATAATCAATCTCCTTTTCATCTATTCTTTCATTAATTAACTTTTTATCTAATCTTTTATCTAAATCCTCTTCTAGTTCAATTAAATGCATAATATTTTTTGCACAATTAATTACTTCTTCAGGAAGTCCTGCTAATTTTGCAACTTGTATTCCATAACTCTTATCTGTTCCGCCTTTTACAATCTTTCTTAAAAATAAAATTTTATCCTCTTGTTCCTCAACTGATATATTATAATTACTAATTCCCTCAAACTTATCACTTAATTTATTTAAATGATGATAATGCGTTGCAAAAAGAGTAAAGCATTTTATTTCGTTATTTAAATATTCTGCAATTGCCCAAGCTAAACTTACACCATCAAATGTTGATGTTCCTCTACCAATCTCATCTAAAATAACAAAAGAATTTTTACTAGCATTATTTAATATATTCGCTGTTTCATTCATTTCAACCATAAATGTTGATTGCTTATTCACTAAATCATCATATGCACCTATTCTACTAAAAACTCTATCAATAATACAAATATTCGCAAAATTCGCTGGAACAAAACAACCCATTTGAGCCATTAATATTGATAAAGCTATTTGACGAAGATAAGTTGATTTACCAGCCATATTTGGCCCTGTGATTATCATTGTTCTATTTTTTGAGTCAAGGTAACAATCATTAGTAATAAAGTCAACATCTCCAAATGATTCTATAACTGGATGTCTTGAATCTTTAAATTCAATAATATGTTCATTATTTATCTTAGGTTTAGAATAATTCTTTTCTTGAGAGACAATTGAAAATGAAGATAATACATCAATAACAGAAACTGAACTCGCAACATATTGAACTTCAGAAATAAATTCTATTAAGCTATCTAAAATTTCTACGTAGAGATTATATTCTAATTCATAAATTTTATCTTGAGCACTTAAAATTTTTAATTCTAATTCTTTAAGTTCTTCTGTAACAAATCTCTCACTATTAACCTGTGACTGCTTTCTAATAAAGTCATCAGGAACTAAATTTAAATTAGATTTTGTTATTTCAATAAAATAGCCAATCACTTTATTATACCTTATTTTAAGAGACTTAATCTTTGTTCTTTCCCTTTCTTTTTCTTCTAAATTTGCTAAATAACTTCTAGCATCTTTTCTTATTTTTCTTAATTCATCCAGCTCTTTATTATATCCTTCTCTAATAATATTTCCCTCGTTAATTAGAGTATTTGGATCTTCTTTTATTGAATTTAAAATTATTTCTTTTGGTTTTTCTAAGTCAGAAATATCTGAAAAACTCTGTAATAAACCTGATTTAGAATTAGTTAATAACTCTTTAATCTTCGGAATATATTTTAATGAATTTCCTAAAGAGATTAAATCTTTTGGATTTGCATTCTTAAAACTTACTCTACTAATAAGTCTCTCAATATCATAAACATTTTTTAAGCATTCTCTTAAATCATGACGATAAATTAAATTTTCTTTTAATTCTTCAACAGCATCAAGTCTTTCAATTATTTTATTCTTATCAATTAAAGGAGAAGTTATCCATTTTTTTAATAGTCTTTTACCCATCGGTGTAATTGTTCTATCAATAACTGATAAAAGTGTTGCATCTTTAGAATCATTAATTATGTTTTTTGTTAATTCTAAATTCCTGATAGTTGAATCATCTAAATACATAAAATCACTTATACGATAAACCTTGATTTTATTTATGTGGTATACATTATTCATTTGCTTCTCTTTAATATAACTTAAAAGTGCTCCACAACTGCAAATTAGAGAAGATTCATCAATTCCAAATCCTTCTAAGTTAAAGACATCAAAGTGTTCTATTAAAACAGATTTTGCTTTTTCAATGTAAAAAAATCTATTACTATATTTACTTAGATTAAACTTATTTTTTAATAAACTTAAAAGAGATTCATCATTAAAAAAATCAGAATATATTATTTCACTAGGATTTAATCTATTAATTTCATTTAAGAAGTCTTCTTTATTTAAATTACAACACATAAATTCTCCAGTAGATACATCACAATAAGATAAAGCATAATTTTCATTTTCTTTATAAAAACTTAAGATATAATTATTTGATTCTTTATCTAAGATTAAGTGTTCTATAACAGTTCCAGGGGTAACAATTCTAACCAAATCTCTTTTTACAAGGCCTTTTGCTTTTTTAGGATCTTCTGTCTGCTCAACAATTCCAACTTTATATCCTTTTTTTACTAATTTTGCCAAATAAGGGTCTATTGCATGATAAGGAATTCCTGCTAATGGTGCTTTTGTTTCTCCTTTCCCACGCGAAGTTAGTGTAATTTGTAATTCTTTAGCAACTGTTTTTGCATCTTCAAAAAAAGTCTCATAAAAATCCCCCATTCTAAATAAAATGATACAATCAGGATTCTCATTCTTAATTTTCATGTACTGTTGCATTCCTGGAGTCAATTTCATATTTATAAAAAGTTTATTTTTCTTTAAAACAATTTATATTATCAATTTTAAATATACATTTCACTATAATAAGTACTTTAAACTAGATTAAATAAATTAAAATATGGTAATTAGAGTTCTAAATGAAGGTTTAATCAATAAAATTGCAGCTGGTGAAGTAATTGAGAGACCTGCAAATGTTGTAAAAGAATTGCTTGAAAATTCATATGATTCTGCAGCAGATTCAATTAAAATAGAAATTATTGATTCTGGATTTAAAAAAATAAAAATTAGTGATAATGGTATTGGAATGAGTAAAGACGATTTATTGCTTTGTGTTAAAAGATATGCTACTTCAAAAATTCAACAAGAAAATGATTTATTCAATATACATTCCTTTGGATTTAGAGGAGAAGCCTTATTTAGTATTTCACAAGTTTCTACAATGATTCTTATTACAAAAAGAGAATGTGATGCAATTGGAACACGAATTGAAGTAGAAGCAGGTAAAATAAAAAAAATAGAACCTGTTGCTTGTAGCAAAGGAACAACAATTGAAGTAAATGATTTATTTTTTAATACACCTGTTAGAAAAGAATATTTAAGAAATAAGGATATTGAATTTAGTCACATATTACATATTGTAAATAAATATGCTCTCATAAAAAAATCAGTTTCATTAGTTTTAGTGCATAATAATAAAGAAATAATAAATTCTCCAAAAACAGATTCTCTTTTAGATAATATTATATCTTTGTATGGGGCAAACTTTTCAAAAGATTTAATAGAAGTCAAATTTTTAGAAGGAGATTTTTATTTATTTGGATATATTTCCAAACCAAATCTAACAAGGTCTGACAAAAGCGAACAATCTATATATGTTAATTCAAGATTTATCAAGGATAAAATTATTACTGAAAGTGTTTATGATGCATATAAAACACTATTATTCATAAACAGACACCCCATCTTTATCTTAAATTTGGAAATTAATCCTTCTCTAATTGATGTTAATATACATCCTGCAAAAGAAATCATTAAATTCAAAGATGAAGATAAAATTAAAAGTTTTGTTTTTAGAGCAATTAAAAAAGCAATTTATAGTTCTGAATTAATTACAGAAGCAAATATTGAAAACAAGGAACACATTAAACCATCAAAAGTTTATGATTTCAATCTGGACAAACAAACGAATTTATTTAGTGAATCAAAAACCAGAATACAAGATAAAGAAATTAATGATTATTTAGATAATAAAATTTTAAGAGACTATAAAATTCTAGGGCAAGTTAATAAAACTTTTATTATTTTAGAAGATAATAGCGGATTAATCATATTAGATCAGCATGCTGCAGAAGAAAGAGTTAATTATGAGAAATACATGTCTGAATTTGTTAAAGGTGCTATAAAAAAACAAAAACTATTAGATAGCAAAGTCTTAGAATTAAACAAAGAACAAAAAAATACTGCATTAAACAATAGAGGTTTTTTGAATAGTATTGGTTTTGAATTTGAAGAGTTTGGTGAAAATAGTCTTAAGGTCTCAAGTGTTCCAGAAATCTTTGGAAGATTAAAAAGTATCCTCTTTCTTTACATATTAAATGAACTTGTAAATAATAAGGGAAAAATTATAGACAAGGAAATAGAAGAGAGAATCATTAAATTCTCATGTAGAGCAAGTGTAAAAGCAGGCCAAGAACTAACTAATGATGAAATTAGAAAACTAATAAATAACTTAAATAATTGTGAAAATCCTTACTCTTGTCCACATGGGAGGCCAATATCAATAAGATTAAGCATAGGCGAATTAGAAAGAAAATTCAAAAGAACTGGTTGGTAATTTTCACAAAAATACCTAATAATCTCATTTTTTCACTCCTTTAGAATAATCAATTAACTAAATTTCAGTAAATAAAAATCTTTTTAAACTCTTGTGATAACAACTTTTTATAAAAATGGTACTATTTTTGTCAAACCTAATAAAAAGTACTAAATTAAACGGAGGTTCTAACAATGTCAAACGATGATGACTTCGAAAACTTTGATGAAGATGAAGACTTCAGAGAAGATGAAGATGATTTTGATGATGACTTTGATGACGAATAAATAAGTCAAAAATCTTTTTATTTTTATTTTTTAATCATTTATGTGTAAAGAAGAATTTATATTTCTCTTTATTTTTTTTATTCAGTCTAACAAATCCAAATCTTTCAAATTGGATTATTTCTCCTTCTTTTAAATTTTGAATTTCAGGCTCAGCTAACCCTTCTTTAATAGAACCATCTGTCATAATTATTTCTACTTTAATATTATTCTGATTTGCATTTAACCAGTGTAAATATTTAACATTTAAATTTGGCTCTGGCTCAGTTGAAATATAACTAAAGCTTAGAAGTTCAGAATTATTTTTTTTAAATGCCTTAAAGTTAAATAAATGCATAAACCTATAATTTCCTGATTCAAAATTTTCATAATCTTCTTTTGAAACTAGAAATTCTTGGCTTGTTTTATATTCTTTAAAACCCATCTCTTGGTTTGGGTGAAGAGGAATTTTTACATTCAGTTCTGGAGAAGATAAAATCTTTATTTTAACAGGATTTTCAACAAAAAAATATCTTTTAGATTGTTCAATATATTTTTTATTTATTTTGTATAAAATATCCACAGGAACACTAGTATTAGATTTTTTAACTCCCTGGGAAATGATGAATTCTCTTATTGCTTGAGGTTGTATTCCTCTTGCTTTTAATGATTGTAATGACCAAAGCCTAGGATCATCCCAACCAAAATAACTTCCAGATTTAACCTCTCTAATTCCCTTAGACTTTGATAATTTAATTCCTTCTAAAATTAAATGCCCATTATTTATAATTACAGGATTATCCCAATTCAAGATTTTTCTAATAAATTCTTCTACTTTTCCTTCAATATCTAACTCTACCCCCCTAATAGCATGAGTAATTTTCCAGAAATGATTGTCTATTGCCCAAGAAAATTCCATGGTCGGATATACTCTAAATTCTGTACCCCTTCTAGGATGAGGCCGGTCTGAAATTTTAAACATAACTCTATCTCTAAATGCAGGATCTGGATAAGACATATCTGTTTTTAATCTAACAACATAACTACCTTCAGGAGCCTGTTTTTTGTCAAACATCTTTTTCCAAAGTTCTAAGTTTTTTTCAGATAAATTATTCCTACAGGGACATTCTTTTTTCTGTAATTTTAATTCTCTAAAGCTTTCTGCATTACAAGAACAAACATACATATAACCTTTTTTTATTAATTCTTCAGCATATTTATAGTGTTCTGAAATTCTGTCTGACTTATATAAAACCTCATCAAATTTACAATTCAACCATCTTGCATCTTCTTCAATTAATTTATATGATTCTGGAGAAATAGGCTTTTCTTCTGAACCAATAGTATCATCAATTATTAATAAGAATTTTCCATCATATATTTTAGCATATTCATCATTTAATATTAAAGGACGAGAGTTTCCTAAGTGAATTGCTCCAGAAGGAAATGGTGCAAAACGCATAACAACTTTTCCTTTTTTGGCATTGGGTAATTCAGGTAAGCCAACTCTTTCTTCTCTTTTATTTATTAAATTTTTAAGTTTTTCAAATTCTTTTTTTTGAGTTTCAATTTCTAATTTATTTGTCTCATTAATAACTTCATTAATTTTTGAACTATATTCTTTAATTTGTGATTTTTTTAAACCTTGAGAAAAAAGTCCAGATAAAACAGAACCAAAATTAGCTTTACCATTATATTTAATAGCATTCTCCAAAGCATATGCTCTAATTACATCTTCTTTAATTTCACTCATCTTAAATAAAATACAAAGAAGGTTTTAAGGTTTATGGGAAAAAGTTTTAACAAAATCTTTAATAATTACTTTCTATTAGAATAATATATGAGTCAAATCAAACAAGCAATTTTTGAAGCAAAAAAAGGAATTAAAAAAAAGCATGGTGGACCTTTTGGCTGCATTATTGTAAAAGACAATAAAATAATCTCATCAGCTCATAATACTGTTTTAAAAGACAAAGATCCTACAAGTCATGCAGAGATAAATGCTATTAGAAAAGCTTGTAAAAAATTAAAAACCCTTGATTTAAGTCTATGTGAATTGTATACTACAACTTATCCTTGCCCAATGTGTTTAGGGGCAATATTATGGTCAAGAATAAAAAAAATCTATTATTTAACAGATTCAGAAGATGTAAAAAAGATAGGTTTTGATGACTTAAAGTTTTACAAATTTATTCAAGGAAAAAATAAACACCTATTAAAAATTGAAAAAATTAATTCATTAGAAAATAAAGACTTCAATTATTTTTTAAAAAATTATAAAGAAAAGACATATTAATTTTCTAGCTATTCATTCAACAGAATCTTATAAAAAATTAATAAATACAAACTATTTTTTGTATAAATCCCAATCTCCATTAAAGATATATTTTAGGTCTTCTTTTCCTAATTCACGAGAATAAGGTTCATAAGAGTATTTTTCTGCAACTCTATTAACAATACACTCGTTTGAAGAAATAGTTCCACATTCTTCGTTTATATCTTCGCCTAAAATAGACAAATCTAAGCTTTTCATTATTTTTTGAATACATTATTCTTTAAAAATATTACTTAACTGAAAAAATTATATAAGGATTTTTGTTTTTTATAATTTTTTAAAATATAAGACTTTTCAATTAAACTATGCGCATCTTCTTTAATCTCTATTTCAATTTTTTTTAATGCTTTTTCTAATGAATCAAAAGACTCAGGTTTATTATTTAACGCTCTTCTCGTAGTTTCTCTTACAATTCCAACGCCTAATGGTGCATAATACTCTTCTGTAATTTTCCTAATAACTAAAATAGTTGCCTGCCTTTTTATTTTTTCCAAAAATTCTATTACTGGTAATCTCATTGCATAATATCCCCCAGTCACATTTTTTGCATAGTTTTTTCTCCCGTTAAATGTTTCAAAATCTAGAGCATAAACTTTCTTCTCTGAATATAAACTTGAATCCATCCAAATTTCAATTGCTTCAAAAGAATAAATTCCAGGTAAAAGTAATATTTCTATATAATTTCCTAAATAGTTTCCCTTGTATAAATAAATTTCATCTAATTCCTTATAATGTCTAATTTTTTCCAATAGATTTTTAGATATAATATCATCAACTGCAGTTATACTCCATCGAGTAGGAACTAATTTTCTTTGAGTTTTTTGTCCTAATGCACCAATAGAAAGAAGTTTCTGCAAATGTTCTGTATCAATATCTGATTCATAGAGTTCATTAATCGCATTTATTGCTTTTACATTAGAATCGTTCACCAAATAATCTATCTTTTTCAAAACTTTTGTATTCTCTTGTAAAATTACTTTTTGTATTGGGGCCGGATTTGTCATTGGCATAAAAATAGAGGATGGATTAATTTTTGTAACCGGTTTCTTCTTTAAGAAAAATTCAACAGAAGTAGGTTTATGTGTTAGTGCTAATTCTTTTGTAATATTTTTAAAAGAGTTTGATTTTTTAATATTTGAAATTTCTCTTCCATAAATTAATTGCCCCCTAAGCCTTAGAACATTTGCAATACTTAAATTATTCTTAGACCAATCATTTGCATTTTTAAATTCTGCATGTCTTGTTTCAAAGTTTGTTGGAGCTAAAATTCCTGTATTTACATTAGGGTAATTTATTCTACCAACAAAAATTTCAGGAGGGCTTGGACCAGAAAAATGAGTTGATACTTTTGGAACATTTTCCATAAAATTAAATAAGATTTTACATGGTTTTCCACACAAACCTTTTCCTTTACACTTCACACATAAACTGTCCATATAAGAATATATCTTTTTAAGGTTAAGTTCTTTTTGGTATAAAAAATAACAAATCTTTTATAAATAATAATTCTTAATAATTATAATGATAAAGAGAATTTTTAGTAAATTTATTAATTTTTCAGAATCTACAATAAATAAAATTGAAAACTCTAAAATTCCTTTTTATTATTTTATATTTTCCTTTTTATTTATCATTCAATTAAGAAATTTATTAGAAAATTTTTCTGCAGGAACAAGAATTAATTTTTATGCTCATTTTCACTTTACTCTTTTTTACTCTTGTATAATTCTCACTCTTATCTTAATTACAAAAATATTCACAAAAGAAAAAATAATCAAATCATTTAAATCTTTTTCATTATTTTTCTCAGTTATTTTGATTGGTCCAATAATAGATATTTTTAATTTAGGGATTCGTAATAGTAATATGTCTTATTTTTATCCTAATAATTTCAAGGAACTTTTAGTTATGTTTTTTACATTCGGTGGAAAATATAATGGATTTGGAGCTACAATAGGTATGCAAATTCATATCTTTCTAATTTTAATTTTAATTTTAATATACACACTAGTAAAAACAAATAAAAATTTTAAAAAAAGCTTTTTAGTTCCATTTTTAATTTATATCGTCATATTTTTTTATGGCTCTCTAGCTTATCTCTTAAAGTCTTTTTTTAATTTTGTATACAATGATAATGCCTTCTCAATGATATTTTTTATTATATTATTTATTTTATTAGTAATCTCTTTTTATATTACTAAAAAAGAATTTTTCAAAATAATAATAAAAGACTTTAGAACATCACGAATATTATTTTATTTTTTAATCTTAGTTTTAGGTGTCGCAATTGGATATAAAAATTATGACCTGTTAAGATATAATATACCAGAATTTTTATTTCTAAAAATAATTATTTCTTTTTTAAGCATTTTATTTGCGGCTTTTTTTTCTATTATTTCTAATAATTTTGCAGATTATAATATTGACAAAGTTTCAAACAGTGAAAGGCCTTTATTCAAAGAGAATCTTTCTAAAAAAGATTATCTAATTTTTGGATTAATTTCATTATTCTTATCGTTAATCTCTGCTTCTTTATTAGGTTATTTTGGTTTTCTATCTATCTTCTTGTTAATCGGAAGTTATTTTATTTATTCAATGCCTCCTATAAGGCTTAAGCGAATTCCAATCTTTTCAAAAATAACAATATCTCTAAATTCCCTATTCTTATCGTTCTTAGGTTTTTCCTTCTTTTTAAGAAATACTGATATAATACACTTAACTTCTTTTCCAACAGAATATATTATCTTCTTTTTGTTATTCTCTTTAGCAGCTAATTTTATTGATATTAAAGATTATGAGGGTGATAAGAAAGAAGGAATAAAGACACTACCAGTTTTATTAGGTTTAGAGAACTCGAAAAAATTAATTGCGCTTTTTTTTATATTGCCTTTTTTATTTATTGGCTTTTTAAATCAAGATTTGATGATTGTATGTATTCTACTTTCCTTTGTAAATATATTATTAATCACCGATAAAAATTATGATGAAAAACATTTATTCTTAATAATATTATTTAGTATTTTATCATATATCCTTACATTTTTAATTTATATTCCTATTTAAAATGAAAAAATTTAAAAAAATAATTTTATCCTTTTTGTTAATTCTTATAATTTTATTTGCAATTAATTATTTTTTAAACTCTTTTAATCAATCAAAAAGATTAAATCTAGAAAAAGAGCAACAAGAATTTTACAATTCTCAAGAATTAGAGGAAGAGATTGAGAGTATTATTCAAAAAGGTATTGATTTTTTATATGACTCACAATTAGAGTATGGCGAATTCAAGAGTTATTATTGTTTTGATTCAAATTTAAGCAATTGTTATTTTGATAGTTCTCCATTTATAACAACCTTTGTTTTATATTCTATTAAAGATATATCAAATCCTAAAGTAAATGAAATAAGGGAAAAGGCAATAGACTTTTTATTAAAAGAACAAAAAAATGGTTCATGGAGTTATTGGACAACTAGCAATAATAAAACTCTTGTTTCTGATTTAGATGATACTTCTTGTGTTTCATTTATTTTAAGACAAAACAACATCACATTTAAAGAGAATATTTATTTAATTAAAAATAATAAAAATACCGAAGGTTTATATTATACTTGGATTAATCCACCTTTTGAAAATGATTTAGATTGTGTAGTTAATACTAATGTTTTATTATACTTACAAGAAAATGACTCGGTTGTTTGTAAATACCTAAATGATGCTATTAAAAATAATAAAGAATGTTCTATATACTATCCAAGTAGATTATCTTTCTATTATATGGTTTCAAGAGCATATAGTAATAACATTACTTGCTTAAGTAAAAGTAAACAAAAAATAATAAAAGAAATTATTCACTCTCAAAAAGAAGACGGTTCTGTCGGAAACATCTTAGAGACCAGTTTAGCATTAAATACTTTAATTAATTTTGATTATAAAGGTAAGGGAATTGATAAAATTATTAATTATTTAATCTTAAATTTTGATGATGCTATTAACTCTAAAAACTTATTTTATTCTTATGAAATTAATTCAGCATATTTTTATTCTGAGGATTTAACACTTTCAATTTATTTAGAAGGATTAAATAATTATTATAGTTCTTATTTAAATTAGTAATTACAAACACATACCCTCTGATAATAACTAGATCCGGAGCTACAACTTTGAGAAGGCACACTATACCCTGGGTCAGCTCCCCTATATCTACACCAATTACGAGTCCATGAATTCCCCCAAGTATCTGTTCCAGTTTGATATTGCCTATGGGGGGAGCCTGAATAAGCTTCATAAGTACAATCAATGTTACCGAAAAAGGCTTTACATACAGCACAACCAGTATTATCATTCCAATTTTTTGCAATACAACCTCCATAACTACCACAAACAGTAGTGCATGATTGTCCAGAGCCTCCTGCTCTCCAGCAAGCATTTCCCCCTTGCCCTACACAATTGCTACATCCATCAGATTTCATTACTCCACTACATGTTCTACAAACTCCCCCATAACATCTTTTATCAGAACCACTACAAGCATAAATGTTTGAAGGATTCCAGTCAGTTGTTCCAACAATCGAACAAGATAAATTAGTTATTTCAATAGTGCTGGGATGATAATTAAAAAAAGCAGTCCACTCAGTCTCTGTTTTTAATGGGAGAAATAAATCATTTAATGCAGAAGAGCTATAATAAATTCTTAAATCTTTAGAATATTTTTGAAACCTATATTCATTTCCTGGAACTAATGTAAAATTTTCTTCTGTTTTAATAGTTGTAAAACTTTTTACTATTTTAATAGTAGGAAATATTGCAAATAATAAAGTAAGGATAATTAATAAATTTATATAATAAATTAATTTTGAGTTTAACATAAATCATAAATCCTTTTTATTTATATAAACTTTTTGCAATCTACTCTTATTTATTGTAATCTTCATAAAATTCTTCTCTACTCATTCCAGGAATATAAATTGAGGGATCATCTAAAATAAAATCCCTAATATATTCTACATTAACATTATTTCTTAAATTATAAATATATTCATCTAAAAAATCAGCTTTTTTTTGATCACTTAGTATTTCTTTTAAATCAGGTTCAATTTCTTTAAAAGGAGGGTAGACTTGAGGATATCTTTCTTTCATAAAATCAAATAAATCTTGTGCTTCTTCTGTTGTAACTTCAAATTTCTCTTTGTTATCCTCTAAAATTTTCTTCTTATATTGATAAATAATATAATATTTCTTATAATAATTAAAAGTTTCTTTATCTAAACTTTCATTTAATGTATCTTTTATTTCTTTATCGTCTACATTAAATTTTTCTTGTAGTGCATTTACATATAATAATTCTTCATTGATAATGTAATCTAATGCTTCATAATTTGTCAAATTTCTGTTCTCTTCAATTAATAATAATTCTTGTAAATAAAATACATCATTTAATCTTATCTCTTGTTTATCAATCATTACAATAATTGGATTTTTCAATTCATCTTCAGAAGGAGAAAATGATTTATTGCTAAAGTAAATTATTGTAAATAAAGATGATAAAATAAGCAATAAAATAATTAAAAGGTATCTGCTACTCAAAATTTTTATAAAATCCTCTTTATTCATATTTAACTCTTAATTAAAATTCTATATAAATGTTTTTATCACAACTAAATTTATAAAACATAATTAATATTTTTGCTTATGATTATTGATGTTAATGATTCTGAATTTGAAGAAAAAGTGATTAATCAATCAAAGAAAATTCCTGTCTTAGTTGATTTTTGGGCTACATGGTGTGGTCCTTGTATGACATTAAAGCCAATTTTAGAAAGAATTGCTAGAGATTTAGGAGAATCAATTGTTCTTGCCAAAATTGATGTCGAAAAAAATCAAGAAAATGCATTAAAATATTCAGTTATGAGTATTCCTGCTGTAAAATTATTTAAAGATGGTCATATTGTTGATGAATTTGTAGGTGCTCAACCAGAAGAAATTATTCGAGAATGGTTAAAACAAAAATTGTAAATAAAAATTAATTACCTCTTCTATTATTTGCTCTTAAAGACGGATATGCTTTTGGAACTTTAACTCTTGAATGTCTATGTCCTCTTGATTTTTTACCAGCAGAAGTTAGTCCTCTTAATGCTCTTGCTTTATTAGCGGGTTTTGTTACAAAAGATAATTCTTTATCTGTTTTTATCTCTGGGCTTGCTCTGTCAACTAAAATTACTTCATAAAAATAATGTAAACCATCTTTTCCAATATTATATGAATTTAATACTTCCATATTTTTATATTTCCTAGCAACTCTTGTTTCAGCAATTTCCTGATAATTCATTCTTAAATTTTTTCTAATATGAAGTCTTTTTGTTCTTCTTCCTTTATTTGGTCTAGTTCTTTTATGACCTCCTCTTTTAATTCTAACTCTTACAACAATAACACCTTTTTTTGCTTTATATCCTAAAGAGTGAGCTCTATCTAACCTAAGAGGTTTATCAACTCTTACAATACTTTCTCCTTTTCTCCATTGAATCATTCTTTCTCTTAAGAGTTTTTTATCTGGTTTTTTCCACGCTTCTCTTAGATATTTACTAACTCCCATAGTAATCATTTACAAAAATCTGTTTATAAAGCTTATTGTTTATTTTAAGATGAGCCCGCTGTGATTTGAACACAGGACCCCCGCCTTATCAGAGCGATGCGCTACCTGGCTGCGCCACGGGCTCAATAACTGAATAACAAATCTTTGGTTTATAAGTTTTTTTAATTTAAAATTTATCCAAAAACTTCTTTAAAATATTTATGTAAGTCTTTTCTTTAAAACTCAAGAAATGAAAGGAGGTCAAAAATAATGAAAAATAAATATCTTTTTAGTTTATTATTGTTAAGTCTATTTTTAATTAGCTCTTTTGTATCATCATCAGAAGGCTTAGATCCTATAACAAATGTAAGCGCTACAATGAAAGTAAGAGCAAATATAATAAAGCCTAATATGGGAATAAATGTTCCAAGCTTAGTAACAATAGGTAATATGGCTCCAGGTTATTTATCTGATAGACAAGATATTAATATTACTAATACAGGAAATGTTAATTTAGTTATAACTCCTGAGTTAGAAGAAAGTTATAATGGGGATGTGTATAATTATTTATCTTTTAAGAGAATTTTAGATGACCCTTTGGCTAAGATTGGGGATTATTCTTTAGAACTACTAAAACCAAATGCAGTTGGAGGTACAAGATCTGAAAGAATATACATGTATCTTGATTTAACAGGCTTTACAAAGGAGTTGAATAATACGTTAACAAACCATGAAGTAGATGTAATATTTTGGGCAACAGCACTTTAAAATGAAGATAACGATTTTTTTTCTCTTTTTTTTCTCTTTTTTAAGTTTAGTTAATTGTTCTGAATTAAAAATAAGCCCACAAGAATTATTTTTTGAGGGAGAAACCAATAAATTTATATGTAAAAATATTTCAATAGAAACCTCAGAAGAATCAACTGTTATAATTCAAGATAGATGGGCAATTAAAGATTTCCAAGAAAAAGATTTTAAGTCTCATAAATTAAAAAGCGAAGACTTAGATTTAGCTTTAACTTATAATTCTTCGAGAAGAGTAATTGATTTATCTAATGAGCTCATTTGTATTAAAGCAAAACAAGCTGGTTTTTATCATGGCTTAATTTTACTTAGAATTAAGGATAGTTCTAGTGGTATTGGTGTCTGGATTAATTTAAACATTTCAGAAAAAAATTTTAAGACTAAAGTTAGTGATACGATTTTACTTAAGAATAAAGAAAGTTCTAAACTTGTAAGTTTTGTTTTATTTTTACTTATCTTAATACTATTAATTGAACTTATCTTTTATTTGAAAAAGAAGATTTATTCTTAAGTTTTAAAGCTAACCTAATTGTATAATTAATTGGGTTTTTTATATTCATTTCTTCTTTTTCAAGATTTCCAAAAACCTTGTATATTTGTTTGTCATAATTTGGTGGTAGAGGTTTTCTCTTAGAGAACCAATAAATCTGACCCCTGATATAACCTTCCTTTAGAGGATATTTATTTTTCAAATTCCATTCTTTTATTTTTTCATTAATATAATCTTGCGGAAATTCTAAAGCATTATAAAATGAAAGTAAGAGATACAAAGCCCTTTTTCTTCCATCATCCTTTACTCCTTTAAGAATTTTTTTAATAATTGGGGGAAACATATCTTCATTAATTGTTAAACCTTTAATATCAATTTTATCACCTTTATATTTTTTTTCTTCATAATATTGTTTTTTTTCAACCCAATCAATAGCTTGCAACAATAATTCTCGTGCTTGGCCCTCTTCTACTTTTGGCATAAAATCCTTAGGATCTTTTATTTTTAGAGGTTCAGCATCATATGGATTAAAATTCTTTAAGTCTTCTTTAGATATAACAATTGAAGCTAAAGCAGTTTTTTCATGTAATGAATAAGGTGCCCTAAAAAGGTGTCTTGAAGCAACAAGGACAATATCTACAACATCAATTAATTCCTTTGTTGTTATTTGCTTCTTAAATAACTTAGGTTCTTTTTTAGAGTTTGTTTCACAATTCAAACAAAAATAAACTTCTTCAATATCTACTCTCTGCATCTTAGAATTACATGAAGGACAAATCATTTCATTTCTATTTGATTTCATAGAATTAACAACAGAGCGGCATCTAATATTTGAGCAAACATATTTTCCAATTTTCTTTAGTTGTGCAATATTATCACACCTTAGACATTTTGTCTCATAAATTGATTTTCCTTTTTTTTCTAAATCACTTGAACTAGAAAGATTTAATATTCTCTTATTCAAATTATCATCTATTAATTCATTTAGATAACTAGCAATTAATCTAGGCCATTCAGGGAACATATCTTTTGTGTTAATATCATTAACCTTCTCAGGAAATGACTTAAACGGAACAATGATATGAAATCCTTTACTACCTGAAAATTTAATGCCATAATTATAGACACCGTGATGTTCTAATGCTTCAATTAAAAGTTGAGCTGCAATTTTTGAATAATCTAAATATTTTGAATCAATATCAATTAAGAAGTCCCACCCAATTTTTATTTGATTATATTCTTCAGGGCTCATATTTGTATTAATCTCTAATGGATTTTTCCATAATTCTTCAGAGCAATGAAATGATGTAGCTCCTTTTTTAGCAAAAGTTACAATATCAAATGGATAATCAAAGCAATCTGGTCTTTTTCCAAATCCTTCTAAATAACGAGGGACTGTTTCTCTATTTTTACAAAAATTAAACATTGCCTCTTGAATATCTTTTCTAAGATAATATGATTTTGCAATTCTTTGAACTTTTTTTAAATCTTCCTTTTTTTCCATATAATATAAAATATATAGGACTTTTTAGCAATTGCGGTTATTCTTCCGATAATACTTTTCCAAATATTTATAAATAAACAAACACTAAAAACAATATGAAAAGAGGAGTGATTATTCTATTTAGTATTTTATTATTAGTGCCCTTTATTTTTGCAAATGAAGGTGAAACCTCTTCTTCAAATGATTTAACTAATAATCCAGAAATTGATAAGGGATTTGTTTGTTTAGAAACAAAAGTAGGAGATTCTTGTCAAAATATTAATTCAGTTGAAGAATTAGCACTAACAATTCTTGCTACTCCAAAAGATATTATATATGAAGCGTGTGTAAAAAAATTAGAATCAAAATTATCAACAAACACTATTAATTCTGTAAGCATAAAAGATGTTTCTTTAAGCATCCTTGCTTTAAACCATGCTGGAAAAGAAACAAAAAACCTTCAAGAATGGATAATAAGTAAAGAAAGAAATCCAGTAGAAATAGAGTGGTTTTTACAAGTTGATTCAAATAAGGCAACAACATGTAATATAACATATGATTCAAAAAATTATTATGAATTTAGTATGTCTGAGAATAAAAGAATAACCCCATTAAAGAGTAGAGGAGATTGTTTTACTCTAGAAAAAAATTTCTGGTTAAAAATAAAACCCGGATGTTATAATAATCAGACATTTACCATAAGTTGTCAGGAGGATTTTAATTCAAATTTATTTTATCAACAAACAAATAATAATGAAAGAATTTTTGTTATAGATAATACAATTTCTTCTCCAGCATACAATAGAGTTGAATTACAAGTTCAATCAAGATGTTTTTCACCAACAAAACAAGGTTCTTGTAATTTTGAAGATAATGTTTGGGCAGCATATGCTTTAGCAGTCACAGGAAATGATATACAAAAATATATGTCTTATATCTATGCATTAGCAGAATCAGGTGAAAATCAAAGATATTTGCCCTATGCTTTTATTTATTTATTAAATATTAATTCTCAAAACTATGCAACAAGGTTAGTTAGCTTGCAAAGAAGTGAAGGTAATTGGAATATAGCAAATACACCTTATACAAGTATACATGATACTGCTTTAGCTTTGTTATCATTAGGAGTCTCTACAGACGAGAAAACACAAAGGGCAAGAAATTGGTTAATTTTTACTCAACAAGGAAGTGATGGTTGTTGGAGAAGCAATGTAAAGGATACAGCTTTTGTTTTATGGTCTCTTGAAAGAAGGCCCGGAAAAACAGTAGCAGGGGATATAGTTCGTTGTGAAGATTTAGGATATTCTTGTGTCTCTACAAACAACTGTGCAAGTGGGGGAATCTTAAGCCAGTATTATTGTTCTTCATTAGGTGCGCAGTGTTGTAGTGAATTAAAAAGATGTACTGAAATCGCAAATGGAAAAATTTGTTCTGAAAATAAAGAATGTTCTGGAACAAACGTTAAAGCAAAAGATACAGATGTTTGTTGTATATCCGAATGTGTAGAAAAGCAAGTTCTCAGCGAATGTGAGCAAGAAAGTCACTCTTGCTTTGCAAATCCATGTAGTGGAAATTACGTTTCACAAGATTATTCTTGTAATGATGGAAAATATTGTTGTAAATACTCTCCTCAACCAAAGCCAGATAAAAAAGAAGGAAGCTTTAATATAATTTGGTTAATAGTTGGTTTAATACTATTAGCTCTAATTATTTTATTAATTGTTTTTAAGGAAAAATTAAAAGTACTTTTATTTAAATTAAAAAATAATAAAAAAGGAGGAGCGGTAAATAGTAATCCAAATGTTAATAGTAGTTTTCCTCCAAGAGGTGGTCCGGGAAACTATCCTCCACAAAGATATCCTAGACCAATGCCAATGAGACCTGGTATGAGTAGACCTCCTTTCCCACCTCAAAGACCACAAATGCCCCCACAACAATAAAATGAATTATCTTAAATCAATTCTTCTTTTTATTTTATTATTAGTATTTGTAAATTTCAGTTTAGCTTATCCTGATTTAATTTTAGAAAATAAAAATCCTCAACCAAGAGAAAATATTTATGGTTACATTTCTGATGCTCAACTTTTATCAAATGTGCTAAATAAGGAGGATTTTTATTTTTATGAAGGACGAGCACCAATTAAACCAACAGAGTATAATTTGATTAAATATAATGAAGGTTATTATTTTTACTTAAAATTTAATAAAGAAGGAAATTATACAATTAAATCAAATGAACTTTTATACCAAAGCCCTAATGGTTTATCTTCAAGAATAGTGGAATTAAATTTAACAGTAAAAACAAATTATAATAAAGATGAAAAATTTCCCTTATTAGAGATAAAACCCGGTTTTATTTATGGATACGAAGTTTCAAATATTACATTATTAAATAGTGGAACAGCCTCATTAGAATTAGAATATAATAAAACTAAATTTACTTTATCTCCTGGCGGATTTCAAACAATTACTAATTATCCTTTAAATAAAACATTTACTTTATTTAAAATAAAAACATATAAGGATTTTAGCTATCCCATTCTTTATTTAGGTGAATTAAAAAAAGAAGAAACAAAATCAAATTTAAGAATTTCTCCTGAGGAAATTAAAATAGAAATGGCTATTGGTAATGATAGAATTAAAAAGAATATATTACAATTAATTAATAATTTTGATTATTTTATAGAGAATATAAGTTTCATAGAAAATATTGAAATATTAACAATTCAAAACCAAGAATTTCTTGACCCAAATAATAAAACCTTTGTAACATTTTATATTAATTCAGAAAAAGAAACATATGTTAATGAAGAAATTTATCTAACTTATACAGAAAATAAAGAAAATTATTCTATTACAATCCCAATAGAAATATTTGTTTATCCAAAAGGTACTTCTTTAGACAATCCTAATGAATCTTTAAAAGATAGATTAACTTGTTCAGAAATGAATGGACAATTTTGTTCTAAAGGTTATGCTTGTGCAAAGGACGATTTAACTTTTTCAAGCGAAGGAATGGCATGTTGTTTATCTAAGTGTGTCTTAGTTTCAGGAACTGATGATTTTAAAGAGAAGAGTTCAAGCGCATGGATAATTGGAGTAATAATTCTCTTAGTCCTTGCAGGAGTAGGTTATTATTTTTACAATAAATATAATAAAATAAAAAAAGGTAATAGCACAAAGAATATATTAGGTAATTTAAAAAAGAAATAATTATTTTTTATCTTTCTTATCTACTAACTTACCCTCTTTGATTAAATTATTATCATTTAAAATCTTCAAAGCAGAGTTTAATTGATTTGTTAATTGAAAAATTCTTGTTTGAGAAAGTTTTGCGATTTCATCGTATTTATGTAACTTAAGAACAAAGTCAGTAAACAAACTACTTGCTTCTTCACAATTTAAAGAAACTCTTTCAGGATCAATAATTTCAATAGATGCAGGCATAAAATTAAATGTTATATCAGCTAATTGCTTCAAATCTTGACACTTAAATTCAACTTCGCAAAAGCAAGTATAAAAATCTTGTTTATCATCTTTAATTTTTTTAGGTTCATTTATCTTTTTCTCAATAATTTTGACATCTTTAAGTTTTTCTAATTTTTGTACATGTTCATCTAAGGCTGTTTTAATATATTCAGGAGGTTTTCCTAAAATCTCTAAAATCATTATTGCTGTTATCATTTTATCTTTTTATTATTATAAAAGAGATTAAAGCTATCAAAAAAATAGTAAGAATATAAGGAATAACCCTTAAAATCTGTTTACTTTTTGATTTGTATATTAACTCTTCTGTATTATTATTTGAATTTAAGTTTATAATACTTTTGGAAATAATTTTATTCTCTTTTATTATTTCTTTTTTTTCTATGTTTTCTTCTTTTATATTTTCTTCTTCTATATCTCCTCCGCCTTCTTCAACAATTTCATTTAGATTATTTATTTCTGTTTCATCATAATCCTCTATTTCTTCTTCCATATTGTTTATTTTAATTTCTAATATTTTTTCACTAAAACTTGTCGCTTTATTTTCTCTTAATCTTATTGAGATAGTAGCAATACCTTCGTAATTTTTATCTATTTTTGATAGTATTTTATATTCTCCATTTTTTGAAATTAATTTTTGGATATACCAATCTGATCTTTGCCAATCATTACCATTCCACACTTTATTCAAATTTGGCAATCCTTCACTATAAACATTAAATTTTAAATCATATAAACCATTAACCTCGATTAAATCAAGAGTACAATAAAATTCTTCATTTGTGTTTACTTCTTTTGGACAATTAATATTTTCTATTTCTATTGCAAGACAAAAATCTATTAAAAGAATAAAAAATAATATAACAAATTTTTTCATAAAAGAACAACTTCTCTAATTTTTATAATTTATACTAGTAATTTAGGATAAATTTCCCTAAAGTTTTCATATATAACATGAACTCTATTTTTTATCTTTTGTTTTTTAGCAATCCAGATATCACTAAAAATCTTATTTTTAAGATACCACACACATTTTTCTTTCTCTATTCTATTTAATATTCCATTAGACTTAACTTCAACACCAATTATTTGATAACCTTCATTTCGATTCTGAAAGCAAATAAAATCAGGAAAGCCAGTTCCAATTGTCATTACACCCATATTATTCTTAAATTTTCTAAATAATCTCTTTGCAGGAACAATTTCTCCTTTCTCTAAATCTAAATTATTTGTCCACTTATCAACAATCCAATTTTTTCTAACCAAGTCTTTTCTTACTCTTAACTCAAATTGAGAACCAGAAGACTTGCTCTTTGAACCTCTTTTTACATTTAATTTATTCTTAAAAATAACATTTCCTGATTCATCAAAATCTATTTCATGTTTTATTTCTTCCATTATAAGTCCCTAGCAAGTAAGGTTCTCCTAAAATTTGATTTTGCTCTATCTTCTGCTTTTTTTAATAAGTCTTCAACAATTTTCTCAAATTCAACTAAAAACTCATCACTTACTGAAAAGTCAGTTCTTTTTTTAATATTACTTTTAATAATTAATCCCATAACCACCTCCAAATAAATAAAGAAATAGCAATTAATAAATTTTTAGATAATTATTTATATTATTTTCAAATTAAAAAATACTTCAGTTTTTAGAAAGATATTTATATTAAATTTTAAATTCAATATTATGGGAAAATATGTTTGGGAATTTACTAATCAGAGAAAATTAAATAAAAAGGAATTTACGAATTATTTTGAAAAAAAAGTTTTTAAAACAATTCGTAAATATCAATTATTACCTAAGGATAAAATCTTTTTAATTAAAGAAGATAAAAAGATAAACACTGTCGTTTTAAAACATATTTTAAACAAGAAATTTCAGGTTATTAAATCAGATAAACCTAACACATCATCAAATAATTTAAGTGACGTTGCAGAATTAACTTTTGAAAATATATTACAAGGAAATTTTATAGGTCCAAAACCAAAAGAAAAAAGTTTAATTTATCCATTATACTTTCACTCTGACAAAGAAATAGAAGTTTATTCTAAATTAATTAATCTTAAAGGAATTAAAACAAAGAGAAATAAAAAAGTACAAGAATTATTCAATAAATTTTTAGATAAAAATCCGGATTTAGAAATAAACGTTATTAAAGCACTAATGCAAATTACTAATTAATTAATTTTTTCATTTCATCAGTTATAAAATAAGTATGGTTGTTTCCTGAATAAGTTAAAAATAATTTTTCTCTTGCTCTTGAAATAGCAACATAGAATAATCTTAGTTCTTCTAATTCTTTGTTATATTTCTCTTTTTTTAAAGAATCAATTATTGGGTGGTCAGAATTTTTACAAGGAAAATTTATTGAATTACATCCAATTACAAAAACAGTTTTAGCTTCGAGACCTTTAATAGAATGAATTGTTGCCAGTGTTACGTGATTTTCTTTTATATTTGTCGGCCTTAGGTTTTCATCAGTTTTTAGAACATGTAAAATATTATTTCTCTTCAATAGAAGACTCAACTCATTGATTTGCCTATTTGTTCTAGAAAGAATAAATATCTGATGTAGCTTCTCTTTTGCTTGTTTTAAATATTCTAATAAGAAGATTCTCTCCTCTTCCTCATTATTAAAACTATATAATTTAATCTCTCCAGAGTTCTCCTCTTTAGATTTTAAATCAGGTAAATTCATTTCTTTTATTGACTGGTTCATAAAGTTAATTATTTTATTTTTACTTCTATAATTTTCATTTAGATAAATAACGCAAGGCTGTGAAAAATCATCTTGGAACTTTAAAATAAAATTAATATCGCTTCCTCTCCATCCAAAAATAGATTGTCTAGGATCTCCTACTGCAAAAATATTCTTAGGATTTAATAATTTTAATAATTCAACTTGCTTTGCATTTACATCTTGATATTCATCTACTAAAACATGTTCAAAATAAGGAATATTTTCTCTTGATTTTTTGAAAAAATTAATCGTGTCTATTATTTGGTCAGTATAATCTCTAAAAGAATTAATGTTAATAAATTGATTAATTTTTTCAATACAATCTATAACTAGTTTTAATTTTTCATCCTCTTTGATTTCTTTAGATAAATCTTTTAGTTCTCTTTTTGTTATTTTTAGATAATCTATTATTGAAAAACAATCATTTAAAAAAAGAAAAGATAATTCATTAATAGTTTTATTTCTCTTTTGACTTCCTGAAAAATAAATATCAATTACATCTTTTAATTCTAAACCTAGAAAAGAAAGGGCATAATTAAAAGCCATAACTTTATCAGTGTAACTTAGAACCCTTGTTTTAGTCCCATAAATTTTAAATTCATTTTTTCTTAAAATATCTTCGGAAAAAGAATTAAAAGTATGAACATTTACATCTTCAATATTCAACCTTTCTAATCTTTTTTGCATCTCTTGTCTTGTCTTTCTAGTAAATGTAATTGCAAGAATTTTTTTAGGGTCAATATTTTTATATTTAATTAAAAACTCAATTCTTTTGATTAATACAGTTGTCTTCCCAGAACCTGCACCTGCAATTGTCAAAATATTATTCTCGTTTGAAATTATAGCTTTTTTTTGGTTCTCATTATAGTTTTTTAAGAATTCTGAATATTTCTCAAAACAAATTTTATCTTTTTCACTAACCTCTTGATTTTCATAATTTAACAAATTTGTTTTTTTATTTAGCTTCGGATTTGTGATTTCATTCATACCTTTTAATGTAATTTTTAATATTTTGACAAAATTATTATATTCTGCACTTGTTTCTTCAATTAATCCATGATAAATTAACCAGTTTACCTTTTCAATAGTTTTATCTTTTCCCCAAGAAAGTGTGTCAAAATGAGGATATTGGTCTAAGTTATTTTTTAAAATAGATTTATTATTATAGTTTCCCCTTAAGAAATCTGAAAGTAAATTTTTTCCAATAGGAAAAGGTATTTCCAATAATGATTTTAAAATTTTCAAATAATCAAGTGTTTCATCTTCTTTGATTTCTTCTATCATTTTAATTAAAAAATAAGTCTTTATTTAAGGTTAATTAAATTTTCTTGAAATAGCCTCAATATCCTTAATTGATTTAGCATTAATTAATTCTTTTCTTAACTTTTTAGCATTTTCCTGATTCTTAGTAAAATTCATTGCTTGATATTTTATTTGTTTATAACTTATTTTGTATTTTTCAGCAAGTTTTAGATAATCTTTAAATTCAATTCTCAATTTTTTATCCAACATAATAGAGAAAATATTTGGATTACCTATAGCTTCCCTACCAATCATTACAAAATCAAAATCATTTAATATTTTTTTATAATTCTTCAAGTTTACATTCCCTGAATAAATTACTGGTATTTTTAATGATTCTTTTAATCTTTTAGCAAAGTTGTAATCTGGATTTCCAGAATATCCCTGATTAAATGTTCTTGGATGAATTATTATTGCATTAAAACCTATTTTTTCAGCAAGTTTAGCAATTTTAATTGAATTTTTTGATTTTCTCAATTTTATAGTGCAGGGTTTTTTTGTAGAGCTTCTTATTTCAATTAAAATTTCTTTAATATTATTAATATCTTCATGTAAAAAAACACCATGACCTAATTTTTTTGATAATTTAGAGGGACAACCTAGATTAAAATCCCAAAGTGAAACTTTCTTATCATATTTTTTTATAATTTCTTTAATACCTTTTATTGAATTTGAAAAAATTTGTAATGCTGGTTTATCTTCTAAAATTAAATCATGTTGTGTTAAACTTGATGTCATACCACTAAAACTTAAAGAACATCCTGCTTTTTTACATAAAAGTCTAAAAACAATATCATTTGGTTCAAGCATTGGTGCTAATAAAAGACGATTTTTTAATTTTAAATTTCCTATAAAATATTTCATATATTCTTAATCATCCTATTTTTTATAAATCTAATTTGAGTATCTATAAAATTCTAATAAACCGTTTTTATCCCAAACATATAAGCTATCTTTATCATTATTAAATATTTTAACAAAATTCTCAACATAATATCCAGGTTTTATGCTTCTAGAATAAATATGTGTAGCATCATCTTTAAAAGTTACATCAAGAGTTATATTACAATTGTTATAAAGAATTAAAGTTTCATTTTTTCCTTCTAAAGAATCATTATAATCTAATTCAATTAAATCAAAACAGTCATAATATTTTGATTTTTTCCAAATTCCTAAATTATTTCTTCTAGCAAACTCTTCAGAAATTTTTAAGTTATCATAATATTCATCTAATTCATAATAATATAAAGTGGCATAACCATTGGCTAATAAAAGTTCGTTAATATTCTTATTTCCAATAAAAATATATCCTAAGTATCTATTATACTTATCCACTCCATAATGCTTTAATTTAATGCTTTTATTCTCAATTAAACTTTTTAAAAAATTAATTGATTCTTCATAATATATCATACCTTTTTCAGGGGCATTAACACCTTTTAATCTAATTTTAATATCATTATCTAAAACAATAGTATCTGCATCAATAATTTTCTTAACATAAAAAGATTTTAAAAAAACATTTTCATTTATCAAAATATAATAAATATTAGCGAAAAATATAATTAAAAGTAAAATAACTAGTCTTTTTTTATTCATGTAGATTACAAAATAGTAAGATTTAAAAGTCTAATTTATCATTTTATGTCATGAGTAAAGTTAGAATAAAACTTCAGAGTATAGATATTGAAAAATTAAACGAAGTAATTGAAAGAATAAGAGAAATCGCTAATAATTCTGGAATTCCAATATCAGGACCAATTCCATTACCAACAAAAAAACTTAAAGTTACTACAAGAAAATCTCCTTGTGGAGATGGAACTGCAACATTTGATAGATTTGAAATGAGAATCCACAAAAGAGTTATAGACATTGCATCTAATGATAAAGTTTTACATAGTATTATGAGAATTTCTATTCCTAGGACAGTTAAAATTAAAATTGAGATGATTGATTAATCTTCCTTTTACAAACTTTTTTAAACAATAAATATTCTCTTTATATTAAGAATATAAAAATATTCTTCTGGCCTCGTAGCTCAGCTTGGTTAGAGCACCAGGCTCTTAACCTGGGTGTCGCGGGTTCAAATCCCGTCGAGGCCATTTATATTATCCCTTCTTCTTTTAAGCTTGTATAATTATTTTTCCCAATAATAATATGGTCTAATATTGGTATTTGCATAATTTCACTAATTTTAATTAATTCTCTAGTAACATCTATATCATTTTGAGATGGAGATGATTCTCCTGACGGATGGTTATGGATTAGTATAATACCTGAAGCACCTTCTTCAAAAGCGTTTTTAAAAATTTCCCTAGGATTTATTATAGATTCATTTAATGAGCCAACAAACAACTTTTTTTCACATATTATCTTTTTACGTGTATTTAAATAAACTGCAAATAAATTCTCTTGATCTAAATTAGATGTTTTAGGAATATACATTTCTGCTAAGCTCTTTGGACAATTAATTTTCAGTTTATCTTCGTCAATCTTATTAAAACTTCTTTTACCTAATTCAAAACAAGCTAAAATTTTACATGCTTTAGCAATACCTATTCCTAATTCTTTAGTTATTTGAGAAATAGAAATATTACTTAGTTTACTTAATTCATATTTTTTAGTAATTCTTTTAGATAACTCAATAACATTTTCATTTTTAGTTCCTGTGTTTAATAAAATAGCTAATAATTCATAATTTGTTAAATTTTCAACTCCATATTTAACTAATTTTTCACGAGGAAATTCTTCTGGATGGATTTGATTCATTTATTCAATGTGTTTTTTGAATATAACAACTTTATCTTGAATTTAGGATAAAAGAATTAATTTAATAAATCAAAAAAACAACAATATTATAGGCCCATATCGCATACCTGCGCACATTAAGTGCTTGAATTCCAAAATATTGGATTATCTTTGGATGCAATAGTGGTTTTAAACAAGGCCCATATCGCATAACGGTATTGCACCAGGCTCGAACCCTGGATCTATAAATAGATGTCCCTGTTCAACTCAGGGTATGGGCGTTTTTATAAAATAGAGATAATCTTAAAAACTAAAAAAAGATGGTAGTATTATAATGCCCTTATCGCATACCTGCGCACATTAAGTGCTTGGATTCCAAAATACCGGATTATCTTTGGATGCGATTAAAGGCTAAGTGTGCCCACATCGCATAATGGTAGTGCACTGGACTTGAAATCCAGGCCCGTAAGGGCTTCCAGGTTCGATTCCTGGTGTGGGCGTGAGACAGTTTTGAAGAATGTATAAATGGATCTAACAAATTTTGTTGGAAAATCAGAGTTCTTTATATAAAAAACCACAAATTTAAATAATTCCTATTATTTTAAAATAATATGGAAAACAAATTTTTTTTAGGTTTATTATTTGTTTTTTTAATTTCATTAGCAGATTCTGCATCTTATCCTGCACCTTTCTCTGCTAGTAATGCTGTTGTTATTGGTTCTAATGCTGCTGCTTCAGATGCTGCTGCTGTTTCTATAGCAACAAATCTAGGAATGAAGGCTGTAAGTCCGAGTGCTACTATTGATATTTTATATAATCCTGGAGAGGATTTATGTAATTTTATTAAAGGATGTTTTATTTATGATAATGATTATCATAAAAGTTATTGTTATCCTCTTGGTTATAGAATGAATGATACATATTGTTCAGAAATTTTAAAGTCAGAATCTCCTGGAGGATATAAAAAATATGAATACCGATTCTTGAATCAATCAGAGATATTTGAAATTTGTGAGAACCATTTTGAATGTAAAAGTAATTTTTGTTTTAATAATAAATGTATTGGTAATATTGAAGATAAAATAAATAGATTGAATGAAGAAATAGATAATCTTAAAAATTTAATCAATAAGTTTGAAAAGAATGTAGAATTAATAAATGAATCAGAACTTATAAATGATTCAATTGAAGAAAAAAAAGAAGATACTTTTGAACAAAAGAATTATTTAAAATTATTTAGAAAATTTCTGAATCTTAAATAAGTCAAACTAAATTAATATTTATAAACTTTAAAGGCTCATAAAAAATATGAATCAAAAAGACCTGTTCTCAAGATTATATTTTAACATTAAAAAACATTATAAGATAAGTTTAATATTAATTTTTTGTAGTGTTCTATATACAATTATTAAAGGGATTGTATCAATTTATAGTGGTTATCATAATTTAGATTTAAGCTTTAACTTTTTAAAGTTAGGTTATACGTCAGACATAAGTACAAAATTTCAATTTATGAGTTTAGAAGAAGTTTATACAATGGGATTAAATCAGGTTTTAAGTGGTACAGGATGGTTATGCTTAAGTATTATATTGTCTTTAATCTTAGGTTATTTTATAGGATTAATTAAGTTAAAAAACTATAAAAAGCCATAATTTAAGAAAAAAAGATAGAATTTCTAAATAAAAGATTAATTTTAATCATTATTATAATATCCACTAACAGAAATTTAAATATATTAATCTCTTAATAAAAACTGAGATGCTATTGTTTCTATCTTGATGTAAGCATTCTTCTTATATTAATAAGATTTAGAATAATATATTTTATTTATATTAATTTTATTTGGAAACATAGAAAGATATCCTTATTCAACTATTTTTTTAATAGATTCAATGTGCGTTGCAACATCAGTTCCTTTTTTGGTTAGTCTAATAATCTTAATTCTCCCCTTTTTTTCAAAAGAAACAAGTCCTAATTCTTCAAGTGTTTGTAAGATTTTTACTGCATGAGAATATGTACAATCAACTTCTTTTGCTAATTGAGAGCCATATTTTGCTCGTGAGACTTTTTTTAATGCAATTAACATCATTGCAGGTTTTCTTCTGAAAAACAAATCAAAGTTTCGTTCCATAGTATTGTGATATATATTTTTTAATCTATATGTTAAAAGGATAGTTTACTTTTAAGCTTTTCTCATTAAATTTGTCCACAACCAGTAGAGACAAAACACCCTTTTAACTATTAATATAAAAACAAGTTATTATTAAAGTCTTTATTTTAACTTGAAAATTACAATTAAGATTGTGAAAAAGATTCATAAAAAGACAAATATCCCTTTACAAATAATTCTGTATTAGAAGCAATCATCTTAATAGAGGTCTTATTTTCATATATTGAATTAGAAAATTTTTTTAAAGGATCATTTGAAGAAATTGCCTTCACTATTTCCTCGTTAGTTGTATCAATCAGAATATCCGCATCCTGATTTAACCCCTTACTTGTCTTTGATTTGCCATTCTCAATAGTTGTATAAAAATCATTTTCTCCTATTTGCAAATTAATAATCGGAAGTTTTTGCGTTATTGGATGTTTTTTTAATAAATTTAAATTAAGATGGCTAAAAAAATAATCAATATCTTCCTCGTTAATTATTGAAATCATAGGTTCTTCACTTATTTCTTGTTCTAATTTATTCCCTTTTTCAATTATTATATCATTTAATTTATTTTTATAAATTATTTCTTTTTCAATTTCTTTATATTGAGAAATATCTATTTGCCATTTGGACATTTCTTCAAATTTCTCATTAATAGTATATAATTGATATCTTGCATAAACTCCAAAAAAAATACTTCCAAAAATAATTATTAAGATTATAAAATTAATAAAAAATTTTCTAGGTTTCTTAGCTTGTTTTATTAACTCTTGAATATATTCTAATTTATAACCTCTTTTCTGTAATGTTCTAATAATCTCGCTTTCTGATTTTTTATTCTCATAAGAATTCCTAATTCTCTTAATTATCTCTTTTTCATCCATTGTTTTTTGAGTTTACAAAGTTTTAAATATTATCTGCTTTTTAATCTTTTATGATTGATATAAATTTAATTAGAAATAATCCTGACCTTGTCAAGGACAATATAAAAAAGAAATTCCAAGAAGAAAAAATAAAACTAGTAGACGATATCTTAAAATTAGATAATAATTGGAGAAAGTTAAAGTTTGAAGAAGATAATTTTAGAGCTCAAAGAAATAAGATTTCTCAAGAAATTAACAATTTAATCAAAGAAAATAAAAGAGAAAAAATAGAACCTTTAAGAAAACAAGCAAAAGAAATACCCGAAAAAATAAAAGCAATACAGGAAAAAAGAACTGAATTAGAATTGAATATTAAAAAAATATTATACCAAATTCCTAATATTATTCATTCTTCAGTTCCAATTGGAAAAGATTCAAGTGAAAATATTGAAATTCAAAAATTTGGGAAAATAAAAGAATATAATTTCGAAGTTAAAGGTCATGTAGAATTAGGAGAAGAATTAGGTTTATTAGACTTTGATACTTCTGCGAATATTGCTGGTAAAGGTTTTTATTTTATGAAGGGAGATTTAGCCTTACTAAATATGGCTTTAATAAATTATGCAAGGGATTTCATGTTAAAAAAGGGTTTTACTTATGTAGAACCTCCTTTAATGATTAGAAAAGATGTTTTAGATTCTGTTTATTCTACTGCTGAGATTGAGGCAATGGGTTATAAAATTCAAGATGAAGATTTGTATTTAATCGCAACAAGTGAACATCCTTTAATAGCTCAATTTATTGGAAAAATACTAAATGGAAATAAACTACCAATAAAACAAACAGGATATTCAATGTGTTTTAGAAAAGAAATCGGCTCACATGGAATAGATGAAAAAGGAATTTATAGAACACACCAATTTAACAAACAAGAAATGATAGTAATTTGTGAACCTGAGGAATCTTATAAATGGTATGATAATATGCTTAATTACTCAATTGAATTATTTAAGTCGCTTGAAATACCTTTTAGAGTTTTAGAATGTTGTTCAGGAGATTTAGCTGACTTAAAAGCAAAAAGTTGTGATTTAGAATGTTGGAGTCCTAGAAGAAACGAATATTTTGAGGTTACAAGTCTTACAAATATGGAAGAAGCCCAAGCAAGAAGATTAGAAATAAAAATCGAAAAAAATGGTAAGATTTATTTTGCTCATACATTAAATAATACAGTAATAGCAACATCAAGAGCACTTGTAGCAATAATGGAAAATAATCAAAATAAAGATAGTACAATTAATATTCCAAAAGTTTTAATACCTTATATGAATGGAAAAACAAGGATTGAAAAATTAAACTAAACAAAAAACTTATAAACTAAATTTTCACTTGATTAGTATGATAATTCCAATTAGATGTTTTAGCTGCGGAAAACCAATAGCGCACTTATATGAAGAATATAAAGAAATGATTTTAGAAGGAAAAGCACCTAAACAAGCATTAGATGAATTAGGCCTTGAGAGATATTGTTGTAGGGCTCAATTTTTAGGTCATAGTGAGATGCTAGAATTAGTTAATAAGTTTAAAAAATTCTAAATTTTGTTTACCAATAATTTTATAAACTCTTTTTTTCTTAATAATTTTAGACGGCCATAACGGCTTGGAAACACCTGTTCCCTTTCCGAACACAGAAGTTAAGCTTGTCGTGTTTATGTGTGTACTGTCCCTGGATGGGAAAACATAAAGCCGTCTTTTTTTATTCTTTACTTCTTTTTTCAGCTATTTTTCCAATCCATAAAGTAACTAAAACAGCTAAAACAGTAACTAAAATTGCATAAATCCAAGGACCTCCAGAAGATAATGTACATAATGCTCCAGCATTTTCAGCACTACAAGGCCCAATAAATAAAGATTTTATTGCTTCATTCCAAGCTAATGCTGCAACTAACCCAAATGCTGCTGTGATTAATGCAGTCATTTTTTCAATAATTTCCTTTTTCATGTTTCACCTCCAATAAAATCAAGATAAATTAATTTAAATATCTTATAGAAAAATCATTATTCAAAAACTAAAGGTTTAAATAATACTTCCCTGTTATAAAAAAACATGAAATTTTGTCCTAAATGTGGTTCAATTCTAATTATGAAAAAAACTAAATTTGGTTGTCCTAGATGTAATTATATTGAAAAGGATAATATTACTATGGAAATCAAACAAATTGTAAATGAAAGACAAGATGTTGCAATTATAACTCCTAAAGATAATGTTAACCCCATTACTGATTTTGATTGTACCAAGTGTGGCAATAAAAGGTCCTATTTTTGGACAAAACAAATGAGATCAGGAGATGAATCAGAAAGTAGTTTTTATGAATGTACCAAATGTGGTAATACTGTTAGAGTTGATGACTAGTTTAAGTAATTCTAATATCTTATATTTAACAATTTATTAATAAAACTAAGAGTATAAATTGATAGAATCATAAAACCTAAAACATAAATTTAAAAATAATATATTATTTATCTACTTACAAGGCCCCATAGGCTAATGGTAGACCATCTCGTTTACACCGAGAATGCCCAAGTTCGATTCTTGGTGGGGCCATTTAAACTTTAGAATAGGCTTTTTATTATTTTAATCTCCTTTTACAATTCTATGACTATCTTCATCAAAATGTTGTGTAGAAATTTCTAAAATTTTGCTATCCTCCAACCCAATAAATTGATGAATTAATCCTTGTGGAATATGAATTGTATCATTTGGTTTCATGAGTATAATTTTAGGTGGATTGGAATAACCATTAATATAAAGATTCAAATTAATAAGGCCTGATAAAATGTAAAATGTTTCATCTTTAATTTTATGATAATGTATACTACATCTTTTACCCTTTTTTACTTCCATAATTTTACCACAATATAAACTAGAATTAACAATCCAATTTTCTTTACCCCAACCCTTTGGATGAATTTCTGGGTGTGTTATTAAATTTTCTTTTATCATTTTAATTTTAAGTATCCTTGATTTTTATATTTATTGAGGTTACAAATCTTTAAATATTTTAAATGATAGTCTTAATTAAGAATGTATAAAATGGCTTTTTTAGAATCATTGTTTGTATTAATTGCCCTAGGTTGTACAGTTTGGGTAATATATGATGTGTTAATAAATAATAAAAAGATGACTAAGGGTTTAAAGATAATCTGGATAATTGGTGCAATTTTCTTTAATATAATTACAGCAACTGTATATTATTTTGTTGAAAAGAGAAAATAATTTTTTAATGCAAACTTTTTTATATTCAATTTTTATTTAGTTATTGTTAATGGTGGATGTGGTTTAGTGGTAGAATCTGCGGTTGTGGTCCGCATGGCCCGAGTTCGATTCTCGGCTTCCACCCTTTTGCATTTTATAAAAAGATTTTAATATCTATTTTAATTTAGATTTATAATGAAAATAAAAACTGTAAAAGGATTCAATGATTTTTTAGGAGATGATGCTCGGAAAAGATTAAAAATCAAACAAATTATTGAAGAAACTTTTTTATTGTATGGTTATGAACCTAGTGAAACTCCTATTGTTGAATTTGAAGATTTTGTTAAAGGAAAAAATCAAGAAGATGAAGCAGTAAGAGATGTCTATAAATTAGAAGATAGAGCTAAAAGAAAACTTGCTTTAAGATATGAATTTACATTTCAATTAAAAAGAATTGCAAAAGGACAAAAACTCCCATATAAAAGGTTTCAAATAGGATATAATTTTAGAGATGAACCTATAAAAAAAGGTCGATTAAGACAATTTATCCAATGTGATTGTGATATCATAGGTTCAAACATAAAAGATGAAGCAGAGCTTATTTTGATTTGCTCTAAAATTCTAAAAAAATTAGGAATAAAAAATACAATTTATATAAATAATAGAAAATTAATTAACGAAATTTTAGTAAGCGAGAATATTGAAGAAAAAAATAGAAAACAAGTTATAAGAGAATTAGATAAGATTGAAAAATTACCAAAACAAGAAGTTGCAAAAAACTTAAAGAAATTAAATGCAGAAAAAATGTTAAAGCGATTTGATGAGGGTGAAAAGTATTTTGAAAAATATAAATTTTATTCTGAAATTAAAGAATTAAAAAAACTGTCTGAAGAATTAGGAGTTAAAGTAAAATTTAAACCAACACTTGCCAGAGGTTTGTCTTATTATAATGGAACTATTTTTGAAGTAGAAAGCGATGATATTAAAGTAAGTATTTGTGGAGGGGGAAGTTATCTTATTGATGATGTTCAGTCAACTGGATTTTCAATTGGATTTGAACCTGTTTTCTTAATAAGTAATATTGAATCTGATAAAATTGATTTTGGAATTATTTCTGTTCAGCAAGATAAAAAAGCAATAGATTTAGCTGAAAAATTGAGAAATAATGAAAAAAAAACACAAGTTATATTAGATAAAACAATCAAAAAAGCTCTTGAATATGCAAATAATAAAGAGATACAAAAAACAATTATAATTGGGGAAAATGAAATTAAAAATAAATCTTACATTGTTAAAGAAATGATTAGTGGAAAAGAGAAAAAATATTCAGAAGATGAATTAATGAACTTATAACAAGTATTAAAAAATAGTTTTTATTTTAATAATCATGGCAACAATGACTGATACACAAAAATTTGAATTAGAATCTCTAATTGAAGAATTAGAAGGTTATAGAGGAAGACATACTGAGTTCATTACAGTTTATGTTCCTGCAGGTTTTACTTTAACTCAAGTTACAAAACAATTAGAAGAGGAAAAGGGAACTGCAACAAATATTAAGTCAAATAATACAAGAAAAAATGTAATTAATGCTCTTGAAAAAGCAATTAGAAAATTAAAAGAAATAGAAAGAACTCCTGAAAATGGTTTAGCAGTTTTCTCAGGGAATATTAGTGAAACTGAGGGAAAAGAAGACTTGCAAGTTTGGGCATATGAACCTCCTAAAAAACTAAAAGTTAGAATATATAGGTGTGACCAAAGTTTTGTTTTAGAACCATTAAAAGAAATGCTCGTTAATGAAGATATATATGGTTTGTTAATTATTGAGAGAAATGAAGCAAGTATTGGGCTTTTAGATGGCCGGCATGTTAAACTTTTACAAAACTTAACTAGTGGAATTCCTGGAAAAACAAGAGCTGGTGGACAATCTTCTCAAAGATTTCATAGAATTAGAGAGAGTATGGCAAAAGAATTTTTTAAGAGAGTAGCAGATGCAATGAAAGATCATTTCTTTAATAATAAAAAATTAAAAGGAATTTTAGTTGGAGGACCAATACCTACTAAAGAAGAATTCTTAGAACAAGGTCAATTAGTAACTGCATTAAAAGAAAAAGTTATTGCTATAAAAGATTTAGGTGGAACAGGCTTACCTGGATTAAATGAGTTAGTTCAACTTTGTGAAGAGGTTTTATCAGAACAAGAAATAACTAAACAAAAAAAGATTTTAGACGAATTTTTTGAAACACTTGCAAAAGACCCTGATAGAGCAACATATGGTGAAGCAGAAGTAGAAGATAGATTAAATAGAGGGGCAGTAGAAAAATTAATTTTATCAAAATCTTTAGATAGAAAAAAAATAAAAAAATTTGAGCAATTAGGTTCTGCTATTTCAAGTGAAGTTCATATTGTAACTAATGAAACAACACAGGGATTGCAGTTTGATAATTTAGGGGGCATTGGCGGAGTTTTAAGATTTGCAATTATTGACTAAAAAATTTTACTTCCTAATTCAATTTCTTTATCAGGTGTTAAAAGTGCAACTTTTTTATCGTCATCAGTTACTGCTGCTAACATCATCCCATTAGATTCTATTCCCCTCATCATACGAGGTTGTAAATTATATAATAAAACAATTCTCTTACCTTCTAATTCATCTTTAGAATAATATTCTTTTAAACCAGCACAAACAATTCTTTTTTCCCTGCCTAAATCAATAGTAATTTTATACAACTTGTCAGCACCCTCAATTTCCTCAACAAGTTCAATCTCACCAACTCTTAAATCTAATTTAGTAAAATCAGCATATTGTATTGTCTCAATTCCTTCCATTACTAACAAAGATATTTAATATTTATTAAGTTTTTGTTAAGAAAGATTTTAATCATTTTATCAAATAAATAATTTTAATCATTTTATCAAATAAATAATTTTAATCATTATATATATAAACTTATAACTGATTATGGGATTATGAGAAAATTAAAATTATATGGGTTAAAGAAAGGAGAAAATCATAATGTATTTCATATTGAAAAAAATAAAATCTTCTTAGAAAAGTTTAGAGATTCTCTTCATAATTTAGGATTTGATAAAAAAACAACAGCAAATGAATTATTAAAATTACTTGGAGATGCTGATAATAATTATTCTATGAGAGAATATTCTAATGATTTATATAAGGATAAGTATTTTTATTTTGAGAACAAAAATTATAAAATAGATCTTTTTTTCGGGAAGGAGAAAATAATTATATCAATTTTTACATTGTCAGATAATCAAGGAAAAATTATAAAATTAATTACTGATTTTTGTGAATTATCTTAATATCCCTATTTCTCTTTTATTCAATTCTATTAAACAAATGCTCTTGTTTTTTTATCCCTTTTATTTCTAAAGGTTTGTCAAATTGTTCTAGTGTTAATTTGAAATTAAATTGATCTGCTATCTTTTCACAGGTCTGTGGAATTATTGGGTATAAAGGAATTGTAAACTGTTTTATTGCGTCAGCAACCTCATATAAAATTTTTTTGTCTTTTGTTTCCCAAGGCCTTTTATCTTGTAAATATAAATTACATTTATCTATAAAAGAAAATATTTCATTTAAAACTTTATCAAATTCAAATTTTTCATATAATTCTTTTATCTTATCCAAATTCAAATGAAGAGAGTTTTTAACTTTTTCAAGTCCATACTTTTCAATTAAACCAGAAGCTCTACTAATTAAATTCCCTAGCTTATTTAATAATTCAGTATTATGTCTATTTACAAGTGCCTTTTCATCAAAATTTCCGTCGTCGCCAGATGCAAAAGGAAAATGTCTTAAAACAAAATACCTAATAGAATCTACTCCATATTTCTCAACTAAAACATTTGGAGATATAGAATTCCCGAGTGATTTTGATATTTTTTGTCCATTAAAAGATAAAAACCCATGATTAAAAATAATTTTCGGTAAAGGATATCCTGCTGATTTTAACATTGCCGGCCAATAAACAGTATGAAACCAGGTATTATCCTTCCCAAGCAAATGAACATCTGCAGGCCAATATTCTTGGTTTTTACCTGCACCACTTAAATAATTAATTAACGCGTCAAACCAAACATAAGTCACATGTTTTTCATCTAATGGAAATGGTATACCCCAATTAAAAGAGGTTCTAGTTATTGACAAATCTCTTAACTCTTCTTTAATTCTATTAATTATTTCATTTCTCCTAGATTCTGGTTGAATAAATTCAGGATGTTCTTCATATAAATTTAATAAAAAATCCCTGTATTTTGATAATTTAAAAAAATAACTCTCTTCTTCAATTTTTTCTATTTTCTTATTTGGATGAATTGGGCACTTCCCGTCAACCAAATCTTTTTCAGTAACATAATTTTCACAACCAACACAATAAAATCCAGAATAAAATCCTTTGTAAATATCTTTGTTATCATAACATTTTAAAATAAATTTTTTAACAAATTCTTGATGATCTAAATCAGTTGTTCTAATAAATCTGTCATAATTAATATTAAGTCTTTTCCAAGAATCAATAAATTTTGGAGAAATTTCATTAACAAATTCTTTTGGATCTTTATTAGCTAATTTTGCTTCTGTTTCTACTTTTTTTCCATGCTCATCAGTTCCAGTCAAGAAAAAAACATCTCTTCCTAATAATTTATTCCATCTAGAAAGAACATCTCCTACGATTTTTTGATAAGCATGACCAATATGAGGTTCTGCATTAACATAATCAATTGCCGTTGTAATATAATATTTATTCATATATTCTAAATTAAAAAAGATTATAAAAAGTTAATTGTTAAGTGCAGACAAAGTAATTAGCTTAATTCCATTATTAAGAGATTAACAAAAATAACTCCTCTCTGCGACCCTTCAAGCACCTAAACACTTAACTTAGGGCTGCTCCAATCAAGGCCTGACCCGCTTAATTAAGGCAAGATCAAGAAGGACAAAGTATCAACATCATTTAAGTTAATATTAATAACTTCTTCTCACGCCTTACCTATTCAGTTCACCATAAAGCCCGGTTGTGCAAGTTGCATGGGGCTAGCATGCAAAACCTAGTCTGCAAATATATAACTAAATTAAATTTTATAAAACTATTGATTCTGTGAAAAGACTTATAAACAATTTTTAATATTTATAATCATTGCTTACATCGCATACCTACGCACATAAAGTGCTTGGACCCAAAAATAAATCATTTTGGATACGATGTTTTAAAGCAAAAAGCCTACATCGCATAATGGTATTGCACCGGACTGCTAATCCGGGCCTTTCGGGGCTCCCAGGTTCGATTCCTGGTGTAGGCGTGAGACAAATATGTCCCAGTTAGGAAATATTTAAATAGTTGTATCTCTAATCTTTTCTATGGTAGAAAAGATAAATATTCATCCAAGATTTTTAGATAGACGTAAGGAAAGTCTTCTCTCTTGGCAAGTTCCTGAATCTGTAAAGAAGGATATTCTCCGATTTCTTGAAGAATTAGAACTTGGTAAAGTTAATAGAGGCATTAAGGTTGGAGAAAGTAGACAAACAAAATATTTAGATTTATTAAAAGTTCCATTAGAATATTTTAATAAAGAAATTACTAATCTTAAATTAAAAGATATTGAAAATTTTGAAAAAGGTATTAGTTCTGGCAAAATCAAAAGCCCATTAAAAAACAAAGAATATGCATCTTCAACAAAAGCTGATATAAGAAGAGCCCTTAAAATTTTTCTAAAATGGAAATTGGGAGAAAGTAAATCTTTAGACCTTGTTGGTTGGCTTGATACAAGACATAAAGGAAAAACTCCTAATTATCTCACTGAACAAGAAGTCAAAAAATTATATCTTGGTGCTAGAAATTCTGAGCAAAGATTTCTTATTGCTGTTCTTTTTGATTCTGGTGCTAGGGCTGAAGAGTTTCATAATATTCGTTATGAGGATATCTCTCTTCCTGAAGGTAAAGATAATTTTGTTAAAATAACTTTAAGAGAAGAATACTCAAAAACTAAGGGTAGAACAATAAGCCTTTATTGGGCTTATAGTTTAGAAGCTATTAAAGATTTTTTAAGACAACGAATTGAAGAAGGTATAAAACCTAAAGACCCTGTTTTTACTTTAAGTTATGATGCTTCTAGAAGATTTCTTAATCGATTAGGCAATAGTATATTAAAAAAATCTGTTCATTATCATTTATTTAGACATTCTTCTGCAACTTATTATGCTAGTAGGATAAATCGTCAACAACTTTGTTATCGTTTTGGTTGGAGATTTTCAAGCAATATGCCTGACACTTATATTTCTCGAGCTGGTATGGAAAATAAAGAAATAGATGATAAATTCTCCTCAACTGAGATTAGTCTGTTGCAAGATAAGGTTGCAAGGCTAGAACAATTAATAAAAATAACAGTTGAAGAAGGTACGACTGCCATTAATACTTTATCTGGTAATTTTAATTAATCAAATTTTATATTACCAATATTTCCATATTCTAGATTATTTTCAAATTGCAATAAGTCTTTTATCACTGATTCATAAGATTGTGATTCTTGAGTAAACAATTGTTTTAAAGAAGATAACTTACGCAATGAATTTAGGGTCTTTCCACTAACTCTAATAGTGAAACTACTTTTTCATGGGCTTCTTAGAGCCCTCCATGGTATTAATTTTATTTTCCATTTGACATCACCCCTACTAATAATTATCCAGTCATAATTTATATACTTTATGTATACCTTGTATACTTCGTCTTCTTGTAAACTTTTGTTTTATTGTTTAAATAATAGATTACTCTCTTTTTTATGAATTCCAATTTAGAATTAGAAAAAATAGAAAGTATCGTAAATGATTTCCTCGATTTATGTTCTCGAGTTAAATTTAGGGTTAAGAATAATTCTAATATATCCCCTTATTCTATAACATCCTCTTCTGAGGTGGAAAAATTTGTTTCAAACGAAGTGAAAAAATTTTTATCTAAGGGGGTAGAATAATGGTATACCTTCCTTCTACTTTTAATAAGGTTGCGAAGCAACCTTTATTTACTAAAAAGGGTATAAGTGAAAAATTCCATTTTGGTATTTATAAGATAGAATTAATAGATGGGTTAAGCAATCGTTCTTATTTTACTCGGTATCTTGATTCCTTTGAAGAACTAGAAGAAGTTTTTAGAGAAGAACCTTTAATCAAGCATCTAGTTGAACTTAATTATCCTAATTCTTCCATTAGTGCATTATTAAAATGTAATACTAGTAGAACAATTCTTAGAGATGGTAAAGAAATCTCTGTGCGATTTCATTGCGATAATCCTATTTGTCCTTGTTGTTCTTTACGAAGATTTGTAAGAAAAAAAATTAAGTATTCAAAATTTTTTAAAGGTTTAGAATTGAATAATAAATATAATATTTCTCTTTTAACTATTTCTCCTAAGAACTACCCTGATACCTTAGAAGGTATTAAAAACGGCTATAAGGAGCTCAAGGAGACCTTTAATAAGTTTAGAAAGACAAAATACATCTCTGAAAGGATTCTTGGTGGTTTATATGTTTTTGAATTTAAGAATAAAAATCGCTATGGTGAATGCAAGGGTTGGAATATCCATGTTCATTGTTTATTTTATGGTAGAAGATTAGATAATAAAATTCGTGGATATTGTAATAATTGTAAAAAAAAAGTTAGATTAAAATATGACTCTGATAAAAAAGTTCATTATTGTTTTTATAAGGCTTGCCAAAGTTCAGATGTAGTTGTAGAAGAAAAAGATTCTTTACTAACTCGTTTATGGAAAAGTATAACTAATCAAGAAGTTCATGTTGATATTAGACAAATAAATAATTTTTATAGTGGTTTAGATTATTGTTTAAAATATATTTCTACTAGTAAAGAAGATTTTAAAGATGATTTAAGTATTGCTCAATATCTTTCTGTTATAAGAGGGAAAAGACAAATTCATACTTTTGGGTGCTTTTACAAACATAAAAAGAAATAACAAAATCAGAAAGAAATAATTTTTTTGGTAGACATATATTATCTTAAAAAAACGAAATTATAATTATACCCTGATTCTTTAGGTATATTTTTAAATTTTAGAATTCTTAAATTTATATGGGAAATTGTATTATTTGTAAAAAAAAGTTGAAGATTTTTGAAGGATATAAAGATTCTGATGGTGAATATTGTGATGAATGTTTCCTCAAAAAGAAGAAGAACAAAGAGGATAAATCGGGAATTAGTAAAATAAAAAAAGGAATAAAGATTAGTGGAGTCTCTCGTTCAACTAAAATTTTAGATGCTGAAAAAATAATAATTACTCCAAAAGGAAGAGATAGATTTACCAATCTTGATGATAAACATTCTCTTCAAAGGTTACTAGAAGATAAAGAAATTTCAGAAAGGTGTAAAATCCTTTTTAACTATAATTCTAAATCAGATTTATTCTTTAATCACTCTTTATTTTCTAAACAAATCTTATTTGAAGTATTAGAGACAACTCCAAAAGGTAGGTTAAAAATTACAGAAGAGACTATAATTGAAATTAAAAATAGGCCTCTTGATGAATTTGATATCCCAGATGATAAAATTATAGATATTATTAATCCTCCAGATACAAAAAACTTAATTGAAGTAAAGAATATAGAACAAATAATAAAACTAGCAAAAGCTGGTTTTTTAGTAAATAAATTTGAAAATCAGAAAGAAATAATTTTTTTGGTAGACATATATTATCTTAAAAAAACGAAATTATAATTATACCCTGATTCTTTAGGTATATTTTTAAATTTTAGAATTCTTAAATTAGTATGGGAAATTGTATTATTTGTAAAAAAAAGTTGAAGATTTTTGAAGGATATAAAGATTCTGATGGTGAATATTGTGATGAATGTTTCCTTAAAAAGAAAAGAGATAAGTCTATAAATAAAAAGAATGAACCGAATAAAAAAGAATCTAATAAAGAAAAAGATGTAAAGTCTATAGATAAATCCAAACCTATTACCTTAAAAGTTGTAGAGGCATTACAAGACGATACATATAAGTGTATTGCTAGAATTGACTCTCCAATTATGAGAAAGTTAAATTTAGATAGGGGGGATATTATTTCTATTAAGGGAGAAAGAGAGAGTTTTTGTATTGTAGACTCTGGTTCTCCAGAAGATAGTGGAGAGGATATTATTAGGATTGATAGCATTACTAGGAAAAATATTAAATCTAGAACTGGAAAAAGTGTTGAGATAAGAAAAGTAGATAATATTCCAGAAGCTAAAGAGATTGTTCTTGGTTCTTTACAACAACGAATTATTATAGAAGTTGATTTTGAAGCAATTAAAACAAATTTATTAGGTAAACCTTTTAACAAAGATGATATTCTTATTCTAGGGAATTTAGGAGAAAGGAGAGATTTAAAGGGAGAAGAATTTCAAGATTTTTTTAGTGATATTTTCAGTCAAATGGAAATTAAAATACCCGTTGAAATATCCCAAGATAGCTTTATTGTTATTTCAACAAATCCTCCTGTTCCTTGTATAGTTAGTGAGAAAACAAATATAATTTTACAATCAAATTTTAATAAAGAAGATTTAATTCCAAAAGAAAGTTTAATTGAGATTTTGAATAAACCAGATACTAAAGATTTTATACAAGTAAAAGATATTAAAGACTTAATTAAGATTGCAAGTGGGAAGTATTTTATAAATAAATTTCAAGATAATCAAAAAATTATTTATACTGTGCTAAATTACTTCTTTGAAATAAAAATAAATAAAAAGAATGGGATGTAATATCCAATATATGAAAAAATTTAGATAAATTAGTAAGGGGATAAAAGATAAAAAACTCTTTCTTAAAATAAGTAATATTAATCTTTTAATAGAGACTGAGACGCTTTTGTTTCTGTCTTGGTGTAGGCGTTTTTTATAATCTTTGAGAATTTAATTTTAATTTGAAAATTTTTTATAGAAATCGTTTAAGCTTTTTTCTTACTAACTTTTTTTGTTGTTTTAACAGGCTTATTTAACTTACCTACTTCGTCTTTTATTTTTTTAATCTCATCTAAAATCTTATTTTGCTGACCTACTAATTGTTGAAATTTATCATATAAACTAGAGAATGAATCATTTAACATTAAAATATCTTTTTTTACATACCCAAAACTAGCAGATACATTTCTTTCAATTTCCAAAGGAGTCTTTTTCATATCTATCTAAGTTTTTTTTAATTTATAAAGTTTTATATCTTTTGTCACTATATAATTAGAACATCTTTTAGATGCAATACCAATTAATTTATTAATAAATTTATTTTTTAAAGGGTATGGTTAAATATGAATTATTATCTCCAGCAGGAAACTTTCCAATGTTATATTCTGCAATAAAAGCAGGCTGCGACGCTATCTATTTTGGAATTTCAGGTTTTAATATGAGAGAAGGTGCAAAAAATTTTACTATTTCAGACTTACCAAAAATAAAGAAAATTTGTTCTTCACAAAATAAAAAAATAAAAATGTATTTAACATTAAATACAATAGTTTATGATTCTGAATTAAATAAAATTGAAAATATTATAAAAAAAGCAAAACCTTTTGTTGATGCAATAATTTGTTGGGACCTCTCTATTATAAATAGAGA
>Ga0265293_10001412_pt1 | contig 52324 bp, 51 predicted proteins | sample Munlanlewell138R_FD_192505 | JGI IMG/M metagenome (GOLD analysis project Ga0265293, IMG submission 192505) | Leachate microbial communities from a municipal landfill in Southern Ontario, Canada - Leachate well 138R | ecosystem: Engineered > Solid waste > Landfill > Unclassified | place: Canada... | reverse complement strand
ATCTCCTTCAAAGCCATCCCACTTTGGCCCACCTAAAGCACCAAGTAAGATCGCTTCACTCTCTTCACACCCTAATAAGGTCGATTCAGGTAGTGGTGTACCAACAGTATCAATTGCTTTACCACCGGCAAGGTAGACTGAGTAATCAAACTTATGGAAATAGCGCTCCCCTACTGCCATCATCACTTTTACTGCTTCGTTAATGATATCAGGTCCGATTCCATCTCCTGGGATCAGGGCAACTTTCATTCTCATACACTGCCCTCCTCTTTGAGATACCCAATAAGACCTTCACTGGCGATCATCTTTTGAATAAATGGGGGAAAGCTTTGAGCAGACCATGTTTTGTTTGTCGATTCATTGGTGATTGTCCCACTTGAAAAGTCGACACTCACCGTATCTCCTGCTTTAATACCATCAACAGCTTCAGGACACTCTAAAATAGGGAGTCCAATATTAATAGCGTTTCGGTAGAAAATACGGGCAAAGGAGGATGCAATGACACACTCAATGCCACTTGTTTTAATGGCCAATGGGGCGTGTTCACGAGAAGAACCACAACCGAAGTTCTCACCAGCGACCATGATGTCACCTTGTTTCACATTACGTGCAAAATCGGCGTCGATATCGATCATACAATACGAGGCAAGTTCTTTTGCATCTGTTGTATTTAAATAACGAGCTGGGATAATAACATCGGTATCTACATTATCAAAATAGCGAAATACTACACCTTGAGCTTTCATTTAGTTCTCCTTTATCTCTTGGGGATTTGTGATATATCCAGTAATGGCACTCGCTGCTGCTACAGCGGGACTGGCAAGGTAGACTTCACTACCTGGATGTCCCATTCGACCCACAAAGTTTCTATTTGTGGTAGCAACTGCCTTCTCACCATCAGCTAGTACTCCCATATGTCCCCCTAAGCAAGGACCACATGTTGGGGTACTAACTGCAACTCCTGCTTCAACAAATATCTCCAGTAGTCCCTCTCTCATCGCTTGAAGGTAGATTTTTTGTGTAGCAGGAAATACGAGGGCACGAACATCAGAGTGAACTGTATGCCCTTTAAGAATCTCGGCAGCAGCACGAAGATCACTAATTCGTCCATTAGTACAAGAACCAATGACCACTTGGTCGACTTTGATGTTACCCACTTCATCAATGGTACGGGTGTTATCTGGAAGGTGTGGAAATGCAACAGTACTTTTAATAGTCGATAAATCGACATGGTACGTTTTTTCATACACAGCATCGCTATCTGCTTGGTAGATGACTGGCTCTCCTTTGTGGTGCTCTTTAAGGTACTCTAAGGCGATCTCATCGACTTCGAAAATACCGTTTTTAGCTCCAGCTTCAATGGCCATATTACAGATGGTGAATCGATCATCAATATTGAGATTCTTTACTCCACTACCGGTGAATTCCATCGATTTGTAAAGAGCCCCATCGACTCCAATCATCCCAATGATATGTAAGATCACATCTTTACCTGAGACAAACTTATTGAGTTTTCCTGTGAGGTTAAATTTGATAGCAGAGGGGACTTTGAACCATGCTTTTCCTGTTGCCATCCCCGCAGCCATGTCGGTACTTCCCACCCCTGTGGAAAATGCCCCTAAAGCACCATAGGTACAGGTGTGGCTATCTGCTCCGATAATTACATCTCCTGCGTTGACTAATCCTTGTTCGGGTAATAACGCATGCTCAATTCCCATTTGTCCAATTTCAAAGTAGTGTTCAATCTTTTTATCTTTAGCAAAGAGTCTCATCGCCTTACACTGCTGAGCAGCTTTAATATCTTTATTGGGGGTAAAGTGATCGGGAACTAACGCAATCTTTGATCTATCAAAGACTTTATCGGTCCCTAATTTTGCAAACTCATTAATCGCCACTGGGGTGGTAATGTCATTGCCTAACACCAAATCTAAATCGGTCATAATTAACTGACCGCTTTGAACGCTCTCCAATTGAGCGTGCTTGGCCAATATTTTTTGTGACATTGTCATACTCATACGGTAAAACTCCTTCTTATCGGATCTGAGGGGGTTCAATCCCCTCTTTCATTAATTTGTATTCAATTGAATCGACTAAAGCTATCCACGAGGCTTCGATAATATCTGTGGAAACTCCAACTGTGGACCATGTGTGCTCTCCATCGGTAGTCTCAATGAGAACTCGTACCTTGGCAGCTGATGCTTGAAGTGAATCTAACACTCGCACTTTATAATCAGTTAAGTAGATGGTAGAGACAATAGGATAAAACTCTTCAAGGACTTTTCTGAGCGCTTTATCTAATGCGTGAACAGGTCCATCTCCCTCAGCTGCAGTGATAGCAGTATCGCCATTGACCGAGACTTTAATTAAGGCAGTGTGCCTCATATCGGGGTTTCCAGGAAAGGGAAGTTCGCCCAATGTTTTATAATGATCTAACACAAAATAGGGGGAGTATTTGCCAACATGTTTTGCAATGACTAATTCGAACGAGCTCTCAGCTCCCTCAAATTGGTATCCATCCATCTCTAAGTTCTTTAACGCATCGATGATGTTGATCGTTACTTGATCATCTTTGTCGACTGATGGGGCATACTTTTGAATTCGCTTTAAGATGGTAGCTCTTCCTGCTACTTCACTCATTAACAAGCGTCTCTCATTACCAACTTCTTCAGGGTCGATGTGTTCAAACGATTTTGAGTTTTTAGCAATACCATCAATATGCATTCCCCCTTTATGGGTGAAAGCACTACGCCCGATATATGGTGTGCCATGGGCAATTGAGACATTTGCTACTTCGGCGACAAAGTGAGAAATTTGATACAAGCGAGCTAAGTTCTCAGGTGCAATCACATCAAAACCCATCTTCAGTTGAAGAGTAGGAACAATGGTAGCTAAATTCGCATTTCCACATCGCTCTCCAAAGCCAATGAGAGTTCCTTGAACTTGGCGCACCCCTTGTTCCACAGCAATGATTGAATTGGCATCGGCTAAGGAGGAGTCGTTATGGGCATGAATGCCCATCACCACTGATGGGTGAGTGTTGTGAATATGTTTTACCGCTACTTCGGTAGCCTCTTTCACTAATGAGGGGATACACCCACCTCGTGTTTCACACAAGGCAATAGAAGAAGCCCCTGCTTCAGCTGCTACTTTAATAGTCTCTAAAGCATATTCAGGATTATCGATATACCCATCATAAAAGTGTTCAGCGTCATAGATCACCTCTTTTCCTTTCTCAACGAAAAAGGCAATGGTGTCATAAATCATCTTTAAGTTCTCTTCTAACGTTGTACGTAAGATCTCTGTTGCTTGAAAGTCCCAACTCTTCCCAAAGATCGATATAGCATCTGTTTCAGCTGTGAGAAGAGATTGGACATTAGCATCATCTTTTACATCAATATCTCGTCGTCGAGTCGAACCGAAGGCGACTAATTTCACTGTTTTTAAATCCAGCTTTTTCACCTGTTGAAAGAATTCTAAATCTTTTGGATTCGATCCAGGGTTTCCCGCTTCAACGTAGTGAACTCCTAAATCATCCAAAGCTTCAACAATTTTGAGTTTATCTGCAACGGAGAAAGAGATCCCTTCAGCTTGTGCTCCATCTCGTAGTGTCGAATCAAATAGATATACCTGCTTGTTAGAGACTCCCATATACACGCTCCTTTGTAACATCCTCTTTAACAGTTCCAGTAACTTTCATATCCCGTAATCGTGCCTCGTGAGGCAACTGTCCGTAATCTTCTATATCACGCTTAGACTCTGCTTGTTCAACCATTCGGTTCACAGCAGATAATAATGAAAGCATCGAGGCTTCAATGACGTCGGTACTCACCCCTCTTCCTCGATACACACCGTGTGCATCACTGATTTTCACCAATACTTCTCCTAAGGCGTCTCGGTGTTCAGTAACAGCCTTCAGTTGATAATCCTCTAACACAAATGAGTAGGTAATAATCTTCTCAACAGCTTTAAAACAGGCGTAGACGGGACCAGTGGCCATCTCAACAGCCTGCATCTTTTTCCCATCTCGACTGAGAGTGACACACGCTGTAGCGGTCATATTATTTCCACTATTTACCACAAAGTTTTCCAACTCATAAATAGAGGGAGCTACGTGAGTACCACTTTCCATCAAGGCGATAAGATCACGATCGGTGATCTCTTTTTTCTTATCAGCTACATGTTTAAAGTCGCTAAAGAGTTTATTAGTCATCTCTTCGTTGAGGGTGTATCCTAACTCTTCCATCCTTTGGACAAAAGCATGACGACCCGAGTGTTTTCCTAACACCATGGTGGTCTTTTTTAATCCAATCGATTCAGGTGTCATAATTTCATACGTTTGTGCATGAGCCATCATTCCGTGTTGGTGAATACCCGATTCATGGGCAAAAGCATTTGCCCCCACGATTGCTTTAGAGGGGTTAATGGCCACCCCGGTGATCGAAGAGAGGAGACGACTGGTTTTATATAACTCTTCGGTTTTAATATTATGAGTGACATCAAACAGGTCGTTTCGGGTTCGTAGGGCCATCACGATTTCTTCTACTGCAGCATTTCCAGCTCTCTCACCAATACCACATACAGTACACTCAGCTTGGCGTGCTCCCGCTTTGATTCCCGCTAAGGTATTAGCAACTCCAAGGCCAAGGTCGTTATGACAATGAACTGAGATAATAGCCTTATCGATATTAGGGACGTTGTTCATCAGATAAGAGATTAACTGACCAAACTCATCGGGGGTGGAGTATCCTACGGTGTCGGGAATATTAATAATGGTAGCTCCAGCATCGATGACCCCTTCAACTAAGCGACATAAAAAATCTTTGTCACTACGAGTTGCATCTTCGGGGGAGAACTCCACCTCAGGACAGATTGAACGGGCATATTTCACCATCTGTGTTGCTTGGTCAAACGCTTGGTTGCGACTCATCTTCAATTTATACTCTAAGTGGAGATCACTTGAAGCTAAGAAGGTGTGTATGCGTGGCTTTTTAGCCTCTTTCACCGCATCCCAAGCATAATCGATATCTTTTTTAAGCGCTCGAGAGAGGGAAGCCACTGTGGCTTTTTGTACTTGAGCACTGATTGCTTGCACCGAGGTAAAATCACCAGGTGAGGCAATAGCAAACCCAGCCTCAATAACATCGACTCCAAGTTCCTCTAGCTGAGATGCAAAGCGTAGTTTCTCTTCTAGGTTCATGCTGTACCCAGGGGCTTGTTCGCCATCTCGTAATGTTGTGTCGAATATTGAAATATGTGTTGCCATTGCTCTCCTCCTTATGTGATGGTGTTATTTATTTTTTCAACCAGCTCATCAATGATCGTAATTTCTTTCCAGTTGTCTCTAACAGGGACTCACTCTCCATTCTCCTTTTTGCATTAAAGAAGGGGCGTTTCACTTGGTTTTCTAAAAGCCAATTGCGGGCAAAAGTCCCATCTTGAATCTCACTGAGAACTTGTTTCATCTCTTTTTTAGTCTCATCGGTAATAATTCTATGTCCACTTACGTAATCACCATATTCAGCGGTATCACTGATTGAGTAACGCATGTACGCTAGTCCCCCTTGGTTAATCAGATCAACAATTAACTTCAGTTCATGGGCAACTTCGAAATAGGCGATCTCAGGTTGGTACCCTGCTTCTACCAGAGTCTCAAAGCCAGCTTGAATAAGGGCACTAACTCCACCACATAAGACAGTTTGCTCCCCAAAGAGATCTGTTTCAGTCTCCTCTTTAAAAGTGGTTTCAAAAATTCCTGCTCGACCCGCTCCAAGTCCAGAAGCGTAAGCTTTAGCTACCTCTTTGGAATCTCCACTGGGATCTTGGTAGATTGCAATGAGAGAAGGGACTCCCTTCCCTTCTTGAAATTGGGATCGGACGGTATGACCAGGTCCTTTAGGAGCGATCATAATCACATTTACATCTGCTGGAGGGGTAATTTGACCGTAGTGGATATTAAATCCATGAGCAAAGGCGAGGTATTTTCCTTTGGTTAAGCCAGGGGCGATACTTTCGCTATACAAAGCAGCTTGCTTTTCATCATTGACGAGCATCATAATCACATCGGATTGTTTTGCTGCATCTTTAGCTGTCATCACTTTGAGTCCTGCCTCTTCGGCAATGCTCCATGAGGGACTTCCCTCGTACAACCCAACGGTGACATCAATGCCACTTTCAAAGAGGTTCAATGCGTGGGCATGACCTTGGCTTCCGTAACCGATAATAGCTACCTTCTTCTCTTGTAGAACCGACATGTTTACATCTTTGTCGTAATACATTGTGCTCATTTCTTATTCTCCTTTCCATGGTTAATCATAGCTTGACTACCCCGTTCCATTGCTGTCATTCCCGTGCGGGCTAATTCAATAATCCCGTGGGGTTGCAACAAGTGTAAGAACGAGGCGATTTTATCCATATTGCCTGTCAACTGCATCGTTACTGCCGACTCAGAGACATCCATAATCTTGGCTTTAAACATTTCAGATAATTCAACAACAGCTGCTCGGCTCGTCTCGGTGGTAGAGACTTTTACAAAGACTAACTCGGCTTGAATTGAGCCTTGGAGTGTAAGGGTAGCAACCGATAACACATCATAGAGTTTGGCGACCTGTTTTTCTATTTGTTCGACGATGTGTCGATCACCAGTAACAACGATGGTGATACGACTGATAGCAGGATTTTCAGTTTCTCCAACTGAGAGACTGTCGATGTTATAGCCACGACGGCTAAACAATCCTACAACTCGGGAGAGGACTCCCGGGTGGTTGTTTACTAAGATACCTAATGTGTAACGCTCCATGTATCAAACTCCTTTTTCAGTGTGCTGTAGGTAACTATTACAGTTACGCTTAATATTGTGAGGTTACACCGACTCACCGTGGTAGAGTTCTCCCACGGTTGCACCATTAGTCGGCTTACCGTGGTCTAGAGAATAATTAGGATTACTAGAATAATAATTGCGACAAGGGAGAATTTGGACACAAAGAGATCATGGTTGATTGGATAATGAGCAACTGAAGATTGTCTCTTTGCCAGACGCATACTGCACCTCACCTTGTAGTATATCTGTTGTTGTATACACCAATGGGAAGAATGTCAACACGAAAACCCACTTTCGCTTATATTTATGCATCAATTATACATTTTAGTGGTTTTTTATTCGTTTGTGTGCTCTTCAACAAACTCGCTGAGCTTCTCCATTGTGTGGTTACTTAAAATATGTTCCATCCGACATGCATCAGCTTCGGCAGTCTCAGAATCGATCCCTAATACCTTCTCTAAGAAGGTTCTTAAGGTTTTATGACGTTTATAAATTTGAGAAGCTCTTATATACCCTTTAGCTGTGAGTTCAATAGCGCCATAACTCTCTTGATCAATATATCCTAGAGCCTGAAGGTTCTTCATAGCTCGAGAGGCGCTGGGCTTTGAGACCCCAAGATGATTAGCAACATCGGTGAGTCTCACCTTTGGGTCTTCTAATGAGAGCTTTAATACTGTCTCTAAATAATCTTCACCAGATTCACGCATATGTGAAGAGTACCATGAGAAAAATTCCCATTCAACAGCTACTCGCTGTTTCGACTAAAGAGTTTAGTAAAGAGTAATAAGATAAGGTACAGCAAGAAGATAACGGTAAAAATTGCCCCCATCCCTTGATACATAAGCACTAATGATGCTTTAAATAGATGTTCCATCCTGTTCTCCTACAGTAGTGATGGCACTAAGCCTAAAATAACCCCACCGGCAACCACAGAGGCAATTTGACCTGCTACGTTTGCCCCAACTGCGTGCATCAGCAGGTGGTTATGTGGATCTGCCTCTTGGCCAAGACGTTGAATCACACGAGCCGACATCGGAAAGGCACTAATACCAGCAGCTCCAACCATCGGATTGATTTTTCTTTTTGAAAAGAGATTGAGCAATTTAGCAAATAAGACTCCTGCTATAGAGTCAAAGACAAAGGCAATAAGTCCTAATATGAGGATCAAAAATGTCTCTAAGCGAACAAAGTTCTCAGCAACCATGGTCGATGAGATTGTAATACCTAACACTAAGGTAATTAAATTAGTAAGAACGTGCTGAGCCGATTCACTTAATGAACCAAGGACCTCTGATTCACGAATCAGATTTCCAAACATTAATAGCCCAACTAAACTCACCGATGCAGGAGCGACATACCCCGCAACCATCGTCACTACGATGGGAAATAAGAGTCGTGCCATCCGAGAGACCTCTTTTGGGTTATAAGGCATCTTAATAGCGCGCTCTTTTTTGGTTGTCACTAATTTAATAGCTAGTGGCTGAATAATGGGCACTAAGGCCATATAAGAGTAGGCAGCTACAGCTATAGCCCCCATATACTGACTTTTAAAGATTTGTGAAACTAAGATGGTCGTTGGCCCATCAGCAGCCCCAATGATCCCAATAGCTGCTGCATCGGTAAGTGAAAAACCCATTAAGGTAGCAACACTGATGGTAGCAAAAATACCAAATTGGGCTGCTGCACCAAATAAAATAAGACGGGGGTTACTTAGTAGTGGTCCAAAATCAATCATGGCCCCTATACCAATAAACAGTAACAGAGGCATCGCTTCTGAAGCCTCAATACCGACTTCAAAAAGCCACTGTAAAATTCCGTGCACTTCTCCAATGTTGGGTAAGATGGTATTCATTGCCCCTGAAAAGGGGATATTCACTAATATAGCACCAAAGCCAATAGGTAGGAGTAATCCAGGTTCCAACTTCTTCGCAATTGCCAAATAGATAAGAAGAGCACCAATTACGTACATCACGATGTGTTGCCAACTTGTAGCTAGAATACCGTCTAATAAAAATGACATCTTAACTCCTTTTTCAACCTATTGAATATACCATTGCCTCAAAGAGGCGGTCAATCGTTTGAGCGGTTGCATATTTATTCACTTGGTATGCATAAACACCTTTCCAAAACTCATGAAACACTCTATGATGCACTAGTATTGAAAGGAGTGTGAGGTAAAAGTATGAAAAAAACGGTGTTAAGTATTGTTCTCATGGGTGTAATACTCTTTAGCATTGCTGCTGGTGGAGTAAAAGAGAGTGGTGAAGATCTCTCACTACAAAAAGTTGTAGATAAAGGTGTATTTGTCTTAGGCTTAGATGACTCTTTCCCCCCAATGGGATATCGCAATGAACAAAACGAAATTGTTGGTTTTGATATCGACTTAGCAAAAGAAGTGACCAAAAGAATGGGAGTATCACTGAAATTACAACCAATCGATTGGAATGCTAAAGAACAAGAGTTAAATACAGGAAATATCGACTGTATTTGGAATGGCTTTACTATTACTCCAGAACGGGCAGCAGAGCTTAACTTTACATCCCCTTATGTCGATAACGCTCAGGTTGCTATTGTTAAAACACAAAGTCCTTATTATACCCTTAGTGATCTAAGTGGTAAGAAAGTTGGTCTTCAAGCTGGCTCTTCAGCAAGTGATGCCCTCAGAAGCAATAAAGCATTTGCCGATTCAGTGAAAGAAGTCGTCGAAGTGAAAGATAACCTCACCGCTTTAATGGACTTAGAAATTGGTGGAGTTGATGCTGTGGTGTTAGACCTCTTTGTTGCTGTTGATAACATCAACCGAAGTAAAAAAGATTTTAGAATCTTAGATGAACACCTTTCAACTGAAGAGTACGGTATTGGTTTTAGGAAAAAAGACCAACTTCTCCGTGATGAAGTTGAAAAACAACTTTTAGCTATGGCCAACGATGGTACCTTAGCTGAGATTTCCACTACATGGTTTGGTAGTGACATTACTGTTATAGGAAAATAATAGAGGATTTATGAAAGACCTCTTACTGTTGATGGTACAAGGTACGTATACAACACTACGTATCTTCTTTCTCACTTTAATATTCTCTCTCCCCTTAGGACTTGTGGTTGCTAAGGGGAGAATGAGTAAAAACAAAATCCTGAGTGAAGCTGTCAACATCTATATTATGATCATGCGGGGGACCCCGCTGATCTTACAACTTATCTTTGTCTACTTTGCCCCCTATTATATCTTTGGAGCCTCTGCTGATCGATTCACCGCGGTGATTATCGCCTACTCGATTAACTATGCAGCATACTATGCTGAAATTTATCGTGGTGGCATTCAAAGCATCCCAGAGGGGCAACTAGAAGCAGCTAAAGTATTAGGCTTTACAAAGTGGCACACCTTCACCCACATCACCATGCCTCAAGTGGTGAAACGGATTATGCCAGCGATGGGTAATGAAGTAATCACGTTAGTAAAAGATACTGCCTTAGCTCAAACAATCGGGGTCGCTGAATTGTTTCGAGTAGCACAAAATGCCGCTGCTCGAGAATTTTCGACGCTCCCTATTTTTGTGGCAGGAGTCTTCTATTTTGTGATGAATGCTGTTGTGAGTAAGAGTTTTGAAGTGATTGAACACAAACTCGATTATTATAGGTAATAAAGTGTATGGCTATCATTGAAGTAGGCAATATCCGTAAATCATTCTCCTCTTTAGAAGTGTTAAAAGGGATTAGCTTCTCATTAAATGAGGGAGAAGTACTCTCAATTATTGGTCCGTCGGGATCGGGGAAGTCGACACTACTGCGCTGTATTACCAACTTAGAACAGATCGACTCGGGTTCAATTATCATAGGTGGAAAGACCATGGTCTCAACAAATTCTTCAAACCAGGCCATCTATGCCGATAAACACACCTTAGCAACTATTGGGTTAAAGGTAGGTTTAGTATTTCAAAACTTTAATTTATTTCCCCACTTCTCAGTAGAGCGTAATATTACTGAAGCTTTAGTGCATGTACTACGCCTCAGTAAAAGTGAAGCCCAAGAGCAAGCCATTGAGCTGTTACAAAAAATGGGACTAGAAGATAAAATTAAAGCATACCCTTATCAACTTTCGGGAGGACAACAGCAACGTGTCTCCATTGCTCGAGCTTTGGCATTACGACCCGATGTGTTGTGTTTTGATGAACCAACAAGTGCCCTAGATCCCGAACTCACTGGTGAGATTTTGGCAGTTATTAAAGAGTTGGCCCAAGAGAAGATGACGATGATGGTTGTTACCCATGAGATGGCCTTTGCCCGTGATATCTCAAATCGCGTCATCTTTATGGACCAAGGGGTGATTGTTGAAGAGGGAACACCTGAAGATGTGTTTGTAAAAACAACAAACCGACGAACAAAAAAGTTTCTTAATAGATTTAATCAATAGTATAAGTAAGGATTATCACGTGAGTAGATACGATGTAGTAATTGTTGGAACTGGGCCTGCAGGAATGGGCGCTGCTTTTGAGTTGGCTAAAGAGAAACCAACTCTCTCTATTCTCATGATCGATAGTGAAAAGTTCTCTACTGGTGGTATGCGTAACGACTGTAAGATGAACTTCACCTACCCTATCGGTTTTCCCGAAGAGTATTGGAGTAAAGATCAAGCCGATACCTACCTCAAACATGTCATTGATAAACTACAACCCTCTATTTTAGAGAAACATAATATTGAGATGTACCAAAAAAGAGCTAAAAGACTTGGTTGTCAGCTCTTAGAGATTAAACAATCCCACTTAGGAACTGATGGGGGATTACGACTCATCAAACAACTTTTATCAGAGTTGGATGCCTTAGGAGTTGAACTCTCACTTGGGGAGCGAGTCGAAAGTGTCGATAAACAAAGTAATACTATCACTACCGATAAAAGAGTTATCGAGTATACTAAGTTGATTGTTGCCCCTGGAAGAAAAGGGTTCCACTTTCTTCAAACTGTGATGAATCAACTCAACGTCCCTTTTATCGATAACATTGTCGATATCGGAGTGCGAGTTGAGACTCGAGTGGAACGCTACCCCATAGTCTCTGATTATTACGATCCAAAGTTCTACTTCCCTGAGAAGGTGCGAACATTTTGTACCAATAGTGGAAACGCTCATGTAGTCAAAGAGCAATACACCACCTCTCGAGGAGATGCGTGGTACTCAGTGAACGGTCATGCCTATAGCTCTGCACACAAAGAGGCAAACGGTTTGGTGAACTTTGCGTTGTTAAAGACCGTAGCATTTACCAACCCTCTTGCAAGTGGACAAAGCTATGCTGAAAACCTTGGTCTTCAAGTAGCACTGATGGGTGGGGGAAAACCACTGATGCAACGGGTGGGAGATTTCAGGTTAGGCTCACGAAGTAAAGAGGAGAGTTTTAACTCCGATTTATTCGATTTTGAACCAACACTGAAAGATTGTACTCCAGGAGATATCTCTTTAGCTGCCCCTTCTAAAATCCTTAGGGTGATTTGGAAAGCGATGAAACACCTTGATACCATTGTCCCAGGGGTTCTTCACCCCTCAACCATTATGTATTACCCAGAAATTAAGCTCTATGCGAATAAACCAGTGTTTCTTGATGAACACTTCAGAGTCACAGAAGATGTGTATGTGTGTGGCGATGGTGCTGGAACAAGTCGTGGTATTACTGCTGCTTGGGCAAGTGGTATTCGAGTGGCACAAGGTGTATTAGCGAATATCTCTACATAAGAGGACTAAAGATCTTTAAAAAAGAACGCCCTAGACGTATTGAAAGTGGGAGCGTGCTTTGATCGAGTAAGGTGATCTCGGTAGAGAGTTCTAACACTTGGGCAATATCATCACGGACTTTTTTAACCACCGACCCTTTGTAGAATGCTACCCCACACTCAAAGTGGAGATAAAAACTTCTAAAATCCATGTTTGTTGTCCCTACAATAGCCACCTCATCGTCACTGACAAACATCTTAGCGTGCATAAAACCAGGAGTATACTCACAAATCTTTACTCCCGATTCCAACAGTGATTGGTAGTACGAACGACTGACGGTATGGACATACCATTTATCCGGCATGTGGGGAGTAATGATACGAACATCGACTCCACTTTCAGCAGCAATACTTAAAGCTGTGATCATTTGGGGATCTAAAATCAAATAGGGGGTGGTAATCCACACATACTTTTTAGCGTGGTTAATAATTTGGATATACGCGTTCTCTGATACATTCTCTTTATCAAGTGGAGTATCACCAAAAGGTTGGACAAATCCATCACTTTTAGCCGATTGAGTTGGGACATACTTGTTAAGTTCAACTTCCTCACCCGTGGTAAAAGTCCACTGTTGAAAGAACATCAATGTGACATTCCACACTGCATCTCCTGTGAGTTTCACAGTCGTATCTTTCCAATGGCCAAATCTGATATTTCGGTTGATATACTCATCGGCAATGTTAATACCACCAGTGAAGCCGACATTTCCATCAATGACAAAAATCTTACGGTGATCACGGTAGTTCAGTTTTGCATTTAAGTGGGGCCGTACTCTATTAAAGACGGCAACACTGAAACCCATCTTTCGTAAGGTGTGTTCATACCCGTTAGGTAGAGTGTTCATACACCCTAAGTCGTCGTACATAATACGAATGTCGACTCCCTCAGAGAGCTTTACTTGTAACTTCTCTAATAGAGTCTCCCACATCAACCCTTCATCGATGATGAAATACTCAATTAAGATAAACTTTTTGGCTTTATCTACTTCGTTTAACATATCGGCAAAGACATCTTCGCCTAATGGAAAGTAATCTACTGCCGTTCTCTCCCAGAGATCTGCTCCTGTAATATTTCTAATGTATGAAGCTTGGCGAGCTAAATGAGGCGAGTAGCTTACAAGACTCTCCATCACACCCTCAGTCGATTCAGGAAGATTGAGACGCATCTCTTTTTCGTAGTGTTCTTGGTATTTTTCCATTTGTCGAGCTACTCGACGCCCTACTCGTTTATTACCAAATAACATATAAAAAGGGACCCCAATAATAGGGGTGAGTAAGATAACAAAGATCCACGTCATTTTAAATACTGGGTTATCATCACGACTAATGACAATAAATGAACTTACAAAACCCAAAGTGGTCATAATAGGAAGGTAAAAGGGACTGGCGGCTATAAAGTTGAACATGAACCAAATCAACACACCGATTTGGATAGTAAAAAGGGAAATAAAGATAAACAGCCTTCCCGAAAGAAGCTTGAGAATCTTTTTCATCGCTCTCTCTTACTCTTCGTCGTCGTACTCATCTTCAGAAAAAAGAACACTCTCTAACGTTGGTTCAACACTCTCTTGAGGCTCTTCTTGTTGCTCGTAATCGTACAAATCCTCTTCCTCTAGTTCAATGTTAGGCTCAATGTCATCATCGTCATCTAACTCAATATTTGGAAGAGCATCATCAAACATATCATAATCAAACAGTTCATCAGTTAACTCTTCAATATCTCCAACTTCAGTTGAGTGTACACTCTGTAACAGTGAAAGAATCTGCTGTTCTGTCACACTCGATAACTGTGTAATCGGTTTACTTAAAGCCTCTCTGAGATACTGTTTTGCTCGTTGAGGATTCTGTAACTCAAGTTCAACTAATGCAGCGTGGTAATAGGCTTCACAAAAAGGGACTTCTAGTTCTTCAAATAAAGAGTGATACGCCTCTTGGGCCGCTTTCACTTCTCCTTGTAAAAAGAGGTAGTGAGCATGGTTATCTAACATCCCTGCACTTTGTTGGCCTTGATCAACGCCCTCTTGGATAACCTTCTCTAGTTCATCGAGCTTTCCACTCTCAATAAGATAGATTCCGTAATTGGTCAAAAGTGCTGGATCACGAACTCCCTCATCCCACATCTCTTGTAAAATCGAGATCGTTTCTTCCTTCTCTCCTACAATCCACTTTGCCATCGCTTTAGAAATTTTCGCACTGATAATAGCATCAGAACTGGGCTTTCTCTTTTTTTGTTCTCGTTGAATAACAAAATCGGAGATGCGCAGTGCAACATGTGGGTCCCCTTTTTGTAAAAACAGTGAATTCAGCATCAGCGTATAGTGTGAAGGAAGGGGGGTGAAAGCCCCTTTCTCATACCACGCCCACGCTTTAGGTTCATCTTTTTTAGGACCATTGAGGGCACGAGAAGCAAGCATCACATAAATGTATGCCCGTTTTACGTATAACAAGACCATTACTGACAATAATACTAAAAGTAGTTTAATGCTTTGGGTTGTTGGAATGAGGACGATGACAAGCAATACAAGTGCTACAACTAAGAGAGTAGGATTTTTCATTGAGAGGGCCTCCGAACTCTCACATCATGGCATATTCTTTCTAACTTTGCCACCCTTGTACTCTTTGGGCTTGCAAGATAGAGTAGCGGTATCTATGGCTAAAGATTTGCTGTTACATTGCTGTTGTGGACCATGTTCCACCTCCTCAATATTACGCTTACAACAAGAGGGGTTTAACCCTATCCTCTTTTTTGGAAACAGTAATATTTACCCTGCTTCTGAAGCTCAAAAGAGGTATGACGCTTTACGTCGTGTAGCCGATTATCACCACCTTGAATTGATTCATGGTGATTATGATCACACCTCGTGGCTCACACAAGTGAAAGGGTTTGAAAAAGAACCAGAAAAGGGAAAAAGGTGTGACTTGTGTTTTGCATACAACTTACAAGAGGCGGCAACAGAAGCTCAAAAAAGGGGAATTTCTTACTTTAGTACCACCCTTAGTGTGAGCCCCCATAAAAGTTCCATACGAATATTTAGTGTTGGAGAGAGGCATGATCAGTTTGTCCCAATCGATTTTAAAAAGAAGGGGGGCTACCAACAGAGTATCGCCCTCTCTAAAGAGTTAGACCTCTATCGCCAAGATTACTGTGGGTGTGAATTCTCCTTAGCCGAGAAGAATAAGAGAAACCGCCATCACAGCCATCCCACTGAGCACTCCATACAACGCTAAGTGGTGCTCCCCATACGCTTCAGCTGTGGGAAGAAGTTCATCAAACGAGATATAGATCATCACTCCAGCAGTCGCTGCTAAGATAAAACCTAATGTGAGATCTGTATTGGTAACAGTGAATAACAACAAACCAAGTAGAGCCCCTACCATCTCACTTAACCCACTCACTAATGCAATAAAAAAGCTTTTGAATCTCTTTCCTGTAGCAAAATAGATAGGAACAGCTACAGCAATCCCTTCGGGAATATTGTGAATAGCAATAGCAACAGCAATACTGATTCCAATTTGAGGATCGGCCATATAGCTGGTAAATGTGGCTAAGCCTTCGGGGATATTATGAACGGTGATAGCAATAGCTGAAAGAATACCTGTTCTTAAAAGCCTTTTTTGGTATACCTCTTCTTTTGAAGCTAAGGTTGTGACATTGGGAATCTCATGAGGGTTATCTCCTGCTGGGACGAATCGGTCGATAAGGGCGATAACGAACATCCCAAAGAAAAAAGAGATTACCTGAAGGGTATGAGCTTTTACTGGGTTATAAGAGAGAAGAAGGTACTCAACAGATTCGGGAATAATTTCGACAAAGCTTAAGTAGATCATCACCCCAGCACTGAAGCCTAACGAAACAGATAAAAACCGAGATGAGTTCTTTTTTTGGAACATGGCCAACAATCCCCCAATCCCAGTCGACATCCCCGCTAACAACGTCAGAGCCATAGCCATGATAATCTTTGAACTCATGAGATGGTATTCTCCCTCGCCTTACTATTTTGTGCCCGCTCATAGAGCATCTGATACACCTCATCGACATCAGTTATCGTCTGAAGAAGCCTCTCAGTTTGACATGCAATACGCTCCACGAGATCTACATATGTATACTGTATGAGATAATCATCATACAGTTGTTGAGCCAAATGGCTCATCACCTCTATTTTGATTCGACGAAAACCGATTTTCATAGTTAATAGCGCAGCTGCCTTACCAGCGATACGATCATGTAAAAAGAGATCTTTTGCCTCATACTTTGATTCAATTAAAAATTGTTCAACTTCAAATAAAGGGTGAAGCCACTTACTTGTACTGGCAAACACGATGGTTTGATTCTCATCGAGAAGTTCTAACGTATGAGATGGATTAAGAGTGTGATCTATCATCCACGAAGTAAGGGGATACTCATTGTTGTTACTTCCCAAACATGAACCCCCACACCACACCTTCAGAAAGGCTATCATAACCGACAAACACTTTAGCAGGCATTGTAGCTAAACCCAAAAGGGAGAGAGAGAACGTCGCTTCTCCCCCCACAACAAAGTCGGGGATGAAAGTGTGAGTATTGTTGAATAAGAGATCACTAAAAGCACCAAAAGAGATATCTTTAATCAATAAAAGTTCTCCTAGTGTTGGTTCAAAGGCGTAAGGGGCAAACCCAAATCCAAAGCGACCTATCACCAAAGAGTGAGAACTTCCTGGTCCTCCATTCTCAAAAAGAGCACTACTTCCTGTTTTAAATCCATCTCCCCAATACAGCGGGACTCCTGCTTTGGCATCTAGTGCATATCGACCAGTATATCCTAAGTGCAGATATGTCTCTTTAGAGGGTGTAAAAGAGGAGTCTACTCTTGTATGAAGAAAATGGCGATTCCAATTTCCACTTAGTTGATACCCCACTGAGCTTTGTAGGTCAACGAGATTATTGGTGTATCCAAGTTCTAATCCCGCATGAAGAAGGCGATCTTTTTCAGAGGATGTAAAAGAGAAGTTCTCTTCCCACCAGATCTTTGTATTAAAAGTGAGCGTATCTGAAGCAAATCGCTCTTTGAACTGAAGACCTACACGTGAGTAGAGTTGTGGTGAGAAGATCCCTTGTGATGCGTGGACCATCACATCTCCATCGATGACAAGTTGAGGTATGATTTGATACGAAATGTGGGTGGTTATTTCAGGATAGAAATCCATAGGAGTATATGTTTTCCATGCGCCACCACCCATCACATAAAAATGGAGGTTGTGCCACCTCATTTGATACGCAACTCCACCGATTGCTTCATCACGTAAGAACCACGATGTTCCTGCATTGGTGTAGGACTTTAATCCCACATATGCTTGTTGCGAGACTCCTACAATACGACCTCGTTGATATAATTCATAATCGGCAAAAAGGTATTCTAGTTTATAATCATACTCTTCTCGTAACTCAACTAAGGCCTCTGAAGGGGGTGCAAAAGAGAGCTCTTTGAGAATATCGGCGTGTAATGAAGCCGACTCATACCCCCTTTGAGCTAACTCGTTAACTTCACTGAACGCCATAAAAGAGAACTCTTCGACATTACTTCGAATCCAGATAGTGGATGGGTGAGTTAATAACTCTTTTACCCCCGCTCTTCTTTTTCCAATATCAATTGAGACGTTTAAGATTGTTAAAGGATTATTTAGGTTCATCCCATCTTGTTCATAAAACGCAGTTGAGACGATGGTGGTATCGGTGTACTCATAGGCCGTATCGACAGGAACTAAGTTGGTAATGCCCCCATCAATGAGACGATGACCACGAAACTGAACGGGAGGGAAATAGACCGGTAGGGCAAAAGCAGCTCCCATCACCGTTAACGCATTACCCTCCATAAGCCGTACCTGACGCTTGGTAATCAAATCCTCACAGATAATCATAATGGGAATAGGAAGATCTTCAATGTTTGTATCTTCCCCTACATAAGAGGCAAATAGTGAGACAAATCGAGAGATATCTAACAATCCCCCTTGTAGCGGGAAAGTGAGATCAAAGAGTTGAGTGATATCGACTCGTCCAATAGCTTCTAAGATTTGATCAGGAGATAACCCTGCGGCATACAATAATCCAACAATGGAGCCCATTGAATTTGAGATAATAAAATCGGGGACAATATTCTCTTCTTCAAGCCTTTTTAAGACTCCGATGTGGGCAAAAGCACGAGCAGAACCCCCAGAGAGGACTAAACCTACTGGTTCACGCCCTTGTTTGGAGACCTCATCGATGCGCTGTTTAAACAGCTCTTCTCCATATGAGATAGGCTCATCAGCTAACAATAACTGACCATAATTATTATCTAAAGCGAACAAAGTTGCATTAAAGAGGATAAGAACAATAACACTCACTGCAGCTACAAAAAGCCCTTTTTTCACCTTATGACAGCTCCTTTGAATAAAATTATCATACTTGATAACACTGGAGCTATCAACAACTGAGCTTTATGTAGTAACTCTATGAGAGTAAGATCTCATCTAAGATCTGTAAGGCCTCATCTATTTCATCTTCAGTGATTGTTAAAGGTGGTACCATACGGAGCACTTTCTCTCCAGCATTGACTAATAACAACCCTTTATTCATCGCCTCATCAATAATAGGACGTACTGCTTGATCAAACTCTAGTCCAACCATCAAGCCCATCCCTCGTATCTCAATTACTTGAGGATACCTATTCTCTAATTGAGAGCGGAGGTATGTAGAGACTTGTTGAACATGCCTAAGTAACGACCCCTCTTCTAATAAAGTGAGAAGATACTGTGCAGCACTGCTACTAAAAAGGTTTCCTCCAAAGGTCGCTCCATGGTCCCCTGGAACAAAAACATCTTCGACTCGTTTTGAACACACCATAGCCCCAACGGGAATACCACCACCAAGACCTTTTGCTAAGGTAATAATATCGGGCTTAAGATTGAAGTGTTGGTATGCAAACACTTCCCCTGTTCTTCCCATCCCTGTTTGTACCTCATCGATAATCAGTAGTAGATCGTGCTCTTCACATAAAAGTGAGAGTTGATCCCAATAAGCTTGATCAGCAGTGTGTATCCCCCCCTCTCCTTGAATGATCTCTACCATAATGGCACTTGTAGAGTCATCAATCATCTCTTTGAGTGAGTCGATATCTCCAAAGGTTGCAAACATAAAATCCTCAACCATAGGAGAGAAAGAACTCTGATACTTACTTTGACCTGTAGCACTTAAAGCACCTAAGGTACGTCCATGAAATGAATCGACCATACTAATAATGGTGGATCGCCCACGTTGTTTTCCCCATTTACGGGCTAATTTAATAGCTGCCTCATTCGCTTCAGTACCACTGTTGGTAAAAAAGACACGCTTAAGGCCACTGAGAGAGGCCAGTAGTGTTGCAGCTTCAATCGCGTAGGTATTCCAATACAAGTTGGAAATATGAGTTACTCCATGAGAAAGAGTCTCTTTAAGATGAGAGATAAAGAGCTGATTGTTATACCCCAAAAGGTTAGTAGCAATACCTCCCACTAAATCTAAGTATCGTTTCTCTTCGATATCATACAGATAACGCCCCTCTCCCCGTTTGATTACAAGTGGGAATTGAGCATACGTTTTTACAAATACATTCGATCCTTGTTGGATATATTCTTTTGTTTCCACTTTACTCTCCTAACGCACCATCATCGTTCCGATTCCCTCATTGGTGAAGATCTCTAGTAATAGAGCATGGGGAATTCGCCCATCAAGAATGTGGACACTTTCGACCCCTTTTTTGATTCCGTCCATACAACACAACGTTTTAGGAATCATCCCTCCGGCAATAATACCGGTATCGATGTAGTGTTGTGCTTCAGCTAAGTTGAGTTTACTTAAAATAGTTGTAGGGTCATCTTTATCTTTTAAGATTCCTTCAACATCGGTAAGAAATACCAGCTTTTGAGCTTGAAGAGCTCCAGCAAGGGCACTTGCAGCATAATCGGCGTTGATGTTGTAGGTGTTCCCTTTTTGATCAGTACCAATGGGAGAGACCACAGGGACAAAATCACTCTCCATAAGAGAGTCGAGTAAATGGGTATTTACTTTAGCAATTTCACCAACGAACCCCAAATCCAGATCTCCCTCTTTTTTCTTTTTAGCAACCAGGGTATCACCATCTTTACCGTTCACCCCAACAGCATTAATCCCTTGAGCTTGGAGAGACTGCACTAAATCTTTTGAGATGGAACCAGAGAGGACCATCTCAGCAATATGGGCTGTTTCGGCATCGGTCACTCTAAGTCCATCGATAAATGTACTCTCTTTGCCTAATCGTGTCAGTAATGAAGTAATGGAGTTTCCCCCACCATGAACAACAATTGGTTTCATCCCAATTCGTTTCATCATGGCGATATCTTGAATGGTGGTCTCTTTAATGTCGTCATCCACCATAGCACTGCCACCATACTTCACCACAACAATTGATCCGGCAAAGCGCCTGATATAAGGGAGAGCTTCAATTAAGACTGCTGCTTTTTCAATAATTTTATCCATATTCAACTTCGGTACTCTCCATTTATTCGAACATACTCGTATGAAAGATCACATCCCCACGCCGTTGCTTCACCAGGTCCATCTCCAACAACAAGCGATACAATGATCTCTTTTTCATCTAAGATCTTTTTTGCAAGTTCTTCGTTAAAGTTGATGGGTTCCCCCTCTTTAAGAACGACCACCATCCCCGCATGAGAGATATAAGTGAGTGTCACGTGTGCTAAATCAAAAAAAGCACCTGAATACCCCATGGCACACACTAATCGACCCCAGTTTGCATCCGAGCCAAAAAACGCTGTTTTTACTAAATTACTTGAAATGGCACTTTTGGCCATCACTCGTGCATCTTCTAAAGAAGCAGCTCCTTTGATCTGGAGTTCAATTAATTTAGAAGCACCCTCTCCATCTTGGATAATTTGTTTTGCTAATTCACGATGAAGATATCTAAAAGCTTCTTCAAAAAGTGGAGCATATTCACTGTCGTGGTTAATGAGAGGTGAGTTACTTGCTCCGTTGGCAAAGACTAAGACCGTATCATTGGTGGAGGTATCTCCATCGACACTGATCATATTGTAACTCTCTTGTACACTCTTTGATACTAACTGTTGTAAATAAGAGCGATCGACATTGGCATCAGTGGTACAAAAACTAAGCATTGTTGCCATATTTGGATGAATCATCCCCGAACCTTTTGCCATCGCCCCTATAGTGACTGTCGTGTTACCTACTTCAACAGTCACAGCGATCTCTTTAGTAAAGGTATCGGTCGTTAGAATTGCTTCAGCAGATGAAGTGCCAGCTTCAACAGAACTTTTGAGATTTATTGAACACTCTTTTATCCCTTGACGAATGTTTTGCATTGGAAGAGGGACACCAATAACTCCAGTAGAACACACCAATACCTCCTCTTGTTTCACTCCAACAGAAGTAGCCGCTACAAGGGCCATCTCTTTGGTATCTTGTTCACCTTGAGTTCCCGTGCATGCATTGGCATTTCCGCTGTTTACCACAAGGGCTCTTACAGTGTTATGTTGATGAACAATGTGCTCATCCCACATAACAGGAGCTGCTCGTACCACATTTTGGGTAAAAGCTCCTGCTACAATACAATCATATTCACTGTAAAGGAGTGTGATATCTTTTTTACTCTTTTTAATTCCACAGGCCGTTGAACCGACGCTAAAACCTGTTGCTGAAGTGATTCCACCTTCAATAATGTTCATACTCTTTCCCTCTTATATTGGAAATGGAGGAACCATATCGATTCCATCTCTCTCATCAAATCCACACATAATATTCATATTTTGTACAGCTTGCCCAGATGCCCCTTTGACAAGGTTATCAATGGCACAACTAATTACTACACGATTAGTTCTTTGATCAACAATAAACCCTATATCACAATAATTAGACCCTTTTACCCACCGAGTTTCAGCACTACTACCTTCACCTAATAAACGGATAAAATACTCATCTTCATAATAGGTGTGATACGCCTGATCAATCTCTTTTGCAGTCACTCCTTCGTTTAAAGAACCGTAAGCTGTAATGAGAATACCTCGGTTCATCGGAACCAAGTGAGGTGTAAATGAGAGGGTGATCTTCTCTTTTGAAGCAAAAGAGAGGTGCTCCTCTATTTCAGGAGTGTGGCGGTGAGTTCCAATACCGTACGCTTTGATATTCTCGTTTGCTTCTCCAAACAAAAATGGGAGTTTCTCCCCTCTTCCAGCACCAGAGACACCACTTTTAGCATCGATAATTAATGAGTGTGGATCAATCAGTCCCTCTTTGATTAAAGGATAACAACTTATAATAGAGGCAGTTGTGTAACATCCTGGATTAGCCACTAGGCGGGTTTGTTGTATCTCTTCTCTATATAATTCACTTAAACCATACACAGCTTGTGAAACTAATTCTTTGTTTCCATGCTGTGTGTTGTACCACGACTCATACGTAGAAATATCTTTGAGTCTAAAATCGGCACCTAAGTCGATGACAATCGTCTCTTTGATCATCTGAGAAGTAACATTAAATGAACTAATGCCATGTGGAAGAGATAACAATAAGACATCAACTTGTTGTGCTAGGGAGGCAATATCTTGTGCATCTACACACACCACATCGTAGATGTTTTTAAAGTTTGGAAATACTGAACTGTAGTTCATCCCCTCATAGGTCTTTGAGGCTGCATAGATTGTACCCACATGAGGGTGTCTTACAAGGAGGCGAATGAGTTCACTTCCAGCATATCCAGTTGATCCAACGACGCCAACACGTAGTTTATCCATCTTATTCCTCCTTTTTAGATGCATATCATGTATATATATTCAATTTATCTTTTTGTACACCCCTAAACGTGTATATTTATACAAATAATGCGAATATGAGCTGTTATGATGATTTCTGGTATATCAGTTGAATTGTTGCATTTACAACATACCACTTATCCTCTTTTTGTTATACTCTTGAGAGTATGAAACCTATGAGAAGAACTGACAAATTAAAAAGTGAGGACTTTGGTAAATCGGTGATTGCTCAAGCCGAATACGGGATTCTCTCTTTAGTAGATGAGATGGGCAATCCATACGCAGTGCCCATCTCTCACGTCTTGGTAGATAACACTATCTACATCCACGGAGCACACAGTGGAACTAAGTTAGATCTCATTGCCCAACATAGTCGAGTCTGTTTCACCTGTGTCTCTTCTACTTACCTTATTGCACAAGAATTCACCACTGATTACGAAAGTGCTATTGCATATGGTGATGCATCGGTTGTCGACTCTGATGAGGAGAAAGATCGTGCCTTAGATGCCATTGTACAAAAATATGCTCCCGAGTTTCCTCGTGAAGCTGAAAAGTACATCCAAAAACACTACAGTGCAACAACAGTCATTAAAATAGAGATCGATTATATCACAGCAAAAGCTCAACATATGAAGGAGAAGTCATGATTGAAACTTTGTACCAATACACCACCGGTGATGTTGATAGCGTTGAACGAATTGTTAAGCAAGATAACCTACAGATTAACCACCTCTCTTTAGTAGAAGGAGGCTCAGTTGATCCACATACAACAGCTGAAGCTGCCCATATGATTATTACTCGAGGTGTCTTAGGTCTTAAACTCAACGACCAAAAACGAAAAGAGTTCCCCGTTGGCTCAATAGTAGCTATTCCAGAGAACACCTTGTTGGATATCACCAACGCTGGTAAGGGAACGATGCATCTTTTTGTTATTAAAACCGAATAATTACGAATATAGAAACTATAACATGGGGGCATCCCCCCCTAGGAGGAACTTAATGTCAAACATGTTCTGCTTTCAGTGTGAACAAACAGCTAAGGGCGTCGCATGTGTCACCAACCGTGGCGTATGTGGTAAAGAGGCGAGTACCTCAAACCTTCAAGATGAGATGACAGGGGCTTTAGTAGCGTTAGCTCGCGCACAAGAGGGAAAAGCTCTCACTAGTGAAGCCGCTCACATCATGCTTGAAGGGTTGTTTACAGCCATTACCAACGTCAACTTTAACGACCCTGTACTTCAAGAATTGATTAAACGAATCGATGTACAAACTGCATCATACGGTGGAGATACAACAAGCTACCCTATGGCAGATGTGTGGGGAGCCGATGAAGATATCCGCTCACTTAAAAGTTTAATCTTACTTGGCCTAAGAGGGATGGCAGCTTATGCCTACCATGCTTGGGTGTTAGATTATAAAAGTGAGACGGTAAACGACTTCTTCTTTGAAGCTATGAGAGCTATTGGTAGTGATGCTTCTGATGATGTGTTACTTCCATTAGTGATGAAAACTGGAGAGGTGAACCTCGAGTGTATGGAGTTATTAGATAAAGCTAATACCGAAACATACGGAGATCCCGTCCCAGTTGAAGTTCCACTTGCTGTAGAAAAAGGTCCATTCATCGTCGTCAGTGGTCACGACTTGTACGATCTTTATGTGTTGCTACAACAAACCGAAGGGAAAGGAATTAATATCTACACCCACGGTGAGATGCTTCCAGCCCACGGGTATCCAAAGCTAAAAGCTTTTGACCATCTTAAAGGAAACTTTGGAACAGCTTGGCAAAACCAACAAAAAGAGTTTATCGACATGCCTGGGGCAGTCCTTTTTACAACAAACTGTCTTATGCCACCAAGAGAGAACTACATCGACCGTGTCTTTACAACCGAAGTAGTCTCCTACCCTGGTCTTGTCCACATCGGAGAAGAGAAAGACTTTACTCCAGTTATTGAGAAAGCCTTAGAACTAGGTGGATATTCCGAGCGTAAAGAGATGTTTGGAATTAACGGTGGACCAACGATGACTACAGGCTTTGGTCGAGCAACAGTATTATCAGTCGCCTCTAAAGTAATTGAGAATGTGAAAAGCGGTGCTATTAAACACTTCTTCTTAGTTGGTGGATGTGACGGAGCTCGTGTTGGTAGAAACTACTACACCGATTTTGTTGAAAAATCCCCTAACGATACCGTAATTCTGACTCTTGCGTGTGGTAAGTTCCGTTTCAACGATATGAACATCGGAGAAATTGATGGAATTCCACGCATGTTAGATATGGGTCAGTGTAACGACTCATACGGTGCCATTCAGGTTGCTCTCGCTTTAGCTGAAGCTTTTGAGTGTTCGGTTAACGAACTTCCATTAAGCTTTGTCCTCTCTTGGTATGAGCAAAAAGCAGTGTGTATTTTACTCACCTTGTTATACCTTGGTGTGAAAGATATCCACTTAGGGCCAACACTACCCGCATTTGTCTCTCCTAATATCTTAAACTTCTTAGTTGAGAACTATGGTGTTACACCAATTGCTGAAACAGCAGAAGAAGACTTAAAGAAACTACTCGCTTAAAACAATAGATGTTGTGAACTATAAATGTTGAGCCTTCCAATTTGGAAGGCTCAACTGATCTACATAGGCGTGTGGGTGAAACCGATGCTGTTACTTAAGCTCCCTATGTAGTTCACATTCGTACATACCAACGGTATGCATAGATGTACATCTAACATCACTTTGAAGTACATGTCAATATATAATAAGAATATATTCACATATTAATCTATCTATAAGTGTAATCATTGCAAATATTTACCAGTTCCATTTCAGAAAACCTCTGGTATGACATAGTTGAATCTATCGTATTCATTGCCTTGGTGAGAAGTTACATAAAAAGAGATTCTCTTTTTAATAAAACATCAGTGTGTGTTGACACAAGTGAGATTGTTCTCTTTTGTGACAAAAAAAGAGAAGAACAATGTAAACGTTGACATTGACACTTTGTCAGTGAGATGGGAAACTATTTCTACTAAAAGACGTGAGGAGAATAGGATGAAATACGACATGGTTATGATTGGTCATATCTCTAAAGATATTCTAATTGACCACAAAGGGGAACGCTACGACCTTCTAGGAGGAGCAGTAGTTCACAGTGCTTTTACTGCTGCTGCTACTGGAAAGAAGATTAAAGTCTACACTAAATTAGCAGCTGAAGATGAAAAACTTTTAGATTCACTTCAACATGAGAACATCGATTGGGAATGTCTTTCGTCAAAAGAGACCACCAGTATTAAAAACACCTACTTCACTGCCGACAAAGAGCGTCGTGAAGTCGTCCTTCTCTCCCAAGCAGATCCATTTACCATCGATGAGATTACAGAGAGTGCTGACGTGTTTTATTTAGCCGGCCTCTTTGGGGGTGAAATTCCCGACTCTTTTATTAAACCGTTAAGTGAAAGAGGTAAAGTAGCTATGGATGCCCAAGGGGTATTACGATGCTTAGATGATTCAAAAGATTTAGTCTTTAAAGATTGGGAGAACAAAGAAGAGTTACTTCCCTACCTTACTTATTTTAAAACTGATGCAGCTGAAGCTCATATTCTCACCGGTATTGAAGATCGCCATAAAGGCCTTGAGCAACTTCACGCATGGGGAGCAAAAGAGATTATGCTTACTCATAACACTGAAGTGTTAATAAGAACACAAGAGGGGATTGTCTCATCTGAATATACAAATAAGAGTAATGTGGGACGCACCGGACGTGGTGATACCACCTTCAGTTCTTACATTGCCTGGAGAATGGACCACTCTGCTTTAGAGTCGATTCAATTTGCTGCAGCTCTTTGTTCCATAAAGATGGAGAGCCCTAAAGTATTTGACGCTTCGTTAGAAGAAGTGTTTGCTCGAATGAAACAGTCATAAAAGAGCAACGACACTAAGTAATAAGCTGTTACCTATGTGTGTAACAGCTTATTATTTTTTCACCTTTAAAATTGAGTAATTCCAATTCATGATTTCGGGTTCAAAAAGATCGTGGTATTGTTGGAACCGATAATCATATCTTTTTAGATTCTGATGACCGACTGATCGAGGTACAACCACATAATCGTAATCCCTTAGCTCCCCATACGGTTGAATACCACTAATTGGTTCATCTTGGCACTCATGTTTAGTGAGGACTAACATTTTTGTTCCACTGTGGTTGTGTAAAAGATCTGCTTTACGGACAATCTCCTCTTCACTTTCGATATAGAGTTTTCCATCGTGAACGACTGATGTCCCTTGAATAAGAAAATCAAATTCCCGGGTGGGAAAAAAGTGGGTACTATCACCTAAGATAGTTCGAGTAACGGAATCAATCTCCCCTCCTGCCACCACAATGGGAAGATGGCGGTTATCGACACTTTGGTCACACAACATCGGTAATAACCCAGCGTTGTGGGTGTACAACCGACATGGGGCAGTGAGCTCTTGTTGGTGTTGAATGAAAATCTGAGCTAAGTGGAACATGGTAGAACCAGCTCCTAAGCAGAGTTTCACCTCTTTGAATCCGACTGTAGTCGATTGAATTTTATCAAACACACCATTAGCCACTTTGATTTTTTGAGGAACATAGAGGTGTTGTTTTTGGACAAACTCAATCATATTTGGATACAAAGCTAAGTGGAAGTTTTTTGAGTTTTTCACACTGTTACGGACAAACAAAGGAGCTCCTAACTCATCTTCATAGCGACGAAGTTGAGTAAAGATCCATTGACTTGAGGTGTATTCGACCCCAAATCGTTCTTTTAAATGATCACGCAAATCATCAATAGGGATGCTAATATCCCAAATAGACTCCGCCTCTCGGCTCTCATAGAGCTCATTAAAGAGGTACAAAGTCCCCATAACCAAGTCGGTCCGTTTAAGGCGTTGTGGTGAGCCTTTCTTTTGTTGCTTCATACCATAGATTAGCATAATAGCCATAATTTGCATATAACATACTTAAGGCTAATTACTCTAATTAAGCAAATAAGCTAATCTAAGTTATTATATTCGATTGTTGTTTTGTTAGGTACGTTTTTCTATGCGTGGTACTATTTTGTAAAACCAAAACTCACAAGGAGGTTTTGTATGAAAAAGATTAGTTTGGCACTAGCTGTTGCCTTACTTCTCGTCCCCGCACTTCTTTTCAGTGGTGGAGCAAAGGAGAGTGGAGTCACTACTCTCACCATTGCAGGAAGAGACGGAGCTTTCGGTCAAGCGATGCAATTAGCAATCGATGAGTATACTAAAACACATCCACATGTTCGATTTGAGTTATTAGAACTCTCTGGAGCAGAATTAGCAGAGCAAACCGTCATAGAACTTCGTGGTGCAAAAGGGGCTTTCGATGTTCTTCTTATTGATGATCCCTTCCTTACCCGGCTCCAAGAGGCCGATTGGCTTGTGGATCTCGATGCACTGTATAAGAAAAACAACTTAAGCATCGATCCCGATCTTATTGAAAACATGGTGAATATCGGACGCTATCCCTACCCCAACGGTACATTATATGCACTTCCTCACGTTGGAAACGTAGCATTGTTTGCCTACCGTAAAGATGTTGCACAAAAGTATGGTGTGAGCCGATTCGACACATGGGACCAAGTATTAGAAGTTGCAAAGAAAATCAAAGCTCAAGAGCCTGGGATGACTCCTGTATTATTTAGAGGTATGGCAGGAAACCCCATTGTTACAGGTTTCTTACCAATTTTCTGGGCATTTGGAGCCGATGTCTTAGTTGATGGCAAACCTGCTTTTAATTCACCTGAGGCATTAAACGCACTGACCTACTTCTTAGAGTTAGCAAAGTATGCTCCTGAGGGAGTTACCGCCTATGCAGCAACACAAGTAAGTGATGCTCTGTTAGCTGGCACTGGTGCTATGGCAATTGAAGTATGGCCCGGATGGATTGGAAACTTAGAGAACCCTGAGTTAAGTAGTGTCGTTGGTAAAGTCACCATTGCTGCCCACCCAGGACAAGTGAAGCAATCCTCTTCTATGATTGGCGCTTGGATGATTGGAATTCCTAAAAACTCCCAACACATCGATGAAGCATTTGACTTTATTCAACACGTGTTAAGTAAAGAGATGCAAACAGAGATGGCTGATAAAACAGGAAACCCACCAACACGTCATAGTGTCCACCAACTTCCAAACCTCGTAGCAAAGTACCCATGGTACCCAGCTCAGCTTGATGGACAAAAAACTGGATCAATTCGCCCAAGAACAAACTACTGGGCAGAAATTGAAGCCGTCTTTGGTGATTATCTCCAAAGAGCCCTTGTTGGAAATATCTCAGCAAAAGATGCACTTAATGAGATTCAAAAACGAGTAGTAGAGATTGTTAATCAATAATCATCTTCGAATAGGACTTCGGAGGTTCTCCTCCGAAGTCTCTTTCCCACAAAAGGAACATCTGTTATGAAGTCTAGTCAACGGAGAGCATATAACTCATTTTTTTATATCATATTGCTTCCAGCTCTCATCCTTATTCTCTTTCTCACAGCGTACCCTATTATCTCAGTGACGTATGACTCGTTTTTTAAGTACGACTTTATTACTCAAGCTCGAACATTCTTAGGGTTTCAAAACTATGTAAAAATAGCAGGAGAGGAGTTATTTCAACGCTCTTTTATAAACACATTCATCTTTACGATGGTAGCTAGTGTATTAGAAGTGTTCTTTGGTGTCCTTCTCGCCTTTTTACTTCATCGCCAATTCTTTGGTAAGCGAGTCGCTTCACTGATCATCGTATTTCCGATGATTATATCGACGATGGTTATCAGTGCCGTATGGCAAATCTTTTATCATTACGAAATTGGATTGTTCAATTTCCTATTGCAAAAAGTTGGAATGAAACCCATTGGTTGGCTCATTGATCAAAAAATCGCTCTATTTTCTATTATCATTATTGATATATGGCAATGGACCCCATTTGCCTTTTTAATCATCCAAGCAGGGATGCTCTCAATTCCCTCTGATATATTTGAAGCTGCTCAAATTGATGGAGCAAGGGGAACTCAGATTGCGTTGAAGATTACACTTCCCATTTTAGCAAGTCAAATTATGTTAGTTCTTATGCTACGCACAATTGATACCTTCCGCCTCTTTGATAAAGTCTACGCTCTTACAGGAGGAGGACCGGCAAACTCAACACAAACTCTTTCGATGTTTATCTATCGTGAAGGGTTTGCTTTTTTTAACTTTGGACGAGCAAGTGCAGCATCGGTACTAACGCTGTTTGTTGTCGCCTTTTTAGCTCTCTTCTATGTTCGTAGTTTATTAAAGGAGGATAACTAATGGATGCATTTAAAAAACACTTACGCAATGTCCTCTTTGGAGCACTGATAATTGGTGTGTTAATTATTATCTTAATTCCTATTTATTGGATCATTAATACATCGTTAAAAGGGCCAAGAGAAGTCATTAGTCCTATCCCTTCATTTTTCCCAAAGCAAGTGACTTTTAGTAACTACTCTTCCATTGTCAAAGCAGGGATATGGCGAAATTTCTTTAACTCGGTGATTGTCTCTTTCAGTGCAACTCTCTTTTCTATTATCTTGGCTTTCTTAGCTTCTTATGCCCTTGTACGGCACAAGTTTCCTTTTAATTTTAACCGCATTTTCTTAATTTGGGTGTTAGTAGTCCGTATTCTCCCCCCTATAGTCTTAGCTGTTCCCCTTTTTAGTGTCTTTAACCAAGTGGGGATTATCAATACGTTAGGGGGCTTGGTCTTTGCGTTTCAAATTTATACACTCCCTTACTCAATTTGGATTATCTACGGATTTTTGAAATCACTACCACTAGATTTTGAAGAGGCTGCTTTAATTGATGGAGCCTCTCCTTTAAGAATCTTAGTCTCCATTGTTGCCCCACTGGTTCGCTCAGGCATTATTGCAACAAGTATCTTTAGTCTGATTTTAGCGTGGAATGAGTTCTTATTCGCCCTCTTATTTGTTCGTACCCCACGATTGTTAACACTCCCTGTGGTGATTGCCCGATTCATCGGAGAGTACACTACTCAATGGGGAGAGCTCATGGCCATTGGATTGTTTGCATCGGTCCCAATTTTACTATTTGCAAACGTCGTGTACAAGAAACAGACCGAAGGGTTCTCCTTAAGTTTAAAGTAGGGTTCTTATGGCAAAGATTGTTATAACCGCCCATAGTGGATGTGAGAACACCCCCCTCAATAGTCTTGAGTCGGTACTCAAAGGTATTGAGGTGGGCTCTGATGCAGTTGAAATAGATATCCGCTCATCCCACGATAAAAAGCCTGTCCTTTCTCATGATCCATTTATGATAGTCGATGGGAGTAATCACACAATTGGAGAGCATACATACTCCTCATTACAAAGTGATCTCACAACTGCTCAGATCTCTTTACCAACCATTGAAGAGGTCTTAGAGATTATTGCAACAAGTTCAACCATACTAAATATCGACATGAAAGATATCACGAGTATCGATTATGTTTATAAAGCCGTGAAACAATTCAACTTGTTAGATCAAGTTGTGATTTCTGGTTGTGATTTCCTATGGGCTCAAGAGGTTACTTCTGCCTACCGTGATGTGAGAGTTCTTTTAAACAGTTATTATGATGAATCGGTCAATGAAGATAATTACCCAACATACGCAGAGATTCTTGAACAACAAGCTCACGCCCTTGGCGCGTGTGCTTTAAATATCGATTATCGGATGTGTCATGAAATCTTAGTCGATTATGCTCGTAAACGTTTTATGCCAATTAGTGTGTGGACGGTAGATGAAGTTGATGTGATGAAACAGATGATTGATCTGGGGGTAGATGGGATAACAACGTACCACCCTTCTCTTTTACGAACATTATTGATGTAAAAGAGTTACCGGCGATCGGACTCGAACCGATACGAGATTGCTCCCAATAGATTTTGAGTCTATCGTGTCTACCAATTTCACCACGCCGGCGAGATAACAAACAAAACAGTACACCAACCTCATAGAAATTTCAATATATCTATCGAAGGTATCGTTCGATGTTTTCTTTATGTTCATCATAGCTGATTGCTGGATGAATTTCTCCACTTGGATCGTGAATGTAATAGTAGTAGGGATGAACTGATGGATATATTGCAGCATCCAATGCGGCCAAAGAGAGTGAACCAATCGGTGAGGGAGGAAGGCCTTTGAATCGACGTAAGTTAAATGGGCTTTGGGTATCTAACTCACTTTCAGTTAATTCTCGATCCCAGATATCTAAGGCGTAACGAAGTGATGCATCAATGCCTAAAGACATATCTGCTTTGATTCGGTTGGCAATAACACCACTGATGAGAGGCATTTGACTCACCTTGTTTGTCTCTCTTTGAATTAAAGAGGCAATAATGAGTACATCACTTACTGACCAGTTTTGCTCTTCAATTCGATCTAGGTACGCTCTTAATGCTTCAGTGAGTCGATCAAACATCTCATTTGCCAAACTATAAGCAACACCATCACTTAGGGAGATAGTATACTGTCCACTTAAAAACCACCCCTCGGTGAACGGAAGTCCCATAGATGTGTGTATCTGATGGACTGCTTTCAAGAAATCTCCACTATTGGCAACTTTTCGATTGACGAGGAGTTGGTCTATGACCTCAATGGTGTACCCTGCATAGACTGTGAGAGAGACATACCCTTTCTCTACTTGTTGTGGAGATAAGAGTGAGGCAACTTCGTCATAGCCCATCAATGGGGGGAAATGGTACGTTCCACTTTGTAGTGTTGTTGTGAGGTTTGTTTGCTCCAAATAGCGCTCTAACACATGAGCATCACGTATCACACCCTTAAACTCCAGTAATTCAGTAATAGCTCGTGCCCCCATTCCTGGTGGAATGTCCACTTCAATGAGTGTGGGTTCAACTGAAGAGTACACCTCTAAAAGGGGCTCTTTGTAGAATCGATTGTAGAGTACAGAGAGGCCAATAATGACAATGAGCATACACGCAACAATTAAAATAGTAATTGAAACTTCAGGGTCAAATGTATCTCTCTTTTTTGTAACTACCTGAGCTTTTGTCCTTTTTTGTCTCTTAGGTGGAGCTTTTTTCTTCGTTCCTGGTGCAGGTTTCTTTGGGGGAGTTTGAGACGTAGAGCCTTTTCTTTTACTAGATTGAGAACTCCCTTTGTTTGGTACAGAAATAGAAGGTTTCTTTGAGGGAGTTTTAGATGAAGTACTAGGCCCCTGAGGCTGAGAACTTTTTTTGTTAGATTGAGATGAAGAGGGTGTTGGCTTTGCCTCTTTTTGAGCTTCTGCTTCTTTTTTTCTTTGTGCTACAATTTTTTGTGCATCTTCACGAGTAGGGGTTTTGATGTCGTCTTCAGTTGTCCGAAATGGTGCTTTTGCCACAATCTACTCCTTTTGCTCTGATGAGAGAGATAAGGCTCTTTTAAGAGATCCAATCTGCTCTCGATGCATCGCTATAGAGTGTTGAATTTCACTGATTTGACGATTATGTTGCTCAATAGTTTGTCTAATGTGTCTGATTCGCTGCTCATCTTGTTCAATTAAAGAGATACACTCTCCAATCTGAGTTTCGAGCTTTAATTGTTCAATCTTATTATTCAGTTGGAGTCGAATTCGTTCATGACGTTGAATTTGATCGTAACAACTTAAAATTTCTTCACTGAAGTTGATTTTCTCCCACTGGCTTTGGTTACGACACACCTGTTGAGCATATATTTGAGCTAACAAAGAAGCGTTCTCTTTTTCCTCTTTGAGTTGAGATTGTAGCTCTTCTATTTTGCGCTCAATAGAACCATGCACTCCAACAGCAACTAAGCGTCCTCTCTCCTCTTTGATTCTTTTTTGAATAAGGGCTATCTCCTCTTGCCATACTCGAATGTGTTGAGATAACTCATTGTATTGTTGATCTAACTCAGTAGCTTTCTCACTCTCTAGTAGTCTAATAGAGTGTGATTCACAAATAGCTTTACCTGTTTCAACGTAATACTCATCTCGCTCTTTCATCGATTTTTTCAACTGATATGAAGCAACTAGTGAGTTAATACGTGTTTTTAGATTGAGTAAAAGAGGTTTTTTCTTTGCCTCAAGTGCCAGAACCTCTTTTGTTTGAATCAATTGGCCGAGTTGTTTTTGTCGCTCTTCTAATGTAGGAAGAATCTCTTTTATTGCATCAGAGAGGACATCTGAGGAACTCTCTTCCCATGCAATGACTCCAATGCGGGCATAGACAATATGCAGTAATTGAGTGTTGTGTTGAATATGGTCTTTTAATGTAGAGATCTGGGAAGTGCTTGTGATGATATGTTGGTCTATTGAGTGTAGATGGGTAATTCTCTTTTCTAACTCATCGACGATACGCTGTTGTTGATCAAGAGCTTGGAAGTGGGATAAGAGGTCATCTTCAATAATGGGATGAGGAAGATGAAGAAGTAACATCCCCAATTCGGATTGGAGCAATGAGATGTCTCGGTCGACCGTAGAAATGTGTTGTTGTATCACCTCAATTTGGCTTTTTTGCCGGCCCATGTGTCTCTCTTTTCCCTTTGTTTTGCAATACTACCATAAAGGCTGTTCCTTGACAAAGCAAGCGCCTGTAGCTATCCTGAGCGAAGATGGAATAAAGAGCATCAGATGAATGGATTTGCCGTGGAGGTGGTATGACACATCAAGCTATCCCCTCCTTGCTTCGTAACGCGCTACACAAACAACAATCACAAAAACAAAAGAGACGTCCTTTAGTTGTAGAGGTAGACTCACACGTCGTCTCGATCTCCTTGTTGCGCTCTCAAGAGTTGTCACAACAAAAACTCCCTTCTAAAAAAAAGAGACCAACCTCAGTGGCAAGCCAACCAACGTTGTTGCTTCTTTTATCACAAGAGCGCTTAGAGATCCTCTTAGCAGATAAAAACAATCCACTTTGTAAGCACATTGTCTGTTTAAGTGAACACCAAAGTCCAAAAGCAGATCTGAGACGTCTCTCATCTCACTCACGTATCTTAGCGACAACACCACAACGGGCAATTGATCATATCCGACGGGATAATATTTTCCTCAGTTCTACTCAAGCTTTAGTTGTTGCCTACGATTTTCTTCAAGGCAAAGAGGAAGATGACATCTTATTTCTTACTCGACAAAAGGCCTTTTTAGATGATTGTCGTTTCATTTTCACTAAATTACGAAACGACACCATCATCGAGTTATTTGTCTCATCAGAAGATCACCTTCCTCGTCGCATCGACGAATTAGCCGATAACATGCTTCTATTGGCTAAACAAACATGGGAGCGCCCTTTGTATCCACTACGTGTGATACCAGTTCCATCGCTCACTAACAAGGTCGTAGAAGAGACACTTTACGCCCTACATTCAGATCCCTACCTTCTTATCGGAAACAAAGAGAACCAGTGGGAGATCGATCCTAAAGTCTATCCTCGAATAACAAGTAGAAGCATTGGATTCGCACACTTAGAGAGCTTACAAGTGCCTCAAGTCTCTACGGTGGTGTGTATCGACTTAGACGAGGAATCATTAGTCTCTGTAATCCGTCAAATCAACGAATGGGAGCACCCCATTACCCAGATTGTAGCACTAATCAGAGAATCAGAGGCACATACCATTACAACATCTAAGGAGAACTTATTGATGAACAACACGACAAAACCTCTTTATGAATCAGACGAGGTACTCAGTGGAAAAATTCAGATGCTTGTGGCTAAACTCAACATCGATGAAAACCCAGAAGAGATTGAAGAATTAAAAAAGATTATTAGAAGGAATGTCCCATTTTATCGTCGAGGCCATTTTTCGGCCTACTTACTCAGAGAGCTTCTTGGCTCTCCTGTGAAAAAAACTCCACAGCAACAACAAAAAGTAGCTAGGCCCTCTAGCCCAGCTCCCAAAAAAGGAGCTCGGAATATTCCAGAAGATGCTAAAACACTCTATCTCAACATTGGGAATATGAGAAAACTCTATGCAAAAGAGTTATCTCAAATTTTCCAACAACAATTAGAGATCACAGCTAAAGATATCTATTCGATTCGAATCCATCCCAAATTCTCTTTTGTTACTCTCTCTCCCGAGAATGCTGAAAAAGCGATTGAGAAGATGCAAGGACTCGAAATTAGAGGCCGCACCCTCAGTGTGAGCTACTCGCACAATAAATAGAGATGAGACTTGAAGTAATACCGTTAGGTTTGTATCAGGCTAATTGTTATCTTCTGATTAAAGAGAGAAAGCTCTGGGTCGTAGATCCAGGCGCTCAAGGAGAAGAATTAGCCTCTTACATCATCGACAAAGGCCTTTCGATCCAAGCGGTATTACTTACTCATACCCACTTTGACCACATCTTAGCTCTTGGTGAACTAGTTGCTTCATTTCCCCCTTTTGAGATTGCTGTTCATTCAAAAGAGGCACGTTATTTAGGAGAACAAGGAAGGGCATTATTACAACACATCGCCCAAAGCGTCGATTCTCTTCAAGGAAAAAAGATGTTACACCAGTGGGATACTCTTCCTGAACCTACGTTGTTATTAGAAGATAACGATTATATTCAAGACATTGATTTACAAGTTATTCATACTCCTGGGCACAGCCCTGGAGGGGTCTGTTACTACCATAGACAAAGTGGCACTCTTATCAGTGGGGATACCCTATTTGCCCAAAGTATTGGCCGAACAGATCTACCATTTGGCGATAGTGACACGCTCATCACATCGATAAAAACAAAGTTACTTACCCTTGATGAGAATACGATTATCTACCCCGGTCATGGGGGTGTATCGACAATTATTCAAGAGAAACAACACAACCCGTTTCTCTAATTTACCACGACTTTCTCTTTGGTCCCTCAGAACCAGTTTTACAACTGACACACAACACAGCATACGGAATGGCTCGTAGGCGCTCTTCGGGTATCACTTCACCACATTGTAAACACACCCCATAACGACCGTTACGAAGACGAGCTAAAGCCGCTTCAACACTCTTGAGTCGATTAGCTGCATGAAGATTCAATGCTTCGATCTTTTTACTTGCAATATCATCAGCTGCAATATCTCCAAGATCCCTTGCCCCCATGGAGTTCATCATGGTGCGAAAATCTTCATCTTCTGAGGCTATGCTCTCAAGAATCTCTTTGCGTAATTGTAACAGCAGTTCTTCCATCTCAGCATAAAACTCTGCACTCATTCCACGTACCTCTTCATCATAGTAAAAACAGTAACATTAAAGATGAAGTCCTTTTTCCGATTCGTCAAGTATAATCTTCATGATTTAAGGCAAAAATACATAACATATAGGAACACACCTCACCGAAGGTGAGTTTCTGAGATAAAGAGATTACAGGCATTGAGATTTTATGGGAGAGAAAACTCTCCTAAGTGAGTTTGTAGTGCCTCTCTCATTTTCTGATTGGCAGCTTGTGCAGCAGTAGAACCACCAAAGCCTTCAGAGATGAGTTGAGATGCTGGATCAAAACTACGTGTGATATTCTCTAATGGAATCGAACACAACACCCACACACCCCCATCAGAGTCGATCCACATCTCTTCGGTAGTGACACCAACAAGAGATTGTTCGGCGACTTGGACACTAACTACTTCTAAAGCATCTAAGGCCTCGCGGTTGCCATCAGTTCCAGCATCGCTCAGGTAGTTAGTGACAACCTCTTTTACCGATGTTTCAATATATTCTGCAATGACGTTTTTAGCCTCTAAGGTCGCCCGTTTGATCGAAGCTTGCCGATCTGATAACTTTCCGTATCCAGTAGCATAAAATTTATCTTTAGAAGAGACGTTTTTATAGACCCAAGAAGGTTGAGCAATCCCATCTAATCCAATAACACCACTAGTTGGCTTATCCCTAAAAGAGACACAACTGCTAAGAATAAGGATAAGGGTGAGTATCACAACAGCTACTTTCGTTTTCATACGCTAGCTCCTTAGAGGGAGAAGCCCCTCGCTTATCATATACCACAATGTATCAGTGAAAGCAATTTAACTCACCATCCTATAAGAGAAACTGATCTACAATAGCCTCTAATTCACCATAGGTGGTTGTATGTGGAAGATCGTGTTCACTATCAATAATACGTTGAGGAGCTTTAAACAAAGCTCCGCTATCAGCTGCTCTAATCATCGAAAGATCATTGTACGAATCTCCTGCTGCAAAGACTTCATAACCAATACTCTTTAATGCATTCACTGCTTTTAACTTTCCATCGTGCTGTCTGAGTGTATACCCACTGATTCGACCCTCTTCGTCGATAATGAGGTGGTTACAAAACAGTGTTGGCCATGCTAACTTTCTCATCAGTGGTCGTGAAAATTGAATAAAGGTATCACTAAGAATAATAAGTTGTGTTTTAGAACGAAGACTCTGAGTAAACTCTAAAGCACCCTCAAAGGGCTCAAGGGTCTCAATAACATCGACTATATCGCTTAAAGAGAGACCTTCTCGATCTAAGATGGCGAGTCTACCTCTCATTAACACATCGTAATCGGGTTCATCACGGGTTGTTTTCAACAATTCATCAATACCAGTTTTACGGGCAACATTAATCCAAATTTCAGGTACTAACACCCCTTCTAAGTCTAAACAAACAACCTTTTGCATCCTTTCACTATCCTTTTTATAAACGTAGTATCGCTTTATAGTGCCGACAAATACTCTTTATGGCAAGTGATTTATTCCATCTAGGAATATCTTGCTTTAGTGTGCTACACTTGCTCCATGGAAAACAGCCGAAATTACCTATTAGTTGCTTTTTTAGGGTGTAGTATTGCAGTGATGGTTGTGGCAAACACCATCTTAGGCCAAAGAGCAACTATGGCTCTTTCGTTTATTATTAACCAAGTTATCGGTATTATCCTCGCTACGTTGGTTCTCCCTTTTTTAAGACCAAAAAAAAGGCGAGAGAGTATTGCGTGGTATTGGTACTTTGGTGGTGTGTATGGATTTTTTATCATCCATGCGAATTTCATCACTGTCACTCACATCGGTGCAGCCTTTAGTATGGCTACAGCAGTCTTTGGACAAACAATAGGATCGCTGTTGTTTGACTTAACTGGGTTTATGGGGATGAAAAAACACCCCATTACGAAAAATAAAGCTGTTACCCTTGTTATTAGTTTAATTGGAATTATTATCATGAGTCTTCAAGGAGGCTCTTTTTCAATCCCTTATATCTTAATCGGAATCGGTAGTGGAGCTCTTACCATGATTCAAATGGTCTATAACTCCCGCTTTGCTGAGAAAAAGGGGATTCTCTTTAGTGCCCGACACACTGTTATCACAGGGCTCTTATTTGCCCTTGTCGCCTATTCGGTTATGGGCTTTAAAGCCACAGTGGGACCAATTTCAGTCATTCGAGATATTCCTATTTTGTTAGTTGTTACAGGGGGAATTCTTTCGATTGTCATTGTGAGTGGAGCAAACTACGTAGTATCTAAAGTTCCTGCCCTTTACTATGCGTTATTACTCAGCTCTACTCAGATACTGGTATCAGTATTTCTCGATTACTATTTCTTTGATCTCTTTAGTATCACTCTGTTAATTGGAGCTTTAGTCATTTTAGTTGGAATGGGAATTGGTACTTTCATGGGCCAGAGGAATTAAATACGATTTAGTTGTTTCTCCCACTGAGATAATAAACCCCTCTTTTTCTAAGGCACCTAAAGCTGTTTCCATCTTCTGACTATCTGCTTGGAGGTTGGAGGCTATCTCATCGTATGTGAGAGGCCCTTTTTGTTGTAATAAAAACAACATGTTTGAACGAACTTCACGTAATGAACCTTCAAAGCGGCTCTGTTTTGTATAGTGGGCACTTCGACGATTAGGATTAGCTACTATCTTTCTCAAATGGACTCCCCAATCCATCAGTGCATAGTACCAATGCTTAAAATCTGTTTGTAAGAGAGCTAAGGCCTCTAATTCCTCTTTAAGAATTGAGTCGTGAACCTTTTCACAATGGGGATGAAAATGGTGAATTAACACCCGTCGAATATTGGTCTCTAAATAGATCGACTTTTGATGAAAAGCAAATGAGAGTAGAGCAGCACTTGTCGCCTCTCCTACCATGGGAAGAGCCATCAGTGCACTTTGATCTGCTATGAGAGTGTAATTCCACTCTCTACTTCTTTGAGCGATGGTGTGAAGAGCTAAAGCTCGACGATTATACCCAAGTCCCTTCCAAGCTGCTAACACCTCTGTAAGAGTCGCTGAAGCTAAATCTTCAAGTGTTGGCCAAAGAGTAAGAAACAACTCGTACTTTGGTTCAACACGCTCTACTTGGGTTTGTTGCAACATCAATTCACTAAGTAAGATTTTATAAGGATCACTTGTATCACGCCATGTGAATATCCGTTTATGTTGGGCATAGTAGTCCCAAATAAACGATGAGAATTCTGCTAACACATGAGATTTTTGAGTGTCACTAAGAGAGAGGAAATCTACAGGATCAGGACTCTTCAACAGAAGACTCCTCTTTTGTCCGAGTCGCTTTGCGCTGTTCCCGTTTATCTCGTCGTGCAGCTCTTTCTCGTGCACGCCGCCGCTCCTCTTCCACGATCTTCCGATACGATTTACCACTACCAATTAACACAGCTATAGGTTTAAGACTCGTCACATTGGCACAGAGTATCTGAATCACACTGGTAATTGGAACAGCTAAGAACATCCCTGCTATCCCCCAGATATATCCCCAAATGGAGAGAGAGACGAGAATGATGAAAGGACTTAAATTGAGTTGAACCCCTTGCATGCGTGGATCAATGATATTACCTAACACCATTTGTATTGAGATCATCAACACAGCGACATACACAATATTTCCCCAGTTTGGGAAGAACTGCAGTAGTGCCATTAAAATTGTCATCAGCGTAATAATGATTGAACCAATTGAGGGGATAAAGTTAAGCACAAAAGCCAACACTCCCCACATCACAGCGAAGTCTAATCCTGTGGCTAAAGCAGCTAAATAGAACAACACACCTGTAGCAAAGCTAATGAGAGCTTTGAGTAGCAAGTACTTTGATATTTGACGGTTCACCCGTTCAAACATCACAGCGATTCTCATCCCCTTACCTTGAGGTGCAGCAATTTTCAACTTTGGGATCATCGATTGTCGCTCCATCAATAAAAAGAGGACAAAGATGTAAATTAAAGAAGCGGTTGAGATGATATCAAAAGCTTTACCACTAACTGAATATAAAGAGCTAATAATAAGACCTTGCCAATCGACATTTAAATATGAGAGAAAGCTCGATCCTGTGTCTAAGTTCAATATTTCAGCTAGCCACGCATCGATAACGACAAACCGTCTAATATACATAGGCAGTCGTCTAATTAATAAATCGATCGTGAAAAAGAAAAACCACCCTGTAAAAAGAAATAAGATTGCCAATAGCGCCATCGCTATGACAACACCTAACCAACGTGGAATTTTTAGTTTTTCTAATCTATTTAAAAAAGGATTAAACAGGAGAAAAAGAAACAGTGAGATAAAAAGAGGTAGTGTGACTGTTTTTGCAAATTTCAATACTACCGCAACTAAGATAACGGCAATAACGAGGAGCGCTGTTTTTCCTGCATCTTTTGGTGTTTTGGCTTTCTCTACCATAAACGTACTATATGCTAGCTAGGAAAATACTGCAATATCTGATACATCTGGCATATGAATCAGCTCGATAAATTTCAAATAGTATTAGTAGAACCCCAATCAAGTGAGAATATCGGTTCGGTATGTCGAGCAATGAAGACGATGGATATCCATCGTTTGGTGATTGTAAGTTCAAAAGAGTACGACCTTGAGCGCATTAAAGCTCTCTCGGTCCACGCCTTTGATCTCTATGAGAACCACCGCAGATTCTCACATCTCAAAGAGGCCCTCAGCGATAGTGTCCTTAGTGTTGGAGCAACTCGAAGAAAAGGGAAAAATAGAAAATATTTCTTTTTAACACCACAACAGTTGATACAAAAAACAAACACCATCTCAAAAGGACCAATCTCAATAGTGTTTGGTCGAGAATCAGATGGGTTAACTGAAGAGGAACTTCATCTGTGTAACTTAGGACTCACTATTGAAACAAGTTCCTCTTTCCCTTCTCTTAACTTAGCCCAAGCTGTTCAAATTGTGACCTACACATTGTATACATCCACTACCCCTGTTTTAGGTTTTCAGCCAATTAGTGCATCTCAAGTGAACAAGCTTGCTACTCATGCAGCTCAGGCTTTAGAGGAGATACACTACTACAATCAAAAAGATCGCCTTGAAACTGAGCGCTTTTTTACCGATTTGTTAGCTCGTTCTTCTTTAAGTGAGAAAGAGTCAAAGCGATTAGAAAAAATGATCACTAAAGTGATGCGCTTACAAGCGCAAGGAGAGTGATATGAAAGAACCATTTCTCAATCCCCTTCCTCGAATTGTTGCCCACCGTGGAGATAGCCACGCCTATCCAGAGAACACCTTAGAGGCTTTTATAAGCGCCCATAAGATGGGTGTTGATGTGATTGAAACAGATGTCCATCTTACAAAAGATAACCACATCATTGTATGGCATGACCCAACCTTAGAACGAAACACGAACGGTTCAGGCTTAGTAGAAAACTACACACTCAAAGAGTTAAAACAACTCGATGCTGGTTACACATTCACACCCGATGGGGGAAAGACCTTCCCCTTTCGTAATACCGGGATAAAGATGACCACCTTAGATGAGGCATTACAGGCACTTCCAGATCAACGATTCAATGTCGATTTGAAAAGTAAAGAGGAAGGAATTGTCGATGCTTTTGAAGAGGTTGTGAAACGACATAACGCTGAAGAGCGTATCTTATGTGCAAGTTTTCACCTTACACACCTAAAGCGGATGAGAGAACAAAATAAGAGTATTCTCACAAGTCTTACCACACTGGAAGTCATTCCTTTATTGTTAAAACAAAAATTACGTATCCTTCCTAAAGAGTTAGGCAACAAACACACTATCGTATTTCAAGTGCCCGTAGAGCAGTGGGGAATTAAGGTGATTACTTCAGACTTTGTAAAGCAGTTTCACAAACGTGGAGCCGTGATTCAAGTGTGGACGATTAATGATGAAGATCAGATGCGTCAACTTTATGCTTTAGGTGTCGATTCTATTATGACTGATAACCCTGAGCTTCTCCTTAAAGTAGCTAAAGAGTTCTCTTTTAGATAAGACGGGGGTATGTCCCCTCTTCTAAGCTTGTTGGATCAATATTCCGAGCTTCAATCTCTAAGAAATAGCGATACGTGCTTACTTTCAGTTCCCCTGTTGCGGCATCATCACAGACAACAACCGCCTTTGGATGGGTTTGTAAGTGACTACACGGCCAACTTTGGCTAATAGGTCCTTCAACCATCACTTGTAAAGGGAGTGCTTTATTGAGTCCTGAAACAATAAAGAGGACTTGATCGGCATCTAAGATTGTTTTTAACCCTACGGTAATGGCATATGGGGGAACTTTGTTAATATCATCATCAAAGAATCGACTGTTAGCCACCTTTGTCTCATAGGTCAATGTTTTAAGACGTGTCACTGAGGTGAGCGAACTAAATGGTTCGTTAAATGCAATATGACCATCTGAGCCTACCCCTCCTAAAAAGAGGTTAATACCGCCAACATCCTTAATAGCCTTCTCGTAATCTTTACACTCTTTACGTACATCTGCAGCATTCCCATTGGGGATGTGGATATTCTTCTGAAGAATATCGACATGTTTGAAAAAGGTGTGCCACATATAGGTGTTGTAACTTTGAGGATGATCTTTAGGAATTCCCACATACTCATCCATATTAAAGGTCACAACATGTTTAAAACTGACTCGTCCAGCTTTGTGCAATTGAATCAATTGGTTATATGTCCCAACTGGAGTTCCTCCAGTTGGAAGTCCTAAGACAAAAGGGTCATCCGCTGTAGGGTTATACTCATTAATGGTTTTTGCAATATATTTTGCCGCCCACTGTGACATTTCGTCATACGTCTTTTGAATAATAACTCTCATTGGATCCTCACTTTGCAGATTCTACAAAAGAATTAAATCACGAAAGTAGTGCCTACACAAGCGTTATATGATAACTCCACCACCTAACACCACGTTGTCTTTATAAAAAACAGCCGATTGTCCTGGGGTAATAGCCTTCTGTTTTTCGGCAAATTTCACTTCGATTGAGAGTTCATCAATGGGAGTAATAAGCGCTACTTTAGGTTTTTGAGTTGAGCGAATTTTAGCAACTACTTCCATCGGCTCAGTAAGGTGATCAAAGGCGATCCAGTTTAATTTTGAGGCAACTAATCCCTCTTTGAATGTCTCTTCTACCCCGCCTACAACAACTCGATTATGTTCTGCATCTAAAGAGAGAACATACAGTGGATTCTCAGCTGATACTCCTAGGCCTCTTCTTTGACCTATGGTGTAATTCCAATATCCTTGATGCTCCCCTACAATCTCTCCAGAGGAGGTGATAATCTCCCCTCTTTGAGGTGGAGAGCCTAATAAGTCACTGTAATCACCTTTATAAAAATCCTGACTCTCCCCTTTTTGCTCAGTGAAAAATCCTTTTTCAATGGAGAGTTGTTTCACATCTTTTTTTCGTAGATGTCCTAAAGGAAAAAGAGTCTCCGAGAGTTGCTTTTGAGTAAGGCGGTATAAGAAGTAGGTCTGATCTTTTGTTTCATCAATACCTCTGTGTAAGAGCCATCTTCCATCTTCAAAGGTAATATTGGCATAATGACCCGTTGCAAAGGCATCAAAGGCTAACCCTTGTTGTCGAGCAACACTCACAAGAGCACCGAATTTAATATAACTATTACACCAAACACATGGATTAGGTGTTCTTCCTGCTAAATACTCATCTTTAAAATTAGAAAGAACAATCTCTTCATACTCTTTGGCACAATCAATGACATGGTACTCAATTCCCAATCGTTCACTGATTCGACGAGCCTCGTTAATATCTTCTTTTTGATTTGGTCCAAAACAGGCATCTTGCATGAACTCCCCTTGAAACGGGTTCTCTTCACGCCACGTCGACATGGTAACACCTACGACTTCATGTCCCGCCTCTTGAAGAAGTAAGGCGGCAACGGAGGAGTCGATCCCTCCACTCATTCCGACTAAAACACGCATCTATTCTCCCACACACATCAGTGTGATTGCTATAAAGTAAAAAGACCGCTTCGGAATTACCCAAAAGCGGTCGTTAGCGAGGATGACGGGACTCGAACCCGCGATCTACGGCGTGACAGGCCGTCGCGATAACCAACTTCGCTACACCCTCATCAATTGCATTAGGAAAATACACCATCATTTCACTTTTGTCAAGCGAGGGCAATGACTCATCATGAATCTTAGTAAACCAGAAATGAATTATTCCTTAACAAAAGTATAAAACTAATTCCCTTTAAATTCTTCCATCCCCACCGAAGTTCCATCAGATATTCCAATTTGGGCTAAAACTATCCAAATAGTTTTAAGAATTATCTTAACATCCAGTAATAAGGAGAGATTTTGAACATACTTTCTGTCATGTTGAAATTTCTCATCCCACGTTACTGCATTTCTCCCATTTACTTGAGCAAGTCCTGTTAAGCCAGGACGGACTAAATGCCTCTGATTTTGTTCTTCTGAATATAGTGGTAGGTATTTTACGAGTAATGGCCTTGGCCCTACAAAACTCATATCACCTTTTAAAATATTCCATAATTCTGGTAGTTCATCGAGACTAGTTGAGCGAAGCATCTTACCAAAACGTGTTACTCTAAGAGCTTTTGGTATCATGTTTCCCTCTTCGTCTAACTCACTACTCATAGTTCTAAATTTATAGATTGAAAATATTTTCTCATGACGGCCAGGCGTTGTTGCTTAAATATCACTGGGCTCCCTAAGCGTATTTTCACCATAAGAGCAACAATTAAAAGTATTGGAGAGAGTATAATAAGTAGCAACAAACTACCTGTAAAATCTAACACTCTCTTAATAAACTTGCTGTATATCATAGTAAATTTTCACACCCTCTTTCATATGAAGCAACTTTATGTTGAGTAAAGGATCTCTTTCTTACCAACATTATTAATCATGCATCGTTATGGAGCTTTTTTAAGGTTTTGTATCGCTAATGAAATACTTTCCCTGAAATATTTTCTCTTAATTTTTTTGCTGGATTTCCAACCATGACAGACTTATCAGGGACATCTTTTAATACGACAGAACCCATTCCAATGATTACATTATCACCAATGGTCACTCCTTCTCTAATTAAAGCGCCGCTTCCAATATAAGTGTAAGATCCAATGTTCACATTACCACTTATGGTAACATTGGGAGATATTACCGAAAAGTTTCCGATTGTTACATCATGACCAATGACTGCGTGTTTATTAATATAGCTTCCATGTCCAATATAGCCATCACAAGTAATGGTAGATCCCCTATGTATAACAACACCCTCTGAAACTTGCGTCTTTGGGGAAACTACAGCACTTGGTGCATAAAGTGTAATTATAGAACAATTATATTTTTTAAGTTTGTTGAAAAGGATTTCTCGAGATCTCGGCTCTCCAACACCGATGACGAACTCTGAAGTCTCATTTTTGGAATTAGAGATTGCTTCATTAAGAGTGAAAACTGGTAATTCGTGGATTGTTTTATTGCTTGTTATATCATCAACAAAGGAAACTTGTTCCCATTTTTGAGTTTCAAGTGCTAATTCAGAAAGCTCTTTTCCAGCTCCCCCCCCCCGTATATATATAGATGGCGCATAGAGTTATCTCCTCAAATCTACTTATTAGCCTGTACTAAAATACATTCTATTCATGTTTTAACAAAACTAAAACTCTCTCATTTGGTTAATTCTTTTCTACCACAGAGTATTGATGAATTCCAAAAAAACCATATCATGGAACAAGGTACAACTCAACAAACAACTGTGTTGTTGTTATTGTTCTGCGAAAACGATACCTCTTAACTGTTCTGCGATTACAATACCTTTTAATCCTTTTTCTCTAAACAAAGATGCCCCCTTCATAAAGGTGGTGTATACTACAGCTTAAGGAGATTATCGCTATGCAAACTACGATTTTGCTCTTTTTTCAAAAGCATGCTACCCCTCTTTGGGATGCTCTTGCTCAAGGAATTACCTTCTTTGGAGAAGAAACTCTTTTTATTTTGTTGATTGCAACACTGTTATGGGCAGTCTCTAAGTCAAAAGGGTTTGTGATGTACTCAACACTATTTAGTGCTCTCATCGGAATGAGTGTATTAAAAGCTATTATTCGCTACCCTCGACCTTTTACCGTCATAGAGTCTTTAGAGGGGAAACGTTTAGCCACTGCTACTGGTTACTCCTTTCCTAGTGGACACACCACTGGTGCTGCCTCTTTTTATTCAGCAGCAAGTCTTACCTATAAAAAGAGAGTCATCTCTATTGTATGTGCTTTATTGATTGTGCTGGTGGGGCTTTCACGTCTTTATTTAGGAGTGCACTGGCCTTTAGATGTCTTTGGAGGCTTAGTATTGGGAATCACAGTCTCAATTATTGTCCACCCTTTGGTAGTAAAAGTGTATGAAGATAAAAAGCTCCTAGTTCGCTTCTCTTTGATTGTTGGTATTGTAGCTTCTTTAATTGCAGCTCTATTGGCCCTCTTATTGGCAACAAAGAGAGCAGATCAATTAGCTTACTCTGATCCGATGAAACTTGCTGCTTTAGCAGGAGGAGGATACCTTGCGTTTGCCTGGGAGCAAACACACCTTCATTACTCCACCGATGGCTCTTTAGTGCTTAAAATTATTCGTACCCTTGTCGGTTTAGCCGTTGTCTTTGGTATTCAAAGTCTTAAATCACTCTTAGGAAGTCATGAAGCTGTTACCCTTTTGAGATATATACTCATTGGATTGTGGGTACCAGCTTTATATCCATACCTTGGAATGAAAGTGGGATTGTTTACTTCTTCTTATCCGCAAGATCTTCCATCATCTGTTGAGTAAGAGCTTCTAAAGCTGAAAGATCTTTTTTCATCTCATTGGGGAGGGGGAAGTTAATCTTTCCCCATTTCCCATAATAACCGTAGCGTCCGTTATAAACAGCAAGGGCTTTACCTTCATACTCTTTGAACTCTTTAATTGGAGTAGCAGGAGCTCTTTTTCCTCTTTGTCCACCTCGAGTGGGTTTCGGTTGAGCTAATAAAGCTAGTGCCTCTTTGAGGGTAATACTAAAGACAGCTTCTTCATTTGGGAGAGATCTAAACTCCCCGTTACTTCCTACATATGGTCCATAACGTCCGATGGTGGCTACGACATCTTTGTTTGTATCGGGATCAAGACCAACAGTTCGTGGAAGATTGAGATATTGAAGGACTTTTTCAAACTCTAAGGTTGCTAAATCGACCCCTTTAGGAACTGATGCTGTTTTAGGTTTGGGATTTTCGTCACTTTTTAACCCTAATTGGTAATAAGGTCCAAATTTTCCACTTAACAGATACACATCCAGGTTTGTCTCAGGATCTGTTCCAATACTTTGTAGTTCTTGTTCTCCGTTTTTAATTTCAATAAGGGACTCTAAGTCACTTTGGCTAATATTCCCAGGATAGTAATCTTGAGGGATACTTGAACGAGCTTTCTCCCCTTCTTTCACCACATACGGCCCAAAGCGTCCTATCATAATGGTAATAGGCTCACTAATATGAGGAAGTTCAATTTTTTTGGCCTCAGCGGGAGAAACTGATTCAAGTTTCTCATCGACTTGGCTTTTAAGCCCCTTCTCTCCTTCGTAGAAAGTTTTAAGGTAATCGAGTTGTTGAGCTTTCCCTTCTGCAATCGCATCAAGGTGATCTTCCATATCACTGGTGAATTCGTAATCAACTAACGAGCCAAAGTGGCGTTCAATAAGTTGGATCACAGCAAATGCGACAAAGGTGGGAACTAAGGCAGTCCCATCTTTTACGACGTACGATTTTTCCAATAATCGATCAATGATTGGAGCATAGGTAGAAGGTCTTCCTATTCCCTTTTTTTCAAGTTCTTGAACTAAAGTCGCTTCGGTGAATCGAGCTGGAGCTTTAGTCTCATGACTCACACTCTCTAAAGAGTGAAGAGTTAATGTATCACCAACTTGTAACTCGGGTAACAGTCGCTCGCTATCTTCTAATGCCGCTTCAGGGTCATCTTTCCCTTCCACATAGGCTCGAATGAATCCAGGAAACACAATTCTATTACCACTTGTTCCAAATTGAGTATCTTGAGCCTCAATTTTCACAATGGTTGAAGCTTTAATGGCATCGGCCATTTGACTTGCTAAAGCCCGTTTCCAAATTAAATCATAGAGTGCTCTTTCACTCCCTTTCAGGTTTGTATCTTTAGGGTGGACAAAGCTCTCTCCTGCAGGGCGAATTGCTTCGTGAGCTTCTTGAGCTGATGCACTTTTTGAACTGTATTGCCGGGTGGTGTGGTGTAAGTACTCTAAACCAAAGAGTTTTCCAGCAGCATCACGAGCAGCATGTAACCCCTCTTGGCTTAAGGTAGGACTATCAGTACGCATGTAGGTGATGAGTCCACTTTCATAGAGTTTTTGGGCAATTCTCATCGTCTCTTTGGCACTGAGACGAAGTTTTCGACTCCCCTCTTGTTGCAATGTACTTGTAATAAAAGGGGGAGAGGGGCGTTGTTTATTCTCTTTTTCTTCAACTGAGATGACTTTCCAACTCCCCTTTTGAAGCTCTTCTGCTAAAGAGAGGGCTTCTGTTTCATCGAGTTGTAACACCCTTTTAGGGTTTTTCAGTTCTCCTGTTAGTGGGTCAAAGTCCTTACCAGTGGGAATACGCTTTGATCCAACCGATTCAAGTTTTGCCTCAAAGGGGAGACGCTCTCCACTAAGAAGTGTCGCTTTAAGATCCCAGTACTCACTGGAGACAAACTCCATTCTTTGACGCTCACGTTCAACGACCATTCTTAAGCCGGGACTTTGAACTCTCCCTGCCGATAGGTTCGCAACTGATAACTTACGCCATAAAAAAGGACTTAAGGTATATCCATAAAGACGATCTAAGATTCGACGTGTCTCTTGGGCATTAACCAAATCCATGTTTATCTCTCTTTTATTTTCAAGAGCACGGGTTATAGCTTTTTTAGTAATCTCATGAAAGACCATTCGACTTACAGGCACTTTTGGTTTTAAGATCTCCAATAGGTGCCATGAGATACTCTCTCCTTCACGGTCTTCATCTGTTGCTAACAACAGTTCTGAGCTTGTTGCTAACTCTGCTTTAATATCTTTAAGGACTTTCTCTTTCCCTTTACTAATGACATATTTTGGTTTGTAGTTGTTCTCAACATCAATAGATATATCTTTTGATGGAAGATCACGTACATGTCCGTTTGAGGCCATGACGGTATAATGTGATGGGAGAAACTTTTTTATTGTCCGAGCTTTGGTGGGAGATTCGACAATAATTAAAACCTTTCCACCCTCTGCGATGTGCTTTGCCATGATTGTACCTTTATGTGTCTGACTACACCTTTTGTGGCGTAACAGTCTACAGTTATAGAAAGAGAGACATCTTTTGTCAACGATTGACTTGTTCGGTCCATATGAACACAATAGCCGTATGAGATGCCCAACAGCTAAGGTAGCTATTTGTAAGAGAAACGTCTATCTCTCGGTGTTCATTGCAACTTTGTTGGTGTTATCAACCACAAGTTGCACCATACAACAACACCTTACATTGAATAACACACACAGTGGCTCATCGCAAAGCAATCTCGTTGTGAGTGATTTCTTTATCGATGTATTAGATGATATGAACGTCTTTTTAGAAGGCGAAGACTCATCGAGCTTTATTGCACATAGTGTGAACCAAGTAGCAACTAATTTGTTGTACAGTGCAACTGCCACCTCAGTTGGGACTCACACCACTGATAATAATTACACCCTTGTATTTGATTTTAGAAACTTCAACCGAGTCTTAGATGCGTTAAGTGGGTATGAGAAACAAACCATTGTGTATGTAGATGAACGTTCTGTGAAGTTTTCTCTCTCAATGGATAACTACGATCAATTAGAGAATATGGTCCCCTTTTTAGTCGATCCAAATTTTGAAACATTTGGCCCAAAGTATAATGAGGGGATGAGTAGTGACGATTATCTTGAGATGATGAGTTACATCTTTGGAAAAGGGGCAATTGGTGCTCTTGAAGATGGAGTGATCTCTTTAGAGATTCGCACTCCCTCTCCCATACAAGAGATTACACATGCCTACAAAGTAGACTCTTTTACCGCACGCTTTGACATCCCACTAGTCACTTTTTTATTGTTAGAAAAACCCATTGAGTGTTATGTGGCGTGGTAATTAAACATTAAATCTAAAGTGCATGACATCGCCATCACGCACCACGTACTCTTTTCCCTCAAGACGAAGTTTACCCGCCTCTTTCACTTTCGCTTCACTTTTATAGTGAAACAGATCATCACAGTGATACACTTCAGCTCGAATAAACCCTTTTTCAAAATCGGTGTGGATAATACCGGCAGCTTGGGGAGCCTTGGTCCCCTCTTTGAATGTCCACGCTCGGGTCTCTTTCTCACCAGCAGTAAAAAATGTTCGTAAACCGAGAGTTTCATAGCCTGAACGAATAAGATGATTAAGGCCCGATTCGTGTAAGCCAACTGATTCTAAAAACTCAGTTCGCTCTTCACTGCTCTCTAATGCAGCAATCTCTGATTCAATTTTCCCACAGATAGGGACAACTAATGAGTTCTCTTGAGCAGCAATCTCTTCAACAATACGTGTATACTCATTGCCCCCTTCAATACTCTCTTCGTCGATATTACACACATACAATACAGGTTTAATGGTAATAAGATGTAAATCACTGATGAGCTTTTTCTCATCATCACTTAAACCAAGTTGTCGTATCCCAATTCCTTCAGAAAGG